>Ga0209210_1003653_pt1 | contig 10308 bp, 12 predicted proteins | sample RifGroA1_FD_183991 | JGI IMG/M metagenome (GOLD analysis project Ga0209210, IMG submission 183991) | Contaminated groundwater microbial communities from Rifle, Colorado, USA - Rifle Groundwater A1 (SPAdes) (version 2) | ecosystem: Environmental > Aquatic > Deep subsurface > Groundwater >...
TTTCCGCTTTGCCTCGGCTCTTGTACCGCCCGCAGAAAGGGGTCTGGGGAATGAATGCGGGCGGGATTTGTTTTTGGATTTTTTGGCGACGGATTTTGTTCCAGCTAAAAACTGGTACGCCACTTCTGCTGCTGAAAATTTTGAACAAGAAATTATGTAACTTTGTATTTTTTTATTTCGGGACGGACGGTTGACGCGACGCGCAACGTATGGTATATTGACACATCCTAGGCTACGTGGCTTGGGAACGTAATTCAAGCCCGTCAGGCTTGAAAATAGTACCTTGAAAATGGAGGAATACCGATGACAAGCAAGAAGGGCAAAGCCCAACCTGCTGGCGTCGGTATGACGCCAAGCAAATCAGAACTCGGAAGCTACATTAGAAGCCGTCGTCTTGAGCTCGAACTCAGGCAGGTTCCACTGGCGAAGAAGTGCGGATTCGCGCAAAATTTTGTCAGCCAATTGGAAATTGGCATCCGCAAGTATCTCAAGGATCGCCAGTTGGAGAGGCTTGCAAAAGCACTCCAATGCGACGTAGAGGAATTGCGCAAGCGCATGCCGGTCAAGTCAGGTTCACAACCAAAAACGGAATTGGGGAAACTCATCCGTTCACGGCGCGAAGAACTTGGTCTCTCGCTTCCGGCTTTTGCCAAAAAGTTGAGGATGACTCCTCAACAGGCGAAAACGTTGGAAGTGAGAAAAAATCCAACTATTCGCTATCAACTGGTGCAGTTGCTTGCGAGCGTACTCGATCTCGAGCCCACAACTCTTGCGAAGTTCGCAGGGACAACTCGCAAACAAAGCAAGAGTGAACTTGGACAACTTGTTCGTACGCGCCGGAAAGAACTCGGCATTAGTACTGGCTCACTTGCAGAGAAACTTGATGTCAGCCGACAGTTCGTGAACCAAATTGAGTTCGGGCAGTGCCGTTTGAGTAAGAACGACGACATGATCGCACGGCTCGCTCAAATTCTCGAACTTGACGTGAACGAACTGGAAGCTGTTAGACCAACAAGGAGACTAAAACAGATGGACACTACCAACCCCTTAGGCGGATTTCTAGCCGCGAAGCGGTTGGAACTTCGTCTGTCACAACGAGAAGTCTGTGAACGAGCAGAGATAACGGCAAGCGTTGTCTCTGGTGTCGAAACAGGACGGCTTCACCCAAGCCCCAATCTGCTAGGCAAGCTCGCCACAGCACTGGACTGTCAAATCCCGCAGGAACTCATCCCGCTTCCGCGCGACCGTAGCAACGGTCACAAGGATCCGGGGTACAAGACCGAACGGGAAACCGAGCTAGGTAAGTTCGTGACCACGCGAAGGCTGGAGCTTCGGCTTAGCCAAGCACAGGTTGCGGACAAAGCCAGTACAGGCACTGCCGTGATCTCGGGAATCGAACGAGGAACTTATCACCTCGGAGGTCTGATGTTGGAGAAAATCTCCAAGGCCCTCGAGTGTGAGATTCCTGCTGAACTTGTTCCAACGCCAAGGTCGCGCGGACGGAGACACTCCCGCAACTTCGGTCATGGTTCACCTGTCGGATCAGAACATCGCTGATCTTGAAAAGATCAAAGAGCTGTCCGACATCAGCGTGAACACCGAGGCAGTTCGCAAGGCTCTCAAACTTCTACGACGCTTGCTCGAAAAGCAGAGCAACGGCTATGCCGTCTGTCTGCGCAAAGACAAGGACGTCGTTGAGCTTGAGTTCATGTTCTGACTTGGTTTCGCTATCACGAGCCTGCATCTCTTCGGAGTTGCAGGCTCTTTTTTTAGAGTGGCGTGTTTTGCAGAAACAAAAAACAATTAAGGATTTTTTATTTCTGCAAAATACAAAATCCGTCGCCAAAAAATCCAAAAACAAATCCCGCCCGCATTCATTCCCCAGACCCCTTTCTGCGGGCGGTACAAGAGCCGAGGCAAAGCGGAAAATCCTTTTTCCCCAGAAAAATAGTTTTTCCGTTTTGCTGAGTCCATATTGAAGCCCCGCCACACTGCCCGAATACTTGGAGGGCAGAACCCCAAAAAGAAAAATGTCCTTTCCATTTTAGAAAAAATCCACCCCCGCGAAATCCGAAAAGCAAGGAACATTTTTTCTTTTTGGGGTTGCCGAGTGAAGCGAGGCGGTGGCGGGGCTTTCGTGGAGCGTACGATTAAATTTAAAGCCACCACGCGCTCCGCGCGTGCCATATTCATTACCTCACTTTGTTTTGAAAATAGGTTCTAACTTGGTACAATACAGACACTAAATAGTTAGAAGCTCTTTAATGTTGCCGGGGTAGTTCAGTGGTAGAACGCTTTCATGGTAAGAAAGAGGTCGGGAGTTCGATTCTCCCCTCCGGCTCCAAGATTTGATTTTTGTAAGATTTCTGTTATTATCTATTATTATGTCACAAGATAACTTAATCAGGATGCGATGTAGTGTCTGCAAACGAGCGAATTACTACACATCAAAAAATAAAAAGAAAGTGCCTCGCAAACTTGAATATGCCAAGTTTTGCTCTCATTGTCGCAAACGAACGACACATAAAGAAGTTAAAATAACCGGGTAGTGAATTTTCCGGAATTTGCGGCAAGTCCCGCCTTGGCGGGACAACCGGAAAATCTACTACCCGGATAACCGGGTAGTCCTGTCTGCCGACAGGCAGGGAATTTTCCGGAATTTGCATGGGGGTGTAAGCTAACGGTAAACTGTTGGTCTCCAAAACCAATTTTCCAGGTTCGAGTCCTGGTACCCCCGCAGAACATATAGAACTTCCATAAACAGAGGATTTTTACTATTGACACACTATACTTTTAGTTATAACATTGGAAGTCAGAAAACCGTATAAAGTAACAATCCATACCCCAGAAAGAGGCAAAAAATGAAATGTCAGTGCAAGGCAAAGCTACGAACACTTCTGGCGAAAGTGGCGAGCAACGACGAATTGATGGCAGATGCGGCCACGGAAGGTCCCTACTGGGAACGGAAGGTAGTATCTGGTTTCATCAGGCGTCTGCGCGAACGACCCGAGTCGGTTGACTGCAAGTGTCCCGTTGCACAGAGAATCAACATCGCGTTTGCCCATGTCCAAAATCCGGCCGTAGGCACTGCAGTGGCTCATAGTGGCGGCGGTACGATGAAAGATCGCCTCGATCAGAACTTCTCATACGCCGAGTTCAAACGTCTGCTAACTGGCGAGGCCCAGAAGGTCAAGCCGGTCGTCGCGATCCCGATCTGAGGCAAAGCCTCCATTGGCCAACCAGCGATAACATCAATGGTTGGCCAATTTCTTTTTTCTGAGAGAATTTGAAACCAAACAAGATTAAAACTATTATATAATGAGTCAAAAAGTTTGTAGCTTTCTTAATTGATCTTAGCTGATCTAAGAGATAGATTAGGTATAAATAATTGCTCAGTAGCAGTTTGCCAATAGGTTCTGATATCGTCCACTACTCTCCGCCTAGTTGTACATATTAAAATTAGTTTGCATTTGCTATAATGCATAGCAATGAAAGAAAATGTTTTTATAATTATTGTAGTCGTGGTGATCGCAATTTTTGGCTATCGGCTTGCAGAAAACAAAAGAATTGATGAAATCAGATCGGCAATTGCGACAAAATACAGCAGATCAGTTTCCGATGTTTTTATAAGAATAGATAAAAAGAATTCAAACTATACTGTTGGTGGTGTTTCATTTGCGCCAAAAGGTGTTGCTGGCGGGGCGTTTATGGCCGCAAAGATAAATGGCAAATGGAAATTAGTTTATGATGGCAATGGAAGTATTGATTGCACGAAAATAAAACGGACATACGACTTTCCTGCGGACATGTTAATCGGCTTTTGCGACTAACGACCAATAATGTAAAATATAATCACCATGAAACACAATTCTAGTAATGCGGTGTATGGGTTCGGGTTTGTAGGCGCTGCGGTTTATTTTATACAACAGGCGGATTCATTTTGGATGGGGGTGCTCGGTATTCTTAAGGCAATAGTTTGGCCGGCAATGCTTGTGTATAAACTACTTAGTTTTATCTCATGAAAAAACTTCTCATTGTTGTAGTTATTATTATAATAGCGATTGCTGGTTGGTTTATATTCAGAAACTTTCAAGACACAAGCGAGCCGACCGCAACTCCAATGAGAACAGTGAAACTGTTTTACTATAATCCAGAAAACGACAAAGATTCTACTGGAAATCTGCAGTGCACAGAACAAGGACTGTCGCCGATTGAAAGGGAAATTCCGATAACGCAAACGCCAATACAAGACACCATACGCCTACTTCTTAAAGGAGAAATAAATGCAAAAGAACATATATCTGGAATTACAACAGAATTTCCTTTGGAGGGATTCGTGTTAATGGCGGCATCGCTTCGTGATGAAGTATTAACTCTCGCATTCTATGATCCATCAAATCGCACGAGTGGCGGGTCGTGTCGCGTTAACATTCTTCGCGCCCAAGTTGAGGCAACGGCAAAGCAATTTCCTGGAATTAAAGAGGTCCGTTTTAGTCCAGAATCATTATTTCAACCATAATGGGAGAAAATCAAAAACCACAAGATTCAACGCTAGAGACGGTAAAAGAAACCACTGAACAAAAAATTCGGAGGCTAATGGCTCTTGCGGGGAAAAAGCTTGGCAATATCCAGTCGTACAACCTAATGATGCCATTTGCCGAAAAAATCAAAATCAATCATCCTGATTATATTAAATACAGATGCTATCATATTCTTATTGGGAGCACGCCCAGTGAAAAAGAAATTATAGAAGAAGATTTTGATGGCGAAGATTCGATCATTGCGTTTTTTGAGGGGCTGATTTGATATAATAGATAACATGCAAAAATTAATTATATATGGTGCTGTTGTCGTGATAATAATCGGTGGATTTTGGTTCGCATCCAGCAGAGAAAGTGCTAATATCAACGCGAGCATTGCTTCGCCCTCCGGTGAGCCAAGTCCAAGCGAGTCAGCCCCAATAATAACTCCGTCGCAGACACCCAAGCCAGAGGCTGGTCAGCCTGTGGCTGAAAGCAGTACTAACAAAAAAACTATGCAGGCAACACTAAACACAAATAAAGGAAATATCACGATTGAATTTTACGAGAAAGAAACTCCAAAAACTGTGGCGAACTTTGTTAAGCTTGCAAAAGCAGGATTTTATAATGGCGTAAAATTTCATCGTGTTATCAAGGACTTTATGATCCAGTCTGGGGATCCGCTAACAAAAGACGACAGCCAAAAAGATTTGTGGGGCACTGGCGGTCCAGGGTATTCATTTGAAGATGAAATCGGTGCAACAAACAAAAATAATATCGGCACAATCGCGATGGCAAATTCAGGGCAGAACACAAATGGAAGCCAATTTTTTATTAATGTTGCAAACAACAACTTTTTAGACACAAAACATACAGTATTTGGAAAAGTTATAAGTGGGATGGATGTCGTAAATACTATTCAAAACACTCCGACAGATGCAAACGATAGGCCGACCGATCCGGTAGTAATCAACAGCATTACCATCAAGTAGTTGTATAATGTATCTCTAGTACCAAAACTAATCTAATAATCTCTATGGCAAAAGGAAAAAGCGCACAGAAGAGGGAAGTAAAAAAGCCAAAGAAAAAGAAGGGCAAATAGTAGCTTTATAGATTAGCATCCCAGCCAAAGACTGGTCAGCTTTCGGCTGAAACGCCGACAGCGGAAGAAACAGAGCTAAACCCATCTCGCACGAGCAAGTCTTGTAGACCCGTGCATATTTCGGCTGGTACCAATGGCCCGCGATAAATCAATGCAGTTACGAGTTGAATCAATGATGCGCCAAGTCGAATTTTCCTGTACGCATCTTCTGCCGTAAAAACTCCACCGCACCCGATGATGACAATTTTGCCTTGTGTTGTTCGGTATGCGAGACGGATTAATTCATCGGACCTTTCTGAGCATGGCTTTCCGGAAAAACTTCCTTTTTGGCATTGCGCGACCTCGTCTTGATATAGAGAAGGATGATTGCGATCTTTTTGAAGATTGCCGATTATTATCCCCGCAACTGGAAATTCAATAATTATATCAAGCATCACCCGCACTTCATCATCAGTTTTATCAATCGGCATCTTGATGAATATTGGCTTTGACAAGTTTAGTGCCGTAACTGCCAATAAAAGCGCGCGCAATTTTTCGGGAGAATAAAATTCAATTCCCGAAATAAGATTTGGGCAACTAATATTGAGCTCATAATATGAAAATGGCACAGTGGATGCCTCGGCAAGATTAAAAGACGAGACAATATCTGCAACCGCATCTTCATTTGTGCGAAGATCTGCGGAATTTGTTCTTCCGATTGATATTCCAACCGGCACCGTCCATGAATGGCGAGATAATTTTGAAAGAATTGATTTCATCCCAGGACTTTTGAATCCCTTGTTAACCAAAAGAGATTGCGATTTTATAAGCCTTCCGAGTCGCGGTCGTGGATTGCCATCATATTTGCCAAGAGTCACTGTGCCAATAGAGCCGAATCCAAAACCAATCGCAGGAAGTAAGTTTGTGATTTGTGCCTGATAATCAAAACCAGCGGCCAGTCCAATTGGATTTTCAAAATATATTCCAGCCACAGATGATTTAAGCGAGTTTCCACCAACGAAAAACATTTTACGAAATGCCGCGATAGTAAGGTGAGACCTTTCAATAATCTCACCGACACGAAGAACAAGATTATGACAATCCTCGGAATCAAAAATACGAAATATTGGGAATATCAGCAAGCGATACACATCGCCTAAAAAAAACAAAATCTGTTTCTTCATTCAAAATTATGAAATATCTATTCTTCGCGGACGGGATCGTTCGCGAGACTGCTCAATTTGACGAATCAGCGCCTCCACGTCTTCTACTTTATACATGCGATAATTATTAAGCGGATTTCTATACGCGACAAGTTTTCCTTTTGTGTCCCAATTTCTAACGGTTAGCGGTGTTACGCCAAGCAGGCGAGCAACATCTTGAACTGACATATATTTTTTTGGCATGTATGATGGTTTTGTAACCTATTGGCATACTAGCGCAGTTTCGTGGAAGGTCAAGGCGCTATCAGTATCAACATTGAACAATAAAATATTATGATATGCTCAATTTATGGATGAAATCTTTCTACCGCCACAGCAATCGCCATTAGATTCGGCACCTAAAATATCCACTGAAGCACATGTCCCAATAGTCCGTTATTCTGAATCCGCCGAAGAACCAGAGAAAAAAGGCGCAACCTATGGAAAAATCGTAAGGTTTATCGCTCTAGCGACGATTGTGATATTCCCAATATTTTATTTGCCATGGACATTTTCTCCGCTGGAGTTTAATAAAACACTCCTTATTATTGTTGCGGCGGCAATTGGACTCATATTGTGGATTTTGGAAATCATCATAGGCGGAACATTTTCTTTTCGAATTTCAGCGATTGAGAAAGGAGTGATTGCAATTGTTTTCTCTACTATGCTTGCAACAATTTTTGCACTTGCGCATGAGAGAGCATTTTTCGGCACGAATATTATTGCCGGATCGTTTGTGTCAATAATCGCATTGAGCATCTTTTACCTAATACTTACGCAAAGCTTTCGTGATAATGGTAAGCGCATTAATTTAGCATTAAGCATTTCTTTAGGGATGGCCGTGATATTTGGCCTGCTTTTGCTTCTTGGCCTGCCAATTTTCCCTGGGTCAATCGCAGATCAAACTGGATTTCAACCGGTTGGATCTCCAAATACGCTTGGAGTTCTTGCCGCCATATCGCTTGCATTTTTTGCGCCGATGATTCGAAAGGGGAATCGTTTTCAAGTAACAGGAGCGACAATTACAATTGCCGCATCGTTATTAATTCTCGTTCTACTCAATTGGTGGGCTCTTTGGGCGATAGCTCTTGCAGGGATGATTGGACTCGCAATATTTGACCATATCGCTGTCCGTTCAATGCGAAGTGTTGATGGTAATATTATCGGGCAACCATTTTCACTCCGCAATCTTATCGTGCCGATGACAGTTGTTGTGCTCGGCTCATTCCTTTTGCTAGTTCATCTTCAAATAACATCTATACAGTCAAGGTTGCCACTTGAAATCGCGCCAACACACAAACTCTCTTGGTCTATAATGACAAATTCAATTAGTGCAAGGCCATGGTTTGGGTTTGGCCCAGGCTCATTTGCTTTTGCATTTGATCGTTTTGGTGCGAAACAGATTACAGATTCTCGATTTGTTGGTCTCGGATTTTCATCTGGATCGTCGGCAATTCTTGGAATAGCAACTGAACAAGGGGTAATTGGGGCAATCGCTGTGCTTTTACTTGTCGGGTCTGTGATTCATATTTTTATAAGGCGCGCACGATTCGTATTTATTGAAGATGTTGTTCCAGTTGATTTTGCATGGGAGGGTCAATGGGCTGGAATCGCCGCCGCGGGAGTCGCGATGCTAGTGGCATTTTTATTGTCCCCATTTAATACGACTTTGTGGTTTGTGTTTATTGTCATATTAGCTCTTCTTGCGCAAACCGATGCACGGGGACGAGTTTTCATCACAAATGTTGACGAGCGCCCATTGTTTTCTTTGCTTGCATCAATTGTATTTATTGCCAGTCTTGTACTTGTGCTTGCCGGATCATACTTTTTCTTTATTAGATATGTTGCAGACGCTCGCCTAACCAGTATTGCACGCGCAGAACAATCCGAAGTATCATTAACCGAAATGGCAAAGGCGATTAAAATGAACAAAAACAATGATCGTTTTTATCGCATCGCCTCACAGGCGGCATTGGTTCAAATAAGATCAGAACTTAGCAAGGGCAAATCTGGAGATACAGCTAAGATCCAACAGCTTATGTCCGCATCAGTACAATTAGCACAAGAAGCTACTAAGGTCGGAGAATACGATCAAGTAAATTGGAGTAATTTGGGGGATGTTTATTCCGCGCTTGTTGGACTTGTTACCGATGTTGAGGCGCGCACAGAAGATGCGTATGGGCACGCATCAATACTTCGTCCGTCAGACCCGTCATTTGAGAATCGCATTGGACTTATGTGGTTGGCACGCGCCGATGTGCTTCGCACTTCTCGCACAGCATCACTAGAGACCCAAAAACAATATGCAGAAGCACTCAATAGAGCTGGATTAGCATTTGAGCGGTCACTGAAAATTTTGAGCGGATATGATCAGCCGATTTATAATCTTGGAGCGGTATATGATCGTATGGGCAAGCTTGGATCAGCAATTGCGCAACTTGAAAAACTCGTCCCATCACATAGAAGCGACTCGCAACTATTCTTTGAACTTGGTCTTTTATATCTTCGCGCAAATAAGACACAAGGCGCATTCGCTTCATTCCAACAGGCCGTTGCAATTTCGCCGAGCTATGCGAACGCAAGATGGTACATGGGCCTGATGCTTGAATCTAGCAAAGATATTAATGCCGCACTCGCACAATTCCGCGAAATAGCTCGTACAAATCCGGACAATACAACTGTTCAGCAAAAAATTATTCAGCTTGAATCCGGCAGACCCGCATCTAAAACGCCAGTGATTCAGCAGTCGCCACTTCCGTGATAGTTGAATGGATAAAAAATCATAGCTCAATTGTTGCCGGTGTTTTGGGCGTACTAGCGGCTGTTCTGCTTGTAGTGTTTATTCGCCCAACTGATATTGAATCGTCAGATATTGCCTCGTTTACTATTGAGACCGGATGGGGAGTACAAAAAATTGCCGATGAATTAAAGCTGGCAGATCTTATCCGATCGCCATTTTTATTTACAGCTATCGTTCAATTAAGAGGCGCAAGCAATCGCATATATGCGGGGACATATGAGCTGTCAAAAGATATGTCTTTGAATGATGTTGTGCGCGTAATAATATCTGGTGCGACAAAATCTGACGATTTAACTATCACGATTCCAGAAGGAGCAAATGCGTGGGATGTTGATCGCATTCTTTTGAAGGCAAAAACCATATCGCATGCTGGCGTATTCGTATCTGTATATGGCGTGCGCGAGGGGGAGATATTCCCTGAAACTTATAGAATTCCGAAAAACGCGACTGTGCAGGAGATTGCACAAAGATTTTTTGATGAATTCCAAAGTAAAGCAAGTAAATATGCCGATGATGAAATAATCATCGCGTCACTTCTGGAAAAAGAAGCAAAGATATCTGAAGATATGGAAATTATTTCCGGAATTATCCGAGAGCGAACACACATCGGTATGTTGCTACAATTAGACGCATCGGTTGCATATGGATGGTGCATTCGTGTTTATGGATATAAAAAATCGTGTGATGTAACACAGTCGCCGATTG
>Ga0209210_1003655_pt1 | contig 10305 bp, 13 predicted proteins | sample RifGroA1_FD_183991 | JGI IMG/M metagenome (GOLD analysis project Ga0209210, IMG submission 183991) | Contaminated groundwater microbial communities from Rifle, Colorado, USA - Rifle Groundwater A1 (SPAdes) (version 2) | ecosystem: Environmental > Aquatic > Deep subsurface > Groundwater >...
AAATTTCCAAACTTGTCTCTTTGCAGAGTTATTCCTTTCAGATTAATGGAATTTTGTCCTTGAACAAGCTCTATTGTTCCATCATCTTTTGAGAGTATTTTTTCAAGTTTCTTTGCCCCAAATTTAAACAAAGCTAAACTATTAATATTATGCTCTTGATTATCACCGGAAATTAAAAGCAAGGTTCCTGCTTGATTTTTTGTTAGTCTTATTCCTTGTCCTTTGCTCAAATCTGTTGCAATCCCAGAAACAGAAGATACATAATTGCTAAACAGTTTCCTATCTGAAGAGGGTATTCCTGAAGAACCCGTATAACCTATAAGATATTTTTCAACAAGTTGCCTGTGCTTGTCGCTGTTCAGATTTATGCCGTTGCTTTCATAAGCCTTTAGAAACGCATTTCTTTGTGAGGCGTCATTAAAATTAATATCATTTGGATTTTCAAAAATCCATTTTTGCTGGTCTTGCAAGCTTCCGTTTACAGGGTAAAGGGCAGCGTTTATGTTTTTTGATAAGATCAAAATTGCAACCATCATAAAAATAAAAATTATTTTTTTCATTTTGCGCAATATTGCTCATCTAATTTAACGGCAAATGTAAATGCATAAGGTTCATCATTAACTATTGAAATGTTATCAATCAAAATGTAAATCTTGTTGCATTCATCATAATCATCTATTGAAATGTCAACATCCTGATTCAGCAAATAAGTCAAATCAAGTTCGCTTTGATTTTCTTTTATCCTATTAACTAAATTCTCTGAAACATCAATGATGTGTCCCAGCCTTATCGGTAATTTGTAAGAAAAATCTGAAAATCTGTCTGAAGAATTTTCATCTCTTATTGAAACAGGGTAATCAACATCAACCATTATTTCATTTTCAGAAATTGATGTCTTTGAACTGGAATCAAGAGATTCAACAATAAAATTCTCTTCTTCAAAAATCGAGAAATCATTGCATTGCCCCGATATTTTGTCATTAATTATTTTGGAAAGTTCTCCCCCGATAAAATTGCTGTTTGGAACCAAAACGTCGCCATTAAAATAATAATACGCTATTCTTGAAAATCCCGTGTCCAAAGACTTGCTTCCCGGAACAGAATAATAGCCCTGCTGCAGCCCAAGAGTTTCAACAGAATCTAAAATAGCAGTTTCAATGCAATCTTCCGTGTAAGAATAAATAGTTGAATCTGATTTTCCGCTTGTTATTTCTGTTCCCTGCTGGTTTCTTATAACAAAAAAAACCAAAGCTCCTCCTATAACAACCAAAGCAAGAATTATGAAAATCGCCAGTTGCCCCTTTTCGCCTTTCATGAAATAAGATACGTTTGTGTCTTTTTTAAAATTGTTGTAATTAGTGCGCTTTGATTACTGAAGGAATATGTATCTCTAAATTATTTGAACTGCCATAAACGTCGCCCGGAAGAATTATTTGGCCGCTTAAATTCTGTAAATATACTAGTGCGTGAGGATGTTTATTTTTATCTAAAGGGTTGCTTCTATCTGAAATGTGATAACGCCTATTTGATAGAATAAGATCTAGTCTTCCAAAAAATTGCCCTTGTTTTGGCAATTCGCCCTTCAAATGGTCCGTGCTTAAATAGTGTAAGAAATGAGACATTCTATCAATAATAGAAGCATCTGTTTGTTCTTCTAACAATTTATTCAAAGTTGTAGAGTCTAAATGATTTAGCATAACAAATCTTTTGTCGATAAGAAAGGTGTAAATGGCCTTTTCCCTAGATAATTCTTCACGATTTATCTGTCTTTTATAATCTCCCAACCTTAACGTTGTTACAAAGGGGGTGATATTCTCTAAATTTACTCTAGTTTTTCTGTCTTCCATGCATCTCTAGAAAATTATCAGTTTATAAAAGTTATGTTTTGTTACTACTACACAATAATCATTAAATTTATAAATCAGGGTTTTTACATTGAATTATGTGCGCAAGCGGAATAGAGGGGAAGGTTGGCTATGAAAGCAAAACACCATCAGCAACGACAGGAATGGGTTATGAAAGTGGATATTCAAGAGGCAAAAGCGGTAATTATTCCCCAGAATATTCTAACTAAATCCTTCTAAAACTTCTTTTTCCATAAAGTGCAGTTTTCCGGGAATTATCAAACAGTAAGGGCTTTTAATGCTCTTTTTAATTAGCTTTTCTGGTTTGTCATAAAAAATCTCTTGGCTTTTAGTTCCAAGTCGCGAACAAATAACTATTTTATCTAAATTTATTTTATTTTTATTGCAAACTCTCTCAAGTTTGTTTAATGCATCTTTGAAATCCAAGCCGATGTCTGCCAAAATCAAAGTGTGCGCATTGATAGAAAGATTTTCCTTTATTATTTCAATAAAACTTTCCGCCTTAAAATTAGGGATGCTTGTTATTTTCCCAAATTTATATAATTGCAATCCTGTTTCCGCAATAGCATCAAAGATAGAAGATGAATGAATTGTCTTTGTTTTTATTTTTCTTTTCTTTGCTTCCTCTATCAAGGTTATATGTGTCGTGGCTGTTAAGGGAGAGCCATAAACAAGCAAGGCAACATCTTGTTTTTTTGCTTCATCTAAAACTTCAAAAGATTCAACTGCCTCGCGATTTGCAGGAATGAATTTTTTCTTGAATTGTTTTTCCAAATCCTTTATTTTATAGGGAAAATCAATAGTGTAAACCTCAATGTAAATTTTCTTTGATTTCAAAATTGCATCGTAAGCTTCTCTGCTGTATCCTTTTTCATTCAATCCGAGACCGATAAGGTAAAACATGTTAAAAATTAAGTCTCCTTTCATTTCCTTTTTCTATGAAATAAGCGGCTATTATTGCAATAACCCATACTGTAAAGATAATAAGAATCCCTCTTGGTCCCATTATTTGCAAGGCAGCCTGTCCAAGAATAAAAATCAATGTTCCCCAAAAAGAAAGCCAGATAATAACGCCTATTGTGGAATACAGCAAAAACTTCTTATGCGGCACTTGAAGAATTCCTGCAGCTGTTGCAGCTATTGTTGCAAGGCTGGGTTCCCAATAACTTGATATAATTCCCTTAAATACATGCCTTGAAACTTTTTTCTTGGCTTGTTCAAGGGCAGGTTTCACGCCGAATTTTAAAAATAATTTGTACCATCCATATCTTCCAATAAGATAATCGCCATAATATGCAATTATAAATGCAATACTCACAACTGTAACTACTTCTACTGCTTTGACAACATCTTTCCCTGCAGAAATAACCCCGATAAAAATAATCGTGCTTCCAGGAAAATATTGCCCGAGTATGAAAAATCCTTCGATTAATGCTGAAATAAATATTATCCACAACCCGTAAGTATTAAAGTAGTTTGCAATTATTTCTGTAAGTGCTTCTGGTGAAGGTAATTCTAACAAAACCCAGACTAAAAGAACAATAAAATAAGTGGCAAGTAAAATAAATGGAATAATCAAAAGTCTTAGTATGTCTTTTGCCCTTTGATTTTTTGGTTTCATCTTTCTTTAGGAATTTAAAATCTCATGATTTATTAAAGTTTATAAATATGAAAATCCTAAACAACTTATGGCTATGAATCTTCTCGCGGTTTTGGTTGCATCAATAGCTTCATTTTTGCTGGGGTTTTTGTGGTATGGTCCTTTATTCGGAAAACAATGGATGAAGCTCATGAAATTCAACAAAAAAGACATGAAATCCATGAAAATGTCTCCAAAAACGTCAATGACTATTGGATTTCTTTCAACTTGTTTAATAGCTTATATCCTGTCAATGTTCGTTGATCTTATGGGCTCTGATACCATACTCGGGGGGGCTGTGACAGGATTCTGGATTTGGCTTGGCTTCATAGCGACAACAACTCTCGGCTCTGTATTATGGGAAAACAAATCGCTAAATCTTTATGTTTTGAATAATTTCTATAACTTAATCAACTTCGCCTTGATGGGAATAATTCTTGCTATTTGGCCTTGATTTAATGTTTTTCTTCTGGAGTGAATATATAATTATATAAAGAAAAGTCATTTAAAGTTCTCAGAGGTGTAGAATAAATGGCAAAGAAAAAAAGTAAAAAGAGAAAATAACTGGATAATCCTAATCTATTTTTTCTTTATATTTTTCTTTTTAGTGTGCCTCGCGATGCCTATGTGTAATGGCGCTTCTGCTTGTCACAATTGCAATAAACAAAAAGCTGAAAAGCAAATAATCATTCCTCAAAATAAGAGAAACAATTGCTCCAATTAAACTAAAGAAGACAATCAACTTAAACCATTTCTGTCCCTCTTTTAATTCCTCTTTAGTTATCCTTGCCAAAAATGTTCCTATTGGAATTCCTAATAAAAGAATAATTATTCCTATGATTATTTTAACTATTTCTTCCATTTCCGTTAGAGCCATTTAATTCTTTTAAAGTGTCTGCTATCAAATTTCTTTTCCCGCCAAAATATTTGCTGTTGACATCTTCAATTTTGAGGTTTTTTCTTCCATTCCTTTCTTCCTGACTTCCGTAATTCGCATGGCTCTCTGGCCTGTAGCTTCTCAAACTTTTAAGTTCTTGCTGATATTCTTCAAAATATAATTTTGCTCTTTCCAAAAAATAACTTATAGATTTCGCCAAATCAGAACCCCTTTCTATCCCAAATTCATTCAGCATGGAATCTGCATTAAATATTCCCTCTAAAATTGCAAATTCAACATCTGAAACTGCTTTTGCAAGCCCGTCATAAGACAAATCCAAATCCATTAAGGAAAAATAAACTGAAGGTTTAAATAATTTCTGAAATATGCTTTCATTAAGATATATTCTTTTAAAGGGATTTTAAGTTTAATTTGCATGGTTAGCGAAGGAGTATCAAAAGAGCTTACTCAAGAACTTTATAAAGGGGGATATATCCAAACAATTTATAATACTAAAAGTGAAAGACATCAAAGAGAGGGTTGGACGTTAAAAAATTGGCTTTGGAGCCCGTGGTTTCTTAACCTAAGGCCGCTAGGGGATTCGCCTTATCTCGTTAATAGAATTTCTTTTCATATGAATCAAATGATAAGAGAAAGTGTACAGGGTTTAACAAAAATTGTCGGAGTTGAAATGGCTGGTGTGCCTTTAGCGGCAACGATAGGTACAAAAGTGGGACATAGTGAAGGAGTAAGAGATGGATATATTTCATCAATACCTATTCCTTATGCTTACACAAGACCATTACCTGGAGGAGCAAAACCAAGAACACCAGAAGAAGCTGCAGAAATTCTTAGTAAATTAAAATCCCATAAAGAATACGGCCAAAAAGAACTGGTTGAAGGAACATTAAGAGAAGGAGACGTCATATGCATCGTAGATGACATGGTTACTGATTTTGGAAGCAAATTGATTGCAAGATATATAATTGAACACGAATTAGCAAGAAGAGGCATAGCAAGAGAAAGTGTAAGAATTGATGATGTTGCAGTTGTCCTAGACAGAGAGCAAGGTGGAAATGAAGAGGCAAGAAAAAATGGAATGAATATGTATTCTTTAATCAAATTCAAAACACAAGGAATTGGCTGGCTTGAAGGCGCAATGCACCCTCAAGAATTTGCGCTTGTCTCAAGTTATCAAAATAATCCTCAATTATATCAGAATCCAGGAATGCAAAAAGAGGCTTTAGACAGAGCTAATTTTTTAAGAGGATAAAATGACACAAACATTCAGAGAAAAATGGTTGGAATCTGTTGAAAGAAGACATTCTGTATTATGTGCTGGTTTGGATCCTGCGGAATTTGAAATGGGAAGAGATAATAAGGGGTTGCCGGACCAAGCAGTATTGCCTAGAGAAGGGAAAATAAACAAAATTGATTGGGCACATGATTACATAGACGCTGTTGCTCCTTTTGTCGCTTCTATAAAACCAAATTCTAAATACTGGAAAGGTAAAGATGATATAAAAGGATTAAAACAACTTGTTTCGCATGCACATAAATTGGGATTAGTTGCAATTGACGATTATAAACTTGCAGATTTAAATGACACAAATGAAGCAGGAATATATTTTGACAAAGAAATTGGTTTTGACGCTTTGACAATTGCCCCTTATGCGGGGAATATGGAAGGAACTGCAATGCTATGTAAGAAATATGATATTGGTTCAATAACAATGTGTTTAATGAGCAATCCTGAATATAAAAGAGAGAAAACCATGTTAGTTAGAGTCCCATCTGGTGAAGAAAGAAATTTCTTGCAAGAAGATATTGTTTTGGTTCAAGGAGTTTCTTATGTTGAAAGATATAGGTTTCTGGCTCATGATGCCAATTTATTTGGATTGGATGGAATTGTTATAGGTGCTCCAAGCAGTGATAATCACATTACTGATGAAGAATTAGGAAATGTTAGAAGATATGTTGACGATAATATGCTTGTTCTATGTCCTGGTGTTGGGGAGCAAGGTGGAGAAGCCCAAGCACTATGGAAACATTTTGGCAGAAATAATGTAATAGTAAATGCGGGCAGAGCATTAATGTTCCCAAAGGGTTCTTATTCAACTGTTTTAGCACAGAAAAATGCCGCAAAACACCATAGAGATATGTTAAATGAAAAAAGGGCAGCTTAACTTCTCCCCGCCCCAACATCTTTTCTGAAATGCAAATTGTCTCCTTCAATGCTTATCATTTCCATTGCATCATAAGCCATGTCTGTTGCTTCTTTCAAGTTTCCTTTTCCAACAATGCTGAACAATCTTCCGGGATTTTCGCCCACATAAAATCTTCCATCTTGAACATTTATTCCGGCACCATAAACTTTTATTCCAGGAAGTTTCATGGCCTCTCTCAATCCGAAAATTTCCTTTCCTTTTGCTTGAGAACTGTTTTCAGGATACCCTTTCGCAGCTCCGACAACGCAAACTCTTGTCAAATCATCCTGAATTAAATCAATTTCATTTAATCTTCCGTCAATAGCTGTTTGAACAAGCTCGGCATAATCTGTCTGGATTCCAGGAAGAACAACCTGTGCTTCAGGGTCTCCCCAGCGAACATTGTATTCAATGCAAAAAGGATTTTTCTTTCTGTCTTTATCAATTCCGCCAACATAAATTATTCCAGGATAAGGATTTCCATTTACCGCTCTTTCAACAAGTTTTTCTCTTATTTCAGCATCAATTCTTTCAGTTACTTTTGCGGGAGAAACAGCGCCCATCCCGCCTGTTTGTTCCCCTTTATTCTTGTCTAAAACTCTTTTGTAATCTTGGGCTGATTTGAAAGCTCTATAATTTTTTCCGTCGCTGATTGCAAAATATGAAAATTCCTCTCCTTCTAAAGCTTCTTCAATCAAAAAGGTTCTTCCGGCTTTTCCAAAGTCTTTCATTTGTTTTATTCTTTTTTTTGTTTCTTCTCTTCCCGCCGCTTTTAATGCCCCTTTTCCGCCGCATAACCCGGAAGCTTTTACATAAACAACCTTGCCGGAATCTTCTCGAAACAAACGCTCTATGTATATCTTTGACCTAACACCTCCAACCCCTGTAAAAATCCCAAATGGAGATGTGGGAATTCCATTCCTAAACATAAATCTTTTGGAGAATGATTTATCTGACTCAAGCTTTGCCCCATTTCTCCCGGGCCCAAAAGAATTAAACCCGTATTTTTGAAGCGTGTCAACAGCCCCTAAAGCAAGGGCATCATCTTGAGCAACATCAATTAAATGGGGGCTGTCTGTGTCTGGAATGTATTTTTCTGCAAGTTTCAAAATAGAATGCGGATCTCTTAAATTGCAATTTCCATCAACAACAACTTCTTTTTTTCTTCCGATAGCAGTAAAGGAATTCCCGGGCGCAACAATAATTCTCTTAACCAAATTACTATTTTCATAAGCCTCGGAAATAACATGCTCTCTTGCTCCGGCGCCTATGACTAAGACAGTCAAATCTTCCATTATAATTAAATTTAAATAAACCTATATAAGAATTATTGTAATGTACAAAAAATTCCTTATTGTTGCGTCAAAACTGGACAAGGCTGGAACAAATATAACAACCCAGCTTTCTCAATTTAGGAAAAACCCATTGGTATCTGCCATGAAATTGGAGGAAATCGGCTTTGATTTTTACCTTGTTGAAAAGGAAATGATTTACAATGAGAATCTTGACATGGAAAAAATAAACAAATATGATTTCGTAATCTTCGCTTCAAGGCACAGGTCAGAGAAAGGAGAGAAGGCGATAACTGTCCACACGCCTGGAAATCCAAGAGAGGCTTTTTACGGCGGCGAAAAGGGGAAAATTTCAAAGGCGTCTGCCTTGTTTCTTAAGAAGATTTTTGAAAAATTAAATGAAAATGTAAAAAAATTTGAATTGAAGGATTATGATGTAACAATGGAGGCAACCCATCACGGTCCTTTGATTGGCAAACCGTGCCTTTTTATTGAAATTGGCTCAACAGAGATAGAATTCTCCGACAGGCGCGCGGGTTTTGTTGTTGCAAAAACAATTTCAGACATGATAAATGAATTCAAGGAAAATCCCTACAATGAGGTTGCGGTTGCAATAGGGGGCCCTCATTATTGCCCAAACTTCAACAAAATCCAAGAAAAATCAAATGTTGCAATCTCTCATGTGATTCCATCTTATTCTCTTCCAATAACAGAAGATGTTATCAAAGAGGCAATTGAAAAAACAGAGGAAGAGGTTGATTTCATACTTTTAGATTGGAAGGGTTTTAAGGGAGAGCAAAGGGACGAGCTGATAAAAATTCTTGAAAAAAATTATCTTCAATGGAAGAAGACAAGTGATATTGGAAAAAGTTAATTATATCTTTCACGCGGAGAATCTTCAAAAATATAAACTTTTCTTGGAGCTCTGCCATTTCCATTTTCATGATAACCAACCTTAAATTTTAAATGCCCGGAATCTCCACCCATATTGTCATAATTAAATCTTAATTCATTTGGCGATTCTTCAACAAACCTAATCCAGCTGTTAACCATCTCTTCTGCCACACCAGGCATAGTAACATTTGTATCCACCAAAATTTCTGTCAATCTTTTTAAGCTTCTAACAGTAAACTCTTTTTTGCCTTCTAAAACCGATTGTTTGAAAATCCATGCACCTATACTATTTCTTTCATCAAGAGTTAAATCACTCTGGGCTGTTCCTTTGGCTTTTATTAATGCTAATGCGTAACATCCTTCAAAATGAGCAGATGTAGAAGATTTTCCCTTGCGCTGCATAAATCCCCTCAGAATTATTTCTTTATAAGTTTTTATCTGATGGAAAATATATTATCTGTTTTTTCTTCTATGCAGATGCTCAAATCCCTCTTTTGCAACCAAAAGCCCTAAGACAAACATCCCCATTGAAATCAAGGATAAAACATAATTTCCGCTGAAGAAATAACCCCCTTCCCTGAACGTTAAATAAAGCAAGGCAGACATTGTGGTTATTAAGACGAACAACGCAGGAATTATGATGAACTTCACTTTTTTAACTCCCTTTGAAACAAAATAAGAGGCAACTGCAATCATGGTTATTGAAGCCATCAGCTGATTCGAGCTTCCAAATAGTCTCCAAAGGACATCATAGGAATTTGTGACTGCAAGAAGCCAGGCTGGAATCAAAACCAAAATAGTGGTCAAAATCCTGCTTTTGCTTAATCTTGTTATAAGGCTCTCGGAAACTATGAATCTGCTCAATCTTGTGGAAGTGTCTACAGATGTTAATACAAATTGATTCACCATCAAGGCGCCGAGGATTGTCGCAACACTTATTGTTATTAAAGGAATTCCCATGCTTCCGACAATATTCCCATATCCGGAAGAAAATAAAACAACCCATCCTTTTCCAAGCTCTGCCTGGAATCCACCCGCAATTTCAGGCCCCCATTTCAGCCCGGCAATTGCGACGATTGTTACAAATATTGCAATAGTGCCTTCCATAAGCATTGAGCCGTATCCTATCGATTTCGCATGCGATTCTTTTGCAAGCTGCTTGCTCGTTGTTCCGCTTGAGACAATTCCATGGAATCCCGAGACAGCCCCGCAGGCAACTGTTATGAACAAAATAGGCCAAAGGGGAAAGACAGGGCTGGAAATGTAAGCAGGAGCATTGACAATCGGCCTTACCACTAGAATCCCGATGATTCCCAAAAGCAAAATCAAAGACATCTGAACAGCGCTCAAATAATCTCTTGGCCTTAGAAGAATCCAGACAGGAGCAATGGAAGCAATGCCTGCATACAATAAAATAACTGTAATAATTATATTCCTAAAAACTTCCTGGTCGAGGTATGAAAAATCCAACGGGAAAGCCAAGCTCACCCAAATGGAAGAAAATACTATTATCAATGATATGAATGATAAT
>Ga0209210_1003658_pt1 | contig 10298 bp, 12 predicted proteins | sample RifGroA1_FD_183991 | JGI IMG/M metagenome (GOLD analysis project Ga0209210, IMG submission 183991) | Contaminated groundwater microbial communities from Rifle, Colorado, USA - Rifle Groundwater A1 (SPAdes) (version 2) | ecosystem: Environmental > Aquatic > Deep subsurface > Groundwater >...
AGAGATTTTTTGCCGGTTATTGAGCATACACAGAAAGTCTACACCGAGTGGCTCCCTATCCGGCGCAACATGCCGCGGGATGAGCGATTTGGCATAGGAAAGCGGATTGATGATGCTTTTTTAAATGTACTGGAAGAGTTGAGGGAGGCCTCATACACATCAGGAAACGGAAAAATAGCGTTGTTAGGAAAAGTTTTACAAAATACGGACATGCTAAGGTTTTTTCTTCAAATAGCGTGGGAGTGCGCCTTACTCGAACAAAAACATTATATTTTGCTTGCGACAGATGTTGAGAGTGTGGGGAAAATGGTCGGCGGTTGGCGCAAAGGACTGCTATCGAAAACCCCGTGAGATGGCGGTTTCGCCTATCTCACGGGGAAAGAAAAGAGTAGCGGGACAGGACCTGGTTGTCAGCATTCCACCTGTCCGGGTTCTCGACCGAGTTGGCGTTGACGTTCCAACCGCCATTGTCGGAGTTCCAGTTGGCGTTGACCGCCCAGAGCCGTATTGTGCGCCGCGCCATCTATACCACTGCCCACCGAGTACTGCTCCGGGCTGTATCGCATGCGGGACCTAAAAGTCCCAGAGCACCGCGCACCGATTCTTAATCTTTTTTGGAACCTCCGCATGCGCACTCCCGCAAGATTACTCCGGCAGAATTCCGGCCGTACGGATAGCCCGAGGCGCTGCGCGAAATCTTTTACCACGTCGCGCCAGAGCAGTCCTCACTACACAGTATACAAAAGAAAAGACCCACTGATTCTCCGCAAATTTCTTTGCAAAGTTTCAGAGGGTCAAAGTGTCTTAGGTTCAAAGCCGAAGCTAAGTACCTAAGTTCGTAAGAATCAGCGGGACAGGACCTGGATGCCAGCACTCCACCCGTCCGGGTCCCCGACCGAGCCGGCGTTGACGCACCAACCGCCAAAGCCGGAGACCCAGTAGGCGTAGACCGCCCAGAGGTTGCCCTCGGTGTCGTGGATGTAGAGGATGTTCGCGTAGCCGTTGACCAGCAGCGCGCCCTCTTCGCCATTCGGCTGCTTCTCGAGCATTCCCCACAAGTCGGCGAGGGTGGTCGAGTAGGAGCGCGGATCGCCCAACTCCGTCATGATCGGCGCATCGAGCGACGACTGCAGGAGCTTGTGGACCTTGATCTCGCCGGCAAGCACACCTTCCTCGGTCTTGGGGAGGAAGTGCTTGGAGAAGTTATCCCAGAGGAACGCGATCTTCACCTTGGCCTTGCGGCCGGTGTCGACCTTAAAGTGTTCCTTCGCGACGAACTTCTCGCAGGCGGCGACCGACACGGTCGTCACGAGCTCGAGGAGTTTTTTGGGTTGGGTGGTGCCGGGAATAGTCCAGCAAGGCTGGCGTTTGACGAATTTCTTGAATTCGGTCAGCACCGCATCACCGTCCGTACCGGCAAGCAAATTATCGAGGTCATCTTTCGGTCCCCGCACTGCGGAGAGCGGAAGCATTCCGAGCATGCCTTTGGACATGGTCGTTCTCCTTGTAAAAGAGCCGCAGACATGGGCGAACCCCATACCCATCAGCTACTTGCAATTATACACCCTAACGTGTCTTGTGTCAATAGCATAAAATAGCCTTAGAAATAAGGGTTTTCTGGCGGGTTTTGGGTCACAGATAGTCGAAAACAAGAGATATGCTATATTGTGAGCATGACTACCGCGCTTAAAAAGGAAATACAAAAAATGGCCCGCGAGAGCGTGCGGGAGGCGCTTCAGGAAGAGTTCGACCTGATGAGCGTGTTTGATGTTCCACTCATCTCGTCAACAGAGCAGCGCGAGATAGAAAAACTCTACAAAAGACCGTCGCGTCGTAGTGTGCGAACATTACGTACTCGAACATAAATGAACTGGAGTATATCGCTCTCGCGGCAAGCAGAGAAATTTCTGGCGCAACGCCACATACCAGACGAGTTTGTTGCTGAAGCCATACAAAAAGTCTTACGGAGATTTGGCGGAGAACCAGTCGCAGTTGATTTGCGCAGACTAACTGGAAAATGGGCAGGGCACTTCCGCGTTCGTGTTGGGAAGGTAAGGATTATATTCTCACTCAATTTCCCCGAGCACCGCGTATTGGTTGAAATAATAGATAACCGCGACCGCGCGTATAAATAAATGTTAGACCAATTGCATGCGGGGCGCAGTAATTGAGCGCGTCATGTCAATAAGGAGAGAAATCCCTGCTACAAACAAAACTATAAGTGTCAGCTGGACCGGCAGATGCGTGTTGAGCACGGCCGAGGTCATAAACTGCGCTGTCCCCTGCAGGCCGACATTTGCCCAGTTTTCAAACACATTCGAGACCCATACCAAACGCCCGATACCGTACAGCGAGAGCACGCAAATATACAACTTAAGCGCGGTGGCGCTTGCCATCTGGCGGACAGCGTATATAACCCCCACCCCCGCCATCACCTGTTGCTCAATTTTGCTTGCCATATGTCTTTTAACTAGACCTTAGTATTAATAGTTTCGTGTATCCTTTTGAACTCGGCTTTTGCCCTATGTACCCTCGTTTTAATCGCGCCGACACTCAAGCCCTCCGTCTTAGCTATTTCCTCCTGTGTTCTTCCTTCGAGGAAAAACATCCCGAGTGCTTTGGCGAGGGAGGCGGGCATTCTGCTTAATACCGAGGCAACCTCATCCAGAAGCACCTTCCTTTCAAACTGGCGGAGGTTTTTGTCGGGGATAAGCGCCCAGATCTCCTCGTCGAGTCCGAACTCGGCGTTGCCTCGGCGCTTGGCGCGCGCGTAGTGCGTAAGCGCGGTGTTGATGAGGATGCGGTAGCCCCAGGAGGAAAACTTTGCGCCCTCCACCACCTTGAACTTTTTTGCATTAAGGTAGATTTTGGTAAACGCCTCCTGCACCACGTCCTCGGCCTCCTCCCTGCCGCGCACAATACTCATGGCCTTGCGCAGGAAAGGCTCCTCGTACTTGCGCACCAATACGGCAAACAAAGACGGGTGCGAGACCGATAAGGCAAGAATTTCCTCGTCCGGCTTGCCCTCCAGCGCGTCTTCCCTGCTTAGGTACTCCATGCCAACAGCATATATCATCACTATCAACATGTCATACATGTGCGGCGACACGGGGTATATAATGAAGCTATGGATAAAAAAACTGGGTGGATAGTAGTGTTGGTGTTCGCGGTAGGCATTCTGTCATACGCGGTCATAACCTACACCGGCGCCCCCTTTAACACACGGGCGCAACAGCCGGTCCCGGTACCCATAGTCAATCCGTTCGGCACCGTTACCGGTACAACAGCCGATGGCTTTACTATCCTCGGCATCGGAAACAAGTCGATAACCGTGCGCACCACCGAGCAAACGAAGTTCCTTGCCGGCGATAGCGTCAAGAGCCAGGCTGATATCTCTGTGGGGACTATTGTCTCGATAACCTCCAGCACGCAGAACGCAGACGGCTCTATTGCCGCGATTGTGGTGCAGATCATACCTCCGCCTCCAACGCTTAAGCAGACACAATAACCATGAGTTTTTTTTCACGCGATGAGGAGCTTTCCGTCGCCGCGCTGTGCGCCGGCGCGGCTCTGCTGGCAGGGGTGGCAATTTTTTTAAACGGCGCCGATCTGAAAGCTATCGTCAACTCGCCTGCGGCAACCGCCGCAAGCGTCCTCTCATTATTTGACTCCGGCGCCAACGCCGCGGCAACCGCGCTCGGCGACGCGCAAGGCGTGCCGCCCAACTTTACCGGCCAAACCTATCCCGACTACACCAGTTGTTGGATTGTATTGGATGGAAAGTTCGGCTCAAGAGGCCCCAACTGCGCCGGCGCCAGCAACTGGGCGCCGGCGTACTCGTTTTTTAGCGGCATCTTCAGCCTCAATCCGACCGGCTCTACAAACGGCAAGTCCGTATACGTCAAAAGTACGTGGGTTCCTACCGGATTTGCAGAAGGTCCGCTTCTCGGCCCGCCGTTTAGCACGCTCGGATGTCCCGACGGAACAACTATGGTCGTCACCGGCGCCGACGACAACGGCAACCCAACCAGCGGCGATTGCTACTCCGGAGGTACGTCTCCAAACGGCAGAGAAGGCTTTGGCGGTCCATCGCCCACCTATGCAGGACCTGCGACGTACTGTTACTCTGACACTTCCGGCGGTGGACCTGTCGGCATGGGTGGCGGCCGGTTTACCGGTGACGCCAACATGGGCGGGGGCGGCGGCACGCCGGCAACCTATTCATTCCCTGCCGGCTATAGCCTTGCCAACGGAGACAAGTTGGATACGGCGGGCGGAGGCGCGGCAGGCGACGCAAACAGCGCCTTTAATAAGCGCGGCGGCGGAGACGGCCAATGCCATGCATGGAAGTACACTCTGCAACATATCGACTCTACACCTGTGACCGTCGGTACGGTGCCTACCGTAGCTCCCGGTACGCCGCTGACATTACAGTGGTCGTGCTTGCCGTCGCGCCAGGTAGAGGTCGGCTATTGCCACTACGACCAATGGAACAGCCACTGTTGGAAGGAGAGTTACGTGCTTTACCGCATTAACCCGCTTGCATCAGGCGTCTCCGGCAACGGACAAAACTTTGTTTCCGGCACAAATATTACTGATACTAAAACAATAACTGCTCCGGCAACTGCGGGTACCTACACCTATTCGCTTTCGTGCAGCGGCGGCCAATACCCGCTCCCGGCGATGACCGTCGATATAACCGTGAGCGGACAACCCGCAACCCCGCAACTCTCCCTTGCCCCTGCGGCAAGCACCATTGCCTACAACGGCACGCAGACGCTCACCTACTCCGCGACCGGCGGAGCCGGCTACGACGCCTGCTACCTCTCCGGCGGACAATGGGGTTCCAATCCCGGCACTCCGGTCGGCACATCCGGCTCGGTGACCACCAATCCTCTGACGTCCGATAAGCAGTACTCATACATTTGCCACAACACCGACCCCTCCTACCCCAACAACGGCTGGGTAGCTCCGGTGACCGCAAACGTGACGGTTAATCCACCTCAACCTGTCTGTACCGGCGCGCATGAGATAAATCCTCCCGCCTGCACGTGCGAAACGGGATATGTCAGGCAAAACGGCGTGTGTGTCCTGCCTAACCCTCAATGCGCCGGCGCGCACGAGGTAAACTACCCTGCCTGTAATTGCGACATCGGTTATGTTAAACAAAACGGCGTGTGCGTGCTGCCTACCACCTGCAGCGACCCGCGTGCTGTGCCTCCACTCTGCTCGTCTTGCATCAGCGGCTACGAAACAAAGAACGGCATCTGCGTCCCTATTCCTCCCGCCATGTCCCTCAGTGCCGCCCCTCTGCGGGTACAAAAGGGCAACTCTAGCACGGTCACCTGGAGCGTAACGGGGCTTATATCCGGCGCGGGTACGGCCTGCTCTATAACCTCAAATCCCGCGGGCGTCTTCTCCAAATCGATGCCCGCAAACACCGCACCGACATGGAGCGGGAGCGTGCAGACCGGCGCAATCAATGGTTCATCCATTATCACGCTCTCATGCACCGGAGCCACTCCAAAATCGGTGACGGTCGGCATCATACCGGTTTTCATAGAGATATAGCAGCATAGGATTTTTTTTGGTAGACTCTGGCGATGCTCGAATATAATGAAATACTAAAAGGCAAGGTAATACTTGTCGGCGATGAGCCGTACGAGGTATTGGACGCGCATGTCTTCCGCAAACAACAGCGCAAGCCCGTCAACCAGACAAAACTGCGCCACCTTATCACCGGCAAAGTGACCGAGCAGGCATTCCACGTGTCGGAAAAGGCGCAGGAGGCCGACCTCTCCACCAAGGCGGTCAAATACCTTTATACCAACAAAGGCGAGAAGTGGTTTTGCGACGAAAAAAATCCAGCCGACCGCTTTATGCTGAGCGAAGAAACAATCGGTGCGGGAGCAAACTTTATGAAGCCCAATATGATAGTGGAGGCGCTGGTGTTCGCCGACCCCTCGAGCGAACTCGGGGCAGGAAAAATCATCGGCATAAAAATCCCCATCAAGATGGAACTGCGCGTGACAGAAGCGCCGCCGGCGGTTAAGGGCAACACCGCGCAGGGCGGGAGCAAGCTCATAACGCTGGAGACCGGCGCGACGCTCAACGCTCCCCTCTTTATCAACGAGGGAGACATCGTAAGGATTAATACGGAAACCGGAGAATACGTAGAGCGCGTTGATAAAAAGTAACTAAGGCAACACGCCGACAGAGACCGCGTCGATGTCGCTTGCGCCGAGCTTTGTGCCGGGCGGTACCGCCACAATGACGCTGTCGCCGGCTTGCAGGCCGGAAACCGGTATAGCCTTTTCTGTATACGGCAGAGGAGAGCCGGGAGTGGAGTCTTTCGGTATCATTGTAAAAATTTTAGTGCCGGCAGAGATATGCGCAGTGACCGTACGCGATGCGGTGCTGGGCTGATACACCGATAGTGTAATGGAACTGCCGCCGGCCTTTACGACCGTGCCGCTGATGTTTGCAACCAGCTTGTCTGCGTACGGATTGATGGAGGCCTCCTGCGCGGAATACGGCGCGGAGAAATTACCGCTATATAAGTACCACGAGGTGGCAACCGCGACTACACATACCGCGACAACCGCGACAACGACTTCCTTGTGTTTTTCTGTATACATATTATTTACCGGCCAAACAGGCTCACGCCGGGCACCTGGCCGTTGCTGACCGCAGTGACAAAGTTGTTGAAATCGGTCGACTTGGCCGGTTTGGGAATAAAGTAGGTGTTGCCGCTCGTGTTGGTAATGCACTGCGTCGCGCTGATGTTGCGCTTGGAGGCGTTCGGGTCAAGCCTAAAGCCGTTGGCCTCGCCCGACGCGTCGCCCACCGCGGCCGGACAGGTGTCCGGCGGAGGCGTCACCAGCACCGGGACGGTCGCGTTAAGGGTGTTGACGCCGCTGCGGCTGCAATAAAGGTTGTAATTGACCGTACTGCCGACCGCGCCGGTGACAGTGACCGTGGCCGAGCCGACGAGGTTGGCGGTGTTGGCGGTGCAGCTCGTGGAGCCGCCACCGCTACCAAGACCACCCCCTCCGCCGGTAGTGCAGTCTGGCGCCGCACCAAAACGCCCGTCCACGTACGTCGGACCGGTCGGGTCGGTTATGGCAACACCAGTCGCCTGAGAGTTGTAGGTATTGCCGAGCGAGTCGGTGACGTACGCGCCGGTGTACAGCGGGTCCGCATGCGGCTGCCACCACCCGTCTCCACAAGCCTGATATTGGTTGGCAAATTGCATCGGCTGGCAGGCCCACTCGAGCGTAATCTGCGAGCCGTACTGGGCAGAGAGCGCGGCCGACGCGCCTGCGCTAGCAAAACCGCCGTATCCAATAGGGGAACCGGCGCAAGCGCCCCAGTGATTGCCGTACAAGCCGAAGGAGAGCTTCCCCTCTCCGCTCACGGCTGACAGCGCGCTTAAAATACCCGATGGGAAGCGGTAGATGCAGTTGGATTCGTATGAACCACTTTCATAGTTCATGTGGCAGTATACCGGCGATGGAAACGGATAGTAACCGAGCTGGGAGGTCGGCATATTGGCGCTAGGCGAGTACCTGTTAGCGAAATTCTCCGGGTTGATGTACTGCGACGGCTGGGTGGTCCACCACGGCGCCGCGGAGACGACCGCCGGCGCTGTTGCCACGGCAAAAAACAGCATGGAGGCCGTCGCGGAGAAAAGTAACTTTGATTTTGGAATTCGAAACTTCATAACATGCCTAGCGCCCCGCGCGCAGGGCATCAACCTCGGCTTTGAGCGCGCTTATCTGCGACTGCTGTTCTTTGATTGCTTCTATAAGCAGCGGTACGAGCTTTGGATAATCCACCGAAAGGTAGCCGCTTGCATCGGTGTTCACCGCCTCAGGCAAAACATTCTGCACCTCCTGCGCGATGACGCCGACATCCGCTTGCCCCGCGCGCGCGCCCGACTTCCAGCTAAAGTTGACGCCGCTCAGTTCGACTATTTTTGCGAGCGCGCCTCTAATCGGCGTGATATTGTCTTTGAGACGCTGGTCGGATGAGTACAAAAACGCGGTCGCGGTGACGTTGCCAAAAGTAGGGCTGGCGCCGACGTCCGCGCTTTGATTGAAAGCGTACGGCTTGCCGGTGATGCTCGCCCACGCCGGCGCCGCGCCCGCGGGGCAGTTGGTGCCGTTAGCTAAACATACCGGCTGCCCGCCGACGGTAACCGCGTCGGCATTAACGGTGCTCAAACGGCTCGAGGAATTGGCGTCTAAGTAGTACGCGGTGTTGTCGTCATAAACGCGGCCAAATTGAGGAGTACTGTTGGTCGTGACCGCCTGGTTGAGCCGGTTGGAAAGCCAGTCGCCCAGCCAGCCGAGGTAGATGTTGCCGTCGCTGGCGTGATAGGTGGAGCCGTACCAGGTGTCCCAGTACGCTAAGTTGCCCGGCTTGCCGGTAATGGCGGCCCACGCCGGCGCCGCGCCCGCGGGGCAGTTGGTGCCGTCTGCTCTGCATACCGACTGCCCCGCTACCGTCAGACTGCCGCCGAAAGCGGGGCTGGCGCCTATGTCTGCGCTTTGATTAAAAGCGTACGGCTTGCCGGTGATGCTCGCCCAGGTTGCGGACCCTCCGGCTTGCGTCCAGCTGGTCACGCATGACGTGCCTATGCAAAACTGGTTAGCGGTCATGTTGGGAGCGACAAAGGAGTCGCCGGAGGATAGTATGCCGGTCTTTGTCTGGGTAGTTCCGGTCGTGTTTATCGGAGCCGGGGCGTTGTTGTCCGGCGCGGTGCCGGTAGGGCCCGTCCACGCGACAACGGCGCCGGCGGCGATGATGCCGAGCGCCACGACAAACGTCCGTGCAAAAAGTTTCTTCATAAACAAGCGTTTAATGTTACGCATAATAATTGTACACCACTATTTATTGTCCAAGCGACTTTAAAAGGCCCGCCCGGTCCTCTTGAGTCGTATTGTTTTCCTGCGCCGCCGCCGCGCTAGCACTGCTCGACGCCTGCCCTCCGGAAATATCTTCAAGGAGCGCCGCGCGCTCGCCTTGCGCCCCGGCGCTGGCGTCAAAGGTCTGGCTTGATTGGTCAAGAATATCCACCAAGTTCATCTGTTCCTGCGTCACAACGGTGCGTACATCCGGTCTGATTGCCGGAGCGACGACAAAAAACTGGCGATACAGTATAAATGCTCCAAACACCACAACAAAAACGGCGAGAACAGCGAGAACGGTATACGCAATGCGCAGATTACTCATAGCTCTTTATATTCCGGTATGACGTTTACCATCGCCCTGTCGGTAAACGCTCCGCTGTCGCAGGAAAGCGTATACACCTGCTTGGAGGTTACGGCGCCGGTGTTATAACTGCCCGAGTAGGTAAACGAACTGCCGCTGGCGACCGTGACGTCGTCCTGGTTTTTGACCGTACAGCCTGTCTGCACGTTGGTTACGTTCCAATAGACGGTCGTCGAGTTGCCTTTGCGCACGATGTAGTTGCGGTCCACCGGCGGCGTGCAGTTCGGATTGCTTGCGTTGACCGAAAAACAGCCCGAGGGAGGAACGCTGGTACAGCCAAAGTCGTTGACGCACAAAAGCCCCGGGGCGCACGCCGCGGCCGGACGGTCGACGCAGGTGACATCGGTATACGCGTTGTAGTGGGTCGGGTCGGTGCACACGATGGGAGTCCCGCATGGGGTGCTCGCGCCGTTAAACTGGAGCCACCCGACAACCTGATCGCCCCACGCGTATCCGCTGAGCGACCCGTTTGCGTAAGTCAGGCCGTCGCCATGTCCGGGGGAAGAGCCCACAGATATCCATCCATCCCACCCGCCGCCGCTTTGGAGTGCCCTGGCCCAGCCGATGACATTGCTCCCGGAGAGCTGCGCGTTAACCGCCTGCGTTCCTTCCCCGGAGGGGAAACCGCTCAACCCGCCGAACTGTATCCATCCGATATGTTCGCTCCAGGCATACCCGGTGATGGTGTTGTCGGCGTTGAGCGCCAAAAAGTAGTTGCTGGTGGCGCAGATATTGTTGCCGGTGGGCCCGCCGGTACTGCAGTTGAGCGACACCCAGCCGATGTTGTCGCTCCACGCCCATCCGGTGATATACGATGCGGAAAATACGCGGGTCGAGGAGGCAAAAAAGAGCGCGAACAGTATAAACGCGCAAAAGGCCGCCGTATAGTAATCGCGACGCGAAAGTCCCATACCCTTTAGTATAGACGAACAAAAAACCCACCGTACCAGTACGGTGGATAAGGAGAAAAGGAGTTTTGTTTTTTTACCTGACTATGTAAGGCAGCAGTGCCATATAGCGGG
>Ga0209210_1003660_pt1 | contig 10295 bp, 10 predicted proteins | sample RifGroA1_FD_183991 | JGI IMG/M metagenome (GOLD analysis project Ga0209210, IMG submission 183991) | Contaminated groundwater microbial communities from Rifle, Colorado, USA - Rifle Groundwater A1 (SPAdes) (version 2) | ecosystem: Environmental > Aquatic > Deep subsurface > Groundwater >...
AGCATAAGCAGGTACGGAAAAATAAAAAAGAAAGTTGAGGCACAAGTGATTGATTTAAAAACTGGTAAAAAACCCCAGAATAGGGGTCTGAGGCAAGATATAGAAATACGCCAGGCTCAGTTGACTAGAATTTCGGCAGAAAGATTTGTAAGTAGATACTCGGTAGGGGGAGGAGGATACTTAAAGGCAAGGCAGGAAGCGTTTTTCTGGGGGGGGGACCACACCAATAGGGCACACCTGGAAAGAACGGGACTTGTAGGATATAGGAGATTTAGGCCCGACGGCTCTTTTGAGATAGAACCAATAGAGATGTCCGAAGAGGACAGGCGCGAATTTGAGGATTGGTTTACCTGGTATGGAACCCAGATACATCTTTTTAGGCCGGAATTGGAGGTTTTAAGAGTAAGAACCAAAAAGGCCGGATTCCACTACGACCTAAGAAACATTTCCATCTCCGAGTTAGGTACCTAAAATGCCCTTTAGCTTTAAAATTGAAAAGAAAGATAAAAGAACCAATGCCAGGGTTGGGATAATTAAAACTTCTCACGGAACAATAAAAACTCCGGCTTTTGCCCCGGTCGCAACAAAGGCCTCGGTCAAATCTTTAAGTCCCGAGGACCTTCTAAAGTCAGGCTCCCAGGTAGTTTTGGGAAATACTTATCACCTCTACCTTCGTCCCGGGACGGAAGTATTAAAAAAATTCAAAGGATTCGGGCCTTTTATGGGCTGGAGGGGTCCAACCATAACGGATAGCGGAGGATACCAGGTATCTTTCCTTTGGGAAGGAAACAAAAAAACACAAAAAAACGCTGATGAACCGACGGGAAGAGTTATTAAGATAACCGACCAGGGGGCATGGTTCAGCTCTTACATTGATGGTTCAAAACACCTACTCACTCCAGAAAAATCCATGCAAATTCAAAAAGAGCTGGGAGCCGATATCATTATGGCTTTTGACCAGCCATTAGGTTTGGGATATTCAAGGGCTGCAAAAAAAGAAGCCTTCGGTCGAACCCTTAAATGGGAAGAGCGGTCGTTTGTTGCCTGGAAAAGGTTAAAAAGTAGCCAGGCTTTATTCGGAATAGTCCAGGGAGACACGGATGAAAAGTTAAGGAGGGCATCTTTCAAGTTTGTTCTTGAAACGGGATTTCCCGGCATCGCCATGGGAGGAGAGTCGATAGGAAAAGACCCTAAGATAACGGCAAGGACGCTAGATACGGTTTCCGATTTACTCCCGGATGATAAACCCCTTCACGCGTTGGGCCTTGGAGGAGGGCCGGAGGGAATTTTTGAAGCTATCCAAAGAGGGGTGGATATTTTCGACAATACAGGGATTACCAGGATGGCAAGAACTGGTCTTTTATTTATTTATCCTGAGGATGGAGGAACGAGACAGAATAAATTTAGGATGGATATAAACAAAAAAAGTTTTAAGTCGGATAAAAAGCCGATAAGTAAAATTTGTGAGTGTGAAGCCTGTCAGAATTTTTCAAGAGCCTACCTTCACCACCTTTTGACAAGCGGGGAACTTTTAGGTTTAAGGTTGGCAAGCATCCACAACGTTTTTTACATCAACGATCTGATGAGGAAAATCAGGCGATCTATCATCAAAAACGACTTCCTGACATTTAAGAAAACCTGGCTCAAAACTTGACTTCTTTTGACATCAACCTTTAAACTATTGTAAGTGAAAAGTATCGCTTCAATAATTTTTGGGCTTTTACTTCTTGCCGGAAGCATTATTCCCCAGGCAAGAGTCGCCCGAGCCCAAGACGATGAGGATACATCTACCCAGGAGGCTTCTACCGAAGATACTAATGACGATGAGGATAGTTTTCGTGACAGATTAAGAAGTGCAAAAGAGGAAAGGCTCAGAGCACTTGAGGAGGCAAGGGAGGCAAGAAAAGAAGCTTGGGAAAGGGCAAAAGAGGCAAGGGAGGAAGCCAGGGAGCAGTTCAAACTAAGGCTTGAGGAGATAAAAGACCAGAGGAAAGCCAAGATTGTAGAGCATATAGACGACAGACTTATTGGTTTAAACGAAAAGTGGATAAAACATTTCAATAGGGTTTTGACCCGCTTGAATCAAATTTTGGCTAAGGTTAAGGCCAGAGCTGAGGAGCTTGCGGCAGGGGGAACCGACGTTGCGGATGTCAACGAGCAGATTGCTGAGGCAGAAACCGCAATTGCCGAGGCCCAGTATGCTGTTAATAACCAGGCTGGACAGGTTTACGAAATAGAGATAGTTGATGAGGAATCTCTGGGAGAAATGGTAAGTGATACGATTGGAGAATTTAAGCAGGATATCAAAGAGGTATGGGAGAAAGTTAGGGATGCAAGGCACCAAGTAGTAGAGGCCTTCGTTTCCCTTAAAAAGGCGGCCGGAGAGCCGGACGAGGACGAAGATGGAGACGAGTTATCACCGAGTCCGTCGCCGACCGAAACATTAACACCAAGCCCTACCGAGACACCAACCTTTATACCTACTTAAAGAACCATGAAACAAAAAGGATTTTCACCAATAATTATAGTAATTCTACTTGCACTTTTTGCCCTTGGGGCAGGCGCATACTTCCTATATGTTAATAGGGGAATGTATGGTGGAATAAATCCTTTTGGGCAAAATATAACTCCAACTGCTGAAATGAGCGAGGAGGTTTCAGACGCATCCGACTCAGATACACTGGGATCCGAACTCGACGAAACCCAGCTTGATTCGACCGATTCGGACTTTTCCGAACTCGACTCTTCAGCCTCGCAGTTGTGATATCATCTAGGTAGGATGAACCCTGCTGGCCTTTTGACTGGAGGCTTTAATTTCAACATAGGAAATCTTAGTTTTTCCCCTACCTACTTTACCGCAGGAGCCATAGTTTTTCTTCTTTTCCTTCTGGTTTTGACCCTTGCCCAGGTTAGACGCCATTTTCTTAATTGGTCTATTAAGGGGGGAATTTTCGGAATTGCCCTGGGCTTTTTCCTGGCTTTAATCCTTGAGGGCTTTATGATAATCGGGGGAAAAACAGTGGTTACCGAGGTTTTGGGCTGGAAGAATGCTCCCAAACCCATTCTTAATGCACTTGAGGTAGGGAGGAATAAACTGGTAAATGTCTTGGGGGTAACTGACGAAATTGAGGAAGGAATGGCCAGTGCCCCTGCCAAAGTTCAGGTTATTAACATCTACCAGACATTAAGTCCCAAGGAACAGGAATCGGTACAATACCAAATCTGTACCCAGTGACTTCTTCCCGAAAGATAGGTATAATTTGTACTTTATATGGCAGAGGCTAATATTACGGCGGCCCAGTTGGCCGAAAAACTAAAAGAAATAAAAAAAGCCCTGAACCTTGAGGCAAAAAAGCTTGAGGCTACTGAGCTTACCCGGCGCTCTTCAAACCCCAATCTTTGGAGCAACCAGGGGGAGGCAAGCTCCCTTATGAAAAAACTGGGGGATCTTAATAACGAGATTCAGCAAATAGAGTCGTTAGAGGATGAAATAAATACCCTGGCTCTTTTGGAGAAGGAAAACCCTGGTGAGAGCCTTGAGGGGGAAGTCAAAAAGGCCGCGTCTAAACTTGAAAAGCTTGAACTTAAGACTTTTTTTTCCGGCCAGTATGATGCCCGAAATGCCCTGATTTCAATCCACCCAGGCCAGGGAGGAACCGAGGCTATGGATTGGGCGGAGATGCTTTTTAGGATGTATATACGCTATAGCGAGAAAAAGGGATTTAAAACCGAAGTCTTGGACTGGGGAAAGGGAGAAGAGGCGGGGATAAAAACGGCAACCTTCAGAGTGGAGGGTCCAAACACATACGGGCTACTTAAGGCCGAGTCCGGAACCCATAGGCTTGTTAGACAATCCCCTTTCAATGCGGATAAACTTAGGCAAACTTCTTTTGCCCTGGTTGAGGTTTTGCCCGAGCTTGAAGACGTAGACACCCCAGATATTACAGTTAAGGATGAAGACCTGGACTGGCAGTTTTTTAGGGCAAGCTCCCAAGGAGGGCAAAACGTACAGAAGGTTTCAACGGCCGTGAGACTTCGCCATATTCCGACGGGGGCCATCGTAACCGCCCAATCCGAAAGGTTCCAGGAGCAAAACAGAAAAATTGCCTTAAGCCTTTTAAGGGCAAAGCTTTGGCAAAAGGAGCAGGAGAGAAAAGCCTTGGAGAAAAAAGAAATAAAAGGAGAGTACCACCCAGCTTCCTGGGGAATGCAGATTCGCTCTTACGTACTGCACCCTTATAAAATGGTCAAGGATCTTCGAACCGGGGTAGAATCGGGCAACCCAGAAGCGGTTTTGGATGGGGGGCTAGACGCTTTTATCGAAGCCGAGCTTAAAGTCCAGCAGCCAAAAGGGTCTTAATTTTGTTTCTTGTTTAAGAGTTTGCCATTCTGCTATATTTAAAAACATGGACCAACCAAATGTAACTGTCCCACAGCCAACTTCAGAGAAAGGCCAGGTTTTAAAGAATTTCCCCAAAGGACCCTCCAAGGCAACATTGATGATGGCGGGTGGAGCAGTTTTGGTTGTTTTGGCGGGGGTTGCAACGGGCTGGTTTGTTTCGGGAAGGCCGGGGGTTTCCGGCGCTCCCAAAGAGGCAGCCCCTGGAGTAATCACTTCCGAGAACGAAGCGGGAATTGTTGACGAGGCTACTTTTAGAGACACCGCAGAAGGCAAGCTAGAGACTGGGGGAATCGAGGGGGAGGGAACGCATCACCTGGATAGGGACCTGGGAGAGGAAAAGTATGTTTACCTAACCTCAACCGTGATTGACCTTGAAAGCTTTGTAGGCAAAAAAGTCCAGGTTTGGGGAGAGACGATTTCGGCAAAGAAAGCAGGATGGCTGATGGATGTGGGTAAAGTTAAGGTAATAGAGTAAGTCTGGTTTCCCCAAAAGTTGAATATTTAAGAAACTTGTCGTAATATAGGCTACTTTCCCAAAAGCCTGCCTAGACTTAAATGTTTAGGCTCAAAATCCTTCTTGGTGTATTTACTGCCGCCTTCGCCCTTGTTGGATTATTTGCTAGACCAGCTTTTGCCCAAACCCCAACTCCCACACCGGTTCCCGGGCCACACTTTGAATCCTTAAGTAAACCTTTAAATTATGCAGCCGATTCGGTAGTTTCTGGGAACTTGGCATATGTAGCATCCGGAAGAGATTTGTATATTCTTGACATATCCGATCCAAGAAATCCCAGCCCGGTAGGCCAACCATATCATGTCGATGGCTGTGACTTTGTGGCAGTTGATGTTTCGGAAGGTTTGAGCTTCGTGGCACAAGCACTCTTTAGCTGTTCACCCAGAAATAGCCTTTTTATTCTTGACGTTTCTAATCCCGAAAATCCCAGAAGGACAGGGGAAGAGATTCCGACTGGGGGGTCACCCGGTGGGGCAACTGAATTAGATTTTGAGGGAGGTTTCGTCTATTTGGCTTTTGCCCAAGGGGGACTACGGATTATTGAAGTAAATGAATCTGGAATTCCTGGAGATGTCTGGTCCTATACACCAGCCGGAGTGGAATTCAGAGACGTAAAGGCTCGCGGGAATACGCTTTACCTCACCGACGCTAGCCGTGGAATCTGGCTACTAGATGTATCCAACAAGGCCGTACCAGATGTATTAGACACGCTAAGCTTCCCAAACCATGCAACGGGGATTGATGTTTTTGGAAACCTTGCGTTCGCCTCCATTGGTGCATATCTTCCAGCTGGAAACGGTGGACTGGCGGTAGTAGATATATCTGATCCGGAAGATATCTCTCAAGTTGGAGAGATTACTCCGCTTCCGTACCCAGAATCTGCCTTAGACATCGAGGTTGAAGGGAATTATGCATTTATTGCCAGCGATGCTGGTAAAATTTTTGTTTTTGATATTTCGAGCCCCAACCACCCCGAACTTATTGCAGACTTTTACCAAATGGGGCCGTTAGTGCAAATATGGAGACTTACGGTCTCTGGCGATCTAGTTTTATCTTCAAATGGAAATGGGGGATTGGAAATTTTAAGGTTTACGGGACTCGGACCAGGGTTAAATGTACCATATCTTAATCAGACCGACCCTGAATGGGGCGATGAAATATATGATAGCGCAGATACTCTTAATTTAGGATGTGAAATTTACGGAGGACCATACATTAAGGCTTGTGGTTGTGCAACCACTTCTGCCGCAATGTTACTAAGATCTTATGGTGTATATTTCTCACCGGAAGGTTTACCCACCAATCCTAAAACTCTAAATAGCTGGCTTATCGAGCATAAGGGCTATAATTATGGAGCGGTTAAGTGGCCGTCTATTGCTACGTATTCTGTACAAGCTAATTTTTTCTTTGGTTCTCAGAAAATTCAGTTTATAGGATTTGGGGCTAGGAACGATTTTATAACACTTGATAATGATCTAAATGATAAACAACCTGTAATTTTAGAGGAACCCGGACATTTCGTAATTGCCAAGGCCATCCAAGGGAATACATATTTGATAAATGATCCCAGATGGGAAAACAGAACCACACTTCAGGCTTATAACAATAGCTTTTTAGGAACAAGGAGGTTTGAAAAAACAAATACCGACCTGAGCACACTATATATTACAGCTCCCACACCTTCAGACCTTTTTCTAATAGATTCCCAAGGTAGGAGAACCGGGAGGGATCCAACTACCGGCGAAATTTATCTCGAGATTCCCAACTCCTATTACCTCATTGAGTCAACATTACTAGATGATACCTTTGAAGAAACGACTCCCTTTCCAGAAAGAGAGGGAGTGACAACATTGGCCGTGATTAATCCAACACAGGACGAGTTTATTTTAAGCGCTTTTGGGGCAGGAAAGGAAACAGAGTTTACGATTTCCGCATACGATACATATGGCGAAATATCTGTAGAACAATTTCGGCAAGGAAGCGGTGGTAGTTATGAAGTTAATTATTCTCCAGAGCCCGGAACTGTTGTGGAGGTCACAAGGGTGATAAAGATAGATATTAAGCCTGGGGACTCAAATAATAGCTTTAACTGTGATAATGAAAACGGACTTGTTGCTGTGGCCGTTCTAACTGATGAAACATTCGATGCCAGAATGATTGATCAGGCAACAGTAGTATTTGAGGGAGCAAGAGAAGCCCATATCAACAGAAAAACAGGGCAACCTACTAGACACGAGGAAGATGTTGATGGGGATGGTGATATCGATTTAGTTTTTCACTTCCGCACTAGAGATACACAATTGGGCTGCAATTCGGTTAGCGGGTTGCTGGTCGGAGAGACTTTCGACGGCTCAAAAATAAAAGGAAGCGATACAGTTGGTGTGCACTAGGACTTACTCTGAGAGAAAAAGTGTAACTGTCTTCATATTCAGGTTTCCCTGCACTTCGTCTATCTTAAAAAGAAAGAAGCTGTTTGCAATCTTCCATGTGATGTAACCAAATCCTGGGCCATCTCCCGCGTCTTCAATTTCCCATTTTTGCTCCTGAGACTCACGGATGTAGTAATTTTCAGCATCCGACGCTATGTATATCCCAGTTTGTTTAGATTTGATTAAACAGCCCTTTATAATTTTAGGATTTGGTATCATCGGCACCTCGTACTCCGATATAACCGCATTTTCCCAAGTAATATCTTTCTCATAAAGCGGTGGAAAATCAAATTCCAAGCTTCCTTTGGCCAATACATCACACGGATTCCAAGAAAAAGATGTGGGGGTAATTATTGGAGTTAAGGATGGCGAGGGGGGTATGATACCACCGAGTCTGGGCTTAAAAACGATAAATATAGCAACTACAATGATTAGGAAAGCTGCTGCGATTATCGGGAGAAAGTTTCCTCGTCCCATTTCCTCTATCGTACATCAAACCCCTCGTCAATTACAATTTCGTTTGTTCTTGGAAAAATTTTCTGGTAAGCTAAGAAAGCTAAATTTCTGCCAATGATTAAGGTTGTATCTGTTACCAAGCGCTTTGGCGATGTTTCTGCCCTGGAGGATATTGATTTTGAGGTTGAGGAAGGGGAATTTGTTTTCATCATGGGCCCCTCTGGGGCGGGCAAAACTACCATAATAAAGCTTCTTTTAAGGGAGCTTATCCCCGATAAAGGCCAGATATACTTCGATAAAGTTGATATTACCAAACTTAGGGAAAAAGAAATCCCTTCCTTCAGGCAAAAAATAGGAGTGGTATTCCAGGATTTTAAGCTTCTTGCCGAGCGTACCGTCAGAGAAAATGTTGAGGTGCCTTTGGCGGTAATCGGCATTCCCCAATCCGAGTGGAAGGGGCGGGTGGATACGATTTTGGAGCTTGTAGGGCTTTCAAAAAGGTCAGAGATGTTTCCCTCCCAGCTTTCGGGAGGAGAGCTTCAAAGAGTTTCTTTGGCCAGGGCCCTGATAGTAAATCCCAAGCTGATAATGGCAGACGAACCCACTGGAAACCTCGATTGGGATACTTCCCAGGCTATAGTTGAGCTTTTTGAGAAAATAAATAAAGAGGGAAAGACGGTTCTAATGGCTACACATAATAGGGCCATTGTTGATAAGCTTAAAAAAAGGGTAATCTTACTTAAGGACGGGAAAGTTGTTAAGCCGAAGCCCAAGCAGGAGGAAGCACAATGAATATTCATCTTAAAACAGCCCTCGACTACATAAGGCGTACCCCTTTCCAGGCCCTGGCCGCAACTTTTGTTCTTGCCATCACATTCTTTGTGGTCAGCGTTCTTTCCATTTTGGTTTATTCTTCCGGACAGCTTTTAAGACACTTCGAAACAAGACCCCAGGTAATTGCTTTTCTTAAAGACGAGGCAACAAGCGAGCAGATTGCGGCTCTTCAGACAAAGCTTACCCGCGACTCACGGGTCAAAAACGTAACCTACATTACCAAGGAGCAGGCTCTGGCAATTTATAAGGAGGCAACTGCCGACAACCCGCTTCTTTCGGAGCTTGTAAGCCCCTCCATTTTTCCGGCAAGCCTGGAGTTTTCCTTAAACGACCTATCATTCGCCCAGGCGGTTATTGACGAAACCAAAAAGGAGGGAGTCGTTGAATCGGTTGGATTTACGGCAAACCTGGGAACGGAAAATTCCCTAAATGACGTTGTATCCCGGCTAAGGCAGCTTACTTTTTACATAAGGGTCGGAGGAGGGGCTTTGGCCTTGGTCTTGGCCGGTACCTCGTTTTTGGTTCTTGTTGTGATTATCGGCATGAGAATGACCACCAGACGCGGAGAGGTAGAAATTCTGGATTTAATTGGGGCAACCCCGGGATTTATAAGAAGCCCAATTGTTATTGAGGCCTTGGTCTATGCCCTGGTCGGTGTTTTGGTAGGCTGGCTTTTGACCCTTCTTCTTACCCTTTACGCAACCCCTTCCTTGGTTAGCTATTTCGGCGAAATTCCCATTCTTCCCAAAACAACTGGAGGAATATTGGGACTTTTCGGAATAATTTTGGCGGCTGAACTATTTACTGGTCTTGCCCTGGCGCTTTTGGGAAGCCTGCTTGCTGTTTCCCGAGTCCGCGCAAGGTAAATGAAAAAATTATTTCTGGTAATTATCATTGTCTTGGGAGCCTTCCTCATAAGCTTCCGTCTTCAGGCAGTTGGGCAAAAAACAGTACTGGCCCAGGAGTCTCCCGAACAAAAGCTGCAAAAACTAAACTCGGAGATAGAGCGCTACCAGAGGGAAATAGACAAACTCAAGGCCCAGGCAAATACTCTGGCAAATCAGATTGCCCAGTATGACGCCCAGATTAAACTTACGACCCTCAAAATTACCCAGGTTGAAGAAAAAATTCTTCTTCTCGGAGGAAGAATAGACCAGCTTGAGGTTTCCCTAACCGCTCTGACTAATGCATTTACCAATAGGGCAAAGGAGACTTATGTTATGGCAAGAATGGGAGACCCCGTGCTTCTTTTGGTATCAGCCCAGGACTTATCCGACGCGGTCTCCAGGTTCCACTACTTAAAAAGAATCCAGGAGGCAGACCGGGACCTTCTTTTTAGGCTGCAGAAAACACAAACTACCTATGTAGAGGAAAAAGACGAGCAGGAAGAGTTAAGGACCGAGCTTGAAGCCCAAAAGACCAATCTGGCAAATCAAAAGGCGGTAAAAGATAACCTTCTAAGGCTTACCAAAAACGACGAGAAAAAGTATCAACAGCTTTTAGCAGCGGCCCGAAGCGAGCTTGAAGCCATACAGGCCATTATTGCAGGAAAAGGGCAGGAAACCCAGGTGGGAGCGGTTTCCCAGGGCTCAAGAATTGCCTCGATTATTCAAGGGGCATCATGTAATTCCAGCGGAGCCCATACCCACTTTATAGTTGC
>Ga0209210_1003661_pt1 | contig 10295 bp, 9 predicted proteins | sample RifGroA1_FD_183991 | JGI IMG/M metagenome (GOLD analysis project Ga0209210, IMG submission 183991) | Contaminated groundwater microbial communities from Rifle, Colorado, USA - Rifle Groundwater A1 (SPAdes) (version 2) | ecosystem: Environmental > Aquatic > Deep subsurface > Groundwater >...
GGATTTATTCAATTTGATGTTGTTCAGAATTACATCAAGACTCAAAACGAACATCACGGAAACTGCGGACTTTAGTCCGCAGAGGATGTCACATTAATTATTTTTTCCTTCAACAAATTTAATTTTTATGCATTTGAATTATTTATCTGTTCAGAATTTTCTAAATTTTTTACAATTTGCGTGTGCATATTTTTTATAATTAATTCTTGAAGTTCTTCTTTAAATTCTCCATGGCAGTTTTGCAAATCTGATTCGGGGTTTTTTATTTCTCCAAGTTTGACAAAACAATTCATAAATTTTCCTTCAAGATTTTTATTTTCAATACCCCCTTCCTTGACTTGTAAATTTGTTATTTTAATTTCGCAAATTCTGTCGCTGTTTCCAACAATTTGATATTTCATTGTGCTTATTTCTGAATCCAAAATATAAATTGCTCTTGAACATTTTTCTTCGTGTGCCTTAAAACATTCTAAACTTTTGCAGCCATAAGAAAAAATCCAGTTAAAATAAATTACTCCTATGATTGTAAAAAAAATCAAAACGCAAATTACAATTGCGATAAAATTTTTCACACCATTTTTCATAAAAAGATAATTCTCTGAAGATATTTAAATCTTTAGTCATAATTGAAATCCTCGTCGGTAATTGGGAAGTCCACAGAATTTTGCATCCTGAAATTTGTTTCAAAAAATATTTAAAATTAGTTGAAGAAAAATTTTCTAATCGAGAAGTGGGTTAATTTTTATTTATTTTATTTTTTGAATAAATTTAGCGCGAGCTAAAATATTTTTGTGATTTTTAATTTACAAATTTAATTTTTAAAAAAGTTATAACAAAAATTTAATTTTTTCAAGAACCTTGATTGAAATTTTATAATTAACAAAACCAGTTTAAACTGGTTTGTTCGGAAATACTGATTTTACACAAATATTTATAAGCCAAAAAAATATTTATAGATAATAAAATGTTAGAACTTATTTTTAATCCAAAAAATCGTGAAAGAGGTTCGTGGAAAATGTTTTTTGTCGGACTGCTTTACGCATCGCTGTCTTTACTTTTAGTTCACTGGTTTTTTAGTTCAGACCCAACTCTCGCAGGCGCATCAGGAATGATTGTCATAACTTTTTGTATAATGTTTTCTCTTCCATATATGTATTATTTAATTAAACAAGAAGAATCCATTGACGAGCAGACAGAAGGATTTTTTCATGTTTGGCGAAGACACAAAGACGCAATTTTCGCATTTATGTGGCTTTTTTTAGGATTTCTCGTCGCGTTTTCATTTTGGAATCTTGTTCTTCAAAATCCAAACCTATTAAATTTTCAAGTGCAAACTTATTGCAGAATTAATGATCCTACAAATATAAAAGATTGCATTGAAAAATATTCTGTTACAGGAAAAGCAGTAATCAATACTCAGTCAACTGCAAATGTTTCTCGGTTTTTGTCAATTTTAGAAAATAATGTTTATGTTATGATTTTTACTTTAATTTTTTCTTTAATTTTCGGTGCTGGTGCGATTTTTGTTTTGGCTTGGAACGCAAGCGTAATTGCAGCGGCTATTGGAATTTTTGCGCAAAATAAAATTGCGGGAATTCCCCTTGGATTAGCGCGATACATGATTCACGGGCTTCCAGAAATCGCGGCGTATTTTATGACTGCGTTAGCAGGCGGAATGTTTGGCGTGGGATTTTTAAGACATGGAATAAAAGACATAAGATTTGTTCGGGTTTTAGAAAACGCAGTGCTGTTATTATTTTTAGCAATTTTAATTTTAATTTTTGCGGCAGTTATTGAAGTTTATGTAACGCCGATTATATTTTGAGAAGAATTTGTTTATACTAATAGTTATTGAAAGAAAAAACCTAATACTTTTTGAGAGATGCTATAATTTCCTGATTAAACTTAAAACTAAAATAACTAAAGACCCTAATTACTAAAAAAACGGGAATAATTAGAAAAACATTAAATTTATTTGCAATATCTTATTTAAAAAATATTGTTTTTAAATCTTTCTCAAATGTTGCTCTGTTGAAAAATTCTTCGGGAAAAATAAGTTCTCATAATTCGACTTAACCCCCTAACAAATATTTTTTATCACAAAAATCCTTATTAACCCGTTTGAATTATTTTTTTTATGACAGACGAGAAAAATTTGAAAGTTGAAAAAATTTCAGCAGGAAGTTATGACTTGAATACTTGGCTTCACGGGGGTTATGAAAAAGATATTATCACAATGATTGCAGGTCCGCCAGGTTCTGGAAAAACAAATTTTGTAATTCTCGCTGCGTGCAGTCAGGCAAAAAAAGGAAACAAAGTTATTTTCATTGACACTGAAGGAGGATTTAGCATTGAAAGAGTTAAACAAATTGTTGGGAAAGAAAATACTCCAGAATTTTTAGACAATCTTCTTTTGCTTCAACCGACAAGTTTTGAAGAGCAAAAAAAATCTTTTGAAAATCTTTTGAAGACCCTGAAAAAAAATCACGTTAGTTTGATTGTTATCGACGGAATTGCAATGCTTTATCGTCTTGAATTAGGAGACGCGCGTTCAGAAAATTCTAATTCAAAAAAAAATTTAAAAGACGAAAAAATTCAAAAAGTAAATCGCGAAGTTGCAAAACAAATGAGATGCTTGGCAGAAATTTCAAGAAAACAAAACATTCCGATTCTTATTACAAATCAGGTCTACGGGAAATTTGTCGACGGAGAAAATTGGAAATCTGGATTTGAAAAAGAAATGAATATTGTCGGGGGGGACTTATTCAAATACTGGAGCAAGTGCATAATTGAATTAAAAAAAGATGAAGGCAAAAGAAAAGCAGTTCTTCTCAAGCACAGAAGCTTGGCTGAAAAAGAATTGAAATTTTTAATAAAAGACGCAGGAATTTTTAAGGATAGTTGGATTTAATTCTTAAAAATCATCTTCTTTCTTATCCTCAAATTCAAAATCTTCTTCAGAATTTTCTTGTTCCCTTAAATCAGAAATCCTCAATGTCCTTGAAGTTATTGGATCAAAAGTAAATTTTTCGCTAAACCCCTGTTTTTGTATAATCTCTTCTTCATTTATTAAACGTATTCCTAAAAATATTTCTAACTTTTTTATAATACTTTCAGAATTTGCAGGAACATTTCCACTTTCAAGAATCTTGATTATTTTTTCTGGTTCAGAAATTTCTTTTGCAAGTTGTTCTTGAGTTAATTTTTTTGCCCTTCTCGCTCTCATAATATTCCAATGAAAATTATAAATCAAATCTTTCCTGTCATGCCCGCTTGTCAGCGGGGTCTCTGAAATTTTCTGCCCGATTATTTTTTTTAAATTTTCTTCTTGTCTTTTCAGTTCTTCGCTTTTTTCAATTTTCTGAACAGGATTTATTCCAGACATGCTCACAAGCCGATTATAGACAGAGGTCTTTCTTATCGGAGTTGGTTTTAATTTTTTTCTAAGTTCAAAAGAATTTGCTTCTGCGATTGCTTTATCTCTTTTTTCCTGTTCATTGATTTTTTTTATTAAAGGAAGATTTTCTTCAAACGAACATCTTCTGCAAAGTTTTATGATTCCCTCGTCAGAGATAGCGTCGTAAAGCATTGATTTTTCGTCCGAAATTCCGCATTTAAAACAATTATTCATAAAAAAATTAGATTAGAACTCTTTTTTAATATTATTGTGATGAAATGAATATTAATTTAGATATGTTTCAATCTCTTGAGCAGACATAATTTTTTTTAAAATAGTTTTGTCGTCGATAATAACCGCCGGATATTTGCTGATTTCAAATCTTGAAATATAAGATTGCAACGAGGTTATTTCAGTATCAATTGCGATTGGAATTAAAATTATTTCTGAACCTTTTTTATTTTTTAAATCAATTAAAATCTTGCTCCATACATTTTGCGTTGCTTTTTTTGCAAGGTCATTTTGATTGTATTCATAAAGATAGACAACTGAATGAAAATTTTTGCATCTACTTCGAATTTTTGCAAGATTAATCCAAAGCAGAGTTCTCATTAAGTCATATCTTTGATGAACGATTTTTTGCTCAGTGTCAATTTTGTTCGCGTCCGAATATTTTTCCATTAAATATGCTTCTTCAAAAATTCTGTCAGCAAAATTTAAATTAAATTCAACCACCTGAGAACAATCTGAAGAATTTATTTCAATTAGATCATTAAGAGCAAATAAATCCATTAAAGAAATTTCCGAAGCAGAATAATACTCATTTATCTCGTCGATTCTTCCTGATTCAAATAAAAATCCAATTAAAAAACCAAAAAGAAAAATTACAATCGTCATCAAAAACGCTTCCCAAAAAACATTTTTGTTGCCCTTTAACATTCTCTCACCAACTTTTATATCCTCTTAAATATTTATATATTGAATTAATTAGTATCAATGGATAAAGAAGCAAGTAAATAAACGTATAATTAAAAATTAAAAATATCCCCTGTTTTTTGAAATGTTTTTCTTTTGAATAAGCCAGCGCAATTAAAGTAAAAAATAAACCCATCAGCAAAGTGGTTATTCCAAAAAATAAAAGTGCATTCGGAGAAAAATTTATTTCTCTCAAAGTCAAAATAGCAACATTCACTTTTGTTGAATAAGAAATAGATAAAATTCTTAAAATAGCAATTCTAAAAATTCTGTAAATTAAGACGAGAATTCCAAAAATAGCAAGCATCCAAGAGAAAGAAAAAAACGGGAGAATAAACGATCCAAGCATCCCGCATTTAAACCATTTATTTTTATATTTTTTTATTGTCTGCAATCCTCCGACATTCCATCTAATTCTTTGTTTGAACCATGCTTTGAAATTTGAGGGAGCAATTGTATAAATCAGCGACGACAAAGACATATGAACGAGATATCCCTTTGAGACAATGTGCCAAGTTATTTCAATATCTTCTGTTAAATTCTTGTCATCAAATCCATGGACTTCATCAAAAATTTTTTTTGGATAAATGCTCAGCGGACCATTTGTTACATAAATTCCGTCGATAAAACCCAAAAGTTTTCTTGTAAATGCAATAACTTTATATTCTATTGATTGGAGTTGTCCAATAAATGTTTCTCTGTTTCTTACCAAAACCCTTGAAGTAACTGCGCCAACTTTTTTGTCATTAAAAAAACCAACCATATTTGAAATCGCATCTTTTTCTGGAAACGAATCTCCGTCGCTAAATCCAATTAATTCAGTGTTTACAAACTTTGCTCCAAAATTTTTTGCCCCTGCAGCACAACCAGTATTTTTTGGGGTCTGACACGCAAAAACCCGCGGATTTTTTCCCGCGATTTTTTTTATTATTTCATAGGAATTATCTTTTGAACAATCGTCGACGACAATTATCTTTTTTAAATTTTTATAATCAGAATTTAAGAGTCGTTGAATTGTTTCTCCGATTGAATCTCCTTCGTTATAACACGGGATAACAATGCTTAGAGAAGAATCTTTTTTTGGTTTTTGAATTTCAAACATTTGTTTTCTGTTTTGCAAATAAATTAAAAGAAAGAGCGTTAGAAAATAAATTGAAGAAAATGAATAAAATAAATAAGTTCCGGTTAATAATTCCATAATGATTTAGAGAAAATTTGATTTAAAAGAATTATGGAGATGAAATTGTAAATGATTTTAGATTTAAAAAAGATAACTCGCCAAAATTTTTTAATAGAAAACAATAAATACGAGAACCAAGAGTAAAAATTCTTTTTCTCTTAATAATTTCTTCTGCGGAAAAATCTAATGGAGTTGATTTTGGAGCAAATAAGATTTTTGCGACTTTGTCGCGCATTTTCTGAACTATTTTTGCAAACTTCTCTCTAACCTCTGCGTATATTTTTTATAGAAAATTATTCTTCTCTTGTATGACAATCTCATAAATTTACTCATAGCCAAATAAAATTCAAAATTTTTATTTCTTAATTGTTCAGGGATTAAGCTCATTCTAGAAAGATGATGTTCAACTCTATTGACAATGGAACGATATCTTTCATTCTCATCATATTCTTCTTCATCTCTTTCTAAATCTTCTCCAATAGGATAATCTTTTTCTTCAAGTCTTGCAAGATAATTTTTTAATGTCCAATAATTTGCTTCAGCTTCTTCAATAAGACAATCTAAAATTTCTTTGTCGTCGCCAAAATCTCTTCTTAATTCTTCAACAACTCTCTCTCTCTCTCTCTCTTTCTAAGAATTTCAATTGTTTTGAATAATCTCTTGTCATTTTTTATCAAGAAAATATTTGTTTTTAAATTTTGCTTAGTTTGGATTTTTATAAATAATATTTTATTTTTAATTTAATCTTCAAAAAATGAATTATTCAAACTTCTCTGCAAGAAAGTTGAATGATAAATTTTATGCATATTTACTAAAAAAACCTTCTATAAAAATAAATTTTGAATTTCGTTGAATAATTTATTTATGCGATATGGAAGGAGGTATAAAGATATATCGCACACCGGAACAGAAAAGAGAAAACTCTACAAGAAACCGCTTAGGTTTCTTTTCATTACCATTTAATATTTTCAAATTCTTTTTCAGCTTTTTCCAAATCTTTTGTTATTGCTGAAACCGCATCTTGAATTGCTTTTTTTGCTGTCTTGCCTTTTGTCTTAACAGCGAGAATTGGATTTTTCGTCGGGTGTTCTCTTTTCCACGCAGCGAATACAACTTTGTCGTCTTTGTTTAAATAAACTCGCAGAATTTCAACTAAAGTCAGGTTATCAACTTGCACTTCCAAATCTTCTTTGTCTTGTTTTAAAATATTTATTTCCATAATTAAACTCATTAATTTTGATTTATAAATCTTGGGGTTTTAATTAGTAAAGTGAAAATAATTCTGCAAATAAATTTAACACTAACTATAAGATTATAAAATCTCCTTTTACAAACCAATATTGCAAGTAAAAATTTTCTTTCGCATTAATAATCTTTTGTGTAAAAATTTGCCAGAGGCAATTTTGTAACGGAAAAAGTTTAGTGCGAAGCACAAAATTCCACAAATAGAAAAAACAAAAATTTTACTGAAAATTCTTGGATTATTAAAAAATAAAACTTATTTCTTATCCATCTAAAGTTAATCTTACTAAATTTGATTCTACTAATGGTCTTAAAAAATTTGAAACCGCGTCTCGTAACGCAAAATATTTATCTTTCCATTCTTCTCTTTTGCCAACTAAATATTGATTTTCTTCGGTTAATCTTTTTGTTTCATCATTAATCGCTTCTTCTACTTCTTCAGGAGTTGAATAATCAAACTTAACTAATCTTCTTAAATCTTGAAGTAATTGGTCTCTTTCAATTTCCTCTTTGGAAAATCTTTTCAATTCTAACGATTCTAAAAAAAGATGTGCACTTCTTGCAACTTGCTGAACCGGATTTTTATAACCATCGGGATTTTCATCTTGGTGATAAGGTCGTGTATTAAATGACATAAAAATTCATAAAATTTTTGCTTTAAATTAATTATTGTGATTAAAAATATATTTACTTCGCTCTAGCTCTTCTTGCCTTTCTTTTTGCTTTTTCTTTCTTAAGTCTTTTTCTTTGCCACTTCCAACGCATTTGTCTTTTCTTTTTCCAGCGTCTTGAACTTCTTTTCATTCTAAGAAAGAGAAAAACTGGTTTTTAAAGTTTTTGGGGAAATTTTTTACCCCTTTAATATTTCTTATCTATAAACATAAATAGTTTAATTTTGTTTTAACAATATGAAAATTAATTGGAAAAAAATATTTGCAATAATCGTCGTTTTGCTTTTTATTGGAACAATTATTGCAGTAGTTTTAGTGAATATAGATAAACTCAACATCCTAAACAAAACCCCCTAATTAGAACAATTTCTTTTAATCCGAGTGTTATGCGATTTTTTAGGGAGTTCAATTAACTTGCAAAATCTTATTTCATATTTTCTCGACGAGAACTCAGAGTAAAAATTTCTTTTGTATTAAAATTTTTTTGCGGAAAAATTTGCGTCTATCAATTTTGAATCTAAAGATTATGCGCATCGTCAGCGCGCCAAATTTCTGCACGAGTTTGTCGCGCGTATTATTTTATTTTTTATAAATAATTTACCCTAAATCAAAATTATTTTTTCCTAATCAAAAAATAAATCAAGAAAATTCCAAGCAAACAAATTATAAATTGAGTAAATCCAAAGAAAGGCAAATTTGCTTTTGATGGGCAAGGAATTTTGTTTTCAAATTTGTCAACGCAATTATACTTTTCCATTAATAATAAATCAGAAGTAGCAACTCCGTCTTCATATAATGTTGCATCTGATTTAACATTTACAAAATCATTTCCAGAATCGCAATTGCCATCGCTAGTGGTGCTTACACTACAGGTATAATCTGGCTCTTCTGGAACTGATGGATTAATATATTGCGGGTCAACATAAAATTCACACTTATTTGTCCACTTGCAACCAATGCAATTTTGCAAGTAACTATTAATTTCTTCTCCACATTTTTCAAAATTTATCCATTCAAGTTCCCCCTCTTCTCCAACTCCACTGGCATCTTCATTACATGAATCTTTATCTTTATAATCGCTACAATAAACAATTACTGGATCAACTCTCTTCGGTAAACAGGTCATCATCCCAGGATGTTCAGGATCATTTTGACAAGTAAATCCGTTTTCACAACACTTATCGTCATAAGTTCCACAAATACCTTCTAAAATTGTTTCATAATCATTGCCTTCTCCGTCGGTAAAAATTTTTCTATCCTCACTGCAACCTCCTGTTTGAAATTTTATTTTATTGTGAGAAGAATAAGTATCCATTAAAATTTCTAATTCCGCTAAATGACTTCCGAATCGTAAAATTCTTGAAAAGTTGTAAAATCCAAAACTAGAATTTAAAAATTCAGAAGTTGTTGTTCCGCTTTCTATTCTCGAAATTGTCCAAGAAAAATTTGCAGGAAGATAATTATTTAGCGGGGCTGAAGCAATATTTATTTTACATCCAGAAGAACACCCATCAGCGGTTGAAGAACATGGAAAACATCCGTCAGTTTTTGTTGGACAAGCTCCCATAATGCAAGTCATTTGAGTATTTCCAGACGACAAACTTGCAGTATAACCAAAACTGCTTTGAGCATCAAACCCTGCGCGATTTGTCTCAAAAACTTCTAACCCCCCATTAGATTTCCAAGTTGGCATATCAATATAAGATAAAATATTTTTTCTTGTTGAAAGAGAAATATCTGGAATTGAAATTGAAATTTTTTTCTGGATCCAAAGGTTTTCCCCCCCAGTTACATTAAACAAAATATTTTTTTGTCCTGCTGTTGAGTAAGAATGAAATAAATTCAATACCCCCCCAACTGCGTCAAGCGAATCTCCTAAATCTGAATCTCCGTCGCCAAAATCTAAATAATATAAAACACTATCTGGGTCTTCAATCTTAATTGAAAAATCTAATGGCTCGTTCAAAGGATAAATTTGTTTATTGAGTGGTTTTAAAATTTGAATTACTGGGATAGCATTATTTTCTGGGGAAGAAACAACTAAATTTCCTGATATTGCCTGATCTGTTTTTCCGACGATGTTTGCAGTAAAATAAAAAGTTCCTGACTCGCTTGCTTCCCAAGTTCTTGAATCTTCTGAAGAAAAAACTGCTACTTGACTTGGGAACCAATTAACAGGATTCCAAGAAGGCGCTCCATTTTTAACAATGCGGTATTCAATTTCTTTTCCTTCAAATTCAACTCCTTGAACATTTAGTTTCACAACATCATTTAAATCTGCGGTTGATATTTCTGTGTTGGAAATTAAATTTGACCAATACGCCAGGCTTATTCCTGCTCCTGATCTGCAACATAAATTAAAAGTTCCTGCTCCATCTGGAAGTGACGCAGTTGTCGACGATGTTTTTGAATTTATTTTTATCAAAGGTCTTTCGTTTGCAAGACAAGAAGTTCTTGCCTCGCAGATTAAATCTCCATAACAAACTGGGATAGAAAAAGTTGAAGAAGAAACTAAACTTACTTGAGAACCTCGTGAATCTTGGAGCCAGAGAATTGGATTTGTGCAAGTTGCATGATGCGGATCTTGAAGCGTGTAAAAGTTTCCAAAAATTTCATTATAACAAATTTTATTTTCAAAGTAAATTATTTGAGACTCTGTTGAAATACAATAACTATTTGAATTGCTAAAGTGTTCTAAAATTTTTGAATCAGATAATGCAGTATTGTAAAGTGCGACCTCGTCAATTTTTACAACATTGGTTCCTTGCTGAATATCTTTTCCAATATACAATGGGTCGGTATTTGTTTGAACTGAAAATGAAGAAAAAGT
>Ga0209210_1003666_pt1 | contig 10285 bp, 13 predicted proteins | sample RifGroA1_FD_183991 | JGI IMG/M metagenome (GOLD analysis project Ga0209210, IMG submission 183991) | Contaminated groundwater microbial communities from Rifle, Colorado, USA - Rifle Groundwater A1 (SPAdes) (version 2) | ecosystem: Environmental > Aquatic > Deep subsurface > Groundwater >...
CTTTCGGGATTTTAATTTCTTTGCCTTCCTTAATACTTAACACTTGATACCTAATACTTTTTACAATGTCTCCCTTTTGTATCCCGGCACCCGCCGCCGGGCTTCCGGCAACAACCTTTTCCACATGCACTCTCCCCGCCGGCTCATGCACGCCTTGCGTCAGAAGATACGAGGTAATGCCGACCGCTACGATAAAGTTCATCACAACGCCTGCAATCAAGATTGCGGCGCGTTCTTTTTTACTGCGCGCCCAAAAATATTCTTTTTTCGCCGTACCTTTTGCCACATGCCCATCTTCATCGTCTTCGCCCGCTAATTTTACAAATCCGCCAATGGGGAGCGCATTTACCGAATATACCGTCCCGCCTACCTTTTTCCCCCAAATCCGCGGCGGCAAGCCAAAACCGAATTCCTCCACTGCCACGCCAAACAGCCGCGCGACGCTAAAGTGTCCCAATTCATGGGCAAAAACAAGAAGGGTGAGGATAATGAGAAATACCAAGGCAGTGAGGATCATATTATACTTGAAGCAATTCTTGCTCTTTGCGCTCTCCCATTCCGTCTATTTCGGCGATCATTTCGTCGGTCAATTCCTGCACCATTTTTTCTCCGTGTTTTTTTTGGTCTTCGTTGATCGTGTTGTCTTCTTCCGTCTTTTTCAGTTCCCGCATGGCGTCTCCCCGGATTTGGCGCACCATCACACGGCCGCCTTCTAATTTCGCTTTGGCAAGCTTCAGGTATTCCTGCCGGCGTTCTTCGGATAATGGCGGCAAACTGATGCGGATAAGCTCACCGTCCACGACCGGCATAACACCGGTCTTGGCTTCCAAAATTCCCTTTTCAATTTCGGCAATCTGCGACGCATCATAGGGAGAAATGACAATGGTTTTGCTATCCATCGAGGCAATGGTCGCCATTTCCATGAGCTTAAGCCGCTGGGATCCGCCGTATGCAGGGATGACGATGTTTTCGACTAATGCCGGTGTAGCGCGGCCCGATCGGATAGAAGAAATATCCTGCTGCGTGACCTCAAGGGCTTTTTTCATCCGGTCACGGGTAGTGTTGACGATAATCTCTGTCATCTTACGTATCTTAAAGTACCTGCACTTGGTGCGTCAAGAAGAATTATTCCCCTAAGCCCATTCTCGTAAATCGCGCGACCGTAATATTTTCGCCCATTTTGGCAATCGTTTGCTTGATAAGGGATTCTATGCTCACTGCTGCATCGCGGATGTAGGCGCCTTTTAACAGTTCAGCCACGTCTTTCGGCTTCATGGCTGCCACCTGCAGACAAAGCTCGTGGGCGAGCGCTTTAAAGTCATCGGTCCGCGCCACAAAATCCGTCTCGCAGCGAAGTTCTACTAATACGCCGACTTTCCCGTTGGCATGAATATAAGATTCTATGATACCCTGCGACGCTTCGCGGTCTGCTTTTTTGGCAGCTTTCTCCACCCCGCGCGCAACCAAAAGCTTTTTGGCTTTTTCATAATTACCATTGGCATCTTCCAATGCCTGTCGGCAATCCGAAACACCCGCGGAGGTTTCTTCGCGAAGTTTTTTTAACTGGTCCAGCGAGATGTTCATGCAGTTTTCTTCGGCTTGCCCCGCCCGTCCGTCGTAGCTTTAGCGGAGTCGGGTTTTCTGGCGGAGCCAGATCCCGCTTCGCGGGGCTTTTCCTCTATTGTAGCTTCTTTTGGCGCTTCTGTCTTCGCCACTTCGCTGGCTTTATTTGTTTTCTCTATTTCTTTTTGCCGCAATTCTTTTCCTTCGCGATACGCCGTCGCCACCACGTGTGCGATAAATTGGATCGAACCCACGGCGTCATCGTTGGCTGGAATCACATAGTCTATGCCGGCCGGATCTGCATTGGTGTCGACAATTGCCACAATTGCCGCCCCGCTTATCCTGCCTTCACGCACCGATGCATCTTCTTTTTTCACATCCACGACAAACAGTGCCTGCGGGACATTTTTTAGCGTCAACACGCCCCCATAATAAATCTTGAGGCGCTTGAGGTAGCGGCCAAGCTTGACCTGTTCGTGTTTGGGGAATTTTTTCCAGGTACCGTTTTGTTGCTCCTCGTCCAGCCGGATAATTTTGTCAATGTTTTTTTTGACTTGCTCCCAGTTGGTGAGGAATCCGCCGATCCATCGCTCCACAAAATATGGCGCTCCGACTGCTTCCACTTCCTGCTTTACGACTCCGCGCGCCTGGCGCTTGGTAGCCACAAAGAGCACTTCGCCGCCTTTGGCCACCGTGTCTTTGATAAATGCGGCTGCCGCTTCCAGCCCTGCTTTGGTTTTAGCCAGGTCGACGATGTGGATGCCGTCTTTTTCCGTGAAGATAAACTGCGAGGCCTTCGGGTGCCACCGCTCGGCCTTATGGCCAAAATGGCAACCGGCTTCTAAGAGTAATTGCAACGTAATCTCGTCCATAAAAAAAAGCCGCGACACGCGGCGCAGTTTGTTGCTCGCGTATCTCTTATCTCCTCCACTCAATTAAGGATTTCTCCCAGAGATACAGGGTTGAGTGTGAGTAATATGGGTATTATATCACTGGTGTCGTCACTTCGCAATCCGTCAAGCCGATTCGGGTGGATTTACACTACTTATTTGTAGTGTTCCACGCTCCATAAATTTGGTACTTAGGTGTTTACTTTGAAGTAAACCCGGGTGTCTTTTGTGTATTTGATCCGTAACAACACCAACTACCAAGGCATAAGACGCATTGCTCGTAAAATCTATACCAGAATCTCCAGGATCGCGAAAGGTACGTATGACACGCCTATATCCTTTATTTCCATCCTCAACATCCACCAATTTAATTGTAAAATCCGTATCATGACGATCATCCTTATAATGCCCACTCAACGTAGCTAAGCCTCTTGCAATTGTCGCTTCCTTCAATTGTACTGTTGCCCAAGGATGAAACATCACCGCTCCTTTTTTCAATAGTTTTGCAAACTCCACTGGAGTAAATTCCACTGAAAAATCGCCGGTTTGCTGGAGTTGAAACGCGGCGTCGTCAAATTTTTGGGCAATAGGATGTCTTTCGCGATCTGGATGTACCATGATTGGAGCATAATAGCAATACTTGTACTTATTGTCAAATGCGCAACAACAGCGTTATCGTGCTTTTTTACGATTACCCAAATTGAGAAATAGTCCAAGGGCAATGATTACCAACAAAGCAAAGGTAATCCAACTATTTATGATGGTCTCTAAATTCATGTATTCACCCCCTTCGTTTCTACAATCCCCAATGCGATAACGGTGAGTACCAATGCAAAAACAAAAATTCGCATGGACATCATCAATGTCACCATTGACGTGACGGTAGGAGCAGCAAGAGACGCAAGAAAAAGCCCTTTTGCAACATCGGTACAAATACGACTCAGAATATCAAGCTGCCTGACCGTAAGCGACATACTCTCATGGTACTGTAGATAAAAAAGAGTGTCAACATTATTTTACGGCACGGGGTAGCGGGAACAGAACTTAGTAACTTCTTTAGCGATCGCCACAAGTTTTTTGTTTTGGGTTAGTTCCTTGCGGAATTTTTTGAGGTAAACTACACGTTCCTCTTTGCCGCTGGGAAGTTTATAACGGGAAACTTCTTTCATTGCCAAGGCGATCCACTTTCCCACTTTTTTCATTTCTTTCTCGCCCATCCCCCGCGTTGTAATCGCAGGAGTTCCTAATCGAATACCGGAAGGATAAAATGGGCTGGACGGATCAGCGGGAATCGTGTTTTTGTTTACCGTCATGCCGGCCACGCCGAGTGCGTCTTGCGCAAATATCCCGCCGCCGGGGCCAAACACATTCACCAAGTCCATGAGGATCAGGTGATTTTCCGTGCCGTTGCCCACAAGCTTGAATCCTTCTATTTTAAGGGTTTCTGCCAACGCCTTCGCGTTTTTCACAATTTGGTGCCCATATTTTTTAAACGCCGGCGTTGCGGCCTCTTTGAGCGCCACGGCAATAGCTGCCGTCTGGTGGTCATGCGGCCCGCCCTGCAAACCCGGAAATATAGCTTTATCTATTTTGTCAGGAAGTTCCGGATCTTTTTTTATCCCCCGTTTCGTCACCATGATCATGGCGCCACGCGGCCCCCGCAGCGTCTTATGGGTCGTCGTAGTCACGATATGCACGTGCCCCACGGGAGACGGGTGCGCACCGGCCACGATAAGTCCTGCCACATGGGCGATATCCGCTGCCAAATACGCGCCGACCGCATCCGCCACTTCGGCAAACTTCCCATAGTCATAGCGGTACATATAGGCGGTAGCACCCGTCCAGATCAGCTTGGGCTTGTGTTGGCGGGCTAAGCGCCACAGTTCATCAATATCAATCCTGCCGTCGGGTCGCACATGGTACGAAATGCTGTTGAAAAATATGCCGGTTGCCGATACTTTCCACCCGTGGGTCAAATGTCCGCCGTGGGTGAGGTCCAGCCCCATGATGGTATCGCCGGGCTTGCAGGTAGCCAAATAGACCGCGAGGTTAGCCGGTGAGCCGGAATAGGCTTGCACGTTGACGTGTTCCACGCCGAACAACTTTTTTGCTCGATCTTGGGCGAGGAGCTCTATTTCATCGATATATTCATTCCCGCCATAATACCGATGTTTGGGGAATCCTTCCGAATATTTGTTCGTAAGTATTGAGCCATTTGCTTCCCGTACTGTCGCGGACACATAGTTTTCACTGGGGATAAGTTCCAGCCCTTCACGTTGGCGCTTGGCTTCTTGTTGAATAAGATTTGCAATTGCCGGATCCTGCTGTTGCAACTTCATTGGCATGATAATATGCAAAACCAATGACAAACGCAATATCCAAGTTACGGGTGACCCCTGTAAGGCCACCCCTTTTGAAGCTAAATTTGGTAATTTTTCCCGGCATCAACGATCGTGATGCTGTGGGGGTGGCTTTCAGCCATGGAAGCTGGGGTGATGCGGATAAACGTCGCCTTTTTTTGAAAATCGTTAAGCGTCCTGCCGCCGATATAGTAAAAGGAAGATTTGAGGCTCCCTGCGACTTGATCCAAATAATCAGCAACCGCACCTTTGTTCGCGACTAAGCCCTCAACGCCTTCGGCAATGAGTTTGCGGCCGGAAGTTTCCCGCGATTGCCCGTAGCGCTCCGCACTTCCTTTTTGCATGGCCGCAATCGATCCCATGCCCCGATACGCTTTATATTTCTTGCCGCTTCGTTCGATGAGCTCACCCGGCGACTCGTCAAAGCCCGCAAGCAAGCTTCCCAGCATGACGGCATGGGCGCCGGCGGCAAGCGCCTTGGCCATATCACCAATTTGACGGATCCCCCCGTCGGCAACGATTTTCACTTGTGTTGCCTGCCCTGAGCGGAGTCGAAGGACTTTTACTGCTCGTGTTGCTTCCGCGATAGCGGTGAGTTGCGGCACACCCATGCCGGTAATAACCCGTGTCGTACATATGCTCCCCGGCCCCATGCCAACGCGCAGGATATCGGCGCCTGCCGCCGTTAACCGCTTCGCCCCGTCAGCGGTTGCAACGTTTCCTGCCATAACGACCGCGTGAGGATATTTCTTTTTGATAAACATTACCGCATCGATCACAAACTTGGTATTCCCGTGTCCGGAATCCACTACCAGTACATCTGCTTGAGCATTAACTAACGCCTTTGCCCGTTCTTCAAAATCATTCCCTACCCCAACAGCACCACCAACCAAAAACCCTTCCTTCTTAACCTTCTCTACCATCGCTGATTGAGCTCCAATCGTAAGATTTCGATGGATAATCCCCAATCCACCGGCTTTGCCCAGTGCCCGCGCCATCGCCTCTTCCGTCACGGTATCCATGGGCGAGGAAATAACGGGCAGTTTAAGCGTAATCGTCGGGTGAAGCCGCGTCGTCAAATCCACATCAACCCGTTTAAAATCCGTATAGCCGGGCAAAAGCAGCACATCGTCAAACGTCAGGCCGTCTATCATAGAAACGTCGCCTCCTTTGCCGTTTTTGTGCACCCTGCAACGTCTTGTTTTGTAAGAATTCCTTTTTCTACAAGCCGTTCAAATTCTTCTTTCACCGTCGTACCCAACAGTTCCGGCCCGTCGGAGTTAATGGTAAATGCAACGCGGTGATCTTTAAGTTTCGCAATAATGCGCCCCATCTCTTCCCATGTTTTCACTGCGCTCGTTTGGATATTGGATGTGGGGCATACCTCAAGGATAATCTTTTCTTTAGCTAAATAATCAAGAAGCTTCGGATCATCAACCGAACGAATCCCGTGGCCGATGCGGTCAGGCCTAAGCAGCTTTACCACCTTCCACACTTCGTCAACACCCGTTACTTCCCCCGTATGGATAGTTATGCCTAAATTTGCTTTCCGCGCAATCGCCACCGAACCCGCCAAATCTTCCACGCGAAACGCTTTGGTTAACGGCCCGGCAATATCCAGTCCCACCACGCCTTCGCTGGCAAACCGCGCCGCTTTTTTGGCAATAATTTCGTTTTTTTCTTTGGGAAACCGGCGGTCCATCATGAGAATCAGCCCCGCTTTTACCGGATACTCCAAACACGCTTTTTTCATCCCGACAATGGCGCCGAAGATAATTTTATCCAAATCCTGCTCCCCGCCGCGATTACGTAACATCGGGTTAAAGCGGATTTCCATGATCGTCACGCCCCCTTTGCGGTAGGCGCGCGACACGGCGTTGTGCATCGCGTACTCTATGGCATATGTGGACGATTGGATGCGTTCGGTGACGTCAAAAAATTTCAGATACTTGTCGTAGGTAGTTTGCTTGCGGATGGTGATGGAGTCGATAAACGCAAAGTAGTCTTTTTCAGCGAGCCGGATGCCTTGCTCGTGTGCCAATTCCCAAAGGAAGTGCGGAGTTGAAGAAGCGCCTAAATGGAGATGAAGGTCAACCAAGTGATCAACCATATTCTAGTATACGCTTTTTTGTACTGTATGTCAAAGTATGTCAATTTTTCCGCGGTCGCGGAAAAATTGACATGATTTGCTAAAATGCTAATTTAGATACATTTACCGCTCCAAAGCTATCAAATGTAAGCGTAATTCCTGCCGCGTTTTCTACCCAATGAGACCGCACAATCGGCAAGTGCAGCCGCTTGCGGGTAAGTTTGGTATGCGTCACCATAATGGGCTCGCCGTGGGAAACCGCCAGCACCTCCTGACCTCTGTGCTTTTTAGCGGTCTCAAGGAGAAACTGCCGCATGCGCTTCCAAATGTCGCTTAGATGTTCCCCGCCGCCGCGGGTGTGTTCGCTAAAACGGTAAAAGTTCCACTGCTCGCGCTCCAATTCCTCCCACGACCTGCCTTCAAGCGGCGAGCCCACTTCAATAATGCGCTCGTCGACCATCGGCGTAAGGTGCGAAAAGTGTTTACCCACATAGGTAAGCGTCTCCTGGGCGCGCTCCAACGGACTCGTATAGAGTGCCGCAATGGGCCTGCGTTTCAAAAAAGTTCCCAGGGTTTCCGCCTGTTTTTTCCCCAGTTCACTTAACCGAAACCCCGGCAACCGGCCATAAAAAACCCTTTCGGGATTATGCACCTCGCCGTGGCGCACGAGGTAAATGGCTGTTTTCATGAGAGGAGCTTAGGATACAAAAAACGCTTGCCTTTCTTTTCTTTCTCTTTATCCCATGTGGCAAGAATTGACACGGCGGTAGAAGCTACCAATCCTGCGCGCTTTTGCATGTCATCGGTAATCTGGAAATCATCGGTCACGCGGTTGGCAATCACGATGCACGCCGCTCCTGCCCTCTTGCCAAAAATATTCGCTGCTGTAAGAAGCGCTCCTACTTCCATTTCAAAATTTTTCACGCCTGCTTTTTGCATATCTTCCAGAATGTGCTCTTTAAAACTCGGCAAGTAACCCCCGAGCGCCGGCCTCCCCTGGCCGGTATAAAACGTATCGGTCGAGGCGGTGACACCCACATGGTAGCGCACCCCCACCTCCTCCGCGGCCTGGATAAGGGCCATAACCACTTCGTAGTGAGCAACCGCCGGATATTCAGGAATTACCAAATCTTTTGATGCTCCGTCCAGACGCACCGCGCCGGTAGAGATCACAAGGTCGCCAAGCTGCATATCCTCATGCAACCCGCCCGTACTCCCCACGCGGATAAACGTATCTACGCCGATGCGCGACAATTCATCGACCGCGATGATAAGCGATGGCGATCCGATACCGCTTGAGGTACAAGAAATGGGCACTCCTTTAAATTCCCCCGTCATGGTGTGATACTCGCGGTGATTGGCAACCTCATGCGCACTATCCCACACCGATGCAATTTTGTTTACGCGCGCCGGATCACCCGGAATAAGCACCGATCGGGCCACATCCCCCGGCCCGCAATCAATATGGTATTGTTTCCCCCCAATCACCGGCGCTTTAGCAGAGATCTTTTCATCCTGTTTCATATCTCGTCATATACCTGGTTATACACAATGATCCCGCCGCCGCCCCCAATTCCTTCTTCCAATGGCTTTAAACCTAATTTTTCTTTAAAATCTGCTGCCCCATCTAATGTTAACGGATCTGCCGGCGGAAATAGATCTTCGGGTCTTACCTTATCAAGTTTTTCATTTGGATTCATTGTACACCTCCTTTCATTATTTATATATCTTATGACATTTTTCGCACACGGCGATGTATTTGTCTGCCGCGCCGACTTCTATTTGCTTGCCGCTGCTGCCGCGCACACGCTCGGTGTGCATGGCGAGGCTTCCGCACTTTTGACATACCGCATACATTTCCAAACGCTCATCGGCAAGGCCTAAAATATCCTGCGTTGCACCGAAGGGTTGACGTTTGTAGTCATACAGAAGTCCGGCGGCAATCACATGGAGGCCTTTTTTCTTGAGCGTAGAAATGACTCGAAGTACTTTTGCTTTATCAAAAAACTGCACCTCATCAAAAATCACCTTATCCGCACCGGTTTTCAGAATTTGATCGATGATGACTTCCGGCGCCAGTCCATCGATAAGTATGGCTTCCGTCGCGCGGTGGTCATGGGAGTGGATTTCGTTTTTCCCGCCGTAGCGGTTGTCAAGCTTTGGCTTGACGGTGAGCACTTTATGCCCCATGCGGCTAAACACATCCACCATGGCAACCAGTTTGCCGGTTTTGCCGGAAAACATGGGACCCGCAATCACCGTAAGTCTGCCCGAGGATCGTTTTTTCTTCTTCACCATTTCGAACTACAGTACCCCGTTTTGGGTCAGCTCGTCAAGTACCAGCTTTTGAATTTCAACTGGCTTTAACATCATCCCGTCGCGGGTACATTCAATCATGTTCCAATTGCCCCGCTGCTTAGCCAATTCCCCGTATAATCGCTCAACGGTAAATAGCATGCTGGGGTCTTTTTCGTACTCGTCTTTTTCCTTCGGCGTTTCGGCGGCACGTTTGTCAATGAGATGTTGAGCAACTGCTACCGGCACGTGGAAGTAGATAACCAAGTCTTCTTTGGGAAGTCCAATGATTTCATTCTCAAGCTTATAGACCCAATCAATAAATGCCATTTGTTGATCCGCAGGAAGTTTCGCCGCGTGGTACACGGCACTTGAGGCGGTATACCGGTTGCTGATGACTAACTTCCCTTCGTTAAGCCAACCCTTCAGCTCGTCGCGCACTTGCCAGCGGTCGCACGCAAACGGCAATACCGCAAGTTGCGCCGGAATAGTCTCTACTGGTCCTAACTCACCTTTCAGCATCCGGCCGGCAAGGTCGCCAAAAAACTTGCCGTATCGTGGAAAGTCCAACGTCTCATGGGGAATACCTTGTTTGACTAAGTACTCAACGAGAAGTTTCAGCTGCGTCCCTTTCCCCGACCCGTCGGTGCCTTCCAGTGCAATGAGTTTTCCGCTCGCCATATAAAATCATCCTACCAAATTCGCCACGCCGTAAACAGTGGGCAAGCTCACATTGGCAATGCTACTTGAGTTTTTTGCCCACACGAGGCAGGTTTTCATACCGAGTGCCTTGGCGGGAACCAGGTCGACTCCCTCACGGTCGCCGATCATCAGGTGTTGCTCTGCCGGCAAGCCTGTTTTACGAAGGATATAGCGAAAACCCTCCGGATGCGGCTTGGTGATTCCCACGGTTTCCGCCGTTACCATTTCTTCAAATGTTTCGGCCGGCACGCCAAGGACGTCAAGTGCTTTTTTGTGATTTGCGATAATGCCGTTGGCAAGCGTAAAGTGACGATACTGTTTAAGTTTTGCAAAAAGTGCGATAAGTTTTTCGTCGCGCGTGAGGTATTTCGTGCGGTCAAAATATT
>Ga0209210_1003668_pt1 | contig 10284 bp, 11 predicted proteins | sample RifGroA1_FD_183991 | JGI IMG/M metagenome (GOLD analysis project Ga0209210, IMG submission 183991) | Contaminated groundwater microbial communities from Rifle, Colorado, USA - Rifle Groundwater A1 (SPAdes) (version 2) | ecosystem: Environmental > Aquatic > Deep subsurface > Groundwater >...
CGCTGTCCATATCACAACCGTTGCCTAAAAACTCGCCGACGCCCTGAGCTAAAGCACAAACGCCTTCCTTAAAATATTTTCTCTCTAACCCCTGGTTGGCTTCCGGTACCGAAAAAGAATAATTAATGGAATCAACGATGTCTGGATCGTTTGCACCTTCAATCGCTTCCTGGTCGGAAACCAGAAAAATTTTTGCTCCCGTACTTGCGCCCGACAAACTAAAAGTCCGGTGGCCAATGTCAGCTGTAACCGAACCGACATAACCATCTGCACTAACCGCATCGGTATTCCGGGCTATAAGGAAAAATCTCTGACCCTCTATTGTGCTCGTTGCCAAGAAATTCTTCTTGGAAACGGTTGAAGTGGAAACCTCCGCTACACCACTCACATACTGGATTGACCACCCCGACATATCAACCGCACTAGTCATAGGATTATAAAGCTCCACAAATTCATCGCCCGCATCCCCTCCCTCAACTTGGATTTCGCTTATTAAAACATGATAAACCGCGCTTGCTGTCGAAGTTGAAGAAGTTGAAGTTTCGTCATCAACTGTTTCACTGCTGCCATAACCGCCGCTCGAGCTACCGCCCCCACTCACAATTGATGCTGGAACTGAATTTTCATTTTTTGGCGTTCCCCCCGAAAATGCGCTCGACTGCCAAGTTAAATCGCCTTTTCTCTCCATGGTACCTTTCGACGAGTTACTGCCAGCCGGCCAATCCGGATTCGCAATTACCTCGTCAACTAACTTGCATTCGGAGTCAAAGAGACGTAAACCTTCTTCGGTATTGCCTAATGCCCCAACATAAATCTTATCGGCTGTCACGCTAGGTAAGGCGTTATCGCTTGTCCTTTCAAGAAGATAAAATCCGTTGGCTAAGATTTTTGCGCCGCTATCAAAAACAACTTTTATCTGCTCGGCTTTGTCTAAAATCTGCCAACCAAATATATCGACGTCCGACGTCGATATATTTTTGAGCTCAATCCATTCGCTGTTCGCGCTGTCCGCCGTTCCCATCCAAGCTACTTCATTGATAATTATTGGTCCTATTGGACTTATTGGACCTATCGTGTTGTTGCTAAAAGCGCAAACCTTATCGGGAACGGACTGGTTTTGTTCTTGAACCGTTGAAGTTGCAACAAGAGGAAATGCAATTTCTTCAGATTCCTCTTCTTCAATTGTTGTTTCTTCCATCTCTTTACCATCTCTTTTCTGCGCTTGTTCAGTTAATTCGGTTGCCCGGTCATATTCATCATCCAATCGATTTTTCATTTCAGCCGCGGTGATTTCATCCGAAGGTGCGAGGGGTTTAGTTTCTTTGATTTCCTGCTTTTCCCGAACGCCAGTTCCAGCTGGTAACTCCACAACCCCAACTTCCGGTGACCCGGAAAAAATACCCGCGATGCTATCTCCTATGTTTGCAAAGAAAGACAAAAACTTATTTTTGAATAGGGAAATTTCCCCTACAAAAGAAAATCTGCCTCCAATGGTTTTCCCCAGTAAAGATTTCTCGTTGAATCTAGTCACTCGCGACGGCAGAAAATCTTCAGCATCGTCATAAAAACGGCCTATCACCGCAGCCCCGTAGAGAACGGACTTTTCAGCAAGCCGAGAAAAGTAGGCGTCGAAAATATACCGATCGCTATACTCAATCAGATAAATTGTCTTATACTTTAAACCATCTTTTACATTTTTAGATTTAACTAAAGGAAATTCTTTTCCTTTCTCGTCCGTGCCGTAACAAAAGTCATTATCACAATTATTCTCATCTACCTTTAATTCGTAGGCCGGGTCGTTAATTGTATCTTTTGAAAAGAAATATTTATTTGAATATGAAGCTATTAAGCGAAGGTAGTCCTCAACCGAAGAAGCTGATGGCAGTGCTACGCTTTCATTAATCAGTTTATTCGGAATATCCAGCCTATTAATAGTGCTTCTGTTCCATTTTTGGTCGGCGTAAGATTCGTAAGGCGACTCAAATTTCTCCCCTCCCGGTGGGTGCGGGTCGTTTCTGGTATGAGCCGGCACAGCCATATCTTCCACTAAATGAAGAATATGACCCAACGTATAATACGCTTCTTCCTTATTCCCTCCGTATAAATATTCAAGCGCCTGCGTCCAGGTCCTATCTCCACCGTAACGGCTGTAATACTGGCTCTGGAGATTGCCGTCGTTTGCCCACTGGACGGCGGACACCACGTCCGCGCCTTCCGGCGCCACGAGGGCGGACGTAAATCCCTTTACTTCACTCGCAGAAAACTGACCGACGCCTTCTCCCGTCCAACCAATTTTGCGAATCGGGTCGTAAAAGTGGTTTATGGCTCTTATGTCTCTATCTTCGTCTTTGCTCCCTTGAATAAGCCACTCGGTTTCTTCTTGAGAAAGTTTTCTATCGGGGTAAAGTAAATTATAAAACTCAACTATTTCTTGGGTCAGAGCGGCATGAGTCGTGTCCGGACTATAAGCAAAAACTTTGGTCACATAAAAACCGACCGTGACCAAAACCAAGAAACAAACTAAAAGTTTCTTGAACATAAAAGCTGGGTACTATATTTCTACGATTTTCCAGATCCCGTTTGGATAAAGAACTAAGCTAATTAAAATCGAACCATTAAAACTAAAATATTTTTCGTCTAATGAGTATTCGCCTTCCTCTCTTTCAAGAATAATTTTTAATGGACCTAAATAATTTTTAATATCTTCTTCAATTGCATTATCGAAACTCCGCAATTCTTTCTCTCTGTTCTCTTCAATGAAGTACCTACTCGCCAGTTCATAATCTCCCGCTTCAACCGCTTCAATATACATCCGCAACGTCTCCTGCGGTGTCCTACCACCATACGTATCGGCCATCTGCCGCTGATAAAGCTCCTCCTGCCCTCGCTTCAAACCCTCATAAAGCAATTCAACGCTCTCCCTGCCGCGCCAGGTATCAAATGCCCGCCAGGCGACAAGTCCAACAACCAAAACAAAAAGCGCCAAAAAGGCGCCAATAACAATCCAAAAGACTTTTTTCCGACCGCCCCGAAAGTGCCCCTCCGGAGGCAAGCCCATTTTTTCTTCGTCCATAGTTTTAAAACCTGGACCCGAAACCGGAGGTGTTCTTTATTGACTTAATTTTAGAACACCCGCCCGCCCGAACAACCCGCACTTATCCCCACCCTAACTTGCCTCAAAATCGGTCCATATGGACCGATTTTGAGGCAAGGCAAAAATCAGAAATTAAGAATCAGAAATTAAGAATCAGAAATCAACAAAATGCTTAAAATACTCCTTGAGTTCCTCGTCGCCTTCCAGGATATTCGTGCTCAAAATTTTGCAATATTTGTCCAAGTCATTTTTCACAATCCTTTTCCAAAAATCATCCGCCAGCTGCTGCGGACTGACCCACACGCTTTTTTGAAGAGGATAAAACATATATTCCCTTAAAAGGCTCCGCAATATACGGCGTTTGCGGTCAAATTTCACCGGCACATCAAACATTACAAAATACCATTTTCCGTCCCAAGCTTTTTTGACTTTTCTACTATTAGGAAAATGCTTTCTGAAAAAAAGTTTCCCTTTTTCGGAAACCACAAATTTTTCATCTCGTTTAACAACCAAACCTTGGTCTATCATTCTCTTAAAGGATTGCTTTAGATGTTTCTTGTCTTTATAATCCCGAATGAATTCGTCAACCAGTTTTTCGGTCGCCACCCCAACGTCGGAAAAAAATTCGCTCAATTCCTTAATGTGGCGGTGAGCATCTCTTGAAGTTTTTGCCATAAGTTTATTTTAGCTTATTTTAATTTGCCTCAAGATTGGTCCATATGGACCGATTTTGAGGCAAGGTCGATTTTTTGCAAATTATCTTTTATCTCTTATTTCTATAATCGCTTCTTTTTTTACTACCTCTTCTTTTTGCGCAAAAAGGCGGGGATGTCCCATTCGGATTTGTCCGTGACAGATTTCTTCTTCTTATCCCCTTTTTCCTGTTTCGCTTCTTCTTCCGAAACTTCTTCATCTTTATTCTTGTCTTCGATAACGGCGGCTTTCGGCTCGTGGGACATGAAGAGCGACGGCAGTTCGCGGCCGAGCCGGCTGCCACCAAGCAATCCGTTAAAACCGGCGGCGATGACAGTCACTTTCAAACTCTTGTCTTTCAGGGTGCGGTCGTAATAGGCGCCGAAAATGATTTTGGCATTCGCGTCAAGATTGGAAACGATGGCTTTGGCCGCATCGTTAATCTCGGACATTTTTATGTCGCGGCCGCCGGCAACGGCAAAAAGAACCCTTTTTGCGCCGTCAACGGGCGTCTCAAGAAGGGGCGAATTTATGGCGTTTTCCACCGCTTTCATGCTCCGGTCAGCGCCCGAGGCGATGCCGATGCCGATAAGAGCCGGGCCGGCGTCTTTCACAGTCGCTTTGATGTCGGCAAAATCGACATTGATGATACCGGGAGCGTTTACAATCTCGGCTACCGCTTTTACGGCCTGCTCAAGAATCGAGTCAACAAAACCGAAAGCCTTGGCGACCGAAGTGTCTTTGTTTATGAGCGTAAAAATTCTGTCGTTGGGGATGACAACCAGCGCGTCAACTTTGTCCCGGATATTCGAAAGACCTTCTTGGGCAATCCGCGCCCGCTCGGAACCTTCAAAAGAAAATGGCTTGGTAACGATGGCGATGGTCAAAACTCCTTTTTCCCGGGCAATTTCGGAAATTATCGGCGCCGCCCCGGTGCCCGTGCCGCCGCCGAAACCGGCGGTGACGAAAACAATGTCGGTCTCATCGAGCGCTTCCATAATTTCCGAACGGTTTTCTTCCGCCGCCTGCTTGCCTATTTCCGGGTTCATCCCCGCTCCCAAACCGCGGGTCAAGGCCTTGCCGATGTAAATTTTGTGATGAGCCGAAGTATGATTCAAATCCTGGGCATCGGTGTTTATCGCTAAAAATTCGACGCCGCGCAGTTTCGCGTTTTCCATCATCCGGGATACGGCGTTGCCGCCGCCGCCGCCGACACCGATGACTTTAATGCGGGTGACGCCGGATTTCTTTTTCGAAACCACCGGATTCGGTCTTACCGAAACCGGCTTTCTTCTGTTTCTATTCCTTCTCTTGTTTCTTCTCGACATAAGCTTAAGGCATTAAATTGCGGAAAAACTTTTTAAATCCGGTTCCGCCGCTCTCTCTGTGATTTTCGTCCTGCGACCAGAGAATCAGCCCAACCGCGGTTGCAAACTCCGGGTCGTCCAGCAATTCCTCGTGAGCCGGATTCAAAACTTCAAACCCGCTCAAATCCGGAAAACCGACCTGAACCGGCAGTTTCAACTCTTTTCTCGCGAGCTCAGCCATCCCGCCGAGCTTCACGCCGCCGCCGGTTATGACCGCGCCGCCGGGGAGTTCGCCGTAACGGCCGACGGACTTCAGTTCATTATTCACGAGGTCCAAAATTTCCGCAAGCCGGATTTCGATGATTTCGGAAATAAACCTTTTGGAGATTTCGCCCGAATTGGAACGGTCGAATTCGGCGAGGTCGACGGAATCGCGCCGGGAAATTTCCTTCGCTATGGCGAAACCGTAAGTCAGTTTTATTTTCTCGGCGGCTTCAACCGAAGTTTTAAGACCGATAGCGATGTCATTCGTAACGTGGCCCACGCCGACAGGCAGGGTTTTCGCGTGAAGCACTTTGTTTTCTTCAAAAACCGCAATCGAAGTCGAGCCGAAGCCGAAATCGACGAGAAGCGCCCCCAAATCCTTCTGTTTTTTGGAAATAACGGCGCGGGCGGCGGCGAGAGGATTATAAATCAAGCCGCCGACTTTCATCCCCACCCGCTCCAAGGTCTTCACGAGAAGGTTAACTTGGGGCGCAAAAGCTTCGATAACGAGCGTTGAAGCTTCAAGCCGGTTGCCGGTCATGCCAAGCGGGTTCTGGATATCTCCCACGTCATCAACGATGAATTCGCGGGCAATGTTGTGGAGAATAAGGTAATTAGGGGTAAGGCGAATCGCTTTCGAACTTACGAGCGCCCGTTCAATATCGTCTTCCTGAATTTCCTGGTCGGCCCGGGAAACAACGACAACGCCCCGCGAAGGGCGGGGCTTGATGTGTTCGCCGTTCACGTTAACGAAAACATCTTGGGTCGCGCGCTTTGAAATTTTTTGAAGGTCAACGGCCATCTCCCGGAAAATTCTCGTCGCGTCTTCAACGTCGACAAGCATTGCCCGGCGGAGGCCGACTGACGGGCGTTTTACGGCGGCAAGCACCGAAAGGGTGCCGTCCCTTTTTTCTTCGGCCACAACGCACTTTATCTGGGCCGAACCTATGTCCAAGCTGGTAACAATCCTAGCCATTTATTTTTTCCTCCAGTTTTTCCATCTTCATCTTATCACCTTCGCGGGAGTGTGAAAAGCCCAAAAGATGGAGAACGCCGTGAACGGCGAGCCGGCCGAGTTCCTCTCCCTCCGCCCGCACCCGGTCGGGGGCAAGGTAAATTTCGCCCAAAAGGCAGAGCCGGGATTCCGGATGAGGAAATCCGGTCGGTTCGGAAAAAGACAAGACGTTCGCAACTTTGTTTTTTTTGCGGAACTTGCGGTTCAGGTTCTTTATTTCCCCGTTGCCGACCAAATTGACCTCAACCGAAACGTTGTCCTTCCCTAAAAACCCCAAGGCGGCCCGGGCCGCCTTCCTCACCTCTTTTTCAAGTTTTTCGTACTTCCTGTACTTACTTCTTACAATAACCCTGATCACGTAAGCTTTCGTTCAATGGCTTCTTTCACCCGGTCGCCGCTCGCCCGGCCGGCCGTTTTTTTCATCGCCGCCCCCATGAGCTTGCCGAAATCGGCCGGCCCCGAAGGCAAAACTTCTAAAAACACCTCGTCGACGATTTTTCCGAGTTCTTCGTCGGTCATTTCCGCCGGCAAATACTCTTCAATGATTTCAAGCTCTCCTTTTTCCCTCGCCGACAAGTCGGCCCGGCCGCCTTTGTCGTAAAGTTCCACCGCCTCCTTCCTTTTTTTGGCTTCGTTTTTCAAAACGCCGAGCGTTTCTTCATCGGTTAAGACATCGTCGCCATTAGTTTTCGCCCGCTTGTCAATCTCCTTGTTGTGGATAGCGGAGCTTAAAAGCCGCAAAGTGGCTAATTTGACTTCTTCTTTCGCTTTCAAGGCCTGGATTAAGTCCTTGTTTAAACGGTCCTTAAGCGTGGCCATATTTTCGCTCGCGGCTTATTTCGAGCTCCTTGTTATTGCGATAAATGGCGGAGGTGCGTCTCTTTATCCGGTTGACATTCCTCGAATGAAACCGCCGCTTCCTCGCTTCTCTCATAACTCCGCTTTGTTTCACCCTTTTTTGGAAACGGAAAAGGAGAGAATTTGAATTCTCGTTTTCTCTTCTTTTGACGTCAATTGCCATATTTCAAGATTTTTTCTTTTATTTCCTTGAGCGATTCTTTCGGCGGATTCGAAACCACTTGGTGGACAGAGGCGCCGCCATCGCCCTTGTACCTCGGAATGATAAGTATATGCAAATGTCCTATCGTTTGTCCAATCCTGTCGTTTACGCCATAAGTAAACCCGTCGGGCTGAAGGGACTTGCCGAGCATTTCCGAAACTCTTTTTACGGCCGTAAAAACACCGCCGATTTTGCCGTCCGGAAGGCCGATAATGTTTTCGGCGTGGACTTTGGAGATAACGAGCGAATGGCCCGGCGCGATAGGGTTCACATCCAAAAGACCGACAGAATATTCGTCTTCATAAATAATATTGTCGGCGGGAATTTCCTTGTTTACTATTCTGCAGAAAATGCAATTTTCCATATCAACGTAAACTTTTTTTCACGCTTTCAATCAGCTTATCTATTGTTATCGTTTCCTGAACGCCGGTTTTCATGTCGCGGATGATAGCCGAGCCTTCGAATATTTCCTTCTGGCCGACGATGACCGAAAGTTCGGCCCTCTGTTTGTCGGCGCACTTAAGCTGGGCTTTTAGAGTTTTTTTTCCGAGCGACTCCAAAGTTTTTATGCCCACTCTCCTTAAAAGGCTTATGAACTTCAAGCTGGCCTTTTTCGCTTCGTCGCCGATGGCAATGAAGAAAACCTTCTTTTTCTTTTTGAGCTGGGGTAAAAGACCGGACGCCTGCATCGCTTCGATTGCCCGCTCGAGCCCTACGACGATACCCACCGCCGGCATCGGCCGGCCGCCCAAAATTTCCGAAAGGTAATCGTAGCGTCCCCCGCCGGCAACAGCCACTCTCGGCAACTGCGGCGTGAAAATCTCAAAAACGGTTTTGTTGTAGTAATCGAGGCCGCGGACGAGATAAGGGTCGGGTTCGTAAGGAATATCGTTGTCCTCAATGAGCTCAAGGACGGAACGAAAATGGTTGTTGCAGCTCGCGCAGAGGTGGTTCAGGATTATCGGCGCTTCTTTCTTAAGCTCAATACATCCGGGTTCTTTGCAATCCAGAAGACGCAAAATATTGTCTTCATACCGCCTCTCGCAATCCTTACAGAGTTTCGACTTGCGGTGGCGGTAATAATCCTTGAGCTTGGTGCGATAAGTCGGCCGGCAAACGCGGCAACCGATGGTATTAACTTTCAGGATTAAGTCCTTGAGTCCCAGCGAATTCAGGAAATCGAGAGCGGCAAGAATAATTTCGGCGTCGTAAACCGCGTCCCCGTCTCCCAAAATCTCGAAACCCCACTGGTGGTGCTGGCGATAACGGGCTTTTTGCGGCCGCTCGTACCGGAACATCGGTCCGTAGTAAAAAACTTTGAGCGGCGAGGAAAAATAGCCGAGGTGGTGCTCCAGGTAACTGCGCATAACGGAGGCTGTGTTTTCCGGCCGGAGAGCCACTCTTTCTCCGCCCTTGGTTTTGAAAACGTACATTTCCTTCTCGACGATGTCGGTTGCCGCTCCCACGCCGGCTTCAAAAAGAGCGGCTTCTTCCAAAACGGGCGTCTCGATAAAATTGAAATCGTGAAGTTCGGCCACCGACCAACCGGTCTCAAATAAAAATTGCCACCAATCATGGTCTTTGGGCAAAATGTCGTGCATTCCCTTCACCGACTGAAAGAGCTGTTTCTTTTTTGGATTTTTAGACGTAGCCATAATGCGAATCCTTAGTAATTCGGCACCGAAAATGCCATCACTTCGTTCACCGGCCAGAGCCGGAGCCGCACGACCCCGATAATATCTTCTCCGGAGAGCGAACCCCAGCTACGGGAGTCGAAACTGAAGTTCCTATTGTCGCCCATCACAAAATATTCACTGTTCCCGAGCGTCACGTCGAACCGGCCGCGGGTAATATCAACGGGAAGGTAAGATTCGTTCAAATCGAGTTTTTTGCCGTCTTTCATAATCGAGACCTCGCCGTTTTCGATAACCACCTGTTCCCCCGGCAAGCCGATTACTCTTTTGATGTAAAAGGCCCGGCGGTCAAGAGGATAACGAAAAACGACGACTTCGCCCCGCTCCGGCTCACGAAACTGGTAAGTAAGCTCATCAATGAGCAAGTAGTTGCCGTCCGAAAAATTCGGCTCCATGCTTGAACCGGAAACAAGGAAAGGCTGGGCGATGAAATTTCTCACCAGGAAAACGGCGACCACGGCTATCACGAGCGTTTCGGTTACCTCGAGAAAGGACCAAAGAATTTTACGCATAAATATGCGATAATTGTAGAGAAAATGCAGCCCAATTTCAACCCCGCAAAAATAAGGCTGGTAATCAGCATCGGCAACCCCGATAAGGAGTACAACAACACTTATCACAACGCGGGCTTTTTCTTTATTGACTATTTAAAAGAAAAAAAGCCCGCAATTTCTAATTTCCAATTTCTAATTTCTAAAACAGATGTCTTCATGAACGAATCGGGCGGATTCGTAAAGAAAATGCTAAAAAAGAAGGGTGTGAAACCCGAAGCGCTTCTTGTCATTCACGACGATTCGGATTTGAATCTGGGCAGTTTCAAGCTTTCTTTCGGCCGCGGCTCGGCGGGTCACAAGGGAGCGGAATCGGTGATTAGAACGCTCGGCACCAAAGATTTTTGGCGGCTCCGCATCGGCATAAGACCTATCGTCGGCCGACGAAAAAAAGCGGGAGAATTTGTTCTTAAAAAAATCTCCGCCAAAGACAAAAAAACTTTGGAGAGCGTATTTGCGGAGATTATTCCGCAAGTTCAAAACTCACGCTAAAGCCCACCGAGTTATCTTCGAGAGTGGTGATACCGGCAAGAGGCAAATTAACGTTCAGAAAATCTTCTTCCTTAACGAGAATATTTTTGAACTTCAAAACCTGTGAAGTGGAAG
>Ga0209210_1003669_pt1 | contig 10282 bp, 8 predicted proteins | sample RifGroA1_FD_183991 | JGI IMG/M metagenome (GOLD analysis project Ga0209210, IMG submission 183991) | Contaminated groundwater microbial communities from Rifle, Colorado, USA - Rifle Groundwater A1 (SPAdes) (version 2) | ecosystem: Environmental > Aquatic > Deep subsurface > Groundwater >...
GAAAAGGAGCCACTTAATGAAACTTGACCACCACAGTTGCGACGGATTGCCGCCAGGAATTTTAATGTTCGGAAAAATCCAAGCCACCCAAGCAAGTGGGGCTAAGATGATGAGAAGCGCCAGCGCCACGTATCTAATAAACAGCATGCCCGCGAAGGAGAGAAGCACTAGGATGCCTATCGTTGTGAAAGAGAACAGGAAGATGACGCTTAGGAGAGCTGTCGTTGTGTTAACAGCCCAGCTCGGAAGTCTATCAAGAACTTCCTGGTTTTCTTGGGTGAGGTGCGAGGCGCCGAGGTCGCTAGTAAATTTATTGAACATTGCACCGAAGTCTAGGTCTGGTATAAAAGTGGAAGCGAATGAATTGAAGTCAAAATTTGAAGCTCTGTGCAGCACCTCCGTTATCTCGTCCACAGGCTTTATGAAAAAGTTAGTGATTATAAGGAAGCTGAAATTTATGAGGATGGCTACTACCACGAATCTGAGGAGAATCTGGTTGGCTTTTCCGCGCCGCAACATAACCATGAATGCGGCGATTACAATTGCTACAACCAATCCCAGATTGGCAACATCTAAAACTATCTTGAAGCCCTCTTTAATAACCGTGCTGTCTGCAAGTGACGCGTTCATCTGAAGCGCGGCTTCTACAACTAGGTTTGCCACGTAGAAAAGAATCGTGGAGGTTACAACGATAATACTATTAATGACTGCGACTGCGATTTTTACTAAACCCTCTACGATGGGACCAACCACTATTTCCGCTATGTTCCCTCCGAAAATCGATCCAAAGATAGCTCCGAGTAATCCGACTCCCCAACATACGGGCCCCCCGACTCCACCGGTTGCTAGAGTACAGGCAGCCGCTCCGACTTTCCAGCCGACTCCGCCTCCGATAATATCGCCAAGGTCTGGCCCGGCATACACGGGCCTTATCCCCACGAAGAAAACCAGAACTATAAGTGGAATTATTATGTAAACAGATTTAAAGCGCCTCATTTGCAGGTTGTTACATTAATTATAGTCTTTTTACTTAGAAACTTTGAGAAAGATTGTTGATAGTGTCCGCGTCTAAATTTTGCGGGCGTAATTTTGGCTCTAATCCACGCGATTTTAGAAAATTTTCCACCTCTTGTTTAGTGTAGTTTGACCCCTCGGCGAGATTATTGGAGATTGTTTTCCTCGGCTGCTTAAAAAGCGCCTTTATGAAGTTATAATATTTTTGGATTTCCTCCGGATTTTTGGGGTCTTTTCGGGGCGTGATTCTTATAATCGCCGATTCGACTTTAGGCCTCGGCCGAAAGGCGTTGCGCGAGACAGTTTTAACAATTTCGGGTTCGCCCCAGAACTTTACGCTCGCCGCAAGAAGGTTCATTTTCGGTGGCTCTGCGCACAGTCTTTCTGCGACCTCCTTTTGAATTGTTAGAACTATTAAATCGGGTTTATGCGCGAGCTCTCCCATCACCCTCAAAAGTTTGCCGGTTATGTAGTAGGGGATGTTGCCTACGATTTTGAAGGTGAAAGATTTTAGGTTATAGGTTTTAGAAATTGTTGGAAGAATTTTTAGCGCGTCGCCATGTACTACTTCGAGCTCGGGAAATTTTTGTGGTAATTCTACCGCGAAAGCGTTGTCTTTTTCTATCGCGATAACTTTTTTGGGAGATTCTTCGAGAATATATTGAGTCAACTCTCCGTGGCCTGGTCCGACTTCGACGATAATGTCTTGTGACGAAATATTTAAAGAGTCAGCGATTTTCTCGAGAACTTTTTTGTCCTTCAGAAAATGTTGTCCGAGGGGTTGCATATCAATCGATATATATCGTTGGGCCGTCCATCATGTGTCTATTTTTGAAATCAATTAATTCTGGCGGGATTTCGTAAAGGAACCTCGAAGCGAAACTATAAAAACTTAAATGCAGTCGATTTTTTGCTCGAGTCATTGCAACGTATGCGAGGCGGCGTTCTTCTTCGAGTTCGTTCTCGTCGAGGAGCGCTCTTTGATGTGGGAGAAGCCCCTCAGAGACGCCTGCGATGTATACGTCATCAAACTCAAGCCCCTTCGCCAAGTGAATCGTCATCAGTCTTACCTGTGGCTCTTCGGAGTCATCTATTCGGTCTGTTGATTGGAGAAGAGATATTCTTTCTATAAGTTCATCCAGCGAATCAAACGAGCTCGCAAATTTTAGAAGTTCTGTAATGTTTTCTGCTCGCTCCTCCGAGTTCTGAAAATTTGCAGCGAGGTAGCTAAAGTAGTCGGCTGTTTTCAAAATATAGCCGAGAAGCTCCATTGGCGAGAGTCCTTTCGCGTGTTTTGGGAGGTTTTCTATAAGCTCCTCGCGGACCTTTTTCTTGAACGTTTTTCCAATCCTGTCCTTGCTTATTTCGTCTTTCGGGTTCGCCGCGTATCGGAGAGAGGCCACGATATCCCTTATCTCCTTTCTCTCATAGAAACGAATCCCTCCAAAAATATCATAGGAGATAGCGCGGAGATTAAGCGCCTGCTCTATTGCCCGCGATTGGGCGTTTGTTCTATAGAGAATTGCGGAGCTACCCCGGCCGCGCTCGATGATTGTATCAACTATTGTGTCGGCCTCCTCGTCTTCGTCCTCAACGCCCACTACTTTTATTGGATCGCCCAGGGCGTTATTCGTCCAGAGTTTCTTTTTGCGTTGCAGTTTATTGTTTTCAATTACGCTCGCTGCAGCCGCTACAATGTTCCCGGTCGAGCGATAATTTTCACCGAGCTTTACCACCTTTGCGTCTGGCCAATCTTTCTCGAAGTTCAAAAAATTTGTGAAATCCGACCACCGGAACCCGTAAATACTTTGCTGATCATCGCCTACAACATTTATGTTTCTGTGCCCGGCCGCTAGGAGCTTTATAAGTTCGTATTGAGCGGCGTTAATGTCTTGGTACTCATCAACGAGTATGTATGAATACATCTTTTGATATTTTTCGAGTGTTGCCCCGTCGTTTTTAAAAAGTCTCACAACTTTTTCTATTAGATCATCGAAATCAAACGCGTTCTGTCTTTTAAGCTCGGATTCGTATTTCTCGAATATCTCTCTTGCGGGATTTTCCAAGCCTTCTGGGTTCTCTAAGTTATTTTTGACCCTCGAAATGTCTTTTTCGATCTTAGCTGGCGTTTTTACCTTTGGGTGGTCAACTGTTTTTAAAACTTTTCGTATAAGTTTTTCGGAGTCGTTATCGTCGAAGATTACATAGGAGGACGTGCGTCCAAGTTTCTTTGCCTCGTTTCTTAAAATTCTTGCGCAGAATGAGTGGAAGGTCCCTATAAAAGGAGGGGCGGAGAAAGTTTTTTTGCCGAGCTCTTTCTCGACGCGGCTTTTCATTTCGCCGGCGGCTTTATTTGTGAAGGTTATGGCAACAATCCCTTTCGGTTCGACGCCATTTCGTATCAAATAAATCAACCGCTGGGTGAGCGTACGGGTTTTTCCTGAGCCGGCGCCAGCAGCAACTAGAAGCGGACCCTCCCCGTGCTCCACTGCCTCTTTTTGTGGCCCTGAAAGGGCTATTTGCCCCCCTACTTGATTAATGCCGAGCGATTGATTTAACATAAAGTGGCTATTAGTAGAATACTACACAATTGGTTGAGCCATCTAAAGGCGGTACCTCTAGTCCCGCTTCTTCTTATTCTAGGGCTTGTGCTCGTTGATTTAGTATTCGTCAATATTAAACGCGTAAGGCCGGCAGAAGAACCGGATTATTCTCTCTATGAACAAACCCTCCTAGATGACAATGCGCAAAAACTGGAGGGCTCTGCTTTTGTAAATAACGCGAGTCCCCTCGGAGAACTTCAGGTTTCTGGATCACTCGAAGATTTTGCCGGATTCGTTCTCGTCGAGAAGGGATCGCTTTTGAATGACGCCAAGACCGCGTCGAATATAGAGGAACTTCGCAACGGACTCCTATCGTACGGAGTCGAAGAAGGAGACAATCTATCTTCGATTGCTGCGCAATTTGGGATTTCGGTAAATACAGTCATTTGGGCAAACGATATTAGCGATTCGAGCTTAATCCAGCCCGGAGAGGAACTCGTAATACTGCCCGTTTCTGGAATACTCCACGTTGTGGCAGAAGGAGAGACTCTGCCTTCGATTGCCGATGCGTACGATGTCGAGCTCGGCGAAATCGCAACGTTTAATGAGAACAAAATCGCTGTCGGAGATACAGTTATCGTGCCTCACGCAAAGCCCGTAAGCGAGAAGGTTGCCGCATACAGCGGCTCGAATCTACCAGACCTCTCCGGATATTTTGTTTCACCGGTTGCGAATGGCTGGAACTGGGGGGAACTACACGATGCAAACGCTGTGGATGTAGCGGCTGCCTGCGGCACGCCCATTGTAGCAGCTGCTGACGGGTTAGTTATCAGCACTGGTCTACCGTCAAATTGGAATAGCGGCTACGGCGGATTTATAAGACTCGAACACGCAAATGGCACGGAGACTTTTTACGCTCACAACAAGGCAAACCTAGTTTCTGTTGGAGATAGAGTATCTCAAGGTGAGCAGATAGCCGACCTGGGCAATACTGGACGAGTGTATGGGGTAACGGGGTGTCATGTTCATTTCGGCATAGCGGGGGCGCAGAATCCGCTAGCGAGGTAGCTCGCGTTCTCTCACAGAAACAACTGCTCCAGCGGCTCGTTCGTGTATGCACATAGGAACCAGAATATCCCGACTCCAGCGGTCGGGATTTCTTCACGCTCGGCATTCTCTCAAACCCAAGCGAGAATGCCTGCGCGATGTTCCTATGTGCACACACTCGCTCGCTTTATTTTTCGCAAGTCTCTGATGAGAGAACACTCGCCACCGTTGTTTCGCAAATGTGACTACTGAATCAATTCAGTAGTTTTCACTCCTCCCTAATTCTCAACTGAAATGCTTCCGCCACGTGGGGTTTTTCTACTTTTTCTGAGTTTTCGAGATCGGCGATCGTTTGCGCGGTTTTGAGAAGTCTGTAATATCCGCGTGTTGAAACTGGATACTTATCAAAAATAGTTTTTATAAATTCGTCCGCTTCCTCTGTTATATCTATTATTTCCTCGCACTCCTTCGAGCTCATCTCAGCGTTCACGAGTCGTTTGGCTCCGACCCTCTTAAACCGCTCCGTTTGTATTTTTCGTGCGTCGACAACCTGTTTTTGGAAACCTAGCTTAGCGGTTGGCTTCTTTTTTAATTCGTCGAGTTTTATTCTCGGGACGTTAATTTGAATGTCAATTCTATCGAGCAGAGGGCCAGAGATTTTCTTCTGATATCTAAAAACTTCATTCGCGGTGCAAGTGCACTCTTTTTCTTTGTCTCCCCAGTATCCGCACGGGCACGGATTCATCGCGGTTACTAAAATAAATCTTGCTGGGAAAACAAGGTTTCCTCTCGCGCGTGACACAACAATTTCTCCCGACTCGAGCGGCTGACGGAGGGCTTCGAGCAAGTCTCTTCTAAATTCGGGAAGTTCGTCCAAGAAGAGTACGCCCCTGTGCGCAAGACTTATTTCTCCAGGCCTTGGGTTTGTGCCACCCCCGACTATTGCGACCGGAGATGCGGTCTGGTGTGGTGCGCGAAACGGGCGGACTTTTGCATATCCTCCCTTCAAAAGCCCTACCGAGCTCCAGATTTGCGACACTTCCACCGCCTCTTTGATAGTTAACGGAGGAAGCAGGGAAATGAGCGCTTTTGCGAGCATTGTCTTCCCCGACCCCGGAGGTCCGCTCATCAGGATATTGTGTCCTCCTGCCGCGGCCACCACTAGCGCGCGCTTGGCGAACTCCTGCCCCTTTATATCCGAGATATCCACTTCTCCAGCTTCTTGCGGATCAAATTCTACTGATGGATAACGCTCAATAATTTTTATGCTAGATACATGGTTTACTAAGTCGCTCAGACTTTTTACGGGCAAGATTCTCACTCCGTCGATTAAACTTGCCTCCGCTGCGTTTTCACTGGGAAGGAATATTTCGTCTATGTCGGATTTTTTTGCGAGGAGCGCGGTATTCAAACCGCCCGGGATGCTGCGAACTTTGCCGTCGAGGGCGAGCTCCCCAACAAAAATCTTATTCTGCGCTACAAATGGCTTAACTTGCTCAGTCGCTAGCAGATAGCCTATCGCGATTGCTAAATCGTACTGTGTCCCAGTCTTTTTAATATCAGCGGGCGCAAGGTTTACTGTAATTTTTCTATTCTCTTTCGTCGGAGGTTTAAAGCCGCTGTTTTTTAGTGCAGAACTTACTCGTTCTTTTGCCTCTGACAGAGCTTTGTCGGCGAGGCCGACGATATTAAAAGCATGAAGGCCGATATTTAAGTCGACCTCCACCTCAATTAACTTGGCTTCTATGCCCTCAAGTTCTGCAGAGTAGACCTTGGAGAGCGCGCTACCCATTAGCCTTACAGTTTTTGCAGAGTCTCGATTCGGGGTTCACCTGGAGCAAGTCCATAGATATTTCACTCCCGCAGTTCTCGCAAATTCCGTAGGTCCCGGCCTCCATTTTCTCGAGGGCCTCGTCGATGTCGGAGAGCCTATCGCGGAAGCTATTTGAAACCGGAATGTTTGACGAGAGCTCCTCGGTCTCGTCAGATTCTTGTTCGCCCGAGTCGATATCGCTTCCGAAGTCAACGTCAGTTAACTCGAGAAGCCTTTTTTCTAAATCTACTCTTTCTTTGAGGAGAAGCGACTTTAATTTTTCTTTATCTTGGTCAGTCATTTGATGGGTCAATTATCTTAAAAAAGGATGGGTATAGTCAACCCCTTAACTAATCGAGCGGTGGATTTATTATCATGAGCGCAGAGCGCTACCCGCTCAATTGGTTAAGGGGGTCAACTCCGTCGTCTTTTGCCAAGGGTTACGGGGTGGACGTTTTCACATATAATAGGGATATGATTCATAGTCTTTCTGGAGAGTTAACGCAAAAAATGGGGAAGTTTCTCTTTGTCGGCATAGGCGGAGTAGAGTTCAAAGTGATGGTCCCAGCGACAAGTGAGAGCAAGCTTCCCAAGCTTGGGGACAAGATTGTGGTCTATACGTTCTTGCATATTCGTGAAGGTGGAGCAGACCTCTACGGGTTTTTAACTGAGAAAGAGCTTTCGTTCTTCGAGCTTTTGATTTCTGTTTCCGGCATCGGGCCGAAATCGGCCGTCAGCATATTGAGTGTTGCGCCGGTGGATCAGTTAATGGCGGCGGTCTCGAGAGGCGAGGCAGAAATCCTACAAAAATCCTCTGGCGTCGGCAAAAAAACCTCAGAGCGCATTGTGCTGGAGTTGAAAGACAAGATTACGGCTGATGGAGACGAGGTATCAGTGAAGGTTATGGAATCTGACAACGATGTTTACGACGCGCTGATTAACCTGGGATACTCGAGAAGAGATGCAAGGAATGTTTTGGATAAAATTGACACGGCTCTCACTGACACGGGCGACAGACTGCGCGACGCGCTTAAGAAAATAAAAAACTAAATGAAATACGCGAAAAAGTTTCTGAGGAGTGTAATTAAATTGCTTGGGCTTTTAAAAATCTACCACTTTGCTCTTGCTTGGGGAGCTTCGGTCTTCTACGGGCGTCCCTCGCGGCAGATGACGGTGATTGGTGTGACTGGGACTAAGGGGAAGACCACCGTTGCCGAGCTTATAAGCGCGATTCTGAACGAGGCTGGCGAGAAAACAGTTCTATCATCGTCGCACAGATTTCAAGTTGGAGATAGAAGCTGGACTAACAAAACCGGCAACACAATGCCAGGCAGGGGGTTGATACAAAAACTTTTAAGGGATGGGGCAAAAATTGGTTCTAAATACGGTATCGTCGAGGTTGTATCCGAGGGTGTTGTCCAATACAGACACAAGTTTATGGATTTTGATATCGCGGTTTTTACTGGACTTCACCCCGAACATATTGAATCACACGGTGGACTTGAGAAGTACCGCGAAGCGAAACTAAACTTCTTCCGCGACGTGAAGAAAAATTCGAAAAAGAAGGATAGAAAATTCGTAATTAACAAAAACAACGAACACAGCAAATATTTCTTAGAAATTGCGGGAAGCGATACTGTGCTATACGAGAAGTATGACGGCCCCATTAAAATTATCGGAGATTTTAATAGAGAAAACGCTGCTGCCGCCGCTACAGTGGCGCAACTTCTCGGAGTGTCGAGCGATGTGATAAAAAATGCGCTTGCGAAATTCTCGGGCGTTCCCGGAAGAATGGAGTTCGTTAAACAAGAGCCTTTCAAGGTGGTCGTAGACTATGCGCACACGCCCGGTTCCCTCGAGGCTGCTTACGGAGCGCTCAAAAATAATGGGGGCGGGCTAATCTGCGTATTCGGTTCGGACGGCGGTGGGCGTGATAAGTGGAAGCGCCCGGAACTAGGGAAAATTGCAGGGAGACACTGCAAAGAAATTATTTTGACCTCAGAGAATCCATACGAGGAAGATCCGCAGAAAATTATAAAAGAGATTCGCGCCGGCACAAAGGGCAGCAACGCTACGGTTTATGAGATTCCAGATAGAACGGCGGCCATTAGGAAAGCAATTAATCTCGCGAAGCCGGGAGATACAATTATACTTACCGGTAAGGGGAGTGAGCCATTTATGAAAATGGCGAAAGGGAAGAAAATACCGTGGTCTGATCGCGACGTAGCCATAAAGGAGCTGGGCGATAAAATATGATTAAGAAGCAATGAAACTCGCGTTCTATGGAGCTGCAAAAATGGTGAGCGGTTCTAATTTTTTGCTGGAGGACGAAGGGGTAAGAATTTTAGTGGACTGCGGATTAAAACAGTGCCCGCGCTATTGCGAGATAGAAAATTTTGGAGAATTTCCGTACGACCCTGCGACCATAGACGCGATTCTTATAACTCATGCTCACGTCGACCATATAGGCCGTGTGCCGAGGCTGTATAAACATGGATTCAGGGGACGAATTTTATCGACTGAGCCAACAAAGGAATTTGCGTATCATATGCTCACCGACTCTATGAGAATTTTGTCACGTGAGGCAGATGAGTTGGAGGTAGATCACATGTACGAAGAGTCCGACGTTAAAGGCGTTGTTTCTCTTTGGGAGGGAGTGCGCTACCACGAGAAAATGGATGTCAGTGGGCTCAGCGTGGAGTTTTATGATGCAGGGCACATTTTAGGATCGAGCTTTATAGTTGTAACTTCTAAGGAAGGGAAAAAGATCGTGTTCTCAGGAGACCTTGGAAATAGCCCCGCCCCGTTAATTCATCCGCTGGAATCACCTGGCCAGGTTGACTACGCCGTACTGGAATCAACGTATGGCGGCCGTGTCCATGAAGACATTGATACAAGAAGGGGTTTGCTCGAAGACGTCGTTGAGTCAACCGTAAAAAGCGGAGGAGTTTTAATGATTCCCGCCTTTGCCCTTGAGAGAACGCAGGAACTCCTATTCGAACTAAACGAGTTAGTCGAAAACGGCAGAATTCCCAGAACCCCGGTTTTTATTGATAGCCCACTGGCGATAAAACTAACGGAAATTTATAGAAAGTATTCGAAGAACAATAAATATTTCAACAAAAACGCAGTGGATCTCGGAGGCGCAGATAATATTTTCGATTTCTCGGGCCTCAAGTTGGTTCTTGAAACAAAGGAGTCGAAAGCTATAGCCGACACGCCCGCTCCCAAAATTATTATTGCTGGTGCGGGTATGTCTAACGGGGGGAGGATCCAGCATCACGAGAAGCGGTATTTGAGTGACCCAAAGAATACAATACTTTTCATCGGTTATCAGGCCCAAGGCTCTCTTGGAAGAAGTATTCTTGAGGGGGCAACCACGGTTAGTATTCACGGAGAAGACATTCCAGTTAAAGCCCGCGTAGAGGCGATAGGTGCGTATTCAGCCCATGCCGACCAACCGGCTTTAATCGATTGGCTGAGGCCCACTCATAGAAATCTCAAAAAAGTATTTTTAGTGCATGGCGAAGAAGATCAAATGGAGGCGTTGGCCGCCAAGATCAGGGACGATCTTGCAGTAGAAACGATAATTCCCTCGCAAGGGGATGAAGTGATATTATAAAAGCGATGGAAGATTTAACACACCCAAAGTATAAAATTTGTGTTTCCGGAGCAGCCGAGACAGATCACTGCGGAGAGGCGTCGCTTGCCGCTGCGGAAGAGCTTGGTCGTGAAATAGTGCGCCACAACGCCGTTTTGATTGATGGGGCTACGACAGGGTTTCCGTATTGGGCGGCGAAAGGAGCAAAAGAGGAAGGAGGAATTGTTGTTGGTTTCTCTCCAGCTGCTGGAGAGAAACCAACAA
>Ga0209210_1003670_pt1 | contig 10279 bp, 8 predicted proteins | sample RifGroA1_FD_183991 | JGI IMG/M metagenome (GOLD analysis project Ga0209210, IMG submission 183991) | Contaminated groundwater microbial communities from Rifle, Colorado, USA - Rifle Groundwater A1 (SPAdes) (version 2) | ecosystem: Environmental > Aquatic > Deep subsurface > Groundwater >...
ATCTGTAACTGCCAACACAATGCCCGAGAGTGTAGAGAGCGCTCAGCGCTGGCTGAGCGACTCACGGTGCCAAGGGAGATAATGACCCGAGACTCTAATCGTAGCGAATACGTTCTTCGTAAGGATCATACTGATCATAATCCGCCGCACTCAAGGGCTTGAGTTCTACTAACTCCTTAGGAATTTCGCTGACAAAGCGTGAGGGCGGGTTGAATTGGGTAGTACCGTAAAGCATGCGTCCGGCGCAGTAGGTCAAAAGCAAACGCTCTTTGGCACGCGTAATTCCGACATAACACAGCCGGCGCTCCTCTTCTAGCTCGGCTTGGTTGAGGGTGGAGCGGGGGTGCGGGAAGATTCCCTCCTCCATGCCCACCATGAAGACCAAGGGAAACTCTAATCCCTTGGCGGCATGCAAAGTCATTAAGGTGATACTCTCGCGCTCGTCTACGTTTTCGGTGTCTTGAATTAGCGCCACCTCGCCTAAAAATTCCCGCAGCCCCTCCGCGGGGGTGAGAGCGTCATATTTTTTGGTAACCGAGAGTAATTCTTTAACATTTTCCCAACGGGCCTCGCTCTCAATGGTTTTTTCCTGTAAATAGCGCTCGTACTCCAATTCTTGTAACAGGGTTTTAGTGAAACGGGAAAGGGTCAGCTTACTGCCCAACGCGCGCAATTTGGCCAAATCTTTGGCTAAATGGCTTAAGGCAGCTGATTTTTTATCCTTAGCTTGTTCAGCCAATTCATCCAGCCAGGTAATTAGGTCGCCACTAGGCGCCGCCTGGTAGGCGGTAATAATCTTTTTCCAGCTAACTGTTCCCAATCCGCGCGGCGGGATATTATAGATGCGCTCCAGGCTCAACTGGTCAGCTGGATTATTTAGCAGGCGTAGATAGGCCAAGATATCTTTGATTTCCTTGCGTTCATAAAATTTTAAACCACCGACAATGCGGTAGGGCAGACCATGGCGCAGCATCGCCTCCTCAATGGCGCGCGACTGGGCATGGGTGCGGTAAAGTACGGCCACTTCCTTTAACTTCAGTCCATTTTTAACCGCGCTGCGAGTTTGTTCCACAATATAGTCCCCCTCCTTGCGTTCGTTGGGCAACTCTTTAATAGAGATTTTTTCACCGCTTTGATTTTCGGTCCAGAGATTCTTGTGGCGCTGAAATTGATTCTTGTTAATCACGCCGTGGGCAGCGGCTAGAATATTTTGCGTGGAACGATAGTTTTGTTCCAGGAAGACAATTTTGGCGTCCGGGTAGTCGCGCTCAAAACTTAAGATGTTACGGATGTCGGCCTGCCGGAAGCCGTAAATCGACTGGTAATCGTCCCCGACCGCCATTAAGTTGCGGTGTCGATCGGCCAAGAGGCGCAAAAACATGTATTGCGCCTTGTTGGTGTCCTGGTACTCATCTACTAAAATATAGCGGAAGCGCTGTTGGTACTCGACTAGTAGTGCCGGATTGTCCTGGAAGATTTTTACCGTCATAGCCAGTAGATCATCAAAGTCTAGGGCGTTATTGGTAGCTAACTGTTGCTGGTAAAGCGGATAAACCTTGGCTACTACCTTTTCAAAAAACTCCTTGGCCTGATCGGGATAATCCTCGGCACTAATTAGATCGTTTTTAGCTTTAGAAATGTAGCTAGCCACGGCATGCGGATTAAATTTTTTAGTGTCTAACTCTAGCGTCTCCATCGCCTTTTTAATCTGGGAGAGCTGGTCATCGCTATCATAAATCACAAAGTTAGCGCTGTAAGGGAGTGTCAGGCGGCTAAATTCTTTGCGTAGAAAGCGGGCGCAAATGGAGTGAAACGTCCCGGTGCAGATATTGTCCGAGGTTGATATACCACCTGCCGAATTTTTTAGTAACGCCACAATCCGCTCTCTCATTTCATTGCTGGCTTTGTTCGTGAACGTAACCGCCATGATCTGACTGGGATGAACGCCCTTTTCAATTAAGTAGGCGATACGATGGGTCAGGACGCGCGTCTTGCCACTGCCGGCCGCGGCAATAACCAAAAGCGGCCCCTCGGTAGTACGGACCGCCTCTTGTTGCTTTTCATTTAAGCCGGCGAGTAAGTCGGACATTGGTGTGGACCTGGCGGAAATCGAATCCGCGCCTCCGCAATGCGAATGCGGCGTTTTACCACTGAACTACAGGCCCGCCTAAATTTTTAGACTATCTTAATCTGATTGGGCGCAGCCCGTCTAAAAACTTTGGCGGGCAGGCCCTAATTAAACCACTATCTTACTTGAATTCTACCGGAAAACAATCCCAAGCAAAAACCCCGCGTAACGGGGTTTTTGCTTGGGCCGCTGTCGTTTGACTACTTAGACCAATCTGCCAGACACTAGCAGTTCTACTCTTTGTTTCTCCTGGCGCCATAAGACAAAGAGCAGTAAAACAGTAAATAATAACAATATTACGATCGTCCAAAACCAGCCAGCCGAGACGGTGCCAGTTTCAGAGGAATCTCCATCTTTTTTGATTGTCACGGAGATAATACTGGGCTCACTGGCAATATTTTCACCAGTCGCCAGGGCTGCGGCGCGTAGTTCGGTTTGGTCCTGATCAAACTCCTCCGCGGGGGCTACCTTTACTCGGTAAGTCACCTCGCGCGTCTCATTTGGTTGTAGGTAGTTAATGGGCAGGCCGACATTAAACAAAGTTTCTTCGGTTGACTGGCGATTTACCATCAAAGAGCGGGATTGGTAGACTAGTTTGCCTGGCAGTTCATCGCGCAGGATAAGCTGGTTAATAGGAGCGGGGCCAGTGGCGGTAACATAAACAATAAACTCCAGCTCGTCCCCGGGCGCGGCGGTGATGCTGGGTGCGAATTCAGCCTGCCGATCCGTTAAATTACGTACCAATTTACCAACCAAGACTGTCTGTAAGCCGTCAGGGGTTGGAGTGGGAGTGTATTGGGGTGCCTGGTAGTTTTGTGGCGGAACATAACGGTAAAGCGGTCGCGGGGTAGGAGTGTGCGTATAATACACCGGCGTGGGAGTCGGTTGGTAGTAGACCGGTTCGCTAACGGAATAATTAACTACCTTTACTCCGGCAGCCGTGGTTTGCTCGGCGTAACCACTCAAGCGGGTACGCGCCAAATTAGAAACAATGATTTCGCGCTGTGGAAAGCTATAACTAGGAGCCACCCGCGCGCGCAGGTTGATCTGGGTGGTTTGGAAACGGGCCAGATCCCCCAGGGAGATTTCGTCGTTAATGGAACGGATATAGCTCTGGCGATTATTAATTCGAAATGAGTCGACTAGATAATCTAGGTAACCAGGGTCGAGTTGCTCTTTTAGGAAAACACCGCGCGCGCCGTTGGGATCGGAGGTGGAAAGGTTGATCTGAAACTCTACCTCATCGCCTGGTTGAGCGACCACGCTCTTGTTCCATTGGGTCTCACCCCGGGAAAGGTTGCGCGCTAGTTTGGTAACTTGGAGCGGGTTGTATTGGTTAAGGTCGCCCTCGTTTAGGTTGGGGTTAATCGCTAGGCGCGCGGTCGCGGTATAGGGATAACCCTCGCTTTCTAGGCGGAGGGTGACAGTCTCGTTGCTGCGTGGTAGGCGGCTGACCCGGGCGTTGAAAAGAATAATACGCTCCTCCCCAGGCCAGAGGTCACCGGCCATAATTGGCATCGGCTGATTGGCGGGGTAGTTGACGTAGGTACTAGAGCCAGACCAGTTGTGGATGATAATTGACTCGGGAATTAAATATAAACTGCCGGGCAGTTCAACGCGTAGCTGGATGCCGCCAATATAGTTGCCGGTGTTATTAACTAGCTTAGTCTCAAAACGCAACTCATCGCCTAAATCAGCCGGTAGCGAGTTGGATTGGCTACTTCCCCTAGTTACATTAACCCCATTAAAGTAAGCAAAATCTAGGCCAGTGCGCTCGCCCTGGGCTAGATTGTCTGGTAGAAAAGCGACCAGGGCGGCCAAACTGGCGATCACCCCCAAACCGACGAAGTATTTTCGGTTAAGCATAAGTTTGTTATTCAACTTGGCTTATCACGTTTAATTTAAGGAGTAAACCCGTTGACAAAAGCCACCCAACGGGGTGGCTTTTGTCTGACTCATCAAGGGAGGTAGAGCTTAAATTTAGTTGATAGATTATCTTCTAGTTTGTTTTTCGGGTAAATGTCTTTAGGGTAGATCTCAATCAATTTTATTCCGTGTTTCCTGCAGATGGCCTTTTTCTTTCTAATCGTCCGATCGTAACGTGGGCTGTCCTTGGATAAACCAAAGTATTCTACGAAAATCTTTCCATCTTTAATTGCCCAATCCGCTTTATGATTAGTGTTGGGATAGGAGAAGTCTCTAGTGTGTAAAATGCCCATTTTTGTTAACCAGTTATCAATTAAAGCTTCAGATATGGAATCACACTCATGTCCATCTTCTGCCTTAGTCGCACTTCTTTGGTACATCCGACTATCATGTGAACGATTAGGTTCTAAGCCAGCGGCTTCAATAGCATTATTCCAAGAGTCGAACATATGTGGGGCACGGCCAGCTATCTCTAGTGCTTCCCTTCTGGCTGGCACTCTGCCATTTTCCCGGTGAAATTCTTGAATAATCTCAATAACTTGTTCTTGGTTATATTTAGAACCGCGCTTTCTCGCCTGCTTATACCCACATTCAGTTGAGCAATATTTTGAAGATCGATTTTTAAATTCTTTTCCGCATTCCTTGCAGAATCGTCTTGGCCACCTGGGATATTTCTTATTATTTACTATTGCTGCGCAGGAAGTCGAGCAGTAGTTACTGGCAGAGATATCATTCGGCACTCTAAAAAATGATTTTTTACAAGTTGGATTTCCGCAAACAAGCTCTTTTTGCTTAACCGCGGCCTTATAGAGACAATTTCGAGAGCAATAAAAGTTATGACCTAGTTGGGCGTTTTCGTTATAGTGCTTCCGCTCCTTAAGAAAAGTTTTTTTACAGAAGTTACATCTAACCCTTACAAAAACCATGTTCAAATTATAACATAAACACGGTCAGACTGTCAGGATTGGAACCGGGGCGTATAAGCACCAAATCGTCATTGACAGGTGTTAGTATATATGTCGGAGTGTCGAGAATTGAACTCGAATTTTACGCACCCGAAGCGCACGTAATGCCGTTATACCACACTCCGCTGTCTATCTATACGTAATGCTTTTGTTTTATCTTCTGAATCTCTTTTTCCTCCTCTTCGCCTAACTTTTCTTTTCCTTGTTTAGCCAACTCATTTAAATCAGCCTCACTAAACCTTATCAGTTCCCGCGCGCGTTGACTGAGATATTCTTTGGTGTTCTTGGCCGGGTCATCTAGCACCTCGTTCATTAAGGCAGCAATAATCATACCGACTTTTGGCCCGGGGTCAATTTGCAGCAGGGTCATTAGCTCGCTGCCGTTAAGTTTTAACATCTTGGGCGAAAGTGGATCGCGCGCCACCTTGTCGATCATGAATTTTAAGTGGCGCAACTTGTAAGGCATAGCCTTAGGCGTACCCGAACCGATGCGATCCCCTTCGCGGACCTTGATTAGGTCTTCCACGTTCTCTTTACCGATGTTAGCCACCAAGCGGCGCACCGAAGTCTCGGTTACCTCGCCCACGTTGTAGTAAAAAAGATGCCAGCGTACCAGTTTGGTAATCTTATCCGCCAATTCGCTGGGAAATTTTAAGCGGGCCAGTAGCTTGCCGGTCATTTTAGCGCCGATCATCTCGTGGGCGTAAAAAGTAGAGTTGCGCCCCTCGCCCCGCTTGGAACGTGGCTTGCCTACGTCATGCAGCAGGGCGGCCAGGCGCACTGCCAAGGAATAGCCCTTTTCGCAGGTATAGCGCAGGGCGCGCAGATTATGCTCCCAAACCGTATAAATGTGGTGCAGATTCTGCTCGACACCGATCCCCTCACGCAGTTCGGGTAGGATATATTGGAGCAGCCCCACATTTTCCAGTAGTTGAATGCCAGCATCGCCTTGAGCGGTATTAACTATTTTTACCAGCTCATCGCGGACGCGTTCGGCTGAAATAGCTTGCAGGAGTCCGGCATTGGCTTGGATAGCGGCCATGGTTTCTGCTTCGATATTCCAGCCCGAGGCTGGTCGGCCTTGGGCCGAAAGCTCAGTAGCAAGGCGCACCGCACGCATTAGGCGCAGGGCGTCCTCCCGAAAACGCTCTCCAGGGTTACCTACCGCCCGGATAAGTTTATTTTTCAGATCCGCCTGGCCGGCAAAGGGGTCGATCAGTTTATAGTTTGTAGTTGATAGTTTATAGTCGAAAGATAAGGCCATTGCGTTGATAGTAAAGTCGCGGCGCTGCAGATCCTCCTCAATAGTTTTGGCAAATTTTACTTCGTCTGGGTGACGCTGGTCAGAATATCCGCTTTCAGTCCGAAAAGTGGTAACTTCAATAACCCGAATGGGGTCGGCAACCTCGGCATTCAGAGAGGAGTTTTCATTACTCTTGATCTTTACTCCCACCGTCCCAAAAGTATTTTCATAAAAGGAATCAGGGAAGATTTTTTGGATCTCCTCCGGGGTGGCGTTAGTGGCGATATCCCAGTCCTTCGGCTCCCGCTTTAATAGTAGATCTCTAACGCAGCCGCCCACCACAAAAGCCTGGAAGTTGGCGGCTTCCAGTTGTTGTAAGATGTCTTTTACTTCTTTAGGGATGGTCATGAGTTGGTAGTATCCCGGGCAGGGATCGAACCTGCGGCCTGCGCGTTAGGACTGCGCCGCTCTTCCAGCTGAGCTACCGGGACAATTTCGTTCACTAGATTTTTTATAGTTGCCCTTACCAATTTAAAAAGATATCCACTTTTCCTAACTCCTATCCTACATAAACCAAACTCTCTGCGACCACTTTTGCCACCATCGTTATAGTACATATTAATTTCTTTCTTGGGAACTTTTGTAACCTCTGACCAGTGGTGTAAACACTTTGCACGATTCATGCCAGTAAAATATCGGACGGTTACCAATAATTGCCCCTTTTTTATTTGGAAGCATTTATTAAGTATAAAGATAAAAAGTTTTATCATCGTTGCGTCAGTGTTCACAAAAGAGAAGGCGCTTTTATTGTTGCCCTCTGCCCAATAGAGCATTGCGAGAAGACTGATCAAATATTTGTCACCGCTAGCTATGATCTTCAATGATTCTTTGTCGGCCCTTTCCAGCTCATGTTTTTTGCGCAATCGACTACTTTCTCCTCCAGCCAATCTTAGTTTATTAATATGTTTTGGAGATAGTTTTATGCTATGTATGTGGTGCCATATTGTTGTTTTGGGCAAAGAAAACTCCCTCATTAAGGCATGGATACTATGACCCCGTTTTCTTAAAAGCTTTAGTTTTGATATTGTTTGTTCGCTGTGTATGCGCATGTTGTAATTTTAACACGATAATAGAACCTACGAAACAGTACTAGTTAACTACTGTAGTTTCTATTAGTGGAATTTGTCACTCTACTCTTTTTGTGTTATTTTTCAATCTGTTTTATGGGCCTGTAGCTCAGCTGGCAGAGCGCCTCGATGGCATCGAGGAGGTCGTCGGTTCAATCCCGATCAGGTCCACCAAGATGAGTTCAATGGAAAAAATTGAATCAACTGATAAACGACCTCGCCTAAAATTACTACGGGAGGTGGCGCGCTGGAGCAAAGAAGAAGAACGACATTATGTCGCAATGGGTTTTGATAAAAAAGGATTACCCGAGGACCAGAAGTTAGAAACTCGCGAAAAAGTAGAAAGGGTTATCGATTTTATTCTTGATCCGGCAAAAAGAGAACAGGAGAAAAATGAAAATATTTATGCCATGAAAGCGGAGATATTCATAGAGTGGGCAGAGAAAAATGGAGTAGAATTACCCGAGCAGGCCAAGGTGAAAAAACAACAACAGGTTGCGGCCTAGAACGGTCAATATTTAACCAAGTTAAAACCCCGCCTGGGCGGGGTTTTAACTTGGGAGACTGTTTAGTAAATATAGTCAGACCAGTGTATCATTCTCTTAAACCCATATGGCCAAAAGCATTAATTATGACGTCCCCTTTTTCTCTCAGCGCCTAGATATTCTAGATGAGTCTTGGCGTTACCGGAGTTGTGGAATAATTGCTACCAAAATGACGATGGATTACTGGCATGGGCGATCGGCCAATAATCCATCTCCCACCCTAGAAGTGATTATTGGCACGGGATTAACCATTGGGGCATATTCTGCCGGAATTGGCTGGTCGCATGCTGGCCTAGCTAATATTGGGCGTCAATTTGGCTATGACGGCTACAGTCAGGATCTGGCGGGTCTAGACCTAGAACTGGCCTGGAGTTACCTGTTGGACGATTTAAAACGATTTCCGGTAATAGCCTCGATCTACCCCCGTTTTGACCCGTCTAATAAAGATGGACATATCGTTGTTTTAACTGGATTCGACGGTGAGTTGGTTTTTTACAACGACCCGGACGAGCATTCCGAACGAGAGGGGAAAAAGGCCATTGCTATTGAACGATTTTTACGTGGCTGGAAAAAACGCTATATTGTTATTCATCCTCTCTATATAAAGAAATCTATGAAAACCAAACCCACTGACCAAGTAGAATTCTTGATGTTTGACACTTATATGGCCTTTATCAAGAACTCAGCAGGCAGCCCCATCTTTCGCGATGTCTTTGTAAAGATAAATGGTAAAAAGACTAACGCCACTGATCATGGCAAAACCGCTTGCGCCGTTTTTGTCTCAAATATCCTGCTCTTGTTTAGTGAGTTTGGGTTGATCAAAAAAGCCCATTCGATGATAGCCGGCACACTAACGGATATGGAAAGTTGTGGCTGGGAAAAAACCAGTGATCCCAGGGTGGGCTGTGTGATTCTATGGGAGGAGCGGGAGCGAAATGGAGAGAGTAATAAACATCTGGGATTTTACTTGGGTAATAATGAGGCAATTAGTAATTCTCCAGATCTGGGTGTGCCAGAAGTTCATCATTGGACCTTTGGAATGCGGGATGGCCAGCCCGTGCGCAAAGTTGAGGCGATGTATTGGCATAAAAGATTAGAGGAGTAAGGAAGCGTGCCAGAGTGGTTGACATATAACCTATCGAAGTGCTAGAATAAGGTATGCGGGTACGGATGTCTCAGATAGACCGGGAACTCCTTTTTACTAAGGCAAAAAGACGCTTCTCCACTAGAGAGTTAGGCGATCTTGTAAGTGTATCGCCCCGAACTATCCGAAGCTGGCAATCAGGCGATACCCTTGTGCGTTATGCTGCCTTTAAAAAGTTATTGGTAATTGCGGGACTCACCGAAGGCCAGGTAGCGCATAAGAATCTTCCTGAATTTTGGCACACCAAAGAAGCTGGCCACAAGGGTGCTATTGCGCAAGCGAGATTATATGGCAATTTTGCTACAGCGGGGGGAAGAAGTAGGGGCGGGAAAACTACCTGTCGGATGTTTGCAAGAAACCCAGAGCTTGCGAGGAAAAAGAATTTTGGCATTGCAAAGACGATTATCTATCCCCCAAAATCCGAACAGCTTGCGGAACTTGTGGGAATTCTTATTGGGGACGGAGGGATTACGCGCTATCAGGTTCGTGTAACTCATGATGGGACAACTGACACGGACCACGCTAAACATGTAGCTAGGCTTTTCAAGGATGTTTTTGGTATCACAACGGCGTTTTCCTTACCGAAAAATAAAAATGTTTGTGAGGTGGTTGCCTCAAGTCGAAATTTGGTGAAGTTTTTAATACAGATTGGTCTGAAGCTAGGCAATAAAATAAGGCAACGAGTTGACATTCCGTTCTGGATTAAAAAGGATAGAAAGTTTTCCATTGCCTGTGTCCGTGGTCTTGTGGACACCGATGGATGTTTCTATATTGATCGCCATCAAATAAAGAATAGACTTTATAAAAATGCGGGGATAGCTTTTACGACCTACTCTCAACCCCTCTTCAACTCTGTGCATGCCATTTTAGAGAGTCTTAATTTTAACCCTACGGGGAAAACAAGGAACCTTTTTTTAAGACGGCGAGAAGAAATTATGAAGTATTTCCAAGTGATAGGATCGAATAACAAGAAACATGTCGTGAAGTTCCAAGATTTTTTTTCAAAGTCAGGATAGTCGAGTATAAGTATAAGTAAAAGTAGAACGGAGGGGTCGGATAGTGGTTTATTCCAGCGCATTCGAAATGCGCCGTCCCGCAAGGGGCTCGTGGGTTCGAATCCCACCCCCTCCGCCAAAATTGGAAATTCGTTTTAGAAGCAGAATTTGAAGCAGAAAAGGATTCACCATGCTTCGCGCAGTCC
>Ga0209210_1003671_pt1 | contig 10279 bp, 10 predicted proteins | sample RifGroA1_FD_183991 | JGI IMG/M metagenome (GOLD analysis project Ga0209210, IMG submission 183991) | Contaminated groundwater microbial communities from Rifle, Colorado, USA - Rifle Groundwater A1 (SPAdes) (version 2) | ecosystem: Environmental > Aquatic > Deep subsurface > Groundwater >...
GGGAATCTTGGACAATGGGCGAAAGCCTGATCCAGCGACGCCGCGTGGGGGAAGAAGGCCTTCGGGTTGTAAACTCCTTTTGCCCCGCGTAATGCGGGGAGAATAAGCACCTGCCAACTACGTATCGGTAATCAATTTTGAACGAGCAAAGCCCGATTCAAAATTGAAATAAAGTATCACATAAGAATATGGTGCGTAGTATAAATCCAACTATATGCTGGAAACCCTTGTAAATGTTCAACTACTCAGACTTTTTGAGTGAAAAAGTTGAACCAAACCCAAAAAAGTCCCGGCTGGACATACGGGTTGCAAGACAATCAGCAGGGAAGACTACATTCAATGTAGAACCCTCAGAGACTACACGTTGGACCCCGCAAAGCGGGGATGATATAGTCCACACTGCATGGTGACATGCAGATGCTCTCCTCAATTAATACAAATTTCTGCTAAAGAAATTTGTAAGAGGAGGAATCGATTAAAAACCGAAGCAGTGAGCAAAATTAACCTTGCGAGCTGCGAGAGTATTGATCGAATTCCGACGAGCCAGCAGCCGCGGTGATACGTAGGGTGCAAGCGTTATCCGGATTTACTGGGCGTAAAGGGTTGCGTAGGCGGTTTATTAAGTCATTATTCAAATCTCTCCGCTCAACGGGGAATCGGGTTTTGATACTGATAGACTTTGAGTCTTGGAGGGGTAGCCGGAACTTGCAGTGGAGCGGTGAAATGCGTTGATATTGCAAGGAACACCGATAGCGTAGGCAGGCTACTGGTCAAGTTCCTTCACGGGAACCCTGAGGTCCGTTCAGGACCGAAGGGACTGACGCTGATGCACGAAAGCCAGGGGAGCGAAGCGGATTAGAGACCCGCGTAGTCCTGGCCGTAAATGATGGACACTAGATGCTTGATCTTTTGGTTGGGTGTCGTAAGCTAACGCGTTAAGTGTCCCGCCTGGGGAGTACGATCGCAAGGTTAAAACTCAAAGGAATTGACGGGGACCTGCACAAGCGGTGGAGCATGTGGTTTAATTCGAAACAAAGCGAAAAACCTTACCAGGGTTTGACATGTAAGCTGCAACCCTCATGAAAATGAGGACTTCTTCGAGAGTGTTTACACAGGTGCTGCATGGCTGTCGTCAGCTTGTACCGTGAGGCGCACCCTTAAGTGGGTTAACAAGCGCAACCCCCATCCTATGTTAAATTTCATAGGAAACTGCCCGCTAAATGCGTGGAGGAAGGAGGGGATGACGTCAAGTCAGCACGGCCCTTATGCCCTGGGCTACACACATCCTACAATGGGTAAAACAACGGGTTATGCAACTTGGTAACGAGAAGCTAATCCCTTAAATTTACCCCCAGTTCGGATTGAGGGCTGCAATTTGCCCTCATGAAGTTGAAATCGCTAGTAATCGCGGATCAGCAGGCCGCGGTGAATACGTTCTCAGGTCTTGTACACACCGCCCGTCAAGCCAACAAAGTTGGGAGAGCCCGAAATACCACTTTATGTGGTTCTAAGGCTAGCCCGGCGATGGGGACTAAGTCGTAACAAGGTATCCGTTCTGGAAGGAGCGGATGGATCACCTCCTTTCTAAGGAGAATATATCAGCGTCTAGCGTCTAGTTTTCTAGCGTATAGAAGCTGCAATGATTGTCTACCCTCACGGAGTAGACGTGCGATTGGAGAATCGTAAAATCTTCGGATTTTCTCGTTTCCTATAAACGAGTCTCTATGGAATCAGGGTGCCACTTTTGAGGATTCAAGAAAAATTTCTTAAATTTTTCGCAGTCCGCCTAAAATTGCTCTTTGAGCCGCAGTACAAATGTACTAAGGCGAAAAGTAAAATTTGGCGGATTTCCTTTACTTTATTTTCTGCCAATTGTCTGTAATTATCCCGTCCACTTTTAACTCAGCCAATCGTTTAGCTTCTTTCAAATCGTTAACTGTCCAGACCCAAACTTGCACAGATTTCTTCCTGAATTCTTTCATGAATTTTTTATCTATAAGTTTGTAGTGGACGGAAAAACCCGCAGGTTTTTTGAGAAGGTGCAATTGGCGCTTAAACTTTTCAAGGCTTCTTTTATTTTTCAATGTATAAAAAGGGTGAGCACTATTCTGGAGGCAGATTTTTGAGATCATCTTCCAGTCGTGGCCGCAAATTTTGGTATTTTTAGTTTTCAGTTTAATAAGAAGTTCTGCCAGTTTGCTTGCAAAACTGTTGCGGGGACTAACCGGTTTTAGATCTAAAAACGCGCGGGTTTTAATTTCGGCAATCAGAATTCTGTCTAGCAGCGTGCCGATTCCGAAGATTCCCATTAGGCCGTTGTGCTGGGCAGTGAACTTATCAAAAAAGAATCTTTTGGAAACGTCGATTTCTACAAAATCGGCTCCGGCTTGAATAGCAGTTTTGGCTTCTGACAGGTTTTTTATGCCGTGAGCGATTATTTTCACCTGCCTATAGTGTAACACGCAAGTGGGAAAGAACGTATCATAACTACAGGTGTCATCCTCGACTTGATCGAGGATCTGGATTCTCAGTCAAGTCTTCGACCGTGAGTCTCAGGTCTTCGATTCCGAGGTCGCTCAGACTCGAGGAACCGAATCGGCTGAGAATGACAGTAGGTGTTAATGAAATCCTAAATATAGGAATACTTGTTGGTGTAGCCTTAATTTGATAGAATTTGTGGGTGATGGCAAGCCCAGAGCAGGAACGTGGCGGTAGTGAAGATAAATCAGTTTGGCGCAAGTCAACTGCGATAAAAATTGGCGCCGGAATGGTTGTCGCTGGAGCTTTCTTTAATTTGTCTTTTGCAGCTATTGGTTTGGGAGTTGTGGCTGGTTCATGGTTATGGCATAAGAGAGAAAAATAATTCGGCGCAGTGGCCCTTCTCCCGCAAAGCGGGATCAGGATAAACTTTGTGGTAACTAAGAAAAATATGGTCCGGTAGCCAAGTGGTAAGGCAACGGTCTGCAAAACCGTTATTCGTGGGTTCGATTCCCATCCGGACCTCTCATATTAGGGCGATTAGTTCAGTGGTTAGAACGCTGTCCTGATAAGACAGAGGTCGATGGTTCGATTCCATCATCGCCCACAGGCTAAATTCTGATCCGGTATCGGGATATTAGGTGAGTTTAGGGTTCATTTTAGTTTATAATCTGACTGAGGCTTATTAGAAGAGGTTGTTAGTTGTATCAAAATTATTACTTGGTGGATAGAGTACTTCCTTACAACCGGCGCCTTGACTAACACCGCTTGCATCAGGGGGTAAGTTTGTATTATCGCTGCACCTGAAAACCCGCCTTCCGGCTTCTGCCTGGTTATCAACGGATTCTAGCCTGACACCTATCCAATAAATGGTGCATGGAGGACTCGCGCCGCCACATGCATCTTGAGTATCCGCCTTCGGTTCATATCTGTAATAAAAAGTTGTATCGTTTACTGGATCCTTGGGAAGTTTTTTAAGAAATTCTTGGTTAGTAACTAGTTCTTGATAGAAATAACTGTTGCTAGGGTAAGGCCAATCAAGTTCAGGTGTAGTAATCGGGCATGATGCGCCCCTTCCCCTGCTCGAATCACAGGTATTTTCTCGTGGGTAATTACCTGCTAGTGTGTAGTACCCAATCGAGGCATTAGCGAGAGCATTTATATCCTGCTTTCTTTGAGCATCTCGAGCTTGACGGGTACGTTTGCCGGGATTTATGGCAACCATAACTGCTGCTGCCAAAATTCCTAAGATGGCAATTACTATAAGAAGTTCAATGAGCGTAAAACCTCGGGGGGGGCTTTTGTGGGCAGTGTTAAATACATTCTTTTACATTTAGTATACCTCTTAAATTTAAATTAAGAGACAAACCCAAATAGGGTTTGGGAAGGAATAGTTTCGCCGCTATTTTGTCCTTAAATTATCTACCCCAAACCTGATATATCCATTTTTTCTAAACGTATCATCAAAGCCAAAAATCTCGCGAGTTTCGTATTCGTCCGCAAAAGCCATGACTAGGCAGTCGGTGAAACTGACGGATTTTGGTTGCTTTTGGAATTTCTCAAGTGCTTCAATTCTTACTTCTAAAGTGGTTTCAGCGATTATAAACATTTTTGTCTTGATGATTTTTGAGCCAGTTCTTATAGCTATTTCTTTGCTTACTTTTTTGCCCAGCACATTGAGAGTCTCACTGAATATTTCTCCAGGTACTATAACCTGACGGTCGGTTTTTTCGATTTGTAAACTTTGCCGATTTGCAATCTGATGATTGTTATCTGTAATCGATGACAGGGAGACTAATGCGCTTGAGTCGGCTATGATGGGCGTGTTATGGCCATTCTTCATAGAGATACTTATCTATGTTTTTGGAGAGATCTCTAGGACCTTTAGCATTTAATTTTTTGGCCATGGCGGCAATTTCAAGAAGAACGTGGCCGGCGTTTTTAGAGGTTTTTTTCCTCTTTAAACCTTCCTCGAGTGTGTCACGAATTACCTGAGCCTTGGCTTTTTTTTCGCGTTTGGCTATAAGATCAATATTTCTATATAAATCCTTTGGTAAGTAAACTTGGGTACGAATCATATGGCTAATGTATAACATACATTAGATGAGATTTCAAGAAACGAATGTCAGTAGAGTTTGAGCGGGGAATAGTGTTAGTTTTTTGGTTAGGCAATTTTTCACTTTAAAGCTGCCCCACCTGAATCGAAACTAAAAAATCCTGTTGCATCACTGAACTCTACTTCCTTACACCCAGGTTGTAATTGGCCAAGAAGAAGGACTTGATTACTGTCGCTACATCTAAATACCATTTTTCCTTTTTTAGCAGGGTTATCTACAGCTTCCAATCTTACACCGATCCAGTAATCAACGCAATAATTTGATCCTGGTGGAGGATCTAAAAAATCACAATTGGTTGTAAATCTTCCAAGTGGCTGGTATCTGTAATAATAAGTAGTGTCGTTCTTGGGATCTAAAGGTAATTTTTTTAAAAAACCCTGATTGACTACTATTGCTGAATGGAAGTAATCGGCAGGACCACCGGAATCCCAATCGGAACCTGTAACATTAATATGGCAGTTGGGCGCCAAGGCCATATAAAAAGATCCTCTACTTGTCACGCAAGTATTTGCCCAAGGATAGTATCCGACTATCGCATAATTGCCTATTAGAGCATTTGCTATTGCATTAATATCCTGTTTTCTTTTAGCATCACGAGCTTGAGCAGCGCGTTTGCCGGGATTAATGGCGACAATAACTGCAGCCGCTAAAATTCCTAGGATAGCTATGACAATTAGAAGTTCGATTAAGGTGAACCCCAATTTTTCTGTGGGGGGGGGGCTTTTGTTGTCATTGCCAATATATTTTTATATATGTAGTATACCGCTAAGATTTAAATCAGGAAACAAAACTTACAAGGGTTTGGGCGGGGATTGTTTCACCATTATTTATTCTTCCACTGATAATCATCTTAGCAATGCCGTCTTCGAGCCTGTCCTGAATTAGCCTGCGAATTGGTCTGGCGCCAAACTCTATATTGTAGCCTTTAGTTGCAACAGCTTGCGCAAGTTGGTCATTAATTTGCAAGGTAATATTTTTTGTCTCTTTAATTTGTGCTGCAAGTTCGGCAAGCATTAGTTTGGAGACTGCTAGAACCTGTTGCTGTGAGAGTGGCTTGTAGACAACAACCGCATCGAATCTGTTGACAAGTTCCGGATTAAACAGGCCTTTAGAGAGAACATATTCAATAAGCTTACTACTTAAATCTTTGGTTGCACTTTTTACTACCTGTTCTCGAATAAATTCAGCTCCAGCATTAGATGTAGCAATGATAATTATATTTGTGAAGCTGACTTTTTTACCAAATGCATCTGTCAAACTTCCCTCGTCTATAATCTGCAGGAAAAGATTTTGCACATAGGGGTCGGCCTTTTCAAATTCGTCGACTAGCAAGAGTCCATAAGGATTCTGCAGGACCATAGAAGTCAATTGGCCTGGCGTTTTAGTTTCCATGTCACCAATTAAGCGCTTGGTTGAGCCTTGTTCCCTAAATTCAGTCATATCCAGGCGGATCATTTTACTTTCTGCCCCAAAGAAAGCATCGGCCAGAGCTTTGGCAGTTTCGGTTTTGCCAACACCGGTTGGTCCTAAGAAAAGGAAAGAGCCCATCGGTCGCTTGCCGCGCTCAAGGCCGGTTCGCGAGCGACGCATAGCTTTGGCAATTGAAACAATTGCTTCGTCTTGGCCGACGATTCTCTTATGTAGATAACCTTCCAAATCTTTTAATTTTTCCAGTTCCTCTGTTTCTATTTTGCCGATCGGGATTTTTGTCCGTTCCGAGAGAACATCGTCGACAATGTCAATTGTTACCTGTTTTTTATTTAATTTTTGAGTCCGAGCGATAGAGTCGTCCAGCAAAAGAGTCGATTTTTCGGGCTGGCGTTTTTCTTGCATTAAGCGCTCGCTTTTGTCGACAATTTCCAGAATGGATTGATAGTCGCAAGTGATGTGCACTTTCGCGTAAATTTCCAAAGAGTAGCCAATTAAAATCTGAATAGTTTCTTCAACTTTTGGTTCAAAAACCTCAACTTTTTCAAATAGTTTTAAAAATTGGGGACTAGTCCTTATGTATTTGTTGAATTCGTCGTAAGTAGTGATGCCAATAATAGGAAGGGAATTGTCGTTAAGAACCGCGTTTAGGACATCAGAAAAGTCGATGCGGCCGTCTTGAGATGAACTGATTTTGTCGACATAATCTACAACCAGAATTATATTGCCGGCGTGTTTGGCTTCTTGGAGCAAAGCTTCAAAATTGGCTTTAATTTCCAGCAGATTTTTACTTGAAGAAAGCAGGGCGACCGTGTCCATTAACAGCACTTTTTTATCACTGAGGCTTTTAATTTGGCGTCTGGTGATTGCGGATGCCAAATCAACAATCCCGCTATGTTTGCCGACGCCGACTTCGCCGATCATGATGGCGTTATTGGCATGAGGGCGGGTTAAAATTTTTTCAATACTCGTAACGAGCGCTTTATTAAAATACGGGCTGGCGATTTTTTTATGGGTGAGTTCAGTACAGAACGTATCAAGGGTGTTGGTGTAGCCATAAATTAAACTGTAGCCAATCGGGTCTTTTTTAGAGATAGTCGGATCGTTGTAGAAATGGTCAAGGTACTGGATAAGGATGGCAAATTGCTTATCGTTGATGTTTTTCTTGGCAAGATATTGTTGTAATTTTGGCCAGTTGTAAGAAAGGGTTGAAAACATTTCAAAAAGGTTTTGCCCGGCATTTATCGCAAGTGAGTTTGGTGCTGGAATGGCAGCGAATAGCTCAATAAACCCGTCATCAAAAAATAATTTGAGGCCTTTGAAAAATGCCGATCTTTCAAGTTTGGAAACAAATTTTTTGGGATTTTCAATATCGGAATTGAAAAATGTGAAGCGTAGAAACAGAAAATAATCTGGCAGAGAGGCAATAGGGGGAATGTACAAAATTATCTGGATCAAGAATACGAATGCGAAGATAATCAATAAGAAAATGCCGAAGATAATGAGAAAAATCCGCACTACTGCGCCAACCCCGCGTGAAACTAAATCAAAAGAGAGCCTATCTACAAGAGATGCTTTTTTGCTCTGAGTTAGTCTTCTGTAAGGCGCGAAAAGATTCTTAACAAGTCCGAAGATATTCAAATATCTGGCTTCTTCGACTATTCTTTGCGGCCGGGATTTAACGAAATTCGGCAAAGCGTAGGTGAAATGATAGATAAAGTAATTTTTGGGTTTCATTAGTTTAAGTTTAGCAAATTTAGGTTAAGATAGAGGTATGTCAGTTAGAGATGCAGTCGTTGAGCAGTTAAAGAGAGTACAAGAAGGCTATAGAGGTATGGTTAAAGTAGTACCAGAAAAACCGAAGGCCGAAGAAATAGGCCGAGAACTGGTGGCAAGGGCCATAGACAACAGGATTTTCGGACACACAGATATGCGGGATGCATCAGCGCATTTTACAAATACTGATGTACTAGTAGCTATGCAATCTTTTGAACCGGCTGAAGATGCAGATCAGTCTGAAAAGGATGCTTACCAAAAAGCTAAGGAAAAGAGCAGATTAGCACTTGAGGCTCTTGCCAATCAAGGCGTTTTAAATAAAGTTGATCTGGAGTTGGAAGACGAAAGAGGAGAAAGATTTTATTACAGCGCGAAAGACGAAGCGAAGCTTGCAGAAATTGCTGCGATGCAGGTGGCTTCAGAATCCAAATCCGCCTAATTTCCCCTATTTTTTGCAATCTTTAATGTCTATGTATGTTTGATGTGGTTACTTGTTGGATGAACTTTGTGGGTTTCGAATTCAATTTGGTTTGCCATTGGATTGAAGGACTGTTAAGATTTGCCCATGCATACGGGAGAGCGCCGCGATCGGTTGGTTAAATATGAATCATGGTTTTTTACAGATGCCCACAAACCCATTTTGCAGGCTTGGGTCGATGGTAAGCGAAGTACTGAGGAAATGGCACAGAGTTTAGGAAAAACTCCCCTGCGAACTCATCAGTTGCGTTCAGAGATTACTTCGGTAATGGATGTAGGCATTGGCAAGGATCATGTAGCGAAGGCCGTAGTTTATGCAGTGGTTCATCACTTGGTTAATTTTGATGTAATTGATCAAATAAGGCGAAAAAGATCTTTTGCAGATCGTGAAACGAACATACTGACTTTAATGGCAATGGGTTTGGATAATCAACAGATCGCTGTACATCTGTCGATAAAACCTGATTACGTTAAGGCGGGCAAACGGGATATTTTAGATAATTTAGGCGTTAGTTCGCCCTACACCGCTCTTGCTTGGGGTATACGCAGATCTATACAGCGATTGCAGCGCCAAAGCGATTAACTTATATGTTGAAAGATTATTACGCGTGTCGGGCGTGGTCCTACTTCGCTAAAGCTTCGTAGGGTAAACTTGAGAGTTCTATGCTTAAAAACTACTATGAAATACGATCTTGGTTGGAATCTTTTATTCCGTATACATATTCTAAAGAGAATTTAGGTTTTGAGCGCATTGAATATTTACTCAAGCTTCTGGGAAATCCCGAAAAAAAATTTAAATCGATTCATGTTGGAGGGACAAGTGGAAAAGGAAGTACGGCATTTTACATTGCGCGACTTTTGCAATTTTCGGGATATAAGACAGGACTTCATTTATCTCCACATCTCATTTATTTAGGAGAAAGGATGCAAATAAATGGCAAAGAAATTTCTGTTTCAAAGTTCTGTGCATTAATTCGCGGAATTAAACCCTTTGTAGAGCAAATGGAAGGATCTCAGGTAGGAAAACCGAGTTATTTTGAAATACTGGTTGCTTTAAGTTTTAAATATTTTGCCGATAGCAAAGTTGACCTTGCAGTTGTAGAAGTTGGTTTGGGCGGAAGGTTTGATGCTACGAATGTGTTGCAACCGGAAATTAGCGTGATTACTAATGTTGGTTTGGACCACACTGAGATTTTAGGAAATTCTGTAGAAAAAATAGCGGAAGAAAAAGCGGGAATTATTAAAAAAAATGTCCCAATTGTTACCGGAGCTGGTAGTAAGGCACTAAAAATTATTGAAAAAGCTGCAAAAGCAAAAAAATCACCATTGATCAAAATTAATACTCGATTAGGGGTCAGATCCCTAAAATCCGATATGAACTTATACAAAAGTTTATCTATTGATATAGTAAGGCACACTCACAATTTATTCGCGTTTTCTAACAAATTGTTGGCAATTACGGCTGTATCTGAGCTTAAAATTAAGTTAAGCAGGCAAATCGTCAAAAAAGCATTTAGCAAAGGATTAGAGGGTAGATTAGAAGAAGTCGATCGAGGAGTTATTCTGGATGGAGCGCACAATGTTGACAAAGTTAGGTTTTTGATTCATTTTGTCAGAGATACATTTCTGATTCGTCATTCCCGCGAAGGCGGGAATCTGGATCCTCGCTTACGCGAAGATGACATGAGCGGGGTGGTCTTAGTCTTGGCTTTTAAAAAGGGAAAAAACTGGAAGAAAATGGTTGATCTACTCGTTAGAAATTTACCGGTCAGGGAAATTGTGGCTACGGAGTTTCGCGCTGTAACAGATACTGGTAGGTTTGCTACTCTTAAGGCTGAAGAAATTGAAAATTATGTTAAATCTGTCCACGGTATACAGGCCATAGTCTGCAGAAATTCTCAAGAGTCTGTCTTTAAAGCGCTGAACGTTAAACGCTTAAATTCTAATCAACTGATTTTAATCACCGGCTCACTTTATCTAATTGGGGAAGCAAGAACGTTATG
>Ga0209210_1003674_pt1 | contig 10275 bp, 8 predicted proteins | sample RifGroA1_FD_183991 | JGI IMG/M metagenome (GOLD analysis project Ga0209210, IMG submission 183991) | Contaminated groundwater microbial communities from Rifle, Colorado, USA - Rifle Groundwater A1 (SPAdes) (version 2) | ecosystem: Environmental > Aquatic > Deep subsurface > Groundwater >...
TCTCTCCGGTATCGTTTTGGTGCCTTCCATCATAAGTGAGCCGCATTGCTCGCAGATCTTTCCGGTAGGTTTTGCTTTGATCGCATTCTTGCATTTTGGATAATTTGAGCAACTATAGAAAACACCGAATCGTCCTTTGCGGGCAACCATTTCACCCTCCTTACACGTTGGACATTTTACCCCGGTGCCATTTAAAAGATTCCCATCGGCGCCTTGCGCATCACGTTTGATGTATTTGCATTTTGGGTAATTACTACACGCGACAAATCTTCCGAATTTCCCATCACGCTCAACGAGTTTTCCTGTTTTACATTCAGGACATGCTTCGCCGGTTTCTTTGGGACCTTCAAGTTCTTTGCCATCGATAGTTCGCGCGCCATTGCAGTCAGGGAAGCGGGAGCAGCTTAAAAATTTACCCGTTCTCCCAAGTTTGATTATCATCTCGCTTTTACATATCGGACAGCGGAATTCTTTCGGAGCATCGCCTAAATTAGTGAGTTTCTCGATCTTTTCTTTTGACTTCACGTCTTTTGAAAATGGTCCGTAAAAATCTTTAAGCGTTTTCACATATTCGCGCTTACCCTCTGCAATCTCATCAAGCTCGTCTTCCATTTCGGCCGTAAAGGTATCACTGATGTATTCAGCGAAGTATTTTTCCAAAAATGTGCTTACCACTTCGCCGGTATCGGTGGGGACAAGTGATTTGCCGTCTTTATCGACGTATCCGCGCTCAAGAATCGTTTTAATGATAGATGCATACGTGGATGGACGGCCGATACCGCGTTTCTCAAGTTCTTTCACGAGTCCCGCTTCGCTATATCTTCCCGGCGGCTCGGTTTGTTTTGCCTGTGAAGAAAGGTCGAGGAGCGCGAGTGCGTCACCCACGGCAACCTTCGGGAGTTTCACATCTTCTTCACGTCCTGCCGGCTCTGCGGCGATCCATCCGGGGAATAATACACGCGATCCGTTGACGGAAAAATCCGGGATAGTTCCTTTTTCGATATTTGCTATGACTTTGGTGCGGAAAATTTTCGCATCGCTCATTTGTGATGCGATGGTCCTTTGCCATATGAGTTGGTAGAGCCGTTTCTGTTCCTCGTTTATTCCGGCAGTTGCAGTTCCGATATGAGTAGGTCGAATCGCTTCGTGCGCTTCCTGCGCGTTCTTGCTTTTTGTTTTATATACGCGTGGTGATACATATTCTTTTCCAAATTTCTTTTCAATCTCGGCGAGAATATTTTTCTGCGCGATATCACTTATCGTCGTGCTGTCTGTGCGCATATAGGTGATAAGCCCCGCTTCATAAAGTTTTTGCGCAACACCCATTGTGCGTGAAGGGGCAAACCCCAAACGACTGCTTGCCGCTTGCTGGAGCGTTGAGGTGATGAACGGCGCACGCGGGGACTTTCCAACCTCGGTTTCTTTTACCTCGATTACTTTCCATGAGCCTCTTTTCCCTTGCTTTACAATGTCATCAACCGTCTTTTGGTCCCGCGGTTCCTCCGAACAAATGAGAGACAGCCGGTCTTTATTTTTCTTTGTTTCAACTTCCGCATTAATCACCCAAAAGTCTTCAGGTTTGAAGGCGCGAATCTCGCGTTCGCGTTCCATAATAATGCGCAGAGCGGGGGATTGGACGCGTCCCGCAGAAAGTCCGTAGCGAACTTTCTTCCAGATAAGTCCCGAGAGGTCATATCCAACGAGACGGTCAAGTACGCGTCGAGCTTCTTGCGCTACTTTAAGGTTGTTATCAATTTCACGCGGATGCTTGATCGCTTCTTCCACTGCTTCCTTGGTAATCTCGTGAAATACAACTCGCTTGGGTTTTTTGAGGTTGCATGCTTCTTTAATATGCCAGGCGATCGCTTCTCCTTCGCGGTCGGGGTCGGTCGCAAGAAGAACCTCGTCCGCTTTTTTTGCAAGACGCGATAATTCGGACACCACCTCTTCTTTCCCGGGGGAGATTACATAATGGGGGATAAATCCCCCCTTGATATCGATCGCTTGTTTGTTGCTTTTTGGAAGATCCCGCACGTGACCCACGCTTGCTTTCACGGTGAAAGATTTTCCAAGGTATTTGGAAATTGTTTTTGCTTTTGCGGGGGACTCTACGATAAGTAAACGCATAGTTAGTAGCTACATATATAGTATAGATGTATGTTTTTTGCAACTAATTGATTTTCTTAATGAACGAAGCGAGTCTTAGAAAATCATCATCGAGCACTCGGTATACGGATGCTGTGGCAAGTAAATATATTACAGATTTCTTTGTTTTTCCGTATACATTGCAGTATCCAATACCGAGTGCTCGGTTAAGCAAAATATATTCGCCGAAGGCTCATTGTTTTGCATTAAAAAAAGCCAGCATTGCTGTTGGCTTTTGAGGCGAGAGATAGAGAGAATGTTCCACTGAAAGTAAAACTGGCACTCGTGTTTATTAGCGTTTAGAGCCAACGACAAATATATCGAAACTGCCGTCGTGGGCCTATGACCATGAAATTATAGCGAAGAACAAAAACAAGAACAAAAGATATAACGAATGTGGTAACGATAATACTACTTATCACCCGCTTGTCGCTCAACCCAACGATAACAAAAGGATGAATTCCCGTTATACCATATACGATGATACTGAGTACAATAGAGGCTGCTACCATCGCGGCCCATGTGTCGAGAAGACAACAAAAGTCCGCAAATAACCAGTCGCTCTTTTTACTCACATCAAATTCCGTGAATGTGACGGTAGAAAAAAGCATAACTCACCTCTCTTTTTTAGGTTTGGAATGTGCCAACAGCCCGAACAGCTCATTTATTAGGCTAAATAAAACATAGCATATTTACAGCATTAAGTCAAGCTCGAAATATCTTCCCGTCGGCCTCTTTAATAAATCCCTTAATTTCCATAAACGAAAGAATCCCGTTTGCTTTTGAGATGGGCATATCCATCAACCGCACAAGACCATCGCGTTCCAACGGAGACCCTAAAAGACCCCACACAGCTTCCTCTTCGGGCGACATATCGTCCGGGGGAGAATCTTCCGTTCCATCTGTTTTCTTATCTACTGTAAAACCAAGCGCATTTAAAATATCTTCGCTTTTTGTGACAGGCATTGCGCCGTCCGTAATAAGCGAATTGGTCCCGCGTGAGGTCGGAGAAAATATCGAACCGGGGACCGCGTATACATCGCGATTATAATCAAGTGCAAGCCGCGCGGTGATGAGCGTCCCTGATTTTTCTTCCGCTTCAATAATCAGCACTGCTTGTGAGATGCCGGCCATGATCCGGTTGCGCGCGGGGAAACTCCACTGTGTTGCCTTAAAATCCGGCTTGAAGGGCGACAAGAGGGCGCCGCCTCGTTCGACAATTTTTTTTGCAAGCGATCGGTTGCTGGCAGGGTAGAGTACGTCATCATTAAGTCCCGAACCCGGGATGGCAATAGTTGTAAGTCCGGCATTGAGCGCTGCATTATGGGCGATTGAATCAATACCAATAGCGAGTCCTGAAACGATAATAATAGGGAATCCTTTCAGTCCCGCAATGATCTGTTCAGCAGCTTGTTTACCATAGCTCGTAAATTTTCGCGAGCCCACAACAGCAAGAAACACATGGTCATCGGAAGGTATTTCTCCAATCAAAAAAAGCTCATCCGGCGGGTCATTGATTTCCGAAAGAAGTTTGGGGAATTTATTTGGTCCCAATTTCTTTATTACGTTGCTCATTTGTTTATTTTAGCACTAGTTGGTAAGATATCTACATATTGATTGCTCACAAAGGCTATATATCATGCTCGACATCAAATTTATCCGCGAAAACAAGGAGCTCATACAAGCAGGTGCCAAGAAAAAGCACATTACTTTTGATGTGGATAAACTCATTACGGCAGACGATGAACGCAGGAAAATTTTGGCGGACGTCGAACAGATGCGCACAAAACAAAACGAGGTAAGCGACATCATCAGCTCTGCACCGACCGCAGAACGCGCGCGGCTTATTTCGACCATGAAAGAGCTTAAGGACGAGTTGCAAAAAAAAGAAGAAGAATTAAAAGGGGTTATGAAAGAGTGGCAGCTTCTTATGGTGCAAGTTCCCAACATCCCCGACATGTCGGTCCCGGAAGGTGATAGTGATGCAAACAACAAGGAGGTACGCGCATGGGGAACGATTCCAAAATTCTCATTTGAACCCAAAAGTCACTACGAACTCATGCAGAAACTTAATATGGTTGATCTTGAGCGCGGAACAAAGGTTGCCGGTTTCCGCGGATATTTCCTTAAGAATGACGGGGCACTTCTTTCGTTTGCGTTATGGCAGTTTGCCGTAGATGAATTGGTAAAAGAAGGTTTCAGTCCGATGATTGCGCCGTCTTTGGTGCGTCGCGAGACGCTTATGGGCACCGGCTATCTTCCACAAGGAGAAGAAGATCTTTATAAAACTCAAGATGGCGATTATCTTTCTGGTACCGCGGAGGTAGCGACCATGGGCCACTTTATGGACGACGTGCTTCTTAAAACAGACCTTCCCAAAAAGATCGTTTCATTTTCTCCATGCTTTCGCCGTGAAGCGGGAAGTCACGGGAAAGACACCAAGGGTCTTATCCGTGTCCATGAATTTTATAAAGTAGAACAAGTGGTGCTCTGTGAAGCAAGCCACGAAGAAAGCGTCAAATACCACGAAGCACTCAATCAAAATGCGGAGCATATTATGCAAAAACTTGGCATTCCATATCACGTGGTGGCGAATTGTGGTGGCGATCTCGGGCTGGGGCAGGTAAAAAAATATGACATCGAAGCCTGGATGCCATCGGAGAAAAAATATCGCGAGACCCATTCAGCATCATATTTTCATGATTTTCAGACACGACGCTTGAATATCCGATACCGCGACGACGATGGGAAATTACGTTTCGCGCACTCGCTTAATGCCACCTTAATGCCGACACCGCGTGTCTTAGCCGCACTTATTGAGAATTACCAACAAGCAGATGGAAGCATTGCGATTCCCAAAGCACTCGAACCGTATATGAAAAAAAACGTACTGCGGTAGTTTTGGGTGTCTCAATTGAAATCATACGATATATCGTATGATTTCAATCAAAGACCTATATAGACATTATTAAAAATGCGCAGACGCGATATTCCACACTCACAAAACCGCATCAAGCGGAAGCGCAAAATAATTTTGTGGAAATTTCTTGCGATACTTTTTGTCGTTATTTTAGTTGTTGGTGGCATTGCGTGGGGACTTTCTCGTCCCGGCCTGCGTATCGCGCGCATTGAAGTAAGCGGCAATAGCGTTTTGGAAACCGACGAGATCACTTCTTTTGTGCGTAAAGAAATAAGCGGAAAATATTTTTTCTTGTTTCCTAAAGACAGTATCGCGCTCTATCCGAAAGAACGTATCGAGAACAACCTCCTTGATTCATTTAAACGGATTCTTTCTCTGTCGTTAAATACAAAAGGCTTTACCGCTCTTTCTGTGACGATCAATGAACGGAAACCTTATTCACTGTGGTGCGGCGAGATACTCGTTGATACGGATGTGGAGGAAGACGCTCTTTGTTATTTTGCAGACGAAGCGGGATTTTTATTCGCCGAAGCTCCTCATTTTGGAGGTAATGTATATGTTGAATTCTATGGCCCTCTCTATAAGACGGGAACAAGTATCTCAAGTCCGGGAATAATTCCCATAGGAGCAGAGTTCCTTCCTTCTTTAGAATTTAAAACAATAACCCTCTTCCGTGATCTTTTAGGGCGAATTGGCTTAAATATAAATAAGGCTGTTGCGAAGGATGCCGGGGATTTTACTTTTACCATACGCGAAGGCGGGAAAGTACTGCTTAACAAAAAACAAGATCCCATGAGACTAGTGTCTGATATCGAATCCGCGTTTCGGACAGAGTTGGGGGATCCCGGCGATCCTGCCGTTCGTAAGCAGGTTGAATATATTGATGCGCGCTTTACCAACAAAATATTCTTTAAAAAGAAACAGTAGTTCGTATATTCTAAAAGGCGTTATATAATAGAATCAATATGGCGATCCTTATACTTTCATGGCAGTTCGTGATTTGGTACTATACTGCCGCCTTGTTTAATTTTGTAAAGATCTCGAGAGACTTTACCTGGTTTCTCTATCATTTTTTCTCGATTCCCATTCTTGTTCCCACGCTTTTTTCAAAATGGAAAAGGATCGGCGACGTACGGACGAAAAAATTCGATATTGCGGATCTCTTTTCGGTGTTCATTGTCAACTTCATTATGCGCATCGTCGGATTTTTTATCCGCTCCGCGGTCGTCATGGCAGGGGTCATTTCTATGATACTTACCATCGTGGTCGAGGTGGCGCTTTTTGTCGTGTGGATATTTCTCCCCGTTATCATTGTCGCGCTCTTTGTCATGGGGATGAAACTTATGATCGGATTTGATTAGAGCCTATGAATTTAAAACCACTCAATATTTCAAAAAGTCGTCTCTATCCAATTGTGGTGCTCGACCGCATTCTTTCTCATCGCGCTCGTCATATTATTCACGGCGCGATAGATTCGGTTCTTGTTATTCTTACCATTGTCGCGGGGGGATTATACGCAGTGAATTATTGGAAATTTTTTAATCCCGAACTCACTCAAACCGCGTTCTCGTTTGCTCCCCGTATCGCGGGACTTGCGCTTATTCTATTATCGATCCTTCTTGTCGTGTATCTCCTTGAGGTTTTTTTCCGATTTTTGTATTTCCGTGAAGGACTTATCTCGTGGAGAACAAAAGGGAGGGGGCATGAAAAGGATGTCTTGAGTTTTTATGTATTAAAAGTTTTGTATAACACGAATAACGGCGATGTCACCAAAAGTTTCCTACACTCTTCCGTAGGTGCAAGAATTTTACTACGATGCGGGATTCCCGACAGCGCGCGCAAGGAATTTCTTTCCCGGAGAAGCGGAAAAATTTTTGATGCGCCGCTTCCGATTGACCCGCAAAAAGTCTTCGGACTTCGTTCACTTGCCTTGTTTCTTGTCTCACAAGACGAAGAGCTCCGCGAATTTCTTTTTAAAGAAAATGTGCGCGAGGGAGACTTTATCGGCGCTTCCGAATGGGTGATACGCGAACACGATGACGCAAAAGCTCGGGAAAGATGGTGGAGTAGGGAGCGTCTGGCGGCCGTGCCGGGAATTGGAAAGGATTGGTCGTATGGAGAGATATATACGCTGTCTCATTACGCCCGTGAAGTGCTTGAAAATTATAGCGAACATGCAAGTGCGCTGTCAGCAAAAGACGAACACGAAGTACGGGAGATCGAACGTGTACTTTTACGTGCACAAGAAGCAAACGCTCTTTTGGTCGGCGAGAAAGGTGCGGGCACTATCGATATCATCTATGATTTTGCTCAAAAGATCCGGAATGGATCCATTAGACCAGAACTCGAACACAAAAAAGTTTTTATGCTCAATACCGATACGCTTATTTCATCGATACAGGGGAAGGAAGAATTTGAGAATGAATTTCTTACCATACTCAACGAGGCGACACGAGCGGAGAATATCATCATTGTACTCCCCGACCTTCCTTCGTTCATTACCACTGCTCGAAATATCGGTTCCGATATCGTGACGCTTCTTGACCCGTATCTGGTATCACCAAAACTTCAGATCATTGCCGTGAGTGATGTTGATAGTTTTCATAATACCCTTGAGCAAAATGCGGCGCTTATGACGCGATTTGAAAAGGTGGCCGTTACTGACCCATCTTCGGAAGAAATGATAGTCATCCTCGAACGTGTGGCGGAAGGACTTGAAGCCAAGAACAAAACATTCTTTACGTATTCGGCAATCGAGGAAGCGTTTCAAAGCGCAGAGAATTATCTTCCCGACGGAGTGCTCCCCGATAAGGCTATCGATCTTCTTGTTGAAGTTATCCCGCAGATCGAAGAGCAAAAAGAATTTTTCGTAAAACGAAGCGATATTCTTGCGCTCATTACTCGTAAGACAAAAATCCCTGTAGGGGAGATCAAAGATGGCGAGCGCGCAAAACTTATAAACCTTGAACGGTTCCTTCATATGCGCGTAGTGGGACAAGATGAAGCCGTGAGCCTTGTTTCAAACGCGATGCGGCGTGCGCGAGCGGGGGTGCGGAATATGAAGCGTCCCATCGGCTCATTCCTCTTTCTCGGACCTACGGGGGTGGGAAAAACAGAAACTGCGAAAGCGCTTGCGGAAGCATTTTTCGGAGATGACGGAGCGATATCACGATTTGATATGTCGGAATATCAGACCGCTGACGCGCTCAAACGGCTCATTGGAAATTTTGAAGGAGAACAAGTCGGTATGCTTACAAAAGTTCTTAAGGCGAAACCCTACAGCGTACTTTTACTTGATGAATTTGAAAAAACAAACAAAGAAGTGCTTGATCTGTTCCTTCAGGTTCTTGATGAAGGATTCTTTTCCGATATGCGCGGCAAACGGGTCAATGCGCGCAATGTCATTATTATCGCCACATCAAACGCGGGGAGCGATTTGATCTGGGAAGCGGGAAAGAACGGCGGACATCTTATGGACATGAAAGATGATATCGTGAATACAATAATTGAGCGGGGTATCTTTAAACCGGAACTCCTCAATCGCTTTGATGCAGTGGTATTGTTTCATCCGCTTGATGTAAGCCATCTTTCACAGATCGCGCGCGTGATGCTTGAAAAGCTAAAAAAACGATTACACGAGCGGGGGATTGATCTTGTTGTCACGGATGATCTGGTCAATGCGGTGATTCGACATGGCACCGATCCATCATTTGGCGCGCGACCCATGAACCGTGCGATACAGGAACAAGTCGAACAGGTGATTGCCGATAAACTTGTTCGCGGAGAGATCAAAGAGGGTTCGCGTGTTGAATTTTCTCCCGAAGATTTCTCGGTGCCGCTCTCGAAAGAAAACTAAAAATATTGGAAGAATCCCTGTCAACTCTATAGGGATTATGTAATTCTCCTGCGCGTCTTTTTTGTGATAGTATTGCGCCAATGACGCAAGGATTTTGGGGAAAACTGAAGAAGCCGTTCTTTATTATGGCGCCAATGGCGGATGTCACCGATGCGGCTTTTCGGCGTCTCATTGCGAAATATAGCAACCACGGGAAGCTGGAAGGCGGTCCCGATGTTTTTTACACTGAATTTGTTTCTTGTGACGGGTTGTGTTCCAAGGGGCGCGAAGCACTTCTCGCTGATTTTAAATATTCCAAAGAGGAGCATCCGATCGTGGCGCAAATCTTTGGCTCTAACCCAGAACACTTCCAAGAGTGTGCCGCGCTTATTAAAGAGCTAGGGTTTGACGGTATTGATATCAATATGGGGTGTCCCGATAAATCAGTAGAAAAACAATGCGCCGGTGCGGCGCTCATCAAAACCCCCAAACTCGCGCGTGAGTTGATTCGCGCCGCACAAGAAGGCGGAGGAGGGTTGCCGGTCTCTGTAAAAACCCGCGTCGGCTACAACAAAGTCATTCTCGACGAATGGCTCCCCGAAATTCTCGCCGAAGAGCCCGCGATGGTCACTATCCACGCTCGCACACGCAAAGAAATGTCGCTTGTGCCTGCGCGTTGGGAGCATGTCGCGCGCGCGGTAGCAATCGCGCGTGAGTTTGCGGAAAAACACGACACCGAACGCACGCTCATTGTCGGCAATGGCGATGTAAAAGATTTGAGCGACGCAAAAGAGAAAGCGCGCGAGACAGGCGCTGATGGCGTGATGCTTGGGCGGGCGATATTTGGGAATCCCTTTCTTTTCAGCGGCAGTCCGCGTGAAGTCAGCGTGAGTCAGCGACTTGGTGTTATGATTGAACACACGCATCTTTTTGAAAAGTTGTTGGGAGGAATCAAGAATTTTGCTATTATGAAGAAGCATTACAAGGCATACGTAACGGGATTCCAAGGCGCCAAAGAACTTCGTGCAAAACTTATGGATGCAAAAAATGCAGATGATGTTGAAAAAATTACCAAACAATTTCTTAATTCTTAATAATTAATGAAAAACAAATATACGATTGCCGTCGGTATAATTTGTGCGGGCATTCTCGTTGCTCAAACAGGAGCAGTGGTGTTTGCGCAAAATACCACTGCAAAAAATGTCAGTGATGAGATGGGAACAACCTCCACCACGACAGTGCCATCCGCCGAATCGCAGATCTTTGGTCGCGGGGTTGATACCCTAAAAAATATGGTTCCGGAATCAGTGAGTAGCACAACAGGGAGCGTATTTTCCCAACTTAATGATTTTAGGTTGCGCGAGCGTAATCTGGT
>Ga0209210_1003683_pt1 | contig 10255 bp, 32 predicted proteins | sample RifGroA1_FD_183991 | JGI IMG/M metagenome (GOLD analysis project Ga0209210, IMG submission 183991) | Contaminated groundwater microbial communities from Rifle, Colorado, USA - Rifle Groundwater A1 (SPAdes) (version 2) | ecosystem: Environmental > Aquatic > Deep subsurface > Groundwater >...
GAACACTTTAACTGAAATTTGTTCTTTTGCGCTTGTGCGATATGCTAAGTTTACACTAAGTTGTAAAATCATTTGAGAATCCATTAAGTCAGATTCAAAACTTTTTAACATACCTCCATCACGAAGTATTTGAAATTCATTTCTTTTGTTTCGTGTTATACTAAATATCACAGGAACAGGGAGAATTTTCTTTTTCATGTTGTTTGTTTTTTATTTATAGGTTGGGAAAATTAAAAAAAAGAATTATGCTTTTTTCATTCTTTCCAATTCATCTAATATAGAAAGAAGTGAATCAGCGGAAAGTTCAGATAAATTAAATATTTTTTCACATACACTTCCACCTTTTAATTGGCTTCCTTGAATATAGCCATCTTTTGTAATTTTTTTAACTAAAAAAACAGTGCTTCCTATCACAATTGTCATAAATTGCTCTTTTGTAAAAACAATTTCATCAAACTTTTTCCTATGAAAAAAACTTTTTATTCTTTTTACGGCTTCATCCTGAATTTGTTGGAGAGCCTTTGATAGTTCTATGGTCGTTCTTGTTTTCATATTATTATAGATTGGAGAAATAAAAAAAAGAATTAAAGTTTTTCGTCAATAAACACATAGCTAACCCAAACACCCTCCAATTCAATTTCCTGATTGTTGCAGGAATCAATAAAGTCGCTTAAAGGCAGAACATTTATAGAACCTCCTTTTTCGGTTTCTTCCTTGCGAACTTTTTTAATAAGAGCATTGAGGGTTTTGAAAGTTTGGTTTTCAATGTTTTCGGCAGTTTTTCTATTAAAAGAATCTACCTCAAGCAATACAACATTTAGGTTTTTCATAACGTTATTTTTTAAATTTATTAGTTTCATCTAATGCCTCTCCAAATTCGACAGAGAACAGTTCTTCAATACCTGCAATTAATTCAACTTTGTCATAAGAATATAATTTGCCCCTTCTTACTCGGAAGAATATGTTTTTAAGAAACATTTTAAGTTCTGCAGATTCTTGTTCAGTACAATCAATACCACGCTGTTTGCGTTTTAATATCGCTTTAATGTCTTCGTTCATAATATTATAGGTTGAGGAAATCAAAAAAAAGAAAAGTTACTTTGATATTTCTTTGGCAATACGTTCTGCATCTACCATTGTCCAAATATTATCTTCCATTAAAATCCCCCTTCTGAATAGGGAGAACCCATGTACACCGTTGTTTTCAAATTTGATTTTAACTCCTTTGACTGTGGAAATGTGCCTGTAAGTGATATTTTCATTCTTTACTTTCTTTAAATCTTCAGAGCCAAGTTTGTAAAATAAATTTCCTTTAGCATCACAATAAAATGTTGCATCCCCTCTTTCTTCAAGAAAATCAAACCCTGAAATTATTTTTGATGTTTTCATGTTGTTTTTTATTTAATTACTCGATAATAATTATTTTACCTTCATCAAAAACATTTAACTCTACAAATTCCTGACTTAAATCTTGCAATTTGTCGCCAATTTTACCCAAACCTCTATCGAAAAAACCAGCCCCATGATGATTGCGTGATAACCAAAAGTCATGTCCTATTTGACTTTCTTCCATCCCTTCTAAAAGAGTTCCTGCCTTTTTAATAAAAGAATTTATATCTTCAATTGCTTTTTTCTTTGATGCTGAAGTAATTTCTTTCAAATCCCTTGCATCTAATTCGGCAGTCCATAAGGCAGCAAATAAATATGCCTGAAGTATTTTTTTCTTATCCATGATTGTTTTTTTATTTATAGGTTAGGGTTTTTAAAAAAAAGAAACTATTGATTTATGTGTTCAGCCACGCAATTAACCAAAAAATCACTTACTTTGCCATTCTCACAAATATCTAAAACATCTTCAGTATTTAAACTTTGTATAATCTTAGATAGATTTAATTCATCTTGTGCAGAGGGGGCTAATTCATCTTTTTTTGCAATAGCCTTTTTTGTTGATTTGCCGTTTTTGTCCCACCCTAAAGAAAGACAATATTCCAAAGGATTGTGGTTGAATTGTATAAATTCACCGTCCAAAAGTTGTTGGGCTAAATTCGTTGTTCTTAGTTTGTCCATGATTACGTTTTTTATTTATAGGTTGGAAAAATTAAAAAAAAGAATTATTATTTTTCTTTGTTCAGCGTGAATACTTTACTTTCTTTATAACCGTAATTATCTACCACTTCTTCTTGTAAAGAATCAATTAATACTAAAATACCCTCCAGATGTTCCAACATTTTTACATCATCGGTATTTTCAATTACCTTCAGCAAAGATTTCTTTTGCTTTTTCAGAAGGGGAAAGTCAATTTGTTTTAAGAAGTCTTTCATAATTGTTTTTTTATTTATAGGTTGAGAAAATTAAAAAAAAGAAATTTAATCCTTTACTGCAATTCCATTGCTTTGCATTAAAATATTTATATCCCTGTATGCGTTCTTTGGATTGCAAGCAATTATCATTAATCCGTACACTTCATATTCTTTCCACTTAGGGAAATCTTTTTTACGCTCTTGATTCTTTTTCTCTAAATCTAAAAGAAATTTTTCCTGTCTTACTTCCAATTCCTTTTCTTCTTGTTCGGGAGTCAGTTTTCTTGGTCGTTGTCTTTCTCTTGGCAGTCTTGGCATATCCATTCCTGACATACCAGCGAACATTGTCGCCATTGCCATCATCATACCTAATTTTCTCATTTTGATAGCTCTTCAGTTAATGTTTCTAAAACCAATTCCAAATCTTCTTTGTTCATAATGTCATCAAACAAAACAAGTTCCGTTTTATTTACATCTTCGCCTTCAACAATAAAAACACCCTCACTTGTTACAGAATCAATCGTATTCTTAGAAGATAAACTTCCTGTCAATTCAATTGTCGTATCAAACAAATGTTCTTTGTCTTTGATTAATTTCTGTATTTCAGAAACAATTTCACTTCTTTTTGTTACTTTCATGTCTTTTTTTATTTATAGGTTAAGAAAATTAAAAAAAAGAAAACTAACAGTCAGGGGTTAATTCCAATTCATCAAGGATTGATTCTTCTTCTGAAGTAAGTTCGTCAAAACACTCTACTTCAAAGTAAAATTTATGAAATGGAACATTGGCAAAAATTTCTTCTTTGCGTTGTTCTATTCGTTCTTTGGTTGCAATTACTTCTCTGTCTTTAACAGAATTATCTGAAACAGTAATTGTTTCACTCATTGAGGCACTTGAGCCTTTGTCGAAAATGTGTACTGTGATTGTTTTCATAAGTGTTTTTTATTTATAGGTTAGAGAAATGAAAAAAAAGAATTAACATTTTTGATTTTTTTGATACCCTTTAAGTTTCTTGTGTCTTGGAAATTTTTGTTGATATGATTTTGTTTCTTTGATATAAACAGTATCGTCAATTCTTGGAGGTGCTGTAATTTTAAATGTTTCCATTGTGGGGAGAGTAGGCGTACTCAATTTATTAAATTTTTCTTGGTCTTCAGCTGTAAGGTCAGCGGAATTAACAATCATTACTTTTCCTTCACGCTCTAATCTTGTAATCATTTCAGCGACCATCATAGATGTTTCTATTTTTCCCGAATCAATAACCATTATACCTATTCCTCTTTCTTTGGATTCAGTAATAAGAGCCTCAATTGTTTTTCCTGTTGGGTTTGTGTTTTCCATAATCTTATAGGTTGTGGAATTTAAAAAAAAGAATTTATTAAATACGAGCAATATCCAATTGATACGGTTTATCTAACGTGCAGAGGGGGAGAGTTTCCCATTTTGGAAAATAGAATAGATTTAAAGAAAAAGCAATAAGGTCATTTTTCTCCCAACGTTCAACAAATAATTCGGACCAGGGTTCTTCAGTAATATAACCAGCATTTTTATAACCATTATTTGAAAGCCAGTCCCTCATTTCTGAATAGGACTTAAAGTTTTCCTGTTGTATCTTTTGCTCTTTGTTTGGGATTATCATTTTTTTTAGGAATTACAACAACTTTTTTATAAAGGTCTTTCATTTTACGAATTTGTTTAGCATGAAACTCTGCCCCTTTTTTCGTAAAAAATTCACCCCCTTCTTTCCAAATATGAGGTTTAAACCCTGTTGATTGTGGTGTTAAATGAATTACAAACATAAATTATTAATTTTCTTGGTTAATTAAATCCTGTGCATTATTATAAACAAAATCAGAAAATGCAATAAATGTCATATTGTCCCCTGTGTCTTTTTTGAATTTTTTATATAGTTTTTTTAACTGTTTATCATGTGCTACTAACCAATCGGTTTCACAAGCTAATATTGGTAGTTTTTTATATGCTTCTTGTCTATTCATAAGGTTTTTAGTTTAGATTTGTTCAAAATCTTGAATTTCCGTATTAACTACTTTTGCGCCTTCAGTTGTTGAAGTGAAATCATAATCAATTTCTTGCATTATTTCACTTGTTTCAGGAGTATTCCTGACTTTAACCTCAATTTCCAGTATAACTGTTACTTGAACTTTAATTTTCTTTGTCATGGCATTTTTTATTTTAAATCTGAATAAATACATTCATATTGAAATCCATTTCCACTTGCGCTTGTTAAAACGAAACTGATTACTAAATCTTTTTCTTGGTGTTTAAGAATGATGAAATTTTCACCTACCAATTCCCTACCAATGTCTTCTATTGAGTAATCGTTATCTTCAGCAAACTCTTTAATTTTTGTGTAACCACAACTTTGTCCTTTTTTCATGCCGTTTGTTTTTATTTATAGGTTAAGGAAATCAAAAAAAAGAATTACTGTTTTTTAGTTACAAATACAAATTCGTTTAAATCTATTATGTCTTGTATTTCTTCTATGGTTTCACCGTCAAAGAAAAAATCAGAACTATCTTTTAAGCTGAACCCAAAGACTTCAACTTTGCTATTGAATATATTTTTTGCGATTGGTTTCTTAATGATATTGAAAACTTCTGTAAATTCTTTTTTGAAGTCTTTTTTGTATTCTTTTAACATTTCTGTAAAACCTTTTGCTGTTTTCATTTGTGGCTTTTTATTTATAGGTTGTGGAAATTAAAAAAAAGAATTATAATGCTTCACGTACACGAGTATAGAATTTGAGTTGGTTATTACCGCCTCCATCTAAAGATAATACGGCAATTACCTTATCCAATTCTTTTTTAAATTCTTTTTTAGATTTAAAATCAACCTGCAATTTATTATCAATAAAATCTTGAACCTGTTTTTTGGTTACATACACTAATTTTGCCATGATATTTTGTTTTTATATTAAACGGTTTGACCACAAGAATCTAAATAAAATACCAACCAAACTTTTTCATTTATGTCGGCAGGAATACCATCAATTATTTCCTGTGCTTCTTCGCCTTGCGCAAAAAATCCATGTTCTCCTGTGGAAACTATTTGATTAAGACGGTCTATTTTAACATCTGCCAAATTTAGGCTCTGTCTTTTCATAATAGACTTTACTTGTTCCCAAACCGATTTTTTAAATTCTTTGCGTTCCATAATATTATAGGTTGTGAAAATCAAAAAAAAGAATTTATTTTTTCAGTGTGTCTGATAGGAAATTTAACAAAAACAATGTAAATACTCCTGTAAAAATTACTTTCCAAAAAGGAAAAGCATCAATCCAAATTCCTAAAGGAATAGATATAATCATTACTAAGATAGTAACTACCAGTAAAAAGTCAAGTAATTTTCTCATGTCGTTTTTTATTTATATGTTAGAGAAATCAAAAAAAGAATTTAATTTATAAAATTTACCTCAACAAACACAAGGCTATGATTTTCTAAAAATTCTTTTCTATCTTTAAGTAATTGTTTGGGATTACAAGCATATAATTTGCTATCAGGTTTATAACTTGTTTTAGCAGCTTTTATTTTAGTTTTCAACCAATCTATTTCCATCTGTCTTGATTCTTTTTGCGACAACAAAAAACTATGTACTGTGTCGTTTGGTCTGAATGAATGTAATTCTTTTTCTGTCCATAATACTGAAGTTGAATTTTCCCAATCACAACCGTTTTCATATAAAAGAGTATTCCAATTAGCAATACAGTATTTAATACCGCTGAAAATAGGGTGTCCTTTTACTTCAATTTTTTGTGGTAAAGTATCTATTTTCATATTCTTTTTATATTAAACAAAACAAACTGCATTATCAATATCTCATCTGTAAACATGGTCAAGAAATTCTTGTATTCCTTCAGGTGTTTTTATATTTTGCTTTATTTTAAAACCTGAAACACAAAACCAGCGAGAATCTATATTTCTGTCATTTCTAAATAATAAACCCCTCCTGTACTAATAGAACACGTTAGAGAGAGTTCTTGTCTTTCGACAACATAAATATCCCTTGCCTCAAATTCAACATCATCAAAAGATACACCATTCATAAAGGCAATAGCGCATTTCATATCCTCTACTTGTTTTAGGGAGATGTCATGCCCCTCGATTTGTTCAACCTCTTTGCCATGTACTGAAAAAATTACAAGTTTTGTACGTTTCATAATATTATAGGTTGATAAAATTAAAAAAAAGAAAATGGGTTTAGTACGTGCAGGAGGGGAGAGTTGCCCCTCCTGCAAAATCATTGTGCAATGTTTTTTAACAAAGTTGGAATACATTTTATAAAATTAGATAATGTATGATTAAGAATATATGTAGATAACACCGTTCCTTTATTATTTAACAGGGCAGAATGACACCCATAAATGGTAGATACTTCGTGAACAACAACATATTCAGTGCCTTCAATATTTAATTTCCTTTGGCGTTGCACACCTTTTTTTCCTTTGAATTTAGAAACAAATTCTTTTACAAATTCAGGGTCAAATTCTTTTATGGTTGGAGGCTCAAATGAGATAAGAACTTTAAGTGCCTTTAATTCAACATCACTATACTGTTCAGGTTTCATTTCAGACCAAATATAACCACGTTCATCACAAATCAAACAACATTTACCGCCCCATTCACCATCTTCATTTGGTATTAGATTTGTTCCTTTATGATTAATGTGATTTCCATCATAAAAATATGCTCTTAAAAGTTTATGAGCAATGTGAGATTCAATTCGTTCTTTTGAAGATTTCGGAAGACTTTCAGGCGTAAAAAACCCACCAAATTCACAAGGCATTACATAGGTAAAACTACCATAGTCTGAACTTTTGTAAAGTAGATATTCAAATGTTTTATAATTTACAAATATTGTAAAATGTCCATCTAAAACATCTTCAGTACATGATGGCAGAAAATTGTATTCAGTAAAGGTAAATACATCATTTGAAATACGATGAATATTTGTACTTTGAGAAAGTTCACCTTCAAGGATTTTGCTTTCTAAAATTGCAACTTCTTTTGTCATGTTGGTTTGTTTTGGTTTGGTTTATATCATTATAGGTTATGTAAACCAAAAAAAAAAAAGGGGATTTGTTTTTATCCAAAAACAATTTCATTAAAAAATACAATTTGTAAAATTACATCTGCTGTGTCGGCATCATCATTTTGAGTTGCCATTTGTGTAAGAAACTTGATTGGAACTGTTGGAACTTTTTCGTGAACATCTTTTAAAGTAATTTCACGATTAAATTCACCTTCGCCCTCATGGTCAATCATTTTTAATTTACCGCCAGTTCTAAGAATTTCCATTAAAATATCTTCGATGCAGATTGACGGTTCTGTTCCAGTTAGAACAAACATTTCCTTTGGCACAACTTTTTCTTTAAAAACTTTATCCTGAAGGCTTTTTTTTGCTTTTTTATATTCTTCATTGTCAAAATCCAATTCTATTCCATGACAAGTAATATAGTCAGCACCATTACAAAGTGCATTATAAAAGAATAATTCGCTTTCTTCGTTGGTTATCTTTAGTTCCATTGGTCAAGTGTTTTTATTTATAGGTTGGAGGAATTAAAAAAAAGAATTATTTTAAATTGGTATATAAAAATTAGAGTTAAGGGCAATTCTAAATATTTCCCCCGATTCTTTATGTAAGAACTGCAAATATCCACCATGTTTTTCTGTTAATAATTGGCAATTTTTATATGTTCGTGGCTCAAATTTGTAACTACTTGGCAAATCTTCAGTAACATCTGCAAAATATGGCATGAATTTTTCTTTTGAATCAATCGCATTTTCTTTTTTGGTCGTTGATAACTCCCATAAATGACTTTGCATATATTGGCTATTTGTTCCTTTGTAATAGAAACGTTCGTTTCCGTTTTCTTTCCTTGCTTCTAAGTCAGGCATAAACTCACAAGTGTAAAGTTTCTTGCCAATTAAGTTATATTCAACTATTTTATATACCTTGTTCATGGTGTTTGTTTTTATTTATAGGTTGAAGAAAACAAAAAAAAGAATTTAGAAATTATACTTTTCTCGGCTTTTAAGAAACTTTAATATTTTCCTTGAACAAAATAATCTTTCAATCCAATTAAGTTTCATTATAAACTCTTCAGCCTCAACATACCTATTGGTAAGTTGCTCAATTTGATTTATGGAATATTCTGCCAGTTTTTTAGTTTTTTCCATTTGTTTAGTCTTCGTCATCTAAACCAGTTGTTGATATGATAGTATGTTTTTTTCTGTCAGCCCAAGCACAAATTTCATCGTAAGATGTGGCGGTCTTTAAAATTTCGCCACTTTTATTGGTAGCCGTCCACATTTCAGCATTAAAGTCTAATAAGATTTCCATTTGTCGTTTTTATTTATAGGTTGGAGAAATTAAAAAAAAGAATTTCTTTTTATATCTTCTAACATAAATGAATGTGCCCAATCCTGTTTATACTGTCCACAAGGACAAACCCATCCTTCTTCAGTCGCAATTAAAATGCCTTCATTTTCACAAACTGAACGGCTTTTTTCTGTGAACTTTCCTTTTTCATCTTCTTGCTCTATGAGTTGTCCTGTACAAGTAAATGGATGAAATTTTCCCTCTTTTTGATATTTGTTTAGTTTTTCAACTTGTTCCTTCGTAAAGGGAGCGGTTATCTTTTCCATAATTGTTTTAATATTAAACAAATTTTTCCAATTTGTGATATGCAAAATCTATCACTGCATCATCCCAACAAATTATGCTTTTCATTTTTTTTGATTTTGGTTTTAAATAGTCCCCATCCAATACTTTTTCCCAATCAGTGTTTTTATACGTTTTAAGGAACTCTTGCGCCCAAAGGGAGATTTCATCCACCGTAGCTATAAAGCCATGTCCATTGCCCTGTATTTTCTTATATAGGGATTTTAGGACTGCATCAGATATGATTGCTGAAATCATTCCTACTTCGTGTATCTTTTCTTTCTGTGTCATAATATTATAGGTTGAGGAAATTAAAAAAAAGAAATGTTATAGTTCTATATTCAATTCTTTTACCAATCTTAAAAACAAACCCACTTTTACTGCACCACGAATAACACTATCAACTTCATTCGGTGATTCTTTTACCAAAAATCGTATTGCGCTTGCATGGATTGATTTTGGGTCTTCGATTGCTTTTTTTACAACGTGCCTAATCGCTTCATCATCATTGGCAAAAATTGCTTCTTCATCCAGTCTTTGCAATTCAAATATATTATATACTGCATCCTGAATACCAGTATAGAATATTGACCAACCTTCTGTTTCAGAAATTTTTCTTATTTGTTGGATTGTGTGTTTCATAATATTATAGGTTACAAATTTAAGAAAAAAGAATTACTTATAAAAAATATCCAATATTTTTGGCATCCTGTTTAACTTGTTTTTCAAACGAAGTACCTTTTGCAGATTGTTGATTTGCCTCTTCAGTCAATACGGCAATTACAATAGATTTAGGAAATAGCATTGGATTTGAATTTTCATCCCAAGAATCAATATCAATTGCGCCTGAAGATAATGCTTTTTCCACATTTGCTTTAGCCGCTTCAAAACTTTGTTGTAGCATACTAAGTGCTAATTTTTTTATTTCTTCTTTTTTGTTCATGGAGTTTGTTTTTTATTTATAGGTTAGGGTTTTTAAAAAAAAGAAAACCCCCTTCTGCACGTACATAGGGGGTTTTCTCAATCATCTTATTCGTGGCAACAATCATTAACATAACGCCACATCTTTTTTAATCGGGGCAAATCATAAAAACATACAGCCCCATCGGAACGGTTTTAACTCTAAACCGCATAACGCATCCTGTTATCTTATATCGTAGGTATCTTATAGAAATATTATTTCCTGCCTGGTGAACGTATCGGGTGCATATCTTTCGATTTTTGGGGTTAATACTTTACTTTCTTTCGGGCATGGAGCTGGTACTTATAAAGC
>Ga0209210_1003684_pt1 | contig 10244 bp, 9 predicted proteins | sample RifGroA1_FD_183991 | JGI IMG/M metagenome (GOLD analysis project Ga0209210, IMG submission 183991) | Contaminated groundwater microbial communities from Rifle, Colorado, USA - Rifle Groundwater A1 (SPAdes) (version 2) | ecosystem: Environmental > Aquatic > Deep subsurface > Groundwater >...
ACCATATTTTGCGAAATCGTGAATTCGTTTTTACCCCCAAAATTGAATACAAATTAGTCGCCGAGCGAAGCGAGGCGAACCAAAACCGCTTGATTTTTCCCTTCTGGTGCCGGGAAGAGGAATCGAACCTCCATGCCACTTCTGGCATACGCTCCTAAAGCGTACGTGTCTACCATTTCACCATCCCGGCCCTTCGACTCGCTAACACTCGCTCAGGGCAAGCATTTATCCAGTGGGTTGCAAGGTATTATACTTCTGTACTACACTGATTGAGAAGTGTCTTTACAACTTAAGATTGTTGCCGTTTTGGGGTCTCTGGCAATTCTCATTTCTCAAATCTCAAATCTCAATTCCGCCCGAGCGGATTATCAGACGGCGTATCGGGATTATGTGTACAACTACTCAGTTTATAAGAACGCCCATAATGATTATCAGATTGCCAAGTCAAGCTATCAGACCTATCACACCTTGACTTCCCAGAACGAGGCCGTCGCAAGGTTTAAGACGGTATTAAAAGCCCGGGATAATGTCATCAGCGCCTACTATGACCTGCTGCAGGAAAAATTGAGCAGCACGGAAGGGATTTCCCCGGACACAAAAAGCACTTTTGGCACTATCAGCCAGAGCGAGAAAGCCTACTTAACCAGTCATCAGAAACGGGTCGATGACGCGAGCACACTTTCGGATTTAAACGCGGTTTCTCAGGAGTTTGAGAGCCGATACGGGCAAATTAGCTTGGAGACGAAGCAAGCTATTGGGAACGTCCTTCTGACAAAGGAGGCAAACCTCAAGATCCGGTTGGACGCTCTGGTTTCTGATCTGACCCGGAAAACAGAAGAGATTCGCCAGAGCGGTGAGGACACGGGCATTTTGGACCGGGGGCTCATTGCGGCAAACAATAAGCTTGATTTTTATGAAAAACAATACGCCGCGGCGAAATTGACTTTTTCGGGGGTGAAGCAGGATCGCTTTTCCCAGACCGTGCCGACGATCAATGTTTTTGCCGGCCAGCAGTCTTTAGCGCAGGCGAATCAATATTTACGGGAAACAATGACCATCCTTAAGGAAGCTGTCCGGTCAATTACGGGCGGGCAAATATGACAGACGCAGCTGAACCATCAATGGTTACGCCGTCCACTCCGGCGGGGCTCACGGAAGGGGTTAAAAAAGGCAAGAATTTAATGCCATTTTTCATTGGCGGGGGCGTCATTCTTTTTTTGGGGCTGGCAATTTCCGGGATTATTTTTGGGTTGTCGCTTGTTAATAAACCAACTCTGGATGTAAAGAAAGAACCCGGTCCGGTGACTGAGGAAAATCCCGTAGTGCCCCTCGTCCCAACGACTTCGAGATCGCGGTTTGCCAGCGATGCGGGGGTTTTAAAGCTTCGGGACGGTCTTAAGGAATTGAGTGTGGATCTGGACACTGTTAATTTTTTTGAGCCAGAGATTACTCCCCCAGACATTGATCTTAACCTCAAGATCTAGTAGAATTAGAGCATGACATCAGCTTTGACGAGGCTTTCTGGTTCGGCGTTTGAACTGACTCTGACGGTTCCTTGGAAGGATGTTAAGGAGGTCTACGATCGGGTTTTTGATGAGCTGGCAGCCGAGATTGAAGTCCCGGGTTTTCGAAAAGGAAAAGCGCCAAAAGAGCAGGTGGATGCCAAATTGGACCAGGGAAAAATCTACGGCGAAGTGGTTAACCGCCTTCTGCCAATCTCCTACCAGGAGGCTCTCAAAGAGCATGATTTGAAGCCGATTGTGGCGCCGAAGGTGCAGATTTCGCAGGCGGAGGCGGACAGGGACTGGCAGTTTATTGTTCGGGCAGCGGAAAAGCCTTCGGTGGATCTTGATTCCTATCAGGAAGCGGTCAAGACCATTACGGCTAAAGCAAAAATCTGGAAACCCGGAGACGGCGAACAGGGCAAGACGGCCGGTCAGGGTCAAGGAGAACAAGGAGATGACACGAGATCAAAACAAATTTCGGAAATTATTGACAAACTTCTTGAGGTTTGTCGGGTGGAGTTGCCAGATCTTCTTTTGGAGTCAGAAGTGAACCGGCTCATGACTTTGCTGGTGGATGACGTTCGGGCGGCCGGGTTGACCTATGAGCAATATTTGCAGAGCAAAGGCGAGACGGCCGAGTCGCAGCGGGAGAAGTTTAAGAAGCAAGCTGAGACGTCTTTGCGACTGGAATTTATTCTTGACAGCGTGGCCAATGACTTAAAGGTGACGGTGACGCCGGAGGAGATCAAAGCCATTATTGAGAAGGAAACTGACAGCCAAAAGAAGAAGGCGCTGGAGGAACAGTCATATCTGATTGCTTCGATTCTGCGGAGGGAGAACACGATCACGAAGCTGCTGGCGCTTTAATTAGAGCGTGAGGGGGAGGGCGGAGGCGAGCAGGTGCTGGTTTTCTTCAATTTCGACATTTTCGATCTGGTTCATGAAGTAGCGGACTTTTCTGGCCCAGATGAGATTGCCTGGCGGACAATAGATCCAGGAAATGTCTTCCACGTCAGTGGCCCCTTTGTTGATGTAGTTTTCCTGCAGGCCTTGGGAGATCTTTTCGATGCCATCCGGCCAGGACTGGAAAAAGATCCAACCCCCGCCCCAACCGTAGGCGTTGTAGCTGCCCTGAACATAGTTACGGGCGAAGGTGGATTCGACACCGGAGATGGCCGCCAAGAGGCGATAGTCGAGCTGGTATTTGTCGGCCGCGGTGACGAAAGTCGTGGCCTCAGACTGCAGAACTGAGCCACGGTCGCGAAGAAATTTGGCCAGTTTGAGCGCCCGCAGGTCGCTGGCCTGGGCTTGGGGAGCCAGGAGGGAGAAACCTAACACGAATAGGGAAAAAGTGGCCAGGAGATTTTTGACCAGGAAGTTCATGAAGAGATGCGCTTACCCACTATAAGTTTTTTGACTATGATGGAATGAGCCACAAAAAAACCCTGACGTAGCCTTGGGAAGCATACCTCAGGATCTGATGTTGAGTATAGCATATTGTTACAGGATTGTCAATTTGCGGAGATAGACGAAGAGCTCACTTCCGGAGTTTCTTGACGGATGGTTTTTTTCTTTCTAACATGAGAGAAGTGAAGAAATTTGTGGCCGTTTTAGGAATGCTGACGTTGTTTTTTGGCGGAGTGTTTTTCCGGCCTTCGGAGGCTTTTGCCTGCACTGATGATTCCCAGTGTCCGGCGGGTCAATATTGTGTTGATCTTGATGGTGATCCGGGAACGGCGAAGACGTGCGAGAGCCAGGGGCCGGGGCTGACGGAACCGAAGTGTCAAATCTGGTTTTCCGGCAAGGCTGTCGAGGGTGGGCAGTTAGATATCCACCTCAATGCCGGGGATAATGGGGAAACATTTTTTCTGGGGACGAATACGGTTGTTTCCGGGGCGTGCACGAATTTTGTGGGTTACTGTCCCACGAGCAATGTCTGTGCCCAGAAACAGATTCAGGGAATGTGTCAGGATGTTTGCGGTGTTTCGAAAACCGGCAGCCGGATGTATACCGTGCCCAAGACTTCGGGGACGTGCACGGTGAAAGCGACGGTGTTTAACGGAGCCGGCCAGTCAACATGTGTTAATTCCATCTACATTGCTCCTTCTTCCCCGCCCCCCTTGCTCAATAAGCCGAACTTAGTTGTGACCGGTTTTTCCGTTGATGACACGGGAGCAAAAACGAACTCGACGGTGCCAGTTAGAGTGACAGTCAAAAATTCGGGAACGGTGGCAGCGGGACAATTTTCGGTGGCGGTCGACCGAAGGCACAAAGCGGCGAGTGTCACTTGCGCCAATATGACAAAGAGCGTTAGCAAGACGGTGACTTCTCTAGCGGCCGGGGCGAGCGTTAGTCTGGATATGTTGATGCCGACACCGGCGACGGCGGGGACATACACCGCGGCGGCGATGGCTGATTCGGCTTGTCAAGTCAGTGAGTCGAATGAAAATGACAACGGAGCCAGGGACGATTATACGATTCTGAACGCAGCGGGGTCTCACTGCCAAGGGACGAGTTGTGTGGCCGGACCGGGAAGCCCGGCGTGTTTCAGTGATGCTGATTGTGCTTTGCCGCCGGTGCCAACGGACGCATTTTTCCAAACGGTTGGGGGCCACGTGACGGCCCTTGGGGCAATTGGGGATCAGAAGCTGCCGGGTGGTGAGGCGCTTGCCAAAAACTCAACCGGGGAGGAGGACGCCGGAGTGGCGGCCGGGCCCACGATTAGTTTGCCACCGGGAGCACTTTTTTCTGATAATGGAGCTGGCTATGGCTGGAACCTGGTTAATTATTTGACTCGGACGACGGCGAATTTGCAGTATGACAAGCTTTTACGGAATCTTCTTGTGAATATGGGACGGCGAACTCTGGTCGATCTTCCTTGTCCGGAGGGAGGGGCCATTGACTTGTCACCGTATCGGGTGTGGTGCTACACCGATTCGGTCAACCTGGAAGCGGGATTGCTGGCGGCGTTTGATCATCCGGTCGATTCTGACCTGGAATACTATTTATTCGTTCCGAGCAAGAACTCTTCACGAACCGGGAAGACACTGGCTCTTCCCCACAAGCTTAACAAGATGAATATTGTTTTTCTGGATGCGGGAGGAGGAGATTTAGCAGTCAGGAATGATTTGGCTTTGGAAGGCGGAGAAAAAGGTGCGGGTTTGGCGGTGATTGTTAACGGCGGGGTCAAGATTCCGGATGCCCAGGCGGGGGTGGTGACGAAACTTGACGGATTGTTTATTTTTTCGGGGAGCTTTAGTGACGGCGGTGACAGTCTTGTTGCAGCCTCGGCCCGAAAGCCAATCGCCGGCAACGGGGCTCTTTTGGGAAGTTCGGATTTGGCTTTTGTTCCCGGTTTTCGCCGGAATTATACGGACGGTGCGAAGGGGCCGGCGGAGATATGGATCTATGATGGGAAATATTTGGATCTTCTGAAGACGGTGTTGGGGCGGGGGAGAATTTTCTGGCAGGAGCTGCCGCCGGAATAAAAATGAGCAATCGTCAATCATCAATCATCGATGAGCAATCAGCGATCGCGGTGTGGGTTAGCGGAGTTCGGTGAGGAATTGATCAACACAATCGGCCCAGGAGCCGTTGGAACTCGGGGTGTATTTGGTCATGATTTGATCCGGAGTGGTCAAGCCTTTGTCGAGAAAGTTTTTGCGCAGACCTTGAGAAACTTTTTCGATCCCCTCTTCCCAGGATTGGAATTTTAAAACTTTGTCACCATAGATGCCGTAGCCCCAAGTGTTGAAACTGCCTTCCGGAGTTCGCTTGCCCAAGTTTCCTTCACATTGAGCAATGGCGGGAAGAAGGCTGTAGGGAAGGTTATATTTGTCAGCTGAGGTGACAATGTCTTTGCCGAGACCGGTCATGGAGGAGTGATAGCGGGTGAAAAAGTTGTCGATGATTTTGGCCCGAGCGTCACCGGCGATGATGGTGGCTTCGGAATAGAGGGGAGTTTCGGGAATGGCCGTGTAGAAACTATAGCCGGAAGTGATGAGTGGTTCGTTGGAATTTCTGACGGCGTGCAGGCCATTTTTGTCGGAAAGATAGAGGTTGGGGATGGCAGTGACGGCAAGAAAGACGATGAGGAGGTTAGCAAGGAGGAAGGCAGTAAGAGAGAGAAATTTTCGGACTTCAGGCTGCATAGGGAAATTGTCAGCCTTAAGCTTGCCAGAGAAGACGGAGTTTGTCAAATGTTTTTGGGTTTAGGCTTGGTGATCCGCTCAGAAAGATGGTAACTCATAAACCAGGTTTGTTAACGCGTTAGTAAGTAGGCAATAAGCGGACTAGTTACAACATTTGGCAAAAACCCTTGCCTTGGTCTGGTTGTCAAATTCGGTAAGATTAAAAAATTTTTTAAGGTAGGGGTTTGCCCACTTAAGAAAGGGCGGCACCAGCATCCCGACCCAAAATTGTGTCGAGCTCATCTTCTTCTGGAGGAGTTTAATTTTCTTCCCTTAACAAACCAGAACACCCCACCAGCAATTGCTGCCAATACCAACCCGGCCAGAGCAAGTCTAACAGGTGAAAGTTTTCGGGAAATAATTACCACCCGCGGTTTACCTTGTCCTGAGCTAGTCGAAGGATCTCCATCAGGGGCAACCTTGATTGTTTTTCCGTTTTTGGTTTTTATCTCCACTTGACCCTCGTATACACCAACTATTGCCAATTTTTTGGCCGGATCATAGTCAATCCAGAAATGAGTTTGAATAACAAACAGATCAAAAAAACCATTCGCGTCAACAGCAAACCTGTTGATCGCTGGGTTATTATTCCTAACTTTTACTTCCATTTCACCTTCTTCGAACTTGACTGTCCTGGTAGTCATGTCACCATCTACGACCGGTTGTTTGAACTCAATCCTTTCCCAATTGGTTGATTTGATTAACGCTCCGGAATCGGCCTCCCAGGAATATAATTTGGTATTGGTTGTCCCGGCTACATTTGTAATACTTTCACCTGCAGGAAGCTTGGCCTTCAAGGCATCCAATTCTTGAAGACTCATTGAGACATCCCTTTTGCGTGGTTTTTGTAAGGTTGCCTCTATCTGCTCATGAGTAAGCCCCTGCGACTTTAAAGAATTATAAGACTCGTAATATTGGTCCCATTCCTTCTGTTCTTTCTCGTCCTCAATAATGGCATCATCGGCAATGGTAAGATTGCTCGCCGCCTCTTTAAGACCGATTGCGAATTCACCAAGAGATATCCAATCAGAAAGTGTCCTAAACCACTCTCCCACAAAAACAGGAAGTTTAAATTTATTGCTATTCTGCGTATTTTGGCTTTGCTTTGGAGTTTCTTTTTTGGTCTCTGAAGCGTCAGGTTTAGTGTCTTCTTTTACCGTGGTGGCGGGAGAATCTGTTTTACTTTTTGGTATAGCAGCCAAACAGGTTTTATAATCAGCATTAACCTGTTTGTCGCATGCATCTTCGGCCTGAGTGCAGGTGTCTCCACAGGCCTTCACGTCTTTTGTCTGATCAACACAGGGATAATAACATTTAGTCCATCCAGTTAAACAATTATATGAAGCACGGGCACGAGTCTTGTCGCACTCCTCTCTTGTCTGGGCATTAGCTTCCGGGGGCAAGAAAAAGACGATGATCGAAAAAAATATTATAGGCAGGATGAATTTTTTCACTCGAGTACCAGAGTATCAGAAAAACAAAAGTCAGGTCAAGGATGTCTGGGTTTTAGTGGGCTGCCAGGGAGTCGAACCCTGAACCTATTCCTTAAGAGGGAAGTGCTCTACCATTGAGCTAGCAGCCCTGGTTTGCTTAAGGCTATTTTAGCAGAAAAACACCGGTTTTTTAAACGAGAGCAGCCTCAAGTTTATCCGAATTGAATAATAAAGCCATCATCCAAGCCATCACCCAAACGAACTAATTGAGGATTTCCTTCACAGACTTGAAGGATTCTGTCGTGTAATTTAAGCGCTTTTATTAGCGTCATTTTAGTTGTTAGCTAAGCTGGTGAATGTTAGGTCGGTGCAGTATTCTTGAATTAGTCCGAACGCATTTTTCCGGAAAATTCCCCCCGCGAAAATTCGGAAAGGCGGCGGAGCCGCACCGCTGACAATTTCAAGTTTTTCTTTGGCGGCATTTATTAAAAATAATTATTCCCAAAATCTTTTCTTGTTAATTTCTTCTTTATCTCGAAAAGATTTTTCTAAATCAATATTATAATGATTACAAATATCCAACAAATAAATGAACACGTCGGCAATTTCATGGTCAAGGTGAAACTGTTCGGAGTTTTTATCGGATTTTATGTTTTGAGTTTTTCGCGCGGCTTTGGCCATTTCACCACATTCTTCAAGAAACAACATAAAAATTTCAGAAATATTTTCTTTATCAAAACCACGTTCTTTTACCATTTCCGCAATATAATTCTGAAAATCGCGGAGGGTTGGATTGTCTTTAAGAATCAAATTACTTTTATTCATTTTGGTAGAGATTTTAAATCTTTAAGCAATTTCTTAATAAGGGCTTGTAAAATTCTAGTCTCTTTCTCGGTTAAATTCGGTGTGTCTAAATTTGAAAAACCTTGTTTAAGTTCCGCGATTTTCTCTTTTGATATGTCTGAAATTCCGAGAGTCCCAGCAATGGTTTTCCTTAAAAGTTCTTGCGCCTCTTCAGGAATTTCACTAGAAAAAGTTTTTATTACTTCAGCAACGACGACGGGTAAATTTTTAAGTCGCGCATACGCCATCTCGGTTGCAGCACTTTGCCCTACATATCCATCAACATTAGCCACATACAAAAAATCCGCTTTGCGTATTTCTCGCATAAAATCCATTTCAAGTTTATGCGGTGGTTTGTTCGGATCGTCAGTTGCGAGAATAATAAACTCTTCATCCGGATTAACAGCTTCTTTCGTGGTTGGTGCAAGAACTTTTACATCAGCTTTTTCAAAACCTTCCAACGCTTTACCGATTTGTTCCATATTTTTGCGAAAACTACCAGAAATAACGGTTTCTGGATTTTCAGCAAAATTTAATGTTTCTTTTTGTTCCATGAGGATTAAAAAATTTTCTTCCCCCAAAATTAAAATATGGTTCGAGCCGATGTTTTTCTCCGGGTTCTTTTGCGGTTTTGAGCGGTGCGGCTCCGCCGCCTTTCCGAATTTTCGCGGGGGGAATTTTCCGGAAAAATGCGTTCGGACTAATTCAAGAATACTGCACCAGAAGGGAAAAATCAAGCGGTTTTGGTTCGCCTCGCTTCGCTCGGCGACTAATTTGTATTCAATTTTGGGGGTAAAAACGAATTCACGATTTCGCATTTTGGGGGAAGAAAATTTTTTAATCCTTAATCCAATAAAAATATGAAATATATACTTTATGCTCGTAAATCCACCGAGGAGGACGATAGGCAGGTTTTAAGCATTGAAGCGCAACTCGTAGAGTTGCAAGAGTATGCCGCCAAAGAAAAACTTGAAATTGTCGCCTCGTTCTGCGAGGCGAAAACTGCAAAAGAACCCGGGCGAATGAAATTCGCTGAAATGTTGTCATTGATTGAGAGAGGGAAAGCAGACGGGATTATTTCGTGGCACCCCGACCGCCTCGCACGCAATTCTGTGGACGGCGGTAAAATAATTCACTTTGTAGATCGCGGCTTGATTAAGTCCCTCAAATTTCCCACCTTTTGGTTTGAAGCAACACCACAAGGGCTATTTATGCTTAACATCGCCTTCGGGCAATCAAAATATTTTGTAGATAATTTGCGAGAGAATGTGAAAAGAGGACTACGACAGAAAATCAGGAATGGTGTTTGGCCCGGCTGGGCTCCGGTGGGCTATCTCAATAACCCCAAGACGCGCGGTATTGATGTTGATAGCGAGAAAGCACCGAAAGTTCATAAGATGTTTGAAATGTATGCCACCGGAGCATATACGCTTCACTCTCTCGCAAATTGGTGCAAGGAACACAACCTGCGTGGTAATCTCGGCAAAGAGATAGCGTTGAGTAATGTGCAAAGTATTCTGCAAAATATTTTCTACATCGGATTGATGAAATATGGTGGGGAAATTCATGAGGGACAGCACGAGCCGTTGATTTCAAAGAAACTTTTTGATTCTTGCCAAGAAGTGATGAGTAAGCGTGGAAAATTCCACCATGTGAGAAAAAATGATTTTGCTTTTCTTGGCTTACTGAAATGTGCTTCGTGCGGTTGCTCGATTACCGCCGAAAAACAGAAAGGTCATCATTACTATCGTTGCACGAAGAAAAAAGGTTTTTGCCAAGAAAAGCATTATCTCCGTGAAGAAGTATTGACCGAACAAATCACTTCTTATCTTCAAAAAGTTTCTTTGTCGAGCCAAGACACCGAGAAAGTTTTGGCGGCGTTGGATAGCGAACAGGATAAAGCGCGAGAGAGCGCACAAAGTGAGGTTATTGTTTTGAAAGAGCAATTATCACAAGTTGAGGCAAAACTTCAAAAACTACTCGATGTCTATTTAGCAGACGCTTTGTTCACAGAAGAATACGCCGCCAAAAAACAAAGTTTGCTGTCTCAAAAAATGTCGTTGAGCGAGAAAATCACCGATTTTGAGACAAAAGGGATGTCTTGGCTCGAACCGGCTCGTGAGTTCGTAAAGTCCTTAAATCAAGCCGCTAATCTGCTTTCCTCTCCCAATCCGACTGCAATGTCAACATTTCTGAAAAACATCGGCTCGAACCATATTTTGCGAAATCGTGAATTCGTTTTTACCCCCAAAATTGAATACAAATTAGTCGCC
>Ga0209210_1003685_pt1 | contig 10240 bp, 7 predicted proteins | sample RifGroA1_FD_183991 | JGI IMG/M metagenome (GOLD analysis project Ga0209210, IMG submission 183991) | Contaminated groundwater microbial communities from Rifle, Colorado, USA - Rifle Groundwater A1 (SPAdes) (version 2) | ecosystem: Environmental > Aquatic > Deep subsurface > Groundwater >...
TACCTCGTCTGCCACTGTCCACGATAAATTTCTTGCGAAATTTATCGGGACCGTTTGACTTGCATGCCTTATCCACGCCGCCAGCGTTCATCCTGAGCTAGGATCAAACTCTTAATATAATTAACCCAGCCTCTGCATAAAGCTTCGGCGAGGTAAACGGAACAAAAGAGAAAACGATATGTATTCTTTTTGTTCGTAACGATCCTATAGAATCAGACTGAACTTACTGTGTTCTCATTCTCATAATTCATTCAACTTTGAAAGAACTTCCGCCTCAACCGCGGATTTATTCGTAGTTAAGACGTGGGAATAAGTATACCTATATTCATTTCCTTTGCAAGCCCTTATGCAGTCCTTATTTTCTCTGCATCTTATAGAAAGTGACAAGCAGAGGAGAGGCCAAAAAGATTGAGGAATAAGTACCGGCGATGATGCCGACTATCAGAAGCAGGGCAAAATCTTTGGTAGCTGTAGAGCCCACTAGATACAAAGCTAACAAGGTAATAAAAATAGTAAGAGAAGTATTGATGGAACGACCGATTGTTTGAGTGATTGACTTTCCAACCGTGACCTCAAAATCTTCGCGTGTATTCGTTTCTTTATTGACACGTAAATTTTCACGCACGCGATCAAAAACCACAATAGTATCGTGCACCGAATAACCGAGTATCGCCAACAATCCTGTTACAAAAAGCAAATCAATCTCTACTCCCCAAAAGTACCCCAGTACCACAAAAATTCCCGTAGGAAGAATCACATCATGGGCTAATGCTAAGATAGTGGCCAAGCCATATTTCCACGATGAAACGGGCTCAGAAACCTTACGGAAGGCAAAAGTAATAAAGAGTAAAATCATCAGTATGACCACCGTCACTGCTTTAATAGCTTTGGATCTTAATTCTGTTCCGGCAATAGGTCCGATAGTATTTTGTCTTTCTACTACAGGATTCCCCAATGCTTCTGAAAGTATTCGTCTTTCGTCAGCAGTCAGTTCTCTAGTACGAATCGCATAGTTTGAAACTCCGGAAGGACGAACTGAGAATCCACCAAGATTAAGGGACGTTATGTTTTGTTCGATTTCAGCTTGTCCGGGCCTTTCCGCGAATTTCACTTCTGTCAGTGTGCCGCCGTTGAAGTCAATGGATGTGTTAAAACCATATATAAACATCGTTCCAACAGATAAAACGAGCAATATGCCGGAAAAAATAAAGAATATTTTTCTGTAGCGTATTACAAACATACTATTTTATATAATCCCGTTTGACGGGGTGGAAACCATTACTGAATAAAAATCTTTTAACTCGCGTCTCCGTGGTTGGAACTATGACAAAAAGAAAAGTGCGACTCACGGTGATGGCTGTGAACATACTGACGATAACTCCAATGCCAAGAGTCAAAGCAAAACCTTTAACCGCCGACGTACCCAACCAGAAGAGCACAATGGCAGTGATAATCGAAGAAATATTTGAATCACGAATAGACAGCCATGCTCTGCTAAAGCCCTCGTGCAGGGCTTCTGAAATACTTTTATTTTTTTTAAGCTCTTCTTTCATACGTTCAAAAATTAACACGTTGGCATCTACCGCCATACCAATAGAAAGAATAAAACCGGCCAGACCCGCCGCCGAAAGAGTAACGGGAATAAGTTTAAAAATGACAAGCGAGAGAATAATGTAAAACGAAAGGGCCACTACCGAGACTAATCCCGGCAAACGATACCAGAAGATAAGAAAAAGTGAGAGTACAACAAGGCCGACAAGACCGGCGCGCACTCCAGAGTTTAACGCAATCTCCCCAAGGGTCGCCCCCATAGTCTGGCTGGTAGCAAGCGTGATGGGTACCGGTAGAGCTCCATAATTTAAATTACGCACCAAGTTTTTCGCCTCCTCGGGTGTGAAGGAGCCGGTGATCTGCGCCTTTCCATTGCTAATCTCATCCACGATAACAGGGGTCGACAAGATGGCGCCATCAAGCAAGATAGCCAGGATCTCGCCCTTATGTTCGCGGGTAACTTGAGCAAAAAGCTCGCCACCATCCTTATTAAACTCAAGTCCGATTACTGCCGCGCCAGTAGTTGGATTAAATTCGACTCTAGCCCGAGATAAATAACGGCCAGAGAGACCAGTAGTGATAAATAATTCATCAGGAGATGCGTTTGGATTGGTTTTCAAAATTTCTTCCGCATCTGGACGAGCCAAACGAAACTCAAGAACGGGTGTTTGCCCGATAAGTTCAACCGCTTGATCAATATCCGTGATACCGGGTAGGCCCACTATCAGGCGCTCGTCTCTGTTGCCAGAAATCAGGCCGGCGCTTTCAGTTTGGACCAATGGTTCAGACACGCCAAAAATATTGATTCTTCGTTCAATGACTTCTTTAAGAGTAGCCATGGCGCTATCTACGTCTTCGATACGAGAAGTATCAGCCCGATAAACAAGTTCGGTACCACCAACTAAATCGAGGCCGAAACTAAACGGAAACCTGGTACCCTCTCGCTCGCTCCAGACAAGAAAAGTCCCTAAAAGTAAAAAAAATAGCAACAGTGCTATTGACCAGATTAAGTATTTGCGCATTGGGGCATTATACGACAAATTTAGCGACCGGCAATAGAGACTAAAATTTTAAGCGTTCGCAAGGCAATTTTAATATCTAAAAGGAATGAGCGATTTTTGATGTAATACAAATCATAGGAAAGTTTGTTAGTGGTCTCGAAAGTATCCACACCATGATGCGGATGTTCTTCTTGATAAATTTGTGCCCAACCGGACAATCCCGGTTTAATCAGATGGCGGACATTATAATATGGAATCTCGTCGGTATAATGCCTAACTGCTTCCGGAAACTCCGGTCGCGGTCCGATGAGTGAGATATCGCCCTTCAAGACATTCCATAATTGAGGGAACTCATCAAGCCGGGTTTTCCTAAGAAAACCACCAACCGCTGTTACTTTGTTTACCAGACCCTTACTCTGCCAATCACCATTATCATTAAAGATCATCGTTCGAAATTTTAGGATACGAATAATATGATTATTGCGCCCAACACGATCTTGATAAGTAAATATCGGCCCGCCGTCATCGAGCCTTACCGCGATGAAAACAAAGGGATACAAGAGGATGGGAATCAAAAGTAGTGGAATAGATATGACGATATCCATCAGACGTTTCAGTGCGTCATACCCCCAACGAGATCGGGTTGAGATATTTTCCAAAAACCAATTATATCTTAAAAGTGAGATAGGCATTCTATCGAAGATATCCTCATAAATTTTGTGCATGTCGATAAAACTGATTTTGGAAAAGATCAGATTGTAAAGATGGGGCAAGACCGGTTCCACATTCTTGTCGGCAAGATCGATGGCCACAACCGACACATCTTCCGAATAAATGTTAGAAACGATTTCATCCCAGAAACCTTTTTCGTCGGCGCGGTTAAGATCAACCGAGGAGACAAATTTCAGATTATAGATTGGATTATTATTAACCTCTTCGAGAAGTTTCTTCATTTCGTCTCCGGAACCGATCAGAATAGCATTGTCCGGATGACCGCGACTGATTCTAAAATAACCATACATTCTCCAAGAGAGAACGAGAACAAAAGATACCAAAAGATAGATAAACAGAATGGTTTTAGGAGTAATGCCAAAAAATGGTATAAAGTAAAAGAAAACTACGGCCAATGTCGAGTTTATAATTTGGGTACTGGCAAGCGCACTTGGCAATTTTGATTTCAGAATGACCGTGTGTTTCTCATATAAGCCCGCTATATAGAAAACTAGAATCCAAAGAGCAAAAAGTAAACTGAACGGCAACAAGTGTGTTAGCAATAAGTCCTTGGATGGCACTTCCAAACCTCTAATCAAGAGAGACAACCAAAGCGCCGCTACAAAAGAGCTAAGATCGCCTAAAAAAAGGACGAGGGGCTCTTTCCTATTGAGCAAACTCATAGGCGTGCATTATACAACAAAACCCTTATAATGACCATATCAGATGAAAATCATTTATGGTATTACCAAATCAAATTTTGGGGGCGCGCAACGTTATGTATTTGACCTAGCCAGGGCCGCCCAAGAGCGTGGACACGACGTGTCTGTGCTTTGTGGCGGCAACGGCCTACTCATACAAAAACTAAAAGCAGAACATATCAATGTTATACCTCTCGACAAACTCGAGCGGGATATTTCTATCAGCAAAGAGGTATCTTCTTTTCGTCAGATTTTAAAAGTTTTGAGAGAAGAAAAGCCGGATGTCTTTCATATCAACAGCTCTAAAATGGGCGGACTGGGTGGATTGGCGGGACGATTGACTGGTGTAAAAAAAATCATTTTTACCGGCCATGGGTGGGCTTTCAATGAACCGAGGCCAGATTGGCAGAAAATTTTAATAAAATTTTTCGCATGGATGACCGTATTATTGTCGCACAAAACTATTTGTGTATCAGAAAAGACAAAAGAGCAAATCGCGCGCTGGCCTTTTATTAAAAATAAGCTAACAGTAATTTATAACGGAATATCAAGGTTCAGTCTTGATCCGAGCGAGAACAAGTTGCTCACTGTTGGCACAATCGCAGAATTGCATAAGATCAAGGGTTTGGACATATTACTGAAGGCTTGGAGTAAATTTATCAGGAAGCATCCAGCTAGACTCCTTATAGTCGGTGAAGGTGAGGAGAGAGAAAATCTCGAAAATATGGCTCATAATCTTGGTATTTCTGGTTCCGTCGATTTTAAAGGATTCGTAAATGATGCCCGATCTTTTTTATCTCATTTCGATATATTTGTCTTAGCTTCTCGTTCTGAAAATCTGCCCTACGCAATCCTTGAAGCCGGACTGGCAGGATTACCGGTCGTGGCTACTTCTGTTGGCGGTATTCCGGAAAGTATCGAGAGTGGTATCAATGGCGTTCTGGTACCGCCCGAGGATTCAGAGGCACTCTTTTCTACACTCATACTTTTGGCAGAAGACAATGCTTTGAGACAACGCCTTGGCATAAATTTGAAAGCATCAATTCAAGAAAACTTTTCGTTCGAAAAGATGGTGAAGCAAACTTTTGCTCTGTATTTGACAAGTAGCAAGAACCGTTCTTGCTAAACTATAATCTCGGGCCCTGGGAGTGGCGCTTCATACTGCTAAGCACACCGAGAGCAAACCATTCGGTGACTAAATGCGAACCGCCGTAACTCATGAATGGAAAAGTGATGCCCGTAACCGGCAGAACGCCCATATTCATACCGGCGTGGATAGCGATATGAACGGAGAATAAAATGACAATGCCTAAGCTAAAAAAAGTTTCGAAATTGGTGGCTGCCGATTCGGCATTGTTTGTAATCCTTATAAGCAAAAAAAGATAAAGAGCGAAAAGAATCATTGTTCCGACAAATCCCCACTCTTCGGCAAAGGCGGCAAAAATAAAATCCGTCTCGTATTCCGGCAGAAATCGTAACTTTGACTGACTACCTTGACCAATACCCTTGCCGAACACTTCGCCAGAACCAACCGCGATGGTTGACTGATAGGCATTATAACCAACACCCCTAACATCCGCGAGCGGATGGATGAAAGATGCGATGCGCGCCTTTTGATAGGGAGCAAAAACTGATGTCCAAAGAATGGCCGAAGTCAATATCCCCAAAATTATCACGAAGGATAAATGTTTTTTCGAAATGCCGGAAACTAGCACCATACCAAACCAAATACCAAGTATAACCATGGATCCTCCAAAATCCGGCTGTAAAAACACCAGTATAAAAATAATAAATGCGTACATGCCCGACACCAGAATATGTCTTATGTGTTTTATCTCAATATGCCTGCGGGAAAAATATTTGGAGAGCATTAAGATAATTACCAATTTAGCTGGATCGGAAGGCTGAAAGGCAAAAGCCCCGAATTGGAACCAACTCTGCGCCCCTCTCGTCATTTCGCCGGCCAACAGCAGGATAAGAAGTGCTAAAAAAGTGACCCCAAAAATGAAGACAAGAACTTTGGTCCGGCGCAAAAAGCGCCAGTCCACGATAGCTGCCATAAAAAATACAATAACCGAAATTAGAAGCCAAATACTCTGACGGAAGAAAAAATAATTTTCGCCAGTAAAAAAATTCATGGTCACTAGTCCAGCCAAGGAAAGAAGAATCGCCGGTACAAATAGATACCAATCAACATGAAGTCTGTCTCCAAGTCTGGCCATTGATTCAGTCATTTCAGAAAACTTTTATTTGGAAAGATTCGCATATAAATATCTATCACAGCCGGGTCCTTCCTGCATATTTTGATCGCGATCTGATTGTAAATACTGTTGAGCTCTTCTACCGAGGGGGCAAAATAAGTTTCAGCAGTGGTGGTTGAAAGCATCCTCAATAGATTCCTGTTTACATCCTTACCAAGACCAATGGTATAAATACTGATGCCGTCTTGCTTGGCAAGTCCTGCGGATTCTAGAGCATAATTTTCGGGGTAATTTCCAACTCCAGCTTTGGTCGGTAAATTTGGCACACCGTCCGTCAGAAGCACCAGGGCCTTATCAGCACCCTTTCGATGTCGGGTTGAATTCAATTCTTCTCTGGCGACTAAAATACCAGCGCCGATATTTGTATTTTGCACGCTGGTTGTAGCAATGGAGATGTTGTTTATCGCGCGCTTGATAATCTCGAGACCGGCGTCAAGAGTGGCGTCAATAGGACTAGTCGCTTCGTTGGCAAAAGATACCAAAGAATATAGAGTATTGCCCTCTAATTGAGAGGTAAAATAACGAGCGGCACTTTTCACGTCGGTTAGAGGTTGCGGCGGATTAGTTCCCAAAAACATCATACTGCCGGAACGATCCATAACCAAAGCAACATCCGCCGGACGACCACAGATATCTTCTTTAATTTTAAAGGGCGCCGGCCAATTAAAGGTAATCGGCGCCGAGTCTCCGCCAGAAAGTTTTTCCACAAAAGTTTTTGAAGCGGCGATGAGATTACCATCTTCTCCCGACACAAGAGCCGTAAGTTCAATGTTGGAGACATGATTCAGCGAATCATTTACAAGTAAAGCGCTGACTCTCGGCTTAGTATCCTCTCTGGTAAGAAAAATACTTCTCGCTTCAACGCCCTTAATTACTTGAGTATTTTTCTGCCAAACAAATGTGCCTGTGTGCCATTCGAGTGTGGCACGATCGAGTCGTCGCCCTCCCATATCTATCGGACCTTCAAATACAACAAAAGTTCCGCTGTTGGGAACAAAGGTCTCTGATTCTATACTGCGTATAGGTGTCGGGGATGATTTTTCAAAAAGTTTGAGAGTATAACGCGCGTGAAGAATCTCGGCGGTAATATTAGGGTTCTCCACTACTGCTGCTACGCCGTAGATACCCGGTCCAAATTCAAACACCCGCGGATCACCCTTGGGAATAAGCGGCAATGATTGAGCGGTGCATAATAACTGGCACGAACCACCGCAATCTACACCTGTCTCATCACTATTTTGTTTGAGATCATTACAAGTTGGCGCTTGATAAAATAGGAAAAAACCCGGCACCCCAATCAGGACAATCAGGGCAAACGCAACGATGGCCAAAATGATTCTCTTGCGCTGAATAGCCCATTGATTCATCCCGTTAGAAGTTAAGGCTTATAACTCTCATAATTATAAAATATCCACTTTGCATATTTATAGAACTTCTAACGGGATTCATAAGATATAGTGTATCAAATACTTTGTTCTGGCGGCTACCTACTTTCCCCTTGCGAGTATCATCAGCACTACAGAGCTTAACTTCCGTGTTCGGAACCCGCCGACGCCGAAGAAGGCTATGGCGGGCGCAGTGATAACGGGTGAGAAGCGAATACTTGGAGCTTCGCAAGGCCGGAGCGCGGCGGCGCGAGGCGGGGTCGCGGAAATTTTCAGCAGAAAATTATCCGTGACTGACCTCAGCGACAAATCACTAGAATAAGAACCGGAAGAACGATTTTGAGTTTTTCTTTGTCGTAAAAATTATGGATTTGAAACCACAATCAAACAATCCTTGAAATCGAGATAATTATTCACCTGATACTTCTTTATTAACTCTAGAAACTTTCTGCCTTCCTCATCACTTGGGAAAGCATCAGTATTATGGATAAATCGGTAAAAGATTTTAAGATCGAAAAGGCTTTTTGTACTCAAAATATCTCCTACATACATTTTCATGTTGAGTTTTTTAACATCAACTTTCAAACCCAAATCTTCATAAAACTTGATGATGTACTCCCCATAGTTAAATTCCGGATAGATTTTACTTACCGCTATGCGGTAGTGATCACTCTCTTCCGGCAAAGTAAGAATTATCAACTTGCCTTTCTCATTCAAAAATGTTGATAACTTCTTAAGTTGGGCTCCATAATCTTTCTCGTTTAATGCCCAGTAGTAATTTGTGTGCGAGGTAAAGACCACATCATATTTTTTACTTGGCTTGAAAGTTGCAAGGGTTCTATGAAAAACTTCTCCGACAACATTTTCCGGAGTTAAAAAAGCCTCGGCGGAAGTAAGAGCATTTTCGTCGGGATCGAGTAAATCACAAATATATTCTCCGTCGATTCTATCGAGAATCTGTTTTGTAGTATGGCCTTCGCCACAACCAACATCAAGGATTTGCTTTTTATCTGCACCTAGAGAGTCTATTTCTCTTACGACTTCAAAAACAATATTGAACCAATCTTCGACATAGCTCCTGATGTAGATATTTTCATAAACATCAGAGAATTCTTTTTCACCCCAAAAATGCCATTTTGCCATAAATTTATTTTATCAGATTTAAGAAAAACAAAATCAAGTACTCCGTGCTAGCGCCTAGCTACTTTCGCGTTGCCACTATCATCGCCTCAACCGGGCTTAACTTCCGTGTTCGGAATGAGAACGGGTGTTTCCCCGGCGACGAAGCACTAGCACACAATACTCGATATAACCCTAATCCAGTATCAGGGTAAATTGATTTCATTTAGCAGGACACCACGTAAAATCGCCTTGCGATCACGTGGTAGCCGCGTGGCACACTTTGTGTGCTTTACGCGGCAGAGTTTTATTAGTTGTGATTTCTATGTTTCCTAATAGAATTCGAGCAATTAGTACGCCTCGGCTCAACACCTTGCGATGCTTACACCTAGCGCCTATCAACCTAGTCATCTCCTAGGGCTCTCAAACGATTCCTAATCTTGGGGTTGGCTTCATTCTTAGATGCTTTCAGAATTTATCCGTTCCCGACTTAGCTACCCTGCGGTGCCCTTGGCAGGACAGCAGGTACACCAGAGGTCGGTTCAACTCGGTCCTCTCGTACTAGAGTCAAATCCCCTCAAGAATCGAACGCCTGCAGTAGATAGGAGTCCAACCTGTCTCACGACGGTCTGAACCCAGCTCGCGTAACTTTTTAAATGGCGAACAGCCATACCCTTGGAAGCTTCTCCACCTCCGGGATAAGTTGAGCCGACATCGAGGTGCCGAACTGCGCCGTCGCTATGGACGCTTAGGCGCAACCAGCCTGTTATCCCCGGGGTAGCTTTTATCCGATAATCTTCCACCGCATCTAACGCGTATGGTCGGTTCACTATGCTCTGCTTTCGCATCTGTTTGGCATGTACGCCTCACAGTTAAGCTGGCTTATGCCATTACACTATCGGCACGGTTTCCATTCGCGCCTAGCCAACCTTTAGACTCCTCCGTTACTTTTTAGGAGGATAGCGCCCCACTAAAACTGCCCGCCAGATACTGTCTCTCGCCGTTTTTGCCGTCGAGGTTAGAATTTACAATCTAGAAGAATGGTATTTCACTGACGACTCCATCCCGACCGAAATCGGGACTTCAAAGTCTCCCATCTATGCTACGCATCGTGACCGTAAACTCAATATCAAGTTGCAGTAAAGCTCCCGGGGTCTTTTCGTCTAACTGCAGGTAACCGGCATCTTCACCGGTATTGTATTTTCACCGAGCAGGTCCCCGAGACAGTTCTCCAGTCATTACACCATTCGTGCACGTCTGAACTTACCAGACAAGGAATTTCGCTACCTTAGGACCGTTATAGTTACGGCCGACATTCACCAGGGCTTACACAGTCCAGCCTTTTTATCCGAAGATAATAAGACCCTCCGTGTTTGACCTTCTGGCATTGGTCAGGTGTCACCCCCTATACATCCTCTTGCGAGTTCGCAGGGAGCTGTGTTTTTGATAAACAGTTGCCAGAGATACTTTAGCTGCGGCCTCTCTTACGAGAGGCAAGCCTTATTCCGAAG
>Ga0209210_1003688_pt1 | contig 10234 bp, 6 predicted proteins | sample RifGroA1_FD_183991 | JGI IMG/M metagenome (GOLD analysis project Ga0209210, IMG submission 183991) | Contaminated groundwater microbial communities from Rifle, Colorado, USA - Rifle Groundwater A1 (SPAdes) (version 2) | ecosystem: Environmental > Aquatic > Deep subsurface > Groundwater >...
AAGATCTTCGCTAGTGTTATAATCACACCATTGTGAGTAATACACCTTCCTCAGATAGAATTTTGAATAAAGAGCAGACAAAAGCCGTGCGGTTTGGGAATGGGCCGCTTCTGATTATTGCTGGCGCCGGAACCGGAAAAACAACCGTCATTACTGAACGGATTAAACATTTGATCTTATCTAGAAAAGCAAACCCACAAGAAATTCTCGCTCTTACATTTACTGAGAAAGCGTCTCGGGAAATGGAAGAGCGGATTGATTTGGCAATGCCGTATGGAACCACGCAAATGTGGATTTCTACATTCCATGCATTTTGTGACCGGATTTTGAGAAACGAAAGTTTAGCCATCGGCCTTGATCCAAATTATAAACTCATGGGGGAAGCAGAGACGATTCAATTTTTCAAAGACCATTTATTTGATTTTTCTCTTTCCTATTTCCGACCATTAGGAAATCCGACGAAATTTATTTTCGGCATGTTACAACATTTTAATAGGCTGAAAGACGAAGATATAAGCCCAGAACAATATAAAGATTGGGTAAATCCCACTTCGTCCCGCAAAACGGGACTACGCGGGACGTCGCTAGACGCTCCGGAAGAAAAAGAGAAGTATACAGAACTTGCGAATGCATACAGGAAATATGAAGAACTAAAAATAAAGGAAAGTGTCGTTGATTATTCGGATCTTATAGCAAACACACTAAAGTTGTTACGCTCGCGTAAAAAAATACTTGAAGGGTATCAAAAACAGTTTAAGTACATTCTTATCGATGAATTTCAGGATACAAACATTGCGCAGAACGAATTGACAATACTCTTGGCAGGAAAAAAACAGAATCTTACAGTTGTTTTGGATGACGATCAAAGTATTTATAAATTCCGTGGGAGTTCAATGTCAAACACCATGCAATTTACAAAACGTTTCAAAAAAGCAAAATTGGTCGTTCTAACGAAAAACTATCGCTCGACACAGGAAATACTCAACCGTTCCTATGATCTTATACAGCACAATAATCCCGATAGGTTAGAGGTAGTTGAAAAAATTAACAAACGTCTTGAATGTGTTCGAAGAGTAAACGGAGAAAAAATTGAAGTGTTGTATACAGAGCGAGTTGAGGATGAAGCGGAGAAAGTCGTATCAAGTATCAAGTATCAAGTATCAAATAATAATAAAAAATACAAAGATATTGCGATTCTCGTTCGGGCGAATGTGCATGCAGAACCATTTGTCCGGGCACTATCCCGAGCCGGTATTCCATATCAATTCTTGGGTCCCGGACAACTTTTTAAACAACCAGAAGTAAAAGACATCATTGCATATCTCAAGGTTCTCTATGACATTCACGATAGCATTGCCATGTATCGGGTACTGAGTATGGATATATTCAAGATATCCCCTCGGGATGTCGCTGAAATAGTATCGTACGCAAAACAACATGCAATTTCCATCTTTTCAGCATGTGAAGAACAACAAGAACAAATTCCAACAGTTAAACCAGTAGTTTCAATGATTCACAAACACTTGAGCCTTATCAAAAAAGAAACAGCGGGACAGATAGCATATTTTTTCTTACAGGAATCTGGACTATTAAAACAATTTACCACGATTGATACGGTAAAAGATCAGCATAGGGCGGAAAACATCGCAGCGTTTTTTGACAAGCTCAAAACATATGAAGTCGATCATGAAGACGCAAGCATATTCCGTGTTGTTGATTGGCTTGATTTATCCATGGAACTTGGAGAATCACCACGAGCTGCAAATAGCGATTGGGGAGACATAAATGCGGTGAATATACTGACGATTCATTCTGCAAAAGGATTGGAATTTCCTGTCGTGTTTCTGGTTAATCTCGTGAATGCCCGGTTTCCGACAAACGAGCGGCATGAGCAAATTCCTATTCCTGATAGTCTTGTCAAAGAAATACTCCCTGTGGGAGACTATCACCTAGAAGAAGAACGGAGACTTTTTTACGTCGGAATGACTCGTACACGGGATGTGCTGTATTTGACCGGTGCCCAGTTTTACGGCGACGGAAAACGCGAGAAAAAACTTTCTCCTTTTATTGAAGAAGCAATTGGAAATCAAATAATTCAATCCATAACAAAAACAGTGAATGAAAAACAACTTTTCCTTATTGATTGGAAACAAGAAAAAGAATTACAGAAAAAAATAACGACTCCTCCAGTATCGTATCTTTGGTATACCCACATAGAATCCTTTCGCAGATGTCCGCTGCAATATAAATATCGATACGTCATCAAGATTCCTGTTCCGACATCGGCAGTTTTAGGATTTGGAGATATCGTCCATAGAACCATGCAGGAGTTTTATCTACAAGTGATGAAAGGGGAACATCCAACAAAAGAAACGCTTCTTACAATCTATGAAAACAAGTGGAAATCAAACGGATTTATGAGTAAAGCCTATGAGAGGGATATGAAACAACATGGTGTAGAACTATTAACTCAATATTTCGAAAAAGGGTATGATCCAAAAACAAAAACACTAGCAGTTGAGCAGGGATTTAAGATTAAGATCTCAAAAGATATTACTCTTGGAGGAAGAATTGACCGGGTTGATAGAAAACAAGACGGATCACTTGAAATCATTGACTATAAAACAGGCGCAGCACCAAAAAAGCGAGATGTATCAGAAGATTTTCAACTATCTCTCTACGCACTGGCTGCAACAGACAAAGGAGTATTTGGAGAAAAGCCTGAGAATATCATTGTTTCATTTTATTTTTTTGAAGGCCAAGAGCGTATGAGTGGAACTCGGTCAAAAGAACAGTTAGAAAAAGTCAAAAAAGAAATATTAGAAACAGCGCAACATATCGGAGTAAGTGAGTTTCATCCGACCCCCGGGATGTACTGTGCATTTTGTGAGTTCAGGCTTATTTGTGAAGCGTGGAAATAGGGTAATAAATTGGCATTCCTCCGAATCCCTCTTTGAATTTTGTAAATCCTTTCCATTCAGGGAATTGCTTTGGTTTTCGTTCATCCCATACACCAATAAAATCAAATTTCGTACATTTCCGTTTTTTCCCGATTTTAAGAGCATGCCAAACAAGAAGAGTGGGAGCAAATAGTTTTTTCCCTTCATGCGTTGCTCCTGCAATCCAGTAAAACGTCGTGTTATTCCAAAACAACAACAACACGCCAGCAACTACCTTCTTTGTATTGGTTTTTGCAAGCAATATTGTTGTGTGCTTTGGGTAAAATAATTTCCAGAGCCTATCAATTCCATGAGTCGTAATTGCTCCAAACATACCAGCGCCCTTGGATTTAATAGCTATTAAGTCGTTAATCTCGTGAGATTCAACAATCGTGATGTTATTTTTTTCTGCCTTCCGAACAGCCCGTCTTTTAGCGGAAGTGAATTTGGAAAATAATTCTTTCGTACTTCCTGATATATCGATAACAATAGTCTTTGTTGGAATAAACGGAGAAGTGATAATACGGAAAAATTTCGAAAGTGCGATTAGATATCTGTCAAAGTCTTCTTGAACGACATCTTCTTTTGGCTCAACACTCAGTTGAGTCACATGAAGTTCTTTTAACTTCATAATAAGTTTCGGTACATATGGAAGATGCTCAGGACGTTGCAGTTTTGCGAGTGTTCCGATGAGTGGAATGTTTCTGTAAAAAATAACAGATCCATCAACATCTACAACATTCCAATGCAATGCTTTTATATACGCTTGATAAAGAGGAGATTGTTGTAGTTCCATTTATTTAAGAAGTTTTAATATGGTCCACCTCACTGTATCTGCAAAACAATATAGTTTGTATAGAAACGGTTGAATAACAAGATCATAGGACCCGACAAATTCAACAAGTTGTGGCGAAAAACCAGCTTTAAATCTATGGAATCCATACCACGGATCTTTCGGATTTGGGTCAGGTCCAATTGCTCCCCACAAATCAAAAGATTTGAGTTTTTGTTCCTTTCCCCATTTCACGAGTTCCCATAATAACAAATTTGGCGCCATAACTTCTCGATGCTCCCGTAAAGATGCTCCATAGGGATAATACATGACGCCGTCGTAAACAAAAATAATCCAAGCCGCAACAATTGTATTGTTATAGGTAGCTGTCCAAAGCGAAGCAATCCCTGTTTTGTGCATACTGTTCCACATGGTTCGTGTATATAGTTCGTTGTGTGCGTAAAATCCTTGCCTATTTGTTGTTTCTTTGGAAAGCTTTATATACGTTTCAAATGCAACATCACTGTTGTCTTCTTGGATTTTTACGTTATGTTTCTGGGCAACTTTGATGTTATACCTGGTTTTTGGATGCATCGCGCTAAGTAGTTCTTCTTCTGTTTTCGTTAAGTCGATGATAAATGTGTATTTCGTAAATAAGGGATGATGAGAAGGTGGTAATAAATTGAAAGCTGTTGTTTCATTTGGCTCTATTTGAATAAATAGTGCGCGCTTTTGTTTTCCAAGTACGACTAATTCTTCAATCAATTTTTTTGTTGGGTTGGGACCTTTGGGGAAAAAGCCAATAGTGAATGGAGTGTAAGGGATGCGGTGAAAAGAAATAAACCACTCAGAGAGCTTCACAATGTCGACTCCCATTGCTTTTCGAAAGTTCGCCCACGCGGCTGTTTGAAGTGGATGTGTCATAGTGCTATTATACAACTAGTATGAAAAAACATACTTCTTCTTGGTTTCCCTTTCTCGATACGCGAATTTTTCCCGATATTATTTCTTTTAAATGCGTAAAAGGTCCATGTAGATTTTTCTTACAGGTAGAAATAATATTGTCGCTTCTTGTTGTGATCGGAACCTGCTTGTTAATTATTGTGAAATATTTACCTCGTTAAAGAAGCATCGTATCTTCATTAAATCCACTCGTTGCGTCAATGGAAACGTGTTTTTCTAGAATGTGCTCCGGAATATCAAAAATAAATCGCGAAACCATGTTTTGAGTACGGGTTCCAAAAAATAATCGTCTATTTGCATAGGTTAAATATAATCGTTCTTTTGCCCGTGTGACTCCTACATAGCAAAGCCTTCGTTCCTCCTCGAGTTCTTCTTTATCCATAATGGCGCGTGAATGGGGGAATAATCCCTCTTCCATGCCAACGATGTAGACAATAGGAAATTCAAGACCCTTTGCTGAATGGAGCGTCATCATGGTCACTGCATTGCGATTCGTATTTTCCTGTGTTTTTTTGGTATATTTTTCTTCAAGAAGGCTAACAGTTTCTAAAAATTCTGATAAAACCGGAAATTCAGTAGCAACAGATCTAAGTTCTTTAATATTCTCAAGTCTGTACGCTTCTTCTTCAACATTTGCATCATAGAGTTCAAGATAGCATGTTGTGTCGAGAATTTTATCCATAAGCTCAAGTGTGCTTAACGATATGAGTTTTGTATCAGTTTTGACTGTTTGAGCAAATGAGACAAATTTCTTTAGCCGTCCAATCCCTAGTTTTTCAATACGCCTATATGACACCATATCTTTTGGGTTTGCCAAAACCTTTAGATACGCAAGAACGTCTTTTATTTCTTTTCGATCGTAAAACCGAGTTCCTCCAACAAGAACATACGGAATTCCAGCCCGTAAGAACGCTTCTTCAAGGACACGAGATTGCGCATTCGTTCTATAAAGAATTGCATGGTCGGTATATGGACGACTGCTTTGCAGAATGGTGGTTATGATGAACGAAGCTTCATCGTGTTCTGTTCTTGCCTCATAAAGAACGACCCTATCACCACCAGTTTTATCAGTCCACAATGTGAGTATTGAATGTGAAGTGTTTTTGGAAATAACACCAGTTGCCGCGTCCAAAATAGTTTGAGAAGACCTATAATTTTGTTCCAAGTGAAATTCGCGAGCATTTTTAAAATCATGTTTAAAGTTTGTGATATTTCGAAAATCTGCTCCCCGAAATCTATAGATACTTTGTGATGCATCACCAACAACCGTGATATTTCTATGACGTTTGGATAGCATCGTGGTAAGAATATATTGTGCGTGATTGGTATCCTGGTATTCATCAACGAGGATATACATATATTGCTCCTGATACGATCCAAGTACCTCTGGGTGTTTGATAAATAACTCAACGGTTTTTGAAAGGAGATCATCAAAATCAAGAGCACTACTTTCAAGAAGTTTTTTTTGGTAAAGAAGATAGACGCGGGCAACTGTTTCTTGGAAATACCCTCTGGCAAATTGAGGATATTCAAGTGGGCCAATTAACTCGTTTTTCGCTTCTGAAATTGTTGTTGCAATAGCGTGCGGCTTGAAGTCTTTTATTGAAATATCTGCTTCTTTCATGACCTCTTTGATAACATCCATCTGATCTTGTTCGTCATAGATCGTAAAATTAATGGGAATGCCGATGTGCTTTCCGTCTTGTCTTAAAATTTTTGCGCATATCGAATGAAATGTGCCCATCAATGGGAAATCAGTTGACAGTTGACCGTTAACAGTTAACAGATTTCGAATCCGTTCTTTCATTTCTCCTGCTGCTTTGTTGGTAAATGTGACCATGAGGATGCGTGAAGGATCAATATGTTTTTCAAAGATAAGGTAGGCGACTTTATACGTAAGCACTCGGGTTTTCCCGCTGCCGGCACCAGCTAAGATAAGTACCGGTCCGTCAGTTGCAATGACAGCCTTTTGTTGATCGCCGTTCAGTTCATTGAGGAGGGTACTTGTCATAGAGTATAATCTTATCATATGAACAAGCAAAAATATTCCCAGCTTCAGCTTGTTGCTATCGTCATTCTTTTTTTTGTCAGCATTTTTTTTGGAATCAAAATATATAGATATATCCAAGGAGTATCAACTCAAACAGGGATAACTCCCCGCATACTCACACAGCTTCTTTTTGATGGAGTAGTTTCTTTAAAATCAACAGAAGGTCGTATCAACGTACTCCTTCTTGGTATGTCAGGAGGATCCCATGAAGGACCAGATTTGACAGATACGATGATCGTCGCCTCTGTGTCGAAAAAGTCCCCGTCTATTACCCTTCTTTCTCTTCCCCGTGATATTTGGTCAGAAACATTGAAAGACAAAATTAACAGCGCTTACCACTATGGAGAAGAAAAAAGAAAAGGAGGAGGGAAAACACTTGCAAAAGCAATTGTTGAAGATGTGACAGGAATTGTTGCTCACTACGTCATTGTTATTGATTTTTCTAAATTTGAGAATCTTATTGATATAGTCGGTGGAGTAGATATTGTTGTCCCAAAAGCATTCATCGATACGGAGTATCCCGTCGCTGGAAAAGAAAATGATGACTGTGGAGGGGATATCACGTTTGCCTGTCGGTATGAAACAGTTCAATTTCAAGCAGGATTTCAACATATGAATGGAAGTATGGCTCTGAAGTATGTACGAAGCCGTCATGCAGAAGGGGATGAGGGAACAGATTTTGCACGTGGGGTACGTCAGCAAGATATCATCGTCGCGTTAAAAGAGAAAATAATGAAATCAAAACCATGGCTTCATCCAAATACGTCGCTCAAGCTTTTACAAATAGCAGATGTAGCGACGGATACTGATATGACGATCGGAGAACAGTTAACAATGGGAAAATATCTCATGAGTGTTCAGTTGCAAGCAATTACTAAAATTTCTATAGAACCTCTTCTTATTACCCCGCCTTCGTGGATGTATGGAAGATATGTATTAGTTCCAGAAAAAGATTATGAAACAATACACGCGTTTATAAGATCAACCCTAAAGTAAGAAACAATATACTTATAATAGTAATACCTATTGTTTTTACATCAAATAATCCTCCAGAAACTGGAACTTTTGGAGTTGGCCTTAGCGTTTCCGTTGCAATAGGTGCTTCTGCTATAACACGTTCTCCTGTCGGTTGTCGTACGTAAACAACACGCTCTGCTGGTTGTTGTACGTAAACAACACGCTCTGTTGGCACAGTGGTTGCTTCAGCAATCGGACATTCACAATTTGATCTATCCGGACACGCAGATTTCCGACAGCGTTTGATACCTGTAACAGTTTGACATGACAATCCTGACTCACAGTTGCTATCTGTATCACAGGATGCGTCACAAACTCCCGGAGCACTGGTATTTACAGGTGTATTGGTTGCAACAGGAGCTGTGGTATTTGTTGGAGCTGGTGTATTGGTTGCAGCTGGTGATCCGCAGCTGGCATCATATACACAATCGCTTTTGTATTCCCATTTTGCTCCAGGACCTTTACAAATATATGCTTCTGCGTCTGAAGGACATCCGTTTGTATAACAACACTGTACATTACGCTGTTGGTTAGAAGGACAATCAAATCCTCCACATCCACCCGGATTGCCTGCTGCTCCACCAAAGCATTCATTTAAAGGATTTTTCCCAGCTCTACCGGTTCCAGGGGGACATTTGCTAGTCCCACCACCACTTCCTGGAGTAGCCGTAGGTCCTCCCCCTCCGCCTGAAGTTGGTGTTTTAATTGGTGTTGACGTTGCGCCCGTCGTTGATCCAGTACAATGAGTATCATTACACGCATTACCACAAGCACATGGATCACCGTCTGGCGCCATTCGTTGTGAACATCGTGGACACCTTTCTGTTAATTGGACACATTGATTCGTCGCACCGCAAAAGTTAGAAAGACAATCAGCGTTTGTATTACAGTGAGCCCAATTACCTCCTCTACCTGGAGTAGGTGTGCGCGTTGCAGTTCCTGGGCGCGGCGTTGGAGTATTCACGGAACTTGCCTCTTTCCAACATATTTCTGGTTCACATATGCCATCTTGAATTCTCCATGTGCTTAATCGACAATTTGCTGTTGGTGGATCAGTTCTTCTTACACACGTAAGTCCAGCTCTGCTTCTTCCTTCAGTAATCTGTTGGTATTTTTGAGAACCATAGTAGATAGCAACAGGAAGTGTGAGAATGAAGAACAGAAGCATGCCTATGAGCATCCCTTTTCCACCTTTTTTCTTTGGTGGTTTTACTACTGGTGGTGGGGGTTCTTTTATTTGATCTTTTGGAGGAACGACAAATGATTCCGGTTTTGGTGGGGGAGGTTCAACTGGAGCTGTTTGCATGAGTGGAGTTGCACTAGGAGTTGTTTGTCCTAATGCTTTTGTTGCATCGTCTATAACTTGCTGTGGATTTGTTGGTTCGTCTGCCATGAAATAGGACAAAATAAGTCCTACATCCAGAGTAAGGCATATAAGATGTAATAGTCAAGGATGTGTTAATAATTTATTACAATATCAACCCTAAGGTAAGAAGAAGAATACTTCCAATAGTAATAATGATTGCTTTTACATCAAAAAATCCAGAAACGGGAATTTTTGGAGTTGGCCTTAGCGTTTCCGTTGTAATGGGTGCTTCTGCAATAATACGAACCACTGTTGGCTGTTGAACATAAATAACTCGTTCTGTTGGTGTAGCAATTGGGCAAGAACAAGATGATTCATTTGGACAATCAGATTTTCTACAACGTTTAACACCAGTTGTAAGGACACATACGAGTCCTGATTGACAATTACTATCTGAATCGCAGGATGCGTCACAAGTTCCAGGAGCGCTCGTATTTGTAATCGTTGGGGTTAAAGTAGAGATTAAGGTAGGATTCGGTGTATTTGTTGAAGCAGGTGTATTTGTTGAATGAGGAACGTCTGTTGGTTGCGGAGGATTCGTATTTTGTGGTGTTGGAGTGCACGTGTCGCAATTAATTCCAGCACAAGCACATAATTGTGTACAGGTTACTCCTGGTCTTCCACCTACCCAAGCATTACCTCCACAATGACAGCGGATCATATTTGCCTCAGTACAATTTGTTGATACGACTGAACCATCTGAATATTTTACCTGACATGGATCTCCTCCACTTCCTCCGCTTGGTCCATCACAAGTCATAATACCTCCATGGGAACAAATCACACATTGACCTACGGTTATTAGTCTTCCATTTATACAACCTCGTTCGATAATGGTGATGCCTAAACCAGGAGTTGGTGTATTGGTTGTTATTCGTGTTGGTACGGGTGTATTTTGACCCCAATAACAACAAGGGCTATGTGAATTACACGTAGAAGAATTATTAATATATGTTGAACAATTGATTGTTGCGCAATTTCCTTGACTGGACCATTGGTTGCACCGATCTGTTACTGGTGTTGTTCCAGCTCCTGGACAAGTAGCATCATATATACACCGTACTGCTTCAGTACATTGAACCGTTTTCCATATTTGTTCTCGTTTTCCAGTGCACGTTCCCGTTGTT
>Ga0209210_1003690_pt1 | contig 10233 bp, 10 predicted proteins | sample RifGroA1_FD_183991 | JGI IMG/M metagenome (GOLD analysis project Ga0209210, IMG submission 183991) | Contaminated groundwater microbial communities from Rifle, Colorado, USA - Rifle Groundwater A1 (SPAdes) (version 2) | ecosystem: Environmental > Aquatic > Deep subsurface > Groundwater >...
TATTTCTTCATGGCCTTCAACTATCATTCTTGTTTCTTTAAGACCTTCCTGCACTTGTCTTCCAAGAGAGCCAACGCCCTGATAACAGACAAAACATATCGAATTATTTTTGTTTCCGGCGAATTCTCTGAGATATTCAACAGAAGCACCGCCGACGAGCATTCCGGAAGTCGCAAGAACAACGCAAGGACCTCCTTCAATGACTTTTTTTCTTTCCTGATGGGAACCGACGCGGGAAAAGATTTCCGAAACGAAAGGATTCTTGTCCTGGAATATAGAAGCTCTTACATTGTTGCTCAAGAAATCAGGATAAGCTGTATGAATTGCATTAATATCCCAAATCATTCCGTCAATATAAACAGGAATATTTTTCATTTTCCCGGCTTTTATTGCATCTTCTATTATCAGCATTGTTTCCTGCGCTCTTCCAAGACCAAGCTCTGGAATTAGAACTTTTCCATTTCTTTCTATTGTTTTGTTAATTATGCTAATCATCTTTTCTTCTGATTCTATTCTCGGTGGCAAAACATCTGTCTTTGCGCCATAAGTAGCTTCCGTAAGAACAGATTCAATCCTTGGAAAAGAGGTGACTGCAGGATCAAGCAAACGTGTTTTTGCATATTTGTAATCTGCAGAATAAAGGAAGTTATGCAAGCCATTTCCTATATTAAAATGAACCATAGCAGAGCCAAGGGCATGTCCTGAATTGTAAAAAGTTATTCTTATGTCGGGAGCTATGTCTGTGACTTCATTGAAATTCAGGCAGACAGTATGCTTTACCATTTCTTTTATGTCTTTAGAGCTGTAAAGAGGAGTTGCTGCTTGTTTATATGCAACGCCAATAAAATCCAGGCAGAGTAAAGCAGCTACGTCCATTGTTGGATGAGTCATGTAAACAGGACCCTTATATCCCATCTTGTATAAATATGGAAGAAGACCAACATGGTCAAGATGAGCGTGGCTAAGAATTACAGCATCCAGCTGTTGTATATTAAATTCAGGAATATCAAAATAAGGAAATCTGTCTTTTCCATGGCCTGCAACATTTACCCCGCAATCAAGAAGAACTTTTGAGTTTGGTGTCTGCAAAAGCAAACAACTTCTCCCGACTTCTCTTGCGCTTCCCAGGAAAGTCAAGCGAATCCATTCTTCAACTTTTTCAGGGTTCCATTCCTTGTAGATTTTTTCTCCTATTGAATTAAGGAATTTTCTTCTATAATTATTATTTGCGTATAAAACTTCGCGAATGTTTTCCGTAATCTGGCTCTTTATTGCAGGGCTTCTTTGCACATGGGGGGTCCAAAGAGTTGCTTTTTTTACTTCGTCCAGAATGCTTCCTTGTTTTCCTATGACCATCCCAGGCCTTTTTGCTTCTATAATAACAATGCTTCTGTGGGCATCAAAAATAATGTTTGTTATCTCTGCTTCCTCGGGAACAATTTTCTGTATTTCTTCCTTGACTTTTTCCTGTTCGTGGAGGATTTTCTGATCAGCTCTTAGCTCAATCCTTTTCTTTATTTCATCAACTAATTCCTTAATCTTTGACTCTCCTGTTTTGAAAAAATTCTCATTGTCTGTATAGAGAACTATGTTTGCACCTTCAAAATTAGCCTCTGTTACGCTATGCTGCAATTTGTTAGTTATATGCTTTAGAATGTCCGTCATCTTTTATATAAAAATAAAAATGAGTGTGATTATGTATTTTACTCTTTCATTTGTCCTTAAAGCTCCCTGACCTTGGACTTGCTTTTTTGCTTTGGTAATTCGGAGAAATTTCCTGTTCTATTACATGGTTTATTCCGTTTTTTGTTATTGTAAAAACATCAATCCCATTTCCGCTTCCAGTATCTCTTTGCGTTGAGCTTTTTATTGCTTCCAGAGCAAGTTCAATTCCCTCTTTTACAGAAAGTTCCGGATGGTATTGCCTTTCTAAAAGGCCTAGAACAAATGGCATGCCTGAACCAAAATTTGCATCGTAATCTTCAACTTTCATTGCAGTTCCTGCAGGTTCTATAGTATAAAGTTCTGATGTTCCGTCTTCATTAAATCCGGCTACAAGGGTTCCTACGATGCTTGGCAACATTGACGGCTGCCTTATATTTTGGTATGTAATCATCCCTATCAAATTAGCTGCTTGTTTAACAGTAGGTCGTGATTTTGAATGCAATTCTTTTAATCTCAATTGGGCAGAGATTATTTTTTTCTGCATTTCTATATCAGAGGCATTTCCCGTGCCGGACATGACTAAATAATTATTTACCTGAACAGCTTTTTGAACATTTTTGCTAAGGACAAGATTTCCTGCTGTTGCTCTCCTGTCTGCAGCCATTATAACGCCGTCTTTGCAGACAATTCCAAGTATTGTTGTTCCCGTCTTGAGAATAGATTTTTTTACTTCTGCATCCATTTCCATTTTCTTTTTATTTCGTATTTGTAATATCCCTTAATTACCTCAGAATCAACCTATGAAATAACAGAAAGCCAGTTTTATAAAGTTTTCGGAAAACTTTATTTGTCATTATTAATCTCAAGAACAATTTTATCACCTCTTTTTCATCTTGAGTATCTCTATTAAAACTGCTAAAAAAGATTTTTACCTTCAAATAAGCCTCGCCTCTGCCATCTTTGAGATGCCGTGTTCTTTCCTGAAGTGGATAACATTTTCTACAAAGCTTTCTATTTTTGGTTCGTGGCTGACTATTATTAATTGCTTGACTTCAAGCTGGCGCAAAACATCTCTCATTTTATCTAATTGCTGCTCACTGAATCCGTCTGTTGGTTCGTCAAGAATTACAATGTCTCTTGTTTTTATCTTACTCAGCAGAGAGTTTACAACCTGATTAAGAGAAAGCCTGTAGGCAAGGGCAATCGCTGTTCGTTCGCCTCCGGAAAGATAAGCATAGTCTATTTCATAATCTCTATGATTTATTACAGGAGTGAATTCATCATTAAGACTGACTTCAAAAACATCTGAAACAAGCATTGAGAACCATTCTGCAAAAAGCATTGAAAATTCAGATTTCAATCTCATCATAACATTTTTCTCGGTGAATGCCACGAGAGAAACAAAATCCTTTGAGATCCAAGATTCAAGCTTTGTTATCTGCTCCAACTTTTCCCTTATTTCCTCTGTTTTTTTTATTCGCGTCCTTAATTCTTCTATCTGCCTGGAGAAAACTTCAATTTCTTTTTTTAATTCAGCAACTTTTATCTCAGCTATCCTTTCCTGTCTTATGGCTTCTTTCAGCTCTTTCTCTCTTTGCTCAAGAATGGTTTCAAATTTTTTCAAATCAAATATGCTTTTTGAGAGCATTTCCAGATGCTGATCTAAAATTTCAATGTCTTTTACAAGAAGCTCGTTTGACTTTTCCATTTCCAGGAGCCTTAACCTCTTTGATTCTATTTCCTGTAATCTTACTTTTTTCAGCCTTAAATCAGAAAGTTCTTTTTCCTTTGAAGAAACGAATTCCTCGATTTTAATCATGTTCTCCATGATTCTTTTTTTATCTAAAGCAAGCTCTTCTATTTTCTTGAGATTTTCTGAAATTTCAGAATCAAGCTTGTTCATCACATTGCTTTTGTAAACAGGGCCAACATCTTGAAGGCATGTCGGGCAAATCTCTATCTTCTTTAGCTTCTCTTTTACAGATTTATTTTCCTGATTTTTTAGGTTGAGGGAACTTATTTGGGAGCTGACTTTTAGATTTTCCTCGGCTATTTCTGTTTTTTCTTTTTTTCTGAATTCTATCTGTTGTGAAATCTCGAAAATTTTGGCTTCGTCAAATTTCAGGCTTTCCAGCTCCAAAATCCCTGCCTGCAATTGTTCCATAATCTTGCCATTATTAGACATGGTTTCTTTTTTGTTGGCAACCATTATTTTCGTTTTCTCTATCTCTTGGTGAAGCCTGTTTCTTTCCTCTATTTTGGCAGAGATGGAATCCCGCTCTTCCTGAGATTTTCTCATTTCTTCTGCTCTGAGAAAAAGTTCTTTCTCAACAGAAACAAGATTATGATATTTTGTTTCCAGTTCTTCTTCTTTGGAGATAAGAATTGCCTTGTCCTCTTCCAAGCTCTCGATTTGTCCCTCTTTCATTCTCTTATCTTCACGAAGCTTTGAAGCAATTATGCTGGCATTCTCAATTATGGTTTTATATTTGTCAATTCCAAAAACATGCCTAAGCGCATTTATTCTTGTTTCTGGGTCTTCAAGTATTATCTGCTTCATTTCTTCTTGCGGCGTATAAACTGTGAATTTATAGAGAATGTTTTGTTTTTTTGAGAATTCTTTTGGATAAGAAAGAAGTTCAAGAACTTTGTCTTTAAGCTCTGTGACAGATAGTTCTCTTTTCTCTCCATCAATGGTTATAGAACTGTAATCTTGGGAAATTGCCTTTCCTTTTTTCAATTTTCTCTCGATTATAATCTCTTTATCATCTAAATCAATGTAAAGAACAACGCCCCCTTCATTTTCTCCGTTTCGAAGCAAAGAACCGCCTCTCTGCCCTGGCTGAAGACCAAAGAGAGCAAATTCTATTCCAAGAAGAATAGATGTTTTTCCAGAGCCTATGTCTCCTGAAAGAAGCGTGGATCCCTCTGGGAAATCAACGATTTGATTTTCATAGCTTCTTATGTTTTTTAAGATTATTTTTTTAATCTGCATTTTTTATATATTAAATATCTTTTTAGTTTCATCCATAAGCCTTGAGGTGAAAACCTCTGTTGTTTCTCCTTCCTGCTTTTCTGTTGAAAATGCAGCCATTATTTGGGGGAGAAGATTGTTAAATGTTGATGGATTTTGTGCAGAATGTTTTTTTATGGCCTCTTCTTCCACATTTTCTGTTTCAATTAATGCAATTTCTGCCTCTGCCTCTTTGGTTTTCAAGTCGTTTGTGTTTCGCAGAAGGAAGTAAGCTCCTTTTTTTCTTACAGCTTCTTCAATCTGGGCAAATTTTATATCGGAATGTTTTCCACTTTCAAGCAATCCACGAATCCTTAGAAGAATAACTTTGTCTTGCAAATCATGTTTTTCCATTTCAGAAAGTATCTGCCCTGTTGCTCTTAGGGCATTTTTTACTTCTATGTCAAATGAAATAACTTCTTTAATTTTCAAGTCAATTCTTTTTAATGGCTTTTCCAGCTTGGAATCCACGATATAAAATCTTCCATGCTTCAAATCTTCAAGCTCCTGAAAATTATTTGGAAAAACAGGGCCTGGATAAACAAAATTCTCATATTGAAAATCAATATGCAGATGGCCAAGAGCATAATAATCTGCCTTTGGGATTTTGTCTGTTTCCAAGGCATCAATAGGTAGGGATCCGCGGGCCTTGTCAATTGTTGTATGCAACATGAAAATCTTGAACATTCCAGGAGCTTCATTAAACTGTGCTCTCCGCAAATCATTTAATTCGAGGCTGGATGTTTTTCCAGGGTAACCATATATTGCAACACCCTTATAGATGCTGGGATTTAACATGAGCTTTCCGTTTTTATCTTCAAAATCATTTCCGACATTTTTGCAGAACCCCGCTTTTTCCAGAACATCGAGAAAAGTCTTTCCTGAGACAGAATAATCATGGCTGCCTGCTATAAGAAAACAGGGAATTCCCGCGTCTTTCAATTTTTTGAATTCTGCAAAAGTCTCTTTAAGAACATCTATAGGAGGAAAAGCATTGTCAAATAAATCCCCTGCAATAACGGCGAATTCAACTTTTTCATGAATACATACTTCTACTGCTTTTTTGAATGAAGCCAAGTTTAAATCCTGAAGTGGCTGCTGTTTCCAACCCCCTAAATGTACATCTGCTATATGGGCAAACTTCACCATTTTTTATTTAATGTGAATTTAATTGATGGAAATATTATCACCTCTTTTTCTAGTCTAATTTTATTTACATTAACACCTTTCCTGTAATTTTCTTGGGCGATATCTGGTTTTACATTTAACATTTTATCATCTCCTATAAGATAAATCTCTTATAAAGCAAAATCAAACTAGAACTATATAAAATTGATTGTGATTTAAAGCAACGCTGTCCAAGATAAGCCGCTTAAAAGGCTTGATATTTCGTCCTTGAATAATAGGACAACTGTTAAAATTCCCAGCAATAAAAGAAGAGCTGCGACAAGAATAATTGTTATTATCATCCCTGTTTTGCTTGGAGGTCTTTGCTGTCTTGCTCCATATTCTGAAACATGCTGGATGGGTTTTGGCTGCTCTTGCTGAGCCAATGGTTTTGGTTTTGTCATTGTTGATGGCTGCTGTGCCTGCTGGAAAAATCCCGGAGATTGGTAAGACATTACAGCCTCTTCTATTTCTTCTTTTTTGTAACCTGCATTATAAAAAGTAGTCATGGCTCTTTCCAGGTTTTCTCCCCGAGATAAAGCCTGTTTTATTCCCTCTACAAGTTCTTCTTTTGGCATGATGAAATAAGGGGAAACTGATTTAAAAAATGCTCGCTCGTAAACTCACTCTAAATTGATATAATATTTAATATAGAAAACATTAATCTCAAATAAAATTTTTAATGTTAGAATATTCTTTTTAAAACCAACCAAAAGATTTGATCAATCAAACCTAAGAATATTCCCGTTCGGACTTAAGTGAGAAGTTTCTCCGAATTTATATCCGAGCTCTGAAGCAAGTTCAATCATTGGAGTTTCCTGGCGCAAGGTCCCGTGGGCGGGAATTACATGATTTGGCATCAGGATTTTTACAAGGTCTCTCATATCTTCTCTGCCGCCATGGCCTGAAACATGGACATCATTCTGGATTCTTACGCCTTTTTTCTTCAGCCTCTTGTCCATCCTGTCTCTTGCATTAATATTAACAGGGTCTGGAATTACGCTGGAGCAAAAAATTATGTTGTCATCTTCTCTAAGTTTTAAATGGGTTTCATCTTTCACAATCCTGTCAAGTATTGAACCAGGTTCTGCCTGATGCCCTGTGCAGACAACAAGATATTTTCCCCTTTCTTTTTCTACTTTTTTCAAGAAAGCATCCACTTGGTTCCTATATTTCATCATTATTATTTCTTTTCTGAAAGGACACTGTCCGACTTTTATTGCTGCTGTTACGTATTTGTTAAGACTTCTTCCGATGAATACTATTTTTCTTCCTGTTCGCTTGCCGAAATCAACAATGCTTTTCAGTCTTGAGATGTGAGAAGAGAAAGTTGTTACAATCATAGCAGCATTTCTGTCTCTTACAGAAGCCATTGCATCTTCAACCATATTCCTGGCAATTCTTTCGCTAGGAGTTTTTCTTTCTGTTCCTGAATAAAGAGCATCAAGAACAAGAACTTTTACTCCTTTTCTTCCTAATTCTCTAAGCTTGTTGTATCTTGGAGGATCTCCTATAACGGGATAATTGTCAAGCTTGAAATCCAAAGCATAAAAGAAAGTTCCCTCTGAAGTATGCATCGCAATAAAAACACATTGAAGAGTTGAGTGTGTTGTATGAATAAATTCAAATTTTATCTGGCCTGAAGAACCATTGAAAACGTATGTTGAATCTTCCTTGACAGTCCGCCTTCTGTTTTTTAAATGGATTTTTTCTCCTTCTAAAATTTCATCTAATACAGCCATTGTAAATGGTGTTGCAATTATTTCTGCATTTGGATATCTATGTACAAGATAGGGCAATGCTCCCAGATGGTCAAGATGGGCGTGGCCTATTATTATTGCTCTTACTTTATCTGTCCAACCGTGCTTGTCAAGAACAAGATCATCTGGAAGAGCGCCAATTCTTCTTAAGTTTTTTTCATTGTAAATATGCTCATGAGCTTCCTCTTCCTGAATTTCAATTACTGCAGGCAAATAGATTCCAGCATCAAAAATAAAGACATCATTCTTGATTTTCACAGCAGTCATATTTTTTCCTACCTGCTCAAATCCGCCTATAGTACAAACTTCCATTTCATAAAGGAAGTTTGATGAGTTTAAAAATATTAAGTGTGGGAAATGGTTAATGTAAAAAGCGATTATTATTAAATTTTAGGTTGGTTAGTGTGGGCTAATTTTATAAAGAAGTTTTCCCTTAAAAATATATGAAACCCCTGAAACCAAGCATGCGCGAAAATAAGAGATATCTTCTTGTTAAAGGCAAAATAGGAGATGTGGAAAAAGTTATATTGGATTTTATAGGGGTTTTGGGAATGTCGAAGGCCAGTTTAGGATGGATTAAGAGAGGAAAAGATACTGCTATTATTGCTGTTAACAGAAACTCTGTAGATCATGTTAGAGCTAGTTTTGCTGCCTGGCCGCAAAACATAACAGTTGTAAGGGTTTCCGGGACGATTAAGGGGTTGGGAAAAAGATAAAGTTTTTAAATAGGGTCTATATGCTAAAGGATGGTAACTAAACCAAGAGATTTTTTATCTCTGGATGAAGTGCTTCAATTGGCCCATCATATAAGAGTATGGAGCCCGTTGAATCTTGGTGAAGAAGATGAAAGGGGAAATTTTGCTAAGTATACAAAGAATCAATTAGACTTCTTGGCATTTATATTTTTAATAGAGGATAGGATTCCTCCAGCTAATACTTTTATTAAAGGTTATCGTGGCAGAGTTGGCAGAACAAGAATTGAAATGTTTCAAACCGACACAGGGTATCGTGATATTCACGAACGCTTCTATGAAATTATGGCACAACGTGGCGATTTTTCTTTGATTGGTCCGAGACCAAAATCCAGAATCGTGGAAATGGAAAATTCTGAATTAGAGGGGTTTTATAGAAAAGTAGATGAATCCACATACAAATTTTATGCAAATAGAGCAAAAAGAAAAGCAAGAGATCATGATCTTAGTCTTGATGAGCCCATAGACAGATTATCCCTACTGTCAAGTCCAGGATATGTTAGTAAGTTAAGATTGTAAATTTTCTTCACCAAAAACCTTTTAAATGTCAGAAAACTTTAAATTTTGGTTGAGAAGAAAAACAGAGAAATTAGGTTTATTATACACTTTCTCAAAGGAAAAATAGAAAATGGATATGCCAATAGACATGCAGCATCAGGCAATGGGCTATGACAGGACTGCAACAATGTTTTCTCCTGAAGGAACAATACTTCAGGTTGAATATGCCCAGAAGACAGTCAGACTTGGTAGTTCAAGTATAGGAATGGTTTGTACAGATGGTGTTTTTATTCTTGCTGACAAGAGAGTTAAGGACAAGCTTGTAATCCAAAAGTCAGCTAATAAAGTATATGAAGTCGATTCCCACATAATTGCTGGGGCTGCAGGAATTGTCTCTGATGCAAGAGTTCTTATTGAAAGAGCACAGTTGATTGCACAGCAGCACAGAATTACCTATGATTCTCCTATAGAGCCTGAATTGATAATCAAAGAGATGTCAAACATGAAGCAGCAATTCACCCAATACGGCGGAGCAAGGCCTTTCGGCGTTTCTTTAATGGTTGCTGGAATCAGATCCAAAAAGCCAGAGCTTTACACCAGCGACATTACTGGAAATTACTTTTCTTATCACGCAAACGCAATCGGCGAAAATGATGAAAAAATAAGAGAAAGATTAAGAGAGGGATACAAGCCGGAATTAAACATTAAGAAAGGAGTCAAGCTCGCACTTGATATTTTCAAGGAAGTCCAAGCCAAGGGCTTTGATTTAGAAAGATTTGAACTTGTTTATGTCAGGAACGATGTGGCAGAACTCCAAAGGGTGAATGAAACCGAATTAAGGGAGTTCGTCAAGTAAGATGACTAATAGAAGGCATAGATTATTAACAAGGAGAATTGCGCCAGGATTATATCAACACGAATTATTCTATAACGGAAAAAAAATTGATTATACTCAACTACCAAAAGAAATTATAGAAATTGCTGATAAAATGGGCAGAAGAGATGCACAAATACTAGAAAATGATAATCAAAATGAATTAGAACTAGTTATTGGCATTGGGAGTGAATTTTAAAATGACCCAAACCACAGCGAGAATAAAGCAGGCAGGAAAGCATTTTGAGATTATAGTTGATTTGGACAGGGCGTTAAAATTCAAAAAGGGGCAATCAACATCAATGGATTTCTTGGAATCAGATGTTATTTTTACAGATTCTAAAAAAGGATTTAGAGCTCCTGAAAAGGATTTGAAAGAAGCTTTCGGAACTTCAGATACTGTTGCAATCGCAGGAAAAATTGTAAAATCTGGAGAAATTCTCCTGACGCAAGAACACAGAGATGAAGAGAGAGATAAAAAGTTTAAGCAGGTTGTTGATTTTT
>Ga0209210_1003691_pt1 | contig 10232 bp, 12 predicted proteins | sample RifGroA1_FD_183991 | JGI IMG/M metagenome (GOLD analysis project Ga0209210, IMG submission 183991) | Contaminated groundwater microbial communities from Rifle, Colorado, USA - Rifle Groundwater A1 (SPAdes) (version 2) | ecosystem: Environmental > Aquatic > Deep subsurface > Groundwater >...
AAGCTACAGTTAGACGCTGAAGCAGGGCTAAATGCGGTTCAAAATAAAAGTCTTTAGCCACCCCGATTAGCCTCAAACAATAGTCTCCTGATATACTTGCTTTATGACAGAAGCTGGGAAAACTCCTTTTCCGGAACTTGATATTATCCTTGAAAATTATGCAGAAGAACTGCAGAAAACATTAGGATCCAATTTTATTGGTTTTTACCTACAAGGTTCCTTGGCTCTCGGCGACTTTGATTTAACAAGTGATGTAGATTTTATTGTTGTTACTAATGACGATTTATCTGACGAACAGGTCAATAGTGTTAAGCAGATTCATAATAAAACTTATGATCAGGATAACAGATGGGTTAAGCGACTTGAATACTCCTTTTTTCCCAAAAACTTGTTAAACAAGCATTCGTCACCTTTTATTAACGGTAAGCGAAACGATACAAAGGAAAGAAGGCTTTGGTATTTTAATAATGGTAGCCGAAATATTGAAAAATCTGACCATTGCAACACCCTTGTTACTCGTTGGACTATTCGTGAAAAGGGAGCCGCTTTGAGAGGATCTGACCCAAAAACTCTGATTGACTCTATAAATCCCAATGATCTTCGTAGAGAAATTAAAGATACTATGGTTGGTTGGGGAAAAGAACTACAGGAAAATCCTAACGAATACAAAAATCGGTTCTACCAATCTTATCTTGTATTAAACTATTCACGAATGCTTAATGACTTACACCAAGGAGAGATTGGAACAAAACTTAAGGGAATAATTTGGGCAAAACAAAACTTGGATCTTGAATGGTTTTCTTTGATAGATTTTTGCTGGAAGGAACGCCAGGACACTTTAATATCAGTAAAACAACCAGCAAACCAAAAAATATTCAAAAAATCGTTAGAGTTTGTCAGATACGCAGTTGATCAAGCGAAGAAATATAAAATTACTCAACTTTAGATTTCTGTGGATAGAGACGATTAACTAACTGTTCAAGTAGGTTAGGTTTATCTGTACCACCTAGGGTGTCTTCAAGGATAAGTCCGAGCTTATAGGCGCTTTCTTGTTCCAATGTTTCTTGAGCAATATCCTTCAAGGAGTTAAGAGTTGCCATTTCATCGTCTGGAATCCCCAATCCCGTCAAGGATGTGGCCTGCGATATTTTTTCGGGAAGCCTAACGACAACCAGCGCTCTTTGCTGTAATTTACTCTTAAACCCTTCCCCGTCTTTCAGCATAAGAGCTTTCTGCGAATCCTCATCAAGTTTTCGGGTAGCCGAAACGGCCTGTTTTAGAATCTGTTCGGGCGTTTGCCTCGCCAACTCACTCTTTTCCTGGGTATCATTAACAAGCATCTTAAGTAACATTATAATTTATTTATATTCGCTGGCAAGAAACCTCAGGTTTGAACTAAAAGGTTATTTGTTTTTATAAACTCTCTGGAGTTTCGCAAATACCTCTAAAAAGGGTTCAAAATAAAAGTCGTTAGCCACCCCAGACTAATTTAGCCTCGTTTTCCCTTCTAAAATAGATATATTTATTTTGATCGTGCTAAGATTCTGATTATGGAAATATCACATATCAAGGATTTAACTCCATATATGGATGTGAATGAAATAATTGCGACTTTGACCCAAGAAGTTCACGGGATACTTGGGGATGAACTTGTAGGCTTATATCTCATGGGGTCCTTGACATATGACGACTTTAATCCTGAAAGAAGTGACATTGATCTTTTAGTGGCAACCAAAAGCGCATTATCTAAAGAAAAGCTAGACGAAATAGAGGCCATGCATGCTCGTACTGGAGAGGCTAACGAAAAATGGACAAAGAGAATTGAATGTTCATATGTTCCCATTGAGATGCTAGAAAATATTCTTCCGCCAAAAACACCTAGACCGTATATAGGCGAAGGCGTCTTTTATACCAAAGCCCCTTACGGTAACGAGTGGTTAATTAACCAATATTTGCTTTATAAACATGGAATTCCCTTAGTTGGACCAGATTTTAAAGAATTGGTGAACCCAATTGACATTAAGGAAGTCCAAAAGGCCTGTGTTAGAGATTTATTTCAGGAATGGGAGCCTAAGATTAAGGACTCCAAATATTTACAGAACAGCCATTACCAATCTTATGTTGTTTTGAATCTCTGCCGTATTTTATATACGGTTATGTGCGGCGAAGTAGTTTCAAAAAAGGTTTCCAGTTCATGGGCGAAAGAAGAATTTGGCTCAGAATGGGGCGACTTAATCCAAACTGCTGAAAACTGGCAATATGGAACAGAAATGAAGTTACAAGATCAAACAGTAGACTTTATCAAATTTGTAATAAGCAAAGTAAAGGAAAAGCATTTTTAATATTAGGTAAATAGGAATCTGTAGCTTTCCCCAAGCTGTTGAAATAAGGCTAAATGACGTTCAAAATAAAAGTAGTCAGCCACCCAAGACGGACAATTTTTGGAAATTAGCCTCGCCTCGTGCGTTCGACCCGACCATTTTGCTATTTATTAACTTTCCCGATTTAGCTAAGTGCAAGTTCAGGTAAGATAAAGCCTTAACTCCTTGTCTATAATGTCCATATGCCGGTAGAGTATCAGGTTTATAGAGGTAATAGACAAGGAAGATTTTTCGAAGGACTCCGGATTGATAAATGGATACCCTTGGTGAGGAGGATGGAAATTGTCTCGCAATATTTTAATGTACCAGAATCAGATATTTTGGAGGTACTGGGCGATGTCGAAGATTACCTTATTGAAGGCCCGGGTTATGTTTTTAGAAGCGCAGAAACACTTTCAAATTTAGGAAAAAGGGCGGAGTATGTTTTTCAAGCAAGACTATGCGAAATGGGAATTTCGATTACTCATGCCGGAAATTTAGTTTTGGCTGTAATTAATGAGATTTCATCCATTAACTACCCAAAATTCTCTGAGTTGTGGCACGAAGCCCGTTTGGGTTACCTAAATAAATTATGGAATCCAATAGAACCTGCTAATGACTACGCTGACTTGATTAAGCCTTTGAAGGTATTATGACGAAGGAGTAACTGGTCGATTAGTAGAAGTTGTCTCAGAATTACTGAATTGGTCTCATCCGAGGCTATACTGGTTCGAACATCGTCCACTAGACGACCCCCCGCAAATAAGTAAAAGCTGCTATTTGACACAGGGCTTTTACTGTATTAAATTACCTGCATGAGTTTAGATCGCGTAGAAAATCGCCCTCACGCCATTCGTGACCAGAGATCTGTTCAAGTTCGCGTTGCACTTGATGATCGAACGGCTACAAGAGTGAGTTTGGATACTTATTTTAGGGTTGTGGACGAACTTGATGCATTGGCTATCGGGCACGACACAGGCCGAAAGAAAGGCACATCCACAATTATTTTCAGAAGTGAGTCCCCTATTACAAAGGCTGAAATGCAGGAAGCATTGGGTGAAGTAAAGGTACTTTCAGTTAGAACAGCCCCGAATTAACGCATCTAGAGGTATTCTTTATTTTGAAAGGCCTTATAGAGATATTGAAACGAGCCTAAGTGAAGTTCAAAATAAAAGTCGTTAGCCACCCATTTAGCTTTGGATAACGGAGATATTATTTAACTGCGTATTTGGGATTGAGTATGTTATGAAGCGTTGTAAATCTAAGATAGAAACCGAATGGGTCTACAACCCTAAAGTCTTTTAGTCCCCAGGGCTCTAAAGTCAACTCTTCAACTACATTGGCAAAGCCTTTTACTTTTGAGTAATACCTCTCGACGTTGTCGACCATAATGACTATTTCTAGCCCATAACCTCTTTTCGTGCTTTTAGGTAATCTCTTAAAATAAGGTTCTTCGTAAACATACTCGTTACCAGCCCAAAAACAAAGAATATTGTCCCACATTTTGAGTATGAGATAGCCCTTGAATCCTTCAGGTTTGCGCTCCCAAATGACCTCAAACCCAAGTTTTCCATAATACTCTTTGACTTTTTCAAAGTTAGTCACATGTAGCTCTAAAAGAACGCTGTTTAATGCTGGGATTTCCATAATACAATTTTAGGGTAAAGCGAGATTTTAGGCAATGAATATATAGTTGCTGTAAAATAGTTGAGGAATGACAGATAAGATTTTCGAAGGTATTTCTCCTACGGAGGTTCAAAGAAATGCTATAGAGCCAATTTACGAGAACTTAGTGCAGCTTATTCAGCAAAGGAAGTTTGACGAATTAATTGGAGAGATTAAAGATCCCGACTCTAAGGTCAAAGGAGATCTTGAAAAGGCCGGCGTAATATTGGTCTCTAACTCTGTCGACAGTCAAAAGTTAGAAAGAATATCTCAATTAGGCCCCTTTCTGGAGCGTTCAAAGGAAGACGAAGTTATAAAAGTTATTATGGAAAGCTGGGGCATTATGGTCGTTGGGGAAGAAACCAATCTTTTGTTTGCAGGTTATCCAGCCGGTAACGACCTAGACTTGCTGGCCGGAAATTATGGTAATGATTTTATTTTAAAACTAGACGAAACAGTCTGTTTTTTGCTTTGCGAGGAACTCGCCCATGCAGTTCAGGCCGGCGGTAAAGAAGAACACCGTTTTGTATCAGAAAAAATGAAGGGAATGTCTATGCCAATCGCTGGCTATGCAAAAGTAAGGGCAACGGAGCTTGATGCCTTTCTATATATGATCAATAAAGGGCTTGGTCCAAACATAAAACAATCTACTTGGTTAAGAATGCACCAGCGGATTTACGGCAATATTCAAAATATAGCAAATTGGTTGAGGGTTGAGTTAACTTCGGACGAGAAGTTATTTTTGGAATAGGTATACCCCTGTTCAAGTTTAAAGAATACAGCTAAATGAGGTTCAAAATAAAAGCCGTCAGCCACCCTCAAATACCCTACGATTATTCGTAACTTAGCAATCTCCTTTATTGTCTGCTAATTTTGTGGTATCTTGGTAACAATGGTAAAAAGAAAATATATTGTACATATCGTAGGAGTGGGTTTGGCAGCTGTGCTTACCTTTTGAAAAAGCTAAACCTATGAAAAAGCTATTACTCATAATAATTCTTTTATTCACTTTGACAGTAATCCCATCCATGACTTTTGCTCAAGGCATGATGGGTAACTGGACGAGTTCGTCATCGTCTGTAGCCTCTGATGACCACACAGCCCGCGAAGAAGCGGAAGGAAAAGAGATCTGGGAAAAACTGCAAGCAAAACAGCTTGAGTGTAAAGACCTGACAGACGAAAACTACGGTTCTTTGGGTGAATACTATATGGGGCAGATGACCGGAAGCTCTCATGCGGCCATGAATACCATGATGGAACGGATGATGGGTAAAGAAGGCGAAGAACAAATGCACATTGTTATGGGCAAAAGGTTAAGTGGCTGCGATACTAATGCTAACTTTCCACAAAATGGAGTGGGTTTTATGCCAATGATGTGGATGATGGGAGGAGGTGGCAATCCTATGATGGGTTATGGTGGTTGGAATAATATGATGGGCTGGAATGGGCTTGGTTCTTTGGGATGGATACCAATGCTTATCTTCTGGGTACTTCTTATTCTTGCTGTGGTTGCTCTCATTCGTTACCTTGGCAGGTCTAGTCAACAACAAGACAGTAAAACGCCCTTAGAGATTTTGAAGGAACGCTATGCTAGGGGTGAGATTGATAAAAAAGAGTTTGAACAGATGAAGAAAGATTTGAGTTGAATAACTTTCTTGCATTAAGCGAAAGTCTGTTGATAGGCTTGCATTTTTTGACTCAGTATAAGAGCCTTTAACAACTCTCGCACTTTTCTTTCAGCATTGATATAATAAGTCCGAACTTCGTCGACTAGACGACGCCTAATTTTTCCCTGCAAGAAGATTAAGCGGCCTTTTTTTGACGGCTACCATATTTTCGAAACTTAACCTTACTAAATCTTCTAACTCCTTGAGCTCAAACCCTTTTTGAAAAGTTCCTTTTGGCGTTAGCCATCCGTCTTTGTATTTTTTCCAAGATTCGGTCCTTTTTCTTTAAATTTCTTTAAAAGTTCTGACCGATAGAGCCAAAAGCCCACTGCTTGGGTTTTAAAGTCGGTGTGGCTCGATTTTAACTACCAATGTATCTGTTTTTACACTGTGGGCGTAAAATGTAGCCTCAAATAAAGCACTTTGGCTGAACTCATTTAAGGCTCTAAGTATGTTGGACATACGGTATTCTGACTGCTTAATAATTGGTCGTATCTTTGCCGAATCAAACCGACCCTCCTCATTTATTATTTCCTGGCGTTTGACTCCCACGATTGCAAAATACATTTCTCCGGGCTCCACATTTACCGCGGAAGCTCCTTCTAGATCGTTTCTAAAGTCCCTAAAGATAACCAATCGACCTACATCAATTCCCTCGTGGGACTGTTCCACCTGCTTGGGACTGAATACCTCCTCAATCTTCTGATCTTGGGAATTTATGATAATTTCTCCTAAAACAGCCATAAGGGAGGAATTATAACAGAAATGTCAAATAAGTCCAGAATATAGCCCTAAACTCTCTCAATTGTGTAGGTTGCCGGGTGGAAGAGGAAGATGGCCGGAGCCTCTTCAAGAAGGAAACGTTGGAAATCAAGGTATATTTCTTTTCTGTCCTCCAGACTTAATTCACTTCTTCCTTCTTCCAAAAGTGCATCTATTCTGGGATTTTTTAGTCTTGAGATATTTGTGCCTTCCTGGGTTGAATGCCAAAGCGAATACTGGTCAGGATCTTGCGGAATGTCGTAAATTGCCAAAAGAGCCTGGTATTCTGAGGGAATACCCGAGGAGACTTGTACGATCGTATCCACTCCAGCATCTTTCCAATAGCCTGCGACTTTTTCGGCCTGTGCTAAAAGTAGGGGTGGGGTAACCAGCTTAAGGGACAGGCTATCCCTAACTTCATCAGGCATATCCTCAGTAAGCTCCCTAGCTCTTTTTTGGTCGAAGTTATATTGTTTAACCTGGGGATTAAATGCCCAGGAATTGGGACTTATTGGAGAAAGAGACCTGGGTCCTCCGAATTCATCCTTGTCTACTGCATAATAAAGGGCCTGCCTTAGATTCTTTTCAGAGAGAAATTTATCCTGGGTATTTAAAAATATTACAGCTGACTTGTGTGGATCTACCTGCTCGGTAACCCTTGCTATTTTCCAGTTCTCAAAAGGAGAAGGGCTATATAATCCTTCAAGTCTATCTACTTCACCCAACTTGAAAGCAAGTTTGGCTCTTTCCTCAGTGGGGTAGAATTTATATGTAATTCTATTTCCTTGGCTATCTTTAATTTCAAGTTTGGAGACGTATGTTCCCGAAAGCGTAATATTTTTAACGCTCCAGTCTCCTACGCCCAAAAGCCCCTGTTTAAATATCGGCTTGGAAACTACCGAGGGCATTGGGGAAAAGGGATTTTGAAGCTTAAATACGATTGTTTTTTCATCCGGCCTTTCAATGGTAACGTCCGAAAACTCAAAATTGATGTCCCCGCTATCCAGTCTATCTCCGTCTTGCCAACTTCTTTCGGAAAGTGTAAATCTCCACGTCTTTCCTTTATCAGGAGTCTCCCAGGACGAGGCAACTGAGGGGACAACCAAGCCCGAATCGTCAATGGAGCTTAGCCCGTCACTTATCATTTCAAGTATTGAGGGTGGAAGATTATCCGGTCTAAATCTACCAGTTATGCCTACCCTTTTATGAGTTCTTTGAAAAAAGGGTACGCCAAAAGTAGTCAAAACAAAAAATATACCAGCCCCAAGAATAAGGCTCAGAACAATTATGCCCCTAAACCTTAAGACAAAGGCCGCTATAAGTCTTATCAGATAACGGGCTGAAAGCATATTAAGCTAGTATCTGAAGTATTGAAAACAGTATAAAAAGTGCGGAAACGAAGAAAGTGGCTCTAAATATCAGTCTTTCCAGGCCCCTTCTTGAAAAAGACGTGCCTCCCCCTCCTCCCCAGGCTGAGGAAAGACCCTTTCCCCTTGCCTGGACCATAATAAGGCCGATTAAAAGAGCGGAAAGGACTATCTGGATGATAAGTAAAAGGCTATTCATATCGGATATTTTAAGAGTATATCAGAAGCCTACTTGGTTAGCCAAGTCAATACGGATGTCAGAAGAAAAACAAGGAAGGAAAATGCCACAAATGCCAAAATTCCTTCAAGGCCAATTGCGGGAACGTCCAACCAGCGGCTGGAAAGGGCAGGAATGTTAAAGGCTATAATTTTAAAACCAGGCACAATTAGTGTAACCAGGTAAAGGGCAATGGCCGAGGATGCCCATTTGAAAAGACCGAAAGTAATAAGATTTATGGGAAGAAGAAGAATATTAATAATAGGTTTAACGACTAGGGTTGAGACAACCAACCCCAACCCCGCTGCCAAAAGAGTCATAATTCCCGATTCAAAAACCAGCCCGGATGCAATTTGGGACGCCACATAAAGGGCTACAGTATCAAAAACATATAATCGAAGGATTCTTTTCATTTCAATTTCAGTATTGGACTTGGGCAAAGCGTTGTCAAGAAATACGCATCAGCCAAATCTAACGAGCTGACGGGATAAGCTGCTTCTTAACAAGAATGTGGTGGTATTTTCGACTAAAGCGGTGGGCTTCGTCCCTTATTCTCGTAACTAACCTTAACGCAGGCCCTTCCGGAACCCTAACCTCCTTAAATGATTTTGCCCCTAACTTTTTTACAGGTATGACCAGAGTTTCAAATCTTTTGGCAATTCCCACAACGGGAATTTTATAACTCTCAAAATACTTTCCAAAAACCGCCACCTGGGGCTTTCCCCCATCTACAATTGCCAGGTCAGGAACTCCCCAATCTTTAAGGTGTATTAATCTTCTTCTTGCAACTTCAGCCAAAGAATCAACGTCGCTTTTTGAAAGCTTCTGGTTTATCTTAAAACGCCTATATAAGCGCTTTTCAGCCTCTGCCTGTATAAAAGTAACCATCGAGGCAGTTGGGCTTAAACCCGCAAGGTGGGCGACGTCAAAGCACTCTATTCGTTCCAGTTTATCTAAAGAAATATAACTACCCAGAAGCTTAACTAGTGCCTTCATCTCTTCATTCCTAATATCTTTTAAAAGGTTAGGATTTTTCAGAAATTCACTTACCGGAATGGGCTTTTGCGTAACATAGGAAAGCTCAAGTAGCCGGTCTCTTACCAGCTTTGCCTCTTCAAATTGTTGATTTTTGGAAAGCCCCTCCATCCTTTTTAGAAGCATTTTTTCTACTCTGTCTGTCTTTCTTTCTAGTACCAACCTAATTAGCCGAATATTTTCCAAATATCTTTCTTTTAACTCGTGCCTTAATTTCTCGTCTTTCTGGAATGCTATTAATGAAGGGCAGGGGTTGCATAGTCCTAAATGGGAATATATACAAACCCTTTTGCCCGGCTTATGTTCAGCGTAGGGAAATATCCTCCTTAGACTTTTAAGAACCCCTTTGACCGAGGAGGATGAAGGAAAAGGACCATAAAAAGAAATGCTTTGTTCATTCTCCTCAATTTTTCTGGCAGTGGTTATTCTTGGAAACTCTTCTTTTGTTATTTTAATATAAAGGGGGTTTTTGTCGTCTTTTGCAGCGAAATTATAATGAGGCTGAAATCTTTTTATTAACCAGGCTTCCAAAAGAAGCGAGTCAAGCTCGCTTCCAACTTTAATAAATGAGATTGCATTTGCCCCATTGACCATGGCCAGAGTTTTGGAAGAAAGGCCTTTTGCCACATATGACGACACTCTATTTCTTAAGTTTACCGCCTTGCCCACATAGATAATTCGCTCCCCCTGCCAAAATAGGTAAACTCCGGGTACTTGCGGAAGTTTAGAAAGTATTTTTCTGTCTTTTGAGAATTTTAATTTTGAATACATACCACTTATTTGCCAATACGCCAATTATCCTATTTTTTATGTTCATAACAAGTGAAACTGGAGATATTCTTTTTAGCCTCAAATAAATTGCGACAATTGTTACGCCAATTGCCACAAAAAGCATAATAAGCTGAGTTGCCAGAATTTGGGATTTATTTATAGGAGCAAACACCCTGGTGCCCGCAAACTCAACAGTTATAGCCTGTGGTGTGTCTTTAGCCAGGAAACTAAAAGGAACCGTCAATTGCGTCCCGTATTTGGAATAGGGAAGAAGCAAGTCTAGCCTTTCTTTTTTTACTTCCCGCACGTCAAAATAGCTGTGATATGAAGTGTCGTAAATAGCGACAGGCCCCACGTTTTCAATCTCAATTGCAAATGTCCTTAATCC
>Ga0209210_1003692_pt1 | contig 10230 bp, 11 predicted proteins | sample RifGroA1_FD_183991 | JGI IMG/M metagenome (GOLD analysis project Ga0209210, IMG submission 183991) | Contaminated groundwater microbial communities from Rifle, Colorado, USA - Rifle Groundwater A1 (SPAdes) (version 2) | ecosystem: Environmental > Aquatic > Deep subsurface > Groundwater >...
GATATCAAGCGCTTTTTTGCCTTGGAGGAGCACTTTGACGCCGACCCTCAAAGCTATTACAGGGCCTTTTGGGTAGTTGATAAAGACGCTCCCAATATAGCGGAAAGGGACCTTACGCCCTGGCTGGAATACTTTACCGAGGTTGTAGCAATTGAGCTTTCCAAGATTAAAGAGAAGGTCAGAAAACTCTCGATAGACGTAAGGCTTAAGATGAGAATAGGTCACCAGGTAGCACTTTCCGAGCGCCAAATGAAGCTTATAGAGTACCTTTCCGAAAAGGGCCCGTCCATAATGCAAGAGCTTAGACATGTCCTTCCCATGGTTTCAGAGGATACGGTTCTCAGGGACATTAAAGACCTTTCTGAGAAAAATATAATCAAAAAGGAAGGAAGCACAAAGGCGTCCAAGTACGCCCTAGCCAATAAATGAAACCCACAGACCCGCAGTTTATCTATATGATTTTGGTTCTGCCTGCGCTTTTCGGGCTGACCCTAATTGGGGAGGGGATAGCAAAAATTATTCACGACGAAGGAGGATTCATAAATATTTTTTTTGGACTTGTATTTATCGTAATAGTTATTTTTGCCTACTATTTCTTCTCTACCTACTTCGGGGCCAGAGCCTAATAATAAGTGACTTTGTTTGGGATTTAGATATAATTGGGTTGTATGAAATTTAAGGCTTTTTCCCAGTACCTTCAGAGGCTTGAAAAAACCCCATCCAGAAATGAAATTACCCAAATTCTTGCAGAGCTTTTCAAGGAGTCCTCCCAAAAAGAAATAGATAAAATTGTTTATCTGGCCTCGGGGCAACTTGCCCCATCTTATGTGGGAATAGACTTTAACATAGCGGAAAAGCTGATGATGAGGATTATCGCAAAAGCCTATGGGGTGGATCTGGAAAAGGTAAAAGCCGAGTTTAAGCAGAAAGGGGACTTGGGAATAGTTGGGGAAGGACTTGCAAAGGCTAAAGGCAAAGACCCGGAAGTACTAGAAGTATACGAAACGCTACTTGGCATGGCCAGAGAAGCCGGTGGGGGAAGCCAAGAAAGGAAAATAGACCAAATGGCGGCTCTTCTGTCCTCTTTGGATCCGCTTTCCGTTCGCTACGTTGCCAGAATTCCTGTAGGAAACTTACGCCTAGGCTTTTCCGACATGACCATTCTTGATGCCCTTTCAGTAATGCTAACCGGAGACAAATCGGGGCGGCATGAGATTGAGGCGGCTTTTAACGTAACGGTGGACGTAGGCAAAATTGCCGCCCTCTTAAAAGAAAAAGGTCTTGAGGCGGTTAAGGATGTTAAGCCCGTTCCTGGAGTTCCTATTCGGCCTTCCTTGGCGGAAAGACTTCCGTCTGCTGAGAAAATGCTGGAGAAAGTCGGGAAAACATTGGCCGTCGAACCAAAATATGACGGCTTTAGGGCGCAGGTTCATATTTGGAAAGAGGGGGAAAAAAAAGTAAGCATTTATTCCAGAAACCTGGAAAATACAACATCGATGTTTCCGGATTTGGCAACAGCGGCTGCGGAGATTAATGTCGACTCCGCCATTTTTGACGCAGAGGCAATTGCGTATAATGCAAAGACTCAGAAATTTTTGCCCTTCCAGGAGACCGCCCAGAGAAAAAGAAAATATGGGATTGAGGATGTCATAAAAAGGCTTCCCCTAAAGCTTTTTATCTTCGACATCCTCTACAAAAACGGAGAAAGTCTTATGGAAAAACCATTTAGCCAAAGAAGAAAGGTCCTTTTGCAAACTGTTTCTAACTCCGGACCAATTCAGGTTATCAGACAGGAGATTGTTAGTGATCCGGACAAGATAAGGGACCTTATCAAAGAATACCTTTCGGAGGGGCTTGAGGGTGCTTTGATTAAAAAGATTGACGCGCCTTATAAAGCAGGAGCAAGGGGTTACCACTGGGTCAAATACAAAAAAACGACGGAGGATGGTGTTGCCGATACAATTGATTGCCTGGTTATCGGGGTTAATAAAGGAAAAGGAAAAAGGGCGGGATTTGGGGTGGGAGCATTTTTGGTGGGGGTAAGGGATGGAGCAAAATTTAAAACAACCTCCAAGATAGGCACGGGATTAACAGATGAGCAGTGGAGGGAGCTTGACAGGCGGGCTAAAAACTTGGAAGTTGCCCAAATGCCCAAAGAATATGAGGTAGACAAAAATTTAACACCGGACGTTTGGTGTAAGCCTTCCCTGGTTGTTGAGATTTTGGCAGACGAGATTACAAAAAGCCCGATCCATACTGCGGGCCTTGCCCTAAGATTCCCCAGACTTATCAGGTTTCGGGACGAAAAAAGCCCTGGGGATTCAACAAGCCTTACGGAGCTTACAAAACTATATAAAATGCAAAAGGCTTAAGGCTGGTTATGATAGGATTAATTTATGTTTCCCCAGGAGACAGGGTTAAGCTCCCAAGAGGCAAGGGTTAGGCTTGCCCGCTATGGAGCTAACCTAATTTCCGAGAAACCGCCTCCCTCAAATTTGGCCACATTTTTCTCTCAGTTCAAAAATCCTCTCGTTTATGTCCTGATTCTTGCAGGAGTTACAACTTTGCTTCTAAAACACTTTTCGGATACCGCCATTATTTTAGCCGCAGTACTGGTTAACACGGTTTTGGGTTTTCTCCAGGAAGCAAAGGCAGGCAGGGCACTTTCTGCTCTTAAGCAGTTGGTTGCACCCCAGGCCGATGTAGTAAGAGACTCAAAGAGGCAAAAAATTGAAGCAAAAGAAGTAGTTCCTGGAGATATGGTAATTCTTTCCCAGGGAATGAAAGTTCCGGCAGACGGACAGCTAATCCACAACAATAGACTTTTTGTCAATGAGGCCATTCTTACAGGAGAAAGCCTGTCGGTTGCCAAGGCCAAGGGCGAAGAAGTTTATATGGGAACAACCGTATCTTCTGGCCAAGGCCTGATGGAGGCCAGAGTTACGGGAGCAAATACCCAAATAGGCAAAATTGCCCAGGAGGTTGGGGAAACGCCCGAGGACACTCCTTTTAAAAGACAGATTTCCCATTTTAGCAGGCATCTTCTTGTACTGGTCGGAGCCCTTACCCTATTTGTATTTATCATCGGTTTGATTTCAGGCGAGTCCATAATAGAGATTTTCAAAACCGCGGTTGCATTGGCAGTTTCGGCAATTCCCGAAGGCCTAATTGTTTCTTTAACCGTGGTTCTGGCAATCGGTATGCAAAGGATATTAAAACGAAATGGTCTGGTCCGAACGCTAACCTCTGCCGAAACCCTGGGTGGAGTCACGACTATATGCGTTGATAAAACAGGCACGCTCACTGAAGGAAAAGTGAAAGTAATAGACGTAGTCGGGGACAGACTTGAGCTTGCCAAGCAGGCTGTTTTGGCCAATGACTTAGACGAACCACTCGTCGTTGCCGCATTTGAGTGGGCAAGGCAGTTCGTCAAAGATTATCTGCAAGAGCACCCCAGGCTCGATAGTATTCCCTTTTCCTCAAAACAACGCTTTTTTGCAAGCCTCCATAAATGGAAGGAAGGTAAAAACATCATTTTTGTTAATGGTGCCCCTGACTTTCTTCTTTCTTGGTCCAATATTCCCGAAGGACAGAAGAAAAAAATACAGCAGCAAATTGAAGATTTGACTAAAGAAGGCAAAAGAGTCATTGGCTTCGCCCGCAAAGAGGTACCGAAGTCCCAAAGGAAACTGGTAAGAGACCAAGTCAAGAGCGGGCTTTCCTGGATTGGCCTTCTTTCCTTTTCGGACCCGGTCAGGCCTGGTGTAACCGAAGCCATGGACAAGGCCCAAAAAGCCGGGATAAGAATCATAGTTATAACGGGGGATTATCCTAATACGGCCAAAGCGGTTTTGACAGAGATTGGTTTGCCGGCTTTGGAATCCGAAGTATTATTGGGGGATGATCTTGAGAAACTATCCCTGACCGAACTTTCCCGGGAAGTTACTAAGATTAAGCTTTTTGCACGAACAACTCCGGACCAGAAACTAAAGATTGTTGAAGCCCTTAAAAGGAACGGTGAGGTGGTAGCCATGATGGGCGATGGAGTTAACGACGCCCCTGCTATTAATAAAGCGGACATAGGAATTGTTGTGGGAGATGCTAGCGATGTAGCTAGGGAGTCGGCGGACTTGATTTTATTGGATTCGAATTTTGCCACAATCGTTGCGGCCGTTGAGGAAGGCCGGGGAATTTTTGAAAATATCAGGAAGATTATTCTTTATCTTCTTTCGGACGCTTTTGGAGAAATAGTTACCGTAATTTTAGCAATAGTTGCCTCGCTACCCCTTCCGGTCACAGCAGTTCAGATTCTTTGGATAAATCTGGTATCGGACGGATTCCCTTCTCTGGCCTTGACGGTGGACCCAAAAAGAAAAGGCATTATGCAGGAGCCTCCGCGTTCTCCCAAGGAAAATGTTGTAAACGGCTGGATGAAGGTATTAATAGGAGCGGTAAGTGCATTTTCGGGCGTTTTTGCTTTGGCCTTTTTCGCGTATGTGTTTAATGCGGGGGGCGATCTTAAGTTGGCCAGAAGCGTTGCCTTTCTAACGTTGGGAGTAAACTCTTTGGTTTATGTGTTTTCAGTAAGAAATTTAGCCACACCTTTTTGGAAGAGTAACATTCTAGGCAATAAGTGGCTTATTGTGGCAGTCGTGGCGGGGTTTATGCTCCAGGCGGTTCCTTTTATTACTCCACAAAGCAGGGAATTTTTCGATACAGCCTCCATACCACTTAATTATTGGCTTGTGTCTTTGGCTCTAGCCGCACTTATGTTTATAATGATTGAAGTGTCAAAATTTGTATTAAGAAAGACAAAATCATGATTGTACTTTTGATATTACTGATTTTTTTGTTCTCCTTTGCCCTTATTAAGTCTGCGGATCAGGTGGTTTTGGCCCTAAGGCGTCTTTCGCGGGGCTCGAAATCCACGGGCTTTATCCTTTCGGCCCTTCTTATCGCTCTGGCGACCTCCTTCCCGGAGCTTTTTGTTGGGATAACCGCCGCTCTAGAGGGAGCCCCGGCACTTTCTCTGGGCAATGTGATGGGAGCCAATATTACCAACATATCCTTAGTTGCTGGCCTTTCGGCTTGGGTTGTGGGTAAGGTCAAGGTCCACGGACATTTTTTAAGACGCGACGTTACTATCGCCCTTGTAGCGGGTACCCTTCCCCTTATCCTTATACTTGACGGGCGTTTGGGCAGAACCGACGGGCTTATTCTGATTGCGGTTTACGGGGCTTATGCGTCGTCGTTTTTCAAACACCGGTTTTTGCAAATAGCCGAGGAGCACAAGAAGGGAAGCTACATCCAACGCTTTTTAAGGAGGTTTACCCAAATCGATGGGAACAAAACAAAAGAAGCCGCCAGACTTTTTGTAGGGATTGCCATGCTTTTGGTCTCGGCCAATATTATAGTCAGGATTGCAAGGGTTTTGGCGGAGGCGGCCGGCATTCCTGTTTTCCTGATTGGACTTATTCTTGTTTCCATAGGAACTACTCTTCCGGAGCTGGCATTTTCTTTTAGGGCGCTTGAGGATAAAGAACCGACGATGTTTTTTGGGAATATCCTAGGTTCAATTATTGCCAACTCCACCCTGGTTATAGGAGTTGCGGCAACAATCGCCCCAATCGCCATTTCCGAAAAAAGCGAGTACATGGTTGCGGCAGCTGCCTTTATTCTTATTTTTCTCCACTTCTGGTTTTTTATTAAAAGCAAACTCCGTCTGGATAGGTGGGAGGCAGCGGCCCTTCTTCTTCTTTACCTGGCCTTCGTTGTTGTTGAGTTCAACTAGTGGTAGAATCTTGCCACCATGAAGGTAGTGGCGGATCTTCAAATTCACTCACGCTTTGCAAGGGCAGTTTCACCCCAAATGATAGCTCCGGTCATCTCAGCCTGGGCCTCAAAAAAAGGAATAGACCTTGTTGCAACGGGGGATTGGACGCACCCTTTATGGTTTAGGGAACTTAGGACAAATCTGGAAGAAGCGGGGGAAGGGATATACAAGGCAAAGGACGCACCAGGGGGGGCAGCCAGATTCCTTCTTTCTACCGAGGTTTCGTCAATTTACTCTCAAGGGGGCCGAGTCAGGAAAGTCCATACGCTTATATTTGCTCCCAACTTCGAAGTGGTTGAAAAGATTAATAAGAAATTAACCGAAATGGGGGCAAATCTTCTTTCCGACGGCCGCCCCATCGTTGGGCTTTCCGCAAAGATTGTTGCCCAGGTTGCCCTAGAGACCGACCCAACCTGCCTTATTATTCCTGCCCACGCCTGGACACCCCACTTTTCTATATTCGGAAGCGTTTCAGGATTCGATTCTATTGAAGAGTGTTTTGGAGACTTGTCCCCTTATATTTATGCGGTTGAGACGGGTCTTTCCTCGGACCCTGCCATGAATTGGAGGATAGAGGAGTTAGATACCCGCCAGATAGTCTCATTCTCAGACGCGCACTCCCCACAAAAGCTCGGCAGGGAAGCAACGGTTTTTGAGCTGACAGATCTTTCCTACGGGGCGATAAGGAAGGCAATTGTCGGAAAAGGGCAAGAAAAGATAGATTACACGATTGAGTTTTATCCGGAAGAAGGAAAATACCATTACACAGGGCATAGAAACTGTAAGGTGGTTTATTCCCCGAACGAAGCAAGGAAAATGGGAACCACTTGCCCGGTTTGTGGCAGGCCCTTAACGGTTGGGGTTATGAGTAGGGTGGAACATTTGGCGGGAAGGGAAGTTGAAACCCAAAGTAGTACCGATAGGTGGGGAGTAAGGTGGATTAAAGACGGGGAAGGCAAACGACCCCCCTATGTGATGATGGTTCCTCTTCTTGAGATTATCTCCGAGGCCGTTGGGTCAGGAGTGGGGAGCCAAAGAGTGCTGGCAGGATACGAGGGGTTAATTAATGCCTTGGGAAGCGAGTTTAAAGTACTTTTGCATACTCCCGCCCAAGAGATAAAAAGGGTGGCGGGAGAAAGGGTTTCCCAGGCTATTTCCAAAGTACGCTCGGGAGACATCGTAATTGAGCCCGGTTATGACGGGGTTTTCGGGAAAGTAAAGATTTGGAAGGAAGAAGGCTTAGAGAAAGAAGAAAAGGATATTGACCAGGGAACTCTTTTTTGAAAAGATGAAAGTGTAGTTTATGAGGGGGTGATATTTATGCCGGAAGATTCAACGGGAGGTATGAAAAAAGAAATGGCGGGGGCCTTATCCTATGTTTTGGGCCCGGTAACGGGAGTGATTTTTTTGATAATCAGCAAAGACCCGTTTGTTAAATTCCACGCAATGCAGTCAATTGTTGTATTTTTGGGACTTTTTATATTGCAGTGGATCTTGGGCTTTACGGTAATTCTTGCTTTCTTTATTCCCATCGTATGGCTCGCGGAGTTCGTTCTTTGGCTTCTTCTTATCTATAAAGCCTGGCAAGGTCAGGAGTGGGAAGTCCCATTCTTTGGAAAACTAGCCAGAAATTTCGCAAGGAAAGCCTAAGGGCAAAAATGAATCCTCGGGCCAGAATGGTTGGGGAGATTAGGCGGAAATACTCGTTGTCTGCTCCAAGAGTATTTTCTGCAATGCTCAAAGTTCCCAGGCAGGAATTTGTGCCCGAGGAGTATAAGAATTCGGCCTATGAAGACGGGCCGATTTCTATTGGTTGGGGCCAAACAATCTCACAACCCTATACTGTGGCCTTTATGACCAACCTTCTGGGGCTTAAAGGAAATGAAAAGGTTCTCGAGATTGGAACGGGCTCCGGTTATCAAGCCGCCATTTTATCCCTTCTTGCAAAAAAGGTTTACACGATTGAAATAATTCCCGAGCTTGCGGCAAGGGCAAGAGAAACGCTCGAAAGGTTAGGTTATAAAAATATTGAGGTAAGGCAAGGAAGCGGGGAGTGGGGCTGGGTGGAAGAAGCCTCCTTTGATGCAATCATCATTACTGCTGGTATCGAAGAAGTACCACAAGCTCTTCTAGATCAATTAAAAGACGGCGGGATATTGGTAGCGCCGGTCGGGGTAGGGCCCGATAAAGTAATGACTAAGTTTCTTAAGAATAAATACAGGATAAAGAAGAAAGAATTTGGAATTTTCCATTTTGTACCTTTTGTTGAAGAGAAAAATTAAGTGGCTCGGGAATAATATACTTACGTGGTAAAATTGCTTCGAGATGATTGAAATAGCCAAAAGAGCTGCCATTCACGCCGGTAGAAAAGTACTTTTTGTAAGGCCCAGGGGACTGACCTCAATGAGTAAAGAAAGATTGGGAGATTTTGCAACCGAAGCGGATCTCTTATCAGAGAAAATAATTCTTGAGGAGTTAAGGAAACACTTTCCCGACCACAATTATTTATCCGAGGAAGCTGGAAGAAGTGACAACGGTTCGGAATTTACCTGGGTTATAGACCCCTTAGACGGCACAACCCCATATACCGCTGGCCTGTCGACTTTCGCCATATCTATAGGGCTTCTTAAGAGATTTCAGCCGATTCTTGGGGGTGATAAACATGCCGGAATCAGGTTTGATGTTCTGGGCTGAGAGGGGAAAAGGAGCTTATATGAATGGGAAGAAGATTGGGGTGAGTGATAAAAGCGAACTTTTAAAATGTGTTGTTGGAATTGATGTCGGATATGTGGGCAGTCGAAAGGGCGAGATTGAAAGATTTTTGGCTCCGGTTGCCGATAAAGTACGCTACATGCCCATGTTGGGTAGTGCCTGTGTGGGTGCAGCATATGTTGCGGGCCATTTCCTGGACGGATATATGCATAGCGCCCACCTCTGGGACTATGTGGCAGGAGGCTTGATAATAGAAGAGGCTGGCGGGATGGTTACGGACTATCAAGGCAAGCCCATTGATTGGTCGAAGGACTGGATCGACTTCTTTGCCTCGAACGGACGTATCCATAAGGAAATTCTTTCATTAATTAAAGTATGAAATTAATAATCGGTCTGGGAAACCCTGGAGAAAAATATAGCAATAATCGACACAACGCAGGACATGTAATTGCCGAAAAGCTTCTTAAAAGTAGACTACCCAAAGACTTCGTTGTCAGAAAAGCCGATGTTTATATGAATAAGTCCGGAGAATTCGTGAAGAAATTAGTTGAACAATATAAGCTTAATCCGTCCGATGTATGGGTTATTCATGATGACCTGGATATTCCACTGGGCAGCTATAAAATTCAGAAAGGAAAGGGGCCAAAACTCCATAATGGGGTTAACTCTATAGAGGAAATTTTGGGTACTGATGAGTTTTGGAGGGTAAGGGTTGGGGTAGACAGTAGAGACGCTAACGACAGAACTTCTGGAGAAGAGTATGTTTTACAGGATTTTAGGCCAGAAGAAAAAGACGTATTGGATAAGGTAGTTTTAGAAATATGCAGAAAGTTGGAGAAGTATTAAAAAAGTTTAAGTCCGACGAGGACAAATACATTTCTTTTGAATTCCAAAAGTACGGGTATGAATTGGCCGACGAGCTCGGAGACCTTAAGAACAAGTCTTTATACATAAAGCTTGCCAAAGAAACTCCAAGGGGACTTTTGGAAGCTGCCAGAAATTTCATAAAGGACGCATATCAGGTAAAATCAAGACCCAGGCTTTTTATGTGGAAACTTTCCGAGCTTAAAAAAGAAGCCAAAATCAAAAAAGCAAGATGAACTTCGGCGGAAACTGGATAGACCTTTTAATAATAATTATCCTTCTTGTTTTTATAAGCGAGGCTGGCAGAGTCGAATTTTGGGTGCTTTTGGCAGATTTTGTCTCATTTGCCGGCTCGCTTCTTATTTCCCTTAGGGGCTATCAGTATATTTCGGGGTTTATTAGATCCAATTTCTCTCTTCCGCACTCGGTTTCCAATGCCCTGGGTTTTCTTTTTACCGCAGTTTTGGTTGAAGCAGTTTTGGGATACCTATTAATTGCGGCGGTTAAAAGGATTCCCGATAAATATTGGAAGGTATGGTGGAACAAGTTTCTGGCATTTGTTCCGGCGGCAGGAGAAGGGCTTGTACTGGTTGCCTTTATCCTCACCTTAATTGTTAGCCTTCCTGTAAATCCCAAGTTAAAGGCCGGCGTTTCAAATTCGAGAATAGGTTCATTTCTTGTGCGCCAAACGGCTGGCCTTGAAAAAGGCTTAAACGAAATTTTCGGGGGAGTAATCGAAGACTCTTTGACCTACCTTACGATTAAGCCCGGAAGTCGTGAGTCCATTCCTCTTAATATCGACACAAGGACATTAAGTGTCG
>Ga0209210_1003696_pt1 | contig 10217 bp, 16 predicted proteins | sample RifGroA1_FD_183991 | JGI IMG/M metagenome (GOLD analysis project Ga0209210, IMG submission 183991) | Contaminated groundwater microbial communities from Rifle, Colorado, USA - Rifle Groundwater A1 (SPAdes) (version 2) | ecosystem: Environmental > Aquatic > Deep subsurface > Groundwater >...
AACATCTGCATAGTTTTTAATTACTGGAAAAATCAAATTTGTAATATCTTTTTTAGAAAGTCCAACTAAATCAGAATCTATTAACATAACAATATCTTTTTTTGCATAACTTATTCCTCTTAAAAGAGATAGTGTTTTCCCTCTATTTTTTTTATTAATTAATAATTTTACATTTTTGTATTTTTTTACAATATTTTTTGTATTATCTGAAGAGCCATCATCAATTACAATTGTTTCATAAACAAGAGGGTGGTGTTCCATCACTTTTAAAACATTACCAATAGTTCTTTCTTCATTATATGCAGGAATTATACAAGATACCTTATTTTTCATTTTACTAGTTGATTATATGTTTTCTCCCATTCATTAATAATTTTATTAATATCATGTTTTTTAATTTCTTTTAAAGTATTTTCACTCATATGTTGATATAATTGTTTGTTTGTTAATAATAAAACTATCTTTTTCGCAAATTCTTTTTTATTTCCATCTTTTATTAAATATCCATTATAGCCATTTTTTATTAAATCTTTAGTTCCTCTTGCATTTAAACCAATACATACTAATCCATTTGCTTGAGATTCTAAAACCGTTATTCCTTGAGTTTCAGTTTTTGAAGCTGTTACAAAAAGATTACACGCTTTAAAAATTCCAGATTTTAATAATTGTTCATGTTCTATTTTTCCAGTAAAAATGATATTATCCGAAAGACCTAAATATTTCACATGATTTTTTAATTGATTCATTTGAGGTCCATCACCGACGATAACTAATTTTATATCTGGGATTTTTTTCAACACTAACTCAAAACATTCTAATAAATAATTAAGATTTTTTTCATGGGCTATTCTTCCAACAAAAAGAAGAGTTTTGTCATTAAGGTTATACTTAGTTATAACTTTTCTCCAGTTTGAATTATCAAAAGAGAATAAATCAATTCCATTTGATATTACTTTAATTTGCTTGGTAAAATTATTTTTAATTAGCTCCTTTTTTGTTCTTTTTGATGGGCAAGTAACTAAATTACATTCATTATAATATCCTCTTACATAGGCCCAAGAAATATTTTGAAGAAATTTAACATTTATTCCAAGATGTTGAATATATTGTTCGTCGGTAATAAAAGTGTGGAAGGTTCCAAGAATTGGTTTTTTTAAAATTTTTGCAGTTAAAATTGCCTGTATTCCTAAAGTAAATGGTGTTTGAAAATGGATTAAATCTATTTTCTCTTTTTTCAAATATTTAATTAATTTTATATTAATTGGAGGAGTAAATTTAAATCCCGGATAAAAAAGAGCAGGTACTCCGGAGATTCTTTTAACTATAACATTTGGGTAAGAAAATTCTTTTAAATTTTTATAATTTGGAGCAATAATATAAATTTTGTTTCCTTTATCTGCTAATCCTTTAACCAAACTAATTGTTGAGGTTACTATCCCATCTCTTAAAGGAATAAATGAATCTGTAAATATTGCTATCTTCAGCTCTTTCATAAATATGTTTATGGCAATAAACTATTTAAGCGTATCTTAAATCTATAAAATAGTTTATTATTTCTAACGGAGGTATAACTTTAATAATATTAATTTCTATAAATCGGAGTTTTATAAGATGAAATTAAAAAAAGAATGGAATAAGGAAATTTTTGAGCATAGGTGGTTAATATTTTTCTCTTTGATATTATTAGTCATTGCAGTTATATTAGATTATGTTGCTGGAACTTATGTATCAAAAATTCAAGGAGTTGCAGTTCCAGATATTCTTTTAGATAATATTCCTACTGTTGATCTTAATTATATTTATTTATATGGTGCGGTATTTATGGTGATATTATTATTTTTATATCCTTTAGTTTTTGAAGTTAAAAAATTCCATATTGTAATAAGTCAGTTTAGCCTTCTTGTTATGGTTAGAGGATTTTTTACAAGTTTAACTCATTTAGCAATTCCTACAGGAGCATTACAATTTCACGTTCCAAAAGCACTCTTTTTTTTAAATTTCAGTAATGATTTATTTTTCTCAGGACATACTGCAATTCCCTTTTTAGGTTTTCTTTTGTTTAAAGAAGATAAAATAAGATATTTATTCTTGGCATTATCTATTCTTATGGGTACTGTTGTTCTTTTAATGCATGTCCATTATACTATAGACGTATTAAGTGCGTTCTTTATAACCTTGGTTTTTTAGTAAAGTAGATATTTATTTTAAGAAGTAAATTATTATAAATAGTTTTCAACAAATTCCTGAAAAATAGCTTAAATCTTTGGAAAAATAGTTTTTAAATTTTTTGATTCATTGAAGAGTGATTTTTTAGTGGTGGTAAAATTTAAAAACAATCTGATTATATGGATTTAATAGTAAAATGGAGGAATTTTTTAATGAAAGCATATGAAGATAACTTCGAAGATGATGATGAGTCTGAAGAAGATACTGAAGACGATTTTGAAGATGACGAATAAACCTTAAAATTTTTATTTTATTTTTTTAATTAAATCGATTCATAAATTTTTGATATTTGAATTTGGTAACAATTATTTTATGACCAAATTTTTTATCTATTTTTTTATTCATTTTTTTCCATCCATGCATGATAATTCTTCCTGAAATGAACCATAATAAATAAATTGAAATGATTATTAGGATAAAGATTATTAAAGCATACCTTAAATTATTTAACCCCTCTAAAAGTTTGGCGAATCCTTTTCCTGCAAGAAATCCTAAAAAAACTAAAAGTGAAATCCAAATTGCGGAGCTTGTGAAGTTATATTTTATAAAATCTTTTATGCGCATCTTTCTTTTTCCGGCATATATAAGAGTTAGGATTTTTGCGCCATAAATAAATTTTGAACCTAAGAAAACAAAAAAATTATTTTTTTCTTCAGATTTATTTAATATGGATTTTATTGAATAATAATTATAAAGAAAATGTCTGTGTCTTGCTATTTTATTTATTGTGGCTGATTTTCCGATGATAAACCAAATTGTATCTGAAATTAAAATTCCAATTAAAGCTATAATCCAAACTTTCCATAAAGAAAATATTCCTTGACCTGAAAGTGACGCAAGAAATATGACAAATAAATTATTACTAATTATTGAACCTATTAATGATAAAATATAAAAATGGGTTTTTAATTCGTAAATTATGATGGAAAGAAAAAATGAATTAAGACTCATTTTTTCTTTTCTATTTTTTTAAAACCTGTATATTTATGCAAAACTTTTGGAATTTTTATTGAACCATTTTTTTCTTGACCATTTTCTAAAATTGCTACTAAAATTCTTGAAGTTGCTAAAGCTGTGTTATTGAGAGTATGAACAATTTCATTATGGTCTTTTCTCCGAAATCTTATATTCAAATCTCTTGCTTGATAATCTGTTATGTTAGATAAAGACATTACTTCTCCATAATTTTCTGTTGTAGGACGCCATACTTCTAAGTCATGACTTCTGAATTTCCAAGGAGCTAAATCTCCCGTGCAGATTTCTATAACTCTGTAAGGCAATTCTAATTCTTTTAATATTCCTTCAGAATTTTTTAATAATTCTTCATAAATTTTTTCAGATTCTTCCGGTTTGCAAAATACAAATTGTTCTACTTTATTGAATTGGTGAGTTCTCCATAGACCTTTTTCATTAATACCATGGGCGCCTATTTCTTTTCTGAAACACATTGAATATGCGAAATATTTCTTTGGAAGGTCTTTTTCATTAAATACTTCATTGGTGTGCATTGCGAGAAGAGCGTGCTCAGCTGTTCCGATTAAAGCAGTTTCTTCATCTTTTATCTCATAAATTGAATTTGAAAAAGTTGCTTCATCTTCTGCAAATATTTTTTTTCTTAACATTAAAGGAGGTTCTATATACTCATATTTTCTTTTTTTCATATAATCTATGGCAAATCGAATTAATGCCTGATTTAATAAAGCTAACTCGTTTTTCAAATAATAAAATCCGTTGCCAGTTACTTGTGCAGAGGTATCAAAATCAGCGACTCCAAGTTCTTCACATAATTCAACGTGGTTTTTTATTTTGAAATCGAATTTTTTGGGTTTGCCAATTTTTTTTATTTCCTTGTTATCTTTATCAGATTCTCCATTTGGAGTTTGTTTAGAGATTATATTCGGCACTGATTTTAATAAAGAATTTCTTTTTTCTAAAATTTTATCGGCTTTTTCTACGGCTTTTTCTATTTTATCTGGAATTGATTTTGCTTCTTCAATTAATTTTTTTGCTTGTGATTCGTTCTTTACTTTTTTGGCTTGATTTATTAACTCTGAAATTTTATTTCTTTTTGACCTTAAATTATCAGATTCTTGTTTTAATTTTTTCCATTCATTATCAATCTTTAATAAATCATCAATTATTGAAACCTTTTTATGTGCTCTTATCTGATTCTTTTTAATTAATTCAGGATTTTCTCTAATTAAATTTATATCTAACATATGTTAATATGGGGTAGAATATATATAAAGGTTTTCAAGAATCTTTTTAAGTGTCTGATTTTATAATTGAATAATGAAGTTAATGAGGTGGTTTGAAAAAAATTGGGATATTTCTTTGATTATTGTTATGGGTATTTTAGTAATTATTTTTACCCTTTCGAGTTTTGGAGAATTTTCTCCTCCAAGTAAAAAAGGGTCTAGTCTTTTTTCAATTATTTATCATTTTTCTGCTTTCTTTTTTCTTAATTTATTTCTTCTTTTTGCATTTGTTCGCGGAAACAAACATGATTTTATTATTATTGCAATTCTTATTTCTATAACTTATGGAATTTTTGATGAAATACATCAATTGTTTGTTCCTGGGAGGACTTCAGATTTTTTTGATGTTATGATGAATAATACTGGAATTTGTTTTTCTAGTATTTTTTATATGTTTTTTATGAATACAAAAAAAGGGAAGATTTAAAATATACTTTGTAGCTTTTATTCTTATCATCACACATTGGCTGTGATGATGGGCAGTTCCGCTCGCGGCGTGGACTGCCCACTTTAATTTTTGATTAATTAAAGAATCTTATTTGCATAAGATTTAAAAACCAATATTGGCCTATAGTATTCATGCCCCAAGTAGTTAGAATAAAATTAAGTAGTATTGACATTGAAAAGCTAAATGAAATTACTGATTATATTAGAGATATTTCTAAGAAAGCCGGAGTTATAGCAAAGGGGCCAATTCCATTACCGACGAAAAGACTTAAAGTCACAACACGAAAATCACCCTGTGGTGATGGAACTGCAACTTTTGATAGATTTGAGATGAGAATTCATAAAAGAGTTATTGATTTGCCAAGCAATGATAAAATTTTACATAGTGTAATGAGATTACCAATTCCGAAGAGTGTGAATATTAAAATAGAAATGAAAGAATAGTTATTATTTAGAAGATATTTATTTTTATAGTTGATTTGAAATAATTTTTAATGGAAATAAGAAATTATCTACCTAAAAAACCTTTATTTATTAGTTTTGAAGGAGGTGATGGAAGTGGAAAGACTAGTCAAATAGAAGCGTTTACTCCTTGGTTTGAAACTTATTATGGTCCGGTTGTTGCAACTAAAGAGCCAGGCGGGGATGAAGTTGGAAAGAAAATAAGAGAACTTTTATTAGACCCAAAATTGGTGATTCACGATTATGCAGAACTTTTTTTGTTTATGGCGTTAAGAGATCAGTTTTTGAGGAATATTGTTAAACCTAATTTATCTCGAGATATTAGTGTTATTTCAGATAGATTTTTTGATTCTACTATGGCTTATCAAGGTTATGGAAGAAGATTAGATAAAAGATTTATAGAATCTCTTAATTTAAAAATTGTTGGGTCGACTTCTCCTAATTTGACTTATATTCTTGATATTAATCCTGAAAAAGGTTTAGAAAATGCTAAAAAAAGAGGAACTCTTTCGAGAATTGATACAGAGTCTTTGAATTTTCATAGAGACGTTAATGAAGGTTTTAGAAAAATTGCCGAAGATAATCCGTGTAGATGTGTTTTAATTTCTTATGAAGAGGGGATTGAAAATATTCAGGATAAAATTAGAGAAGAATTTAATAAACGTTTTTTATAATTTTATTTCTTTGTTATTTGGAAGGTTTTTTGAATGAACATCGAGTCTTCCTTTTTCAAGGCATGTCCAACATGTGTGGATGCTTCCATTTTTCTCTTTGATTATTCCTGTGTCTTTGCATTCAGGGCATTCTTGACTTGTCTTTGGTAGACTTCTTTCATGAGCCCTTATTTCTTCTCTTTTAAAAGGATTAAAATCAGATACTCTTCTGTCTTTTTCATAATCTTTTGGTTTAATATTGTCAAATTGCATGAAATTGTCTGTTTTTTGGTTTTTTAATTATTGTTATTGTGTGGGATAATCATTTCTTTATATTTTTAGATGAATTTATGAAGAAAAATACGGGCGTTAACTATTTAATCTTGAGAATTTTATAATCATATGGAAAATGAAAATGCAATGTTTGCGATGGGATGTTTTTGGAGTCCTGAACTTTTATTTTCTAAACTAAAAGGCGTTGTTAAAACTCGAGTTGGATTTGCTGGTGGAAAAGAATCTTATAAAAAATTATCTTATACTAAAGTTTGTCTTGGGAATACAGGTCACGCAGAAGTTGTAAAAATTTGGTATGACACAAAAAAAATTTCTTATGAAAAATTATTAAATTTCTTTTGGAAAAATCATGATCCTGCTCAAGGAAATAGACAAGGTCAGGATAGTGGTTCTCAATATAGGTCTATGATTTTTTATTTTGATGAAACTCAAAAAAATTTAGCTGAAAAATCAAAGGAAAATTTACAATTGAAATTAAATAAAAAAATTACAACTGAAATTTTTAAGGCTTCTAAATTTTATGAAGCTAAAGAGTATCATCAAAGATATTTAGAAAAAAATGGGCAAGCAAGTTGTCATATTTGAAATGAAAAATCGTTGTTCTTGGCCTGGTAAGGAAAAAGGAATGATTGATTATCATGATAAAGAATGGGGTATTCCGGTGCATGATGATAAAAAATTATTTGAATTTTTAATTTTAGAAGGAGCTCAGGCAGGGCTTTCTTGGACCACAATTTTGAAAAAACGGGAAGGTTATCGACGAGTATTTAAGAATTTTGATATTTTGAAAGTTAGTAAATTTTCTGAGGAAGATATTTTGAATTCTTTGAAAGATGATGGAATAATTCGTAATCGGCTTAAGGTTAAATCTGCTGTGAATAATGCTAAATTTGTTTCGGAGATTCAAAAAGAGTTTGGAAGTTTTGATAAATATATTTGGAGTTTTGTTGACGGGAAACCTATAGTTAATAAATTTAAACTATTAAAAGAAATTCCTGCGACTAATTTGGTTTCTGATTTAATGAGTAAGGATTTGAAAAAGAGAGGTTTTAGTTTTGTGGGAAGCACGATTTGTTATGCGTTTATGCAGGCTGTTGGAATGGTTAATGATCATGAGGTTAGTTGTTTTAGATATGGGAAGTGTGAATGAATTCACATAATTTATAAAGTTAAGATTCTTTTTTTTGTTATGTATCCTGCAGATGGAAATTATGTCTCTAAGTCTGAACCTATAGTTCTTCAAAGGAAGAGATGGAAAGAGGGCAATGTTTTGTGGGGTTTGCTTTTAGGATTAATAGTGGTTCTTATTGAACTTGTTTTAATTGTTTCTTTTAATATTGATAGGGTTGAAGCTTCGCTTTTAGGAGTTATTTTAATTTTGATTTATTCAATTATATTATTTTTTCTTTTAGAACCACATATTTTGCAGGAAATTAGGCATACTCAAATTAGAACAATAGAAAAACCAGTAATTAAAGAAGTGATTAGAACTGTTGAGAAACCTATTTTTAGAGATGTTGTTAGAACGGTAGAAATGCCTGTTGAAAGAAAAATTTATGTTCCAGTAACTTCTCCTCGGAAAAAATTAAATATTCCTAAATATGAATACTTTGGAAGCGATGATACTAAAACTTATCATCATAGAAATTGTCGATTTAGAAAATTAATAAAAAAGAAAAATCAAGAACATAGTAATTCTGAATTATTTTTTAAGAAAAAGAAATATTTTCCTTGTAAGGTTTGTATTTTGAAAGAAAGAAAAGCATGATTAGATAATTATGTTCAATAGTAGTTTTTTTGATATTTTGGATAATCTATAGCTCTATCAATTCTGACAATTTTTTCACCATCTACAATACTTATTTCTATTGCTCTTTCTGTTGGTTGATAAGGACGGTCATAAAATGCAATTCTATTATAAGTAGAAATGGTTGCACTTTCTCTATTCTCTAATTTAAATCTTGGAACTTTTGCTTTTATAATGTCTCCTTTTCTTACTGGAGAATTCCCATAGAAAATTAATTCTTTTATGGGAATATTTTTATTAGACGCTAAAACTGCGGGAATTACATTTAAAGTTAAGTTTGGAGCATATCCCTTATTTATTTGCAACGATTTGTCAAATTCAAGAGAAAAAATATTATCATCTATTAAATTAGTTTGCGATAAGACATTTGTAACGATAAATTCTTCTTCAAATATAAGTTCAGGTAGAGGTTTTGATTCAGTTGCAATGTCTTCAAGGTTTGTCATTTTAATAATACCTTGTTAAATAATTTCCGTTGTAAGAATTATATGAACTTCTTGAATATGTGTATGAATTGTAACTATTTGATCCTGAATAACTTCCATAATATCCCCCGTAATAACTTGGATGGTATCCGTAGTAATAGTTGCCGTAATAATTTGCGCTCGGGTTTTGGCCCCAATCAACTCTGTATGTTGGCCCGCCATAATTGTAGCGCGTATATGAATAATCTGAATTGTATGATCTTTCATAAACACTTGTTGAGTAATAATTTGAATACTGTTGCGGAGCATAATTGTATCCGTATCTGTAAGCTGAAACGCTGAAAATACTTAATAGTAATAATGATACAAAAAGAATTGGTAATAAGATTTTTTTATTCATCTATTTTAAATGGCATTTTTGTTTATAAGATTTGTTGTTATTTTTTAGTATGGTTTTTTTAGTATCAATTAGTAGATAAATCTTTAAATAAATTTCATTAATTATCTTTTGATGTTATCTATTGAAGAGAAATTATTTGGAGAAAAATGGGTTATTCTTAGGTTGAAAGGTGATTTAGATGAAATAGAAATAAATACTTTATATAATTATCTGTCTTCTTGTCCAATGAACAATAATTCTAACCTTATAATTAACCTTGATAAAGTAGAAGAAGTAGATTATTTTGCGATTGGATTTTTAATAGCTCGACGTGATTTTTATAAAAAAAATAATGGAGATTTAAAATTAGTTTCGACAAATTCTGTGATTGAAAAATTATTAGAGGTTATGAATATAAGTTCTTATTTGGAAATGTATAAATCAGAATCAGAAGCGATTAACTCTTTTGATGTATAAAAAATTAAAAAATCAAAGATTTTTCAAGACACCAAAATCCAAAACTTCTTTTTCTCCGACTACATGAACTTTAAAATTTAAAATATTTTTTGCAGGAATAAAACAACGATTATTTGAGAGGTGTTCATTTACACTTGTTCCTTCAATTATTGGAAGAAAACTTGGAAGAATAATTATTTCTTTATCCTTATATTTTCCGACGAGAAAACACTTGTATTTTTCTTTTTTTATTTTTTGAGAATCTGAAATTGTTATAGCAGGATGTAAATGACCCATAATTATTGTTTTTATTTCTTTTTTGAAAGCTTCATTAATCATTATATCTCCATGAATGAATGCGATATCTTTTTCTATATAAAAATCAAATAATTCTTTATCAGCTATTTGAGCCATTTTTTCATGATTTCCTTTAATTAAAATAATATTTTCTCTTTTAACATATTTTCCAACCAAAAGTAAAACATTTAAAATAATATTTTTTTCCCCCTTTTCATAAGAAAATAAATGTTTTATATCTCCGAGAAAGATTACTTTTTTTATTCCCTTCTTTTCTTTTTTTAATTTTAAAAATATTTTTTCTAAATCTTCTTTGGTCTGATTTAATTGCAACGCTGGAATTTGAGAACCAGACTCTCTAAAAATAAATTCGTAACCTAAATGCATATCCCCAATTACAAGAATTTCATGGTGTGGTAAATAAATTGTTTTATTAACGAATTGGTAGTTTTCCATTAAATTTCACCTATCGCTTTCATATGTAATTCATGCATTCTTTTTAAGAATTTTTGT
>Ga0209210_1003697_pt1 | contig 10217 bp, 11 predicted proteins | sample RifGroA1_FD_183991 | JGI IMG/M metagenome (GOLD analysis project Ga0209210, IMG submission 183991) | Contaminated groundwater microbial communities from Rifle, Colorado, USA - Rifle Groundwater A1 (SPAdes) (version 2) | ecosystem: Environmental > Aquatic > Deep subsurface > Groundwater >...
AATTTTTGTTTGATGCGAATTAGAAGATCCCCAAATAGTTGCAATTCTCATCAATAAATCATTGTAACCTATAAGAGAGGCTCTTTCATTTTCTGGAGTTAAGGGAGAATAAGCCCTGTGAAAACCAGAAGACCAATTTGGATTTTTTATTTCTTTTCCATGTTCATCAATCATCAGATTCCATATCCTTTTTTTAATGTTCGTTATGTGGAATCTTTGTCTATCAAATTGATCAGCTAATCCCTTCGGAGATTCAATTCCATATTGTTTCATCAACTCAAAGGTTCTGTTAAATACTGAATTTAAAGTTCTTTCATCTAAAAAAGTTAATCCTTCATCAGAAGTTCCTTTGTTAGTTAAAAGTATCTCATTCCTAAAAAGCAGATTAAAATGAAGTGCGTCTATTGCCTTAGAAAATTCAAGAAGGCTTATCAGTCCATTTTGATATAAATTCTGTAGCCCTTGTTCTGCAACAGGTCTCTCTTTTTGCGCCCTGTCCCAGTCAGAATATTTTCTGCTCATTAGTTGATTAAACCAATGAATAAACAAATAGTCCCTGCTTCCCCCATCACAATATTTTACATTTATCGCGCCACTTCTAATTCTCTGTTTGAAATATTGCTCAAAATAGAATTTTTGAAAAACAATATTCCTAGTCATTCTTTCAGGCCCACCAAATTCATCTTGAATTTGCTCCATACTTCTTCCAATACTTTCATCTCCGCACACAAATCTACTTTCTAAAACCTGATTTCCTTCCGTAATGCTTTTCTGGGCAAAAGTTGTAGTTTCTTCAAGAGTCCCCCATTCAGGAAGGTCTATTTTACAAAATTTAAATGGTTCTGCTAATTCCCTAAACCTATTTTTGAAATCCATATACCTATGAGATTTATCTCTATAGACCAACATCATGTCTAAATCTGATTCACAGACCATTTCTCTTCTTCCTGGAGAACCATACAAGAAAGCGGCAATGCCCTCTCTACTTTGATTATCTGATTGTTCTACTGTTAAATCAAATAATTCTCTTATTACATATTCCATAACATCAGAGTAAGCAACAGCCATGCTTAGCCCATCATAATTTTGCGAGGAATTTACTTTAAATCTGGTTCTATTTCTAATTTTCTCTTTCGTTCTGTTAAAATCTTCAAGTATCTCTAATAATTCCATCGTAACTATTAAATAGTAAAAATTTATAAATGTTTGGCTTTTATCCTATTTATGAAAATAATTTGTTTAGATGGGTGTAGTGGAACAGGTAAAACAACCCAATATCATTTACTTAATAGTCATTATGCTAGAAGTAGATTAAGACTTCTTGCTGTTATAGAAAAAGATTATGAGCCATTTAAATCTACTATTAAAGAATGGTATAAAGCAAAGGGTCCGAACATACCATTTAAGGAAGAAGATGTAAGAAATTTTGCGAAAGCCAGATACGGAACATTTATGAGAAATTTTTCTCATTTAGGGAATGAACTTGATTTATTGTTAATGGATAGATATTTTTACACTAGTGCAGTTTATCAGAGAAATTGCGGGTTAAATCCAAAAGAAATACTACAAATAAATATTGATTATGGTGCACCAATGCCAGATTTAACATTCTTGTTTGATGGCGATCCAGAAATATGTTTTGAAAGAGCAAATAAGCGAAATCAAGCAACTGGAGGAAGACATTTATTTTCAACAAGCCCAGAGAGAATATGGGAGATAAGAGAACAATATCTAAAACTTATGGATGGAAGAAAGGAAGTAAAAATCATTGATGTTCATAGACCTATTCTAGAGATTACTCCAGATTTAATCACAGAGATAAATTCTGTTTTATAATACTAAACATTTACTTTAAAGCCCAGTTATTAGTTATTTTTATAAAGCACAGGAAATTGTTGATAATATATGGAGAGATATCCCCCATCTTTTTATACACAACCAAGATTCCCGCCGCATCAACAGAATCCTAATGTTAAACAGCCGGAAGAACCAAGTAAAAAGATATTTTGGATTCTCGGTGCTGTTCTTTTCGTAATTATCGGTGCTTTGATGTATATACTTCTTATTGCCCCAAGTTCAGGAGAAAGCTCAGGAGAGAGTCTTGGAGGAGAATCGCAGCCTACCCCACAATCCCAAAGCATTGTTTCCTGTGAAAATTGGAATTGTTTTGTAGATGCCTCGGAAAATTGCAACCAGGCAAACTTCACAAATACGCTAAGTGTAGATTTTTTTGGAGTAAATATTACGGGAATTACATATTATGAACTAAAAGGAATTGAAGACAGCCAATGTACATTTTATTTAAGGACAGAAGAAGCCCATATAAGCTATACAAATGAATTAAAACAGCAAATGCTTGATAGTGGCTTAACACAGGAAGAAATTGAACAGGCAGAGCAGCAAACAAATGAGCAATATAATTTGTTGGAAGGAAGAGATGGACAATGCACTATAGAAACCAGCGACTTAACCCCTTTACTAACAGGATGGAAAGACGGAAATTTTTCTGGAGGAACTTCTTGCAGTTTGACGGATTCTGGAAAATGGGAATGTGAATATACTGGAGATTGGGAGGTATTTAGCAATTGTGAAGGAGATTATTTCAGTTCAGAAGGAAATTTCTAAGTTATTCCCTCAAGAACTCTATAAATCTGCCAAGCAGAGCAGGTGGCAGAATAAATATCAATCCAATTGCCATGAAAAAAGAGGAAACGTTGTCTCCAAACTTTCCAATATCAGGAATAATTATTTTTCTAGTGTTATTTAATAATTATTATACTACATTATCATCCAAAACTTTCTTAAACTTCTCTACTCTTAATATCTTATGTCTCAGAAAAAACAAATAACAAACTTCGCTCTGAATCCCGATGAGAAAACAATGGAACAGTTTAAATCTTGTTACTCAGAGCCCTATGTCGTAAAAGCCTCGCTAATGCCTGATGCTCATGTTGGATATGTTGCTCCTATTGGCGCCGTGCTTGCCACTCGTGGTTTTTTAGTTCCTGCATGGGTTGGCTATGATATTGGCTGCGGAATGACTGCAGCAAAATTACCCAAAAATATTTTAAGTGATTTGAAAAAGAAAGCCAAAGAAATTTATCATGCAGTAAAAAGAAATGTGCCCATGGGCCTGGGAAGAATGCACAAAGACGATTCAAGAATAACAGCGAAGACAAAGGAAGAATTTCAGAAAATTTTAAATCAGTTTAAAAAAGGCTCTCACAACAAACAAGTTCTGCAATTTCTAGAATCTGGAAAGACATTAAGAAGTCTTGGAAGTCTTGGCCATGGAAATCATTTTGTGGAATTGGATTCAGATGAAAAAGGAAATCCTTGGATTGTTGTTCATTCCGGCTCTCGCGGAATAGGGCACTGGATTGCAACATTATATATGAAAAAATCCTCTGGGAAAAATATTGGCTTCGAAGAAACATATCCAATAAAAGAAGATTCACAGGAAGGAAAAGAATATTTGAATTTGCTTGATTTTTGCCTTGAATTTGCAAAACTGAACAGGCTGGAAATTGTAAAGCAAGTCGTCCTTGCAATTGAAAGTATTCTCGGGAAGAGAATAAAATACACAATCTGGACAAATAAAAATCATAACCATGCTCTCAAAGAAGGTTCGTTGTTTGTTCATAGAAAAGGAGCAACACCTGCAAAGAAAGGTGAGCGTGGCATCATTCCGGCAAACATGAGAGATGGCTCTTTTCTCGTTGTTGGGAAAGGAAACAAGGATTTTATTTCCAGCTCATCGCACGGAGCAGGAAGAGCCATGAGCAGAACACAAGCAAAGGAAACTCTTGATGTTTCAGCGTTTAAAGAAGAAATGTCTCATGCAGGAGTCACAGGAGATTTCTCTCAGAAATTTGTTGATGAAGCACCAGAAGCCTACAAGAACATTTACAAAATTCTTGGTTTGCAAAAGAGATCAATCACTGTTTTAAGTCACCTGAAGCCGTTTGTGAATTGGAAATAAGTTATAAAATAGTTTAATAAAAATAAATTTATTTTATTATTATCTTTGAAAATCAATTTTTCCTCTCTCTGCTATATTCATCAATATATCCTGCCCCTCTGTCACTAAATCATCCATATTTTTTCTATTTATATCTGCTAAAAATTTATCAACAGGAAAACCAATACTTCTGAAATATTGCTCTGCTTTCTTCATGTCTCCTCTTGTGACGGCACGATATTTTTCCACCATTATCAAAACCGATTTGTTATCTATTTAAATATTTGTTTTAATGATTATGTTAAGCCAACAGTGACGGGATGGCAAATTTTGTAGTTTTATCGTCTATAAAAGACATATAGTTAAAGTTTAAATAATTGCCCTTTTTGGTTAATTAGAATATGCAAATGTCGTCGGTTAATCGTCAATTTAATAGTATTTATCGCCTTTTAAGTTAACGCAATCGTTTTAATCTACTTCTGCCAGCAAAACATCTTCAATTGCCTTGGTTCGTATGTATCTATCGTGGCTGAAATTATAACAGATTCCGCATAAACATTTTCTTCATTGCTTTCAGACAAAGAGCACAAATCTTCCTGGTTGCAGATTTTAGCAGTGCAATTAAGCCAGCTAGGAGACTTGGCTTCAATCTTGTTTTTTACATCTATTGGAAAGCTATCCCATTCCACTGTTCCCGACGTGGCAACAATATCTTCTCTTAATGTGCTGTTCAGCTGGATTTCTCTCAGAACAGCTCTTTCTGAATTCTGGATTCTGATGGAAAGGCCCTCATCTCCTCTCTGATTTTGATTTATGACTATTAAGACAACAACTGCAATAAGCAATATTGCCGTAAGTGCTTCAACAATCCTTATCCAGCCCCTATTATTTTTTGGAAAAAAATTATCGCTGAAAAATTTCCTATTTTTTTGTCTTTTATTATTCATTTGATATTTCATTTTTAAAGCCAAATTCGTTTTTAATATAGCAACCCACGGGATGATTATCACGTCTGATTTTATTCATTAACATCTTTTATTTCCATCACCAGACAATAGCATCTATGAATCCAATTTCTCTTGCTCCATTTGTTTTTATATATTGGACAGCAACGCTTTCCGCATAAACGCTGATTGTCACATTTACTTCAGGAGTTTTTATCTGCGTTCCATTGCTATAAGTAAATGCAAAGCCAAAGTTATCCAGAGAGCCAATATTCATGTTCTTTTTTAGCGTTTCATAGTCTGAGGTATAATTGTCTAGGAGAGATATAATTTTTGATTCAAAGACAATATTTTCTGTTTTTGACAACCCCAAAATATAGCCTGGATTGCCGTTCTCGTCTAGAATCTGGCAGGAGCCGATAGAACCTGATATATCCTGGAATTCTTCAGAATTATAAATCCTGAAAAAAGCGGCTCCGCTTCCCCCTCTATCAATCTGAAGATCTGTTCCAATTCCAACATTTAATAAATTTTCAGAATCATCTCTTACAAGAATATTATTGCTAAGCCCCATATTGCTTAAAAAATTATTTAATTCAACGCAATTATTTCCCGGATTGTTCAAACCCACAGAAACTCTTGTAAACTCTCCAGAGGTTTTCTCAAGAAGCTCTATCTTGACGTTTTCAAGGGCGTTTTCTTTTTCTCTTTCCTTGCCAATCTGCGAATCAAGAAGTATATACATAAAAATAATAAATGTTATGAACAAAAGAGAAGATATTACAATTCCAACATGAGAGGCTTTTTTGTTATTAATTTGATATTTCATTTTTAAACCCAAATCTATTTTTAATTTGTTGCTGATTATGATCCTTTAATCTTTTTACTGCTAACGTTATTTCTTTCTTGCTAACTTTGAACATATTCAATTTCATCCTCCCAAAATCAAGTTAGCCCCTGCTGAAATCATGAAAGAGAGAAACATTAGTATGAAAGAATGCCTTATTCCCGGCTTTATGTTTCCCTCTGAAAGCTTTCCTATAACCAATCCGGAGAAAAATCCCTGGATAAGAAGAAGATACAAGAAGGCATTTGCTATGTCTTGCTCATCTATAGGGGTTCCTCCCCCAATACCAATGCCGCTTATCCCAAGAGAAGCCCCTGAAGGAATTATGTTAACAATCATTGGGAGAATTTGAAACTGCAAAACAAGAATGATAATTATAAAAACAAAGAAGATAATATAGCCCTGGACAACAAGAGTTGAGATTGCGGCCTGCCTTTCTTTTTTAAGTTTGTCTGAAGTGCTGACAGCTTCTGTAACAGATTCTAAAATCCCCCCTATCTCTCCCCCGCTTCTTTCTGCCTGGCCGATTAATGTCAATGCTCTTGAAACAGTTTTGTTGTTAACGTCTTTTGAAAAAGTCTGCAATGCTGTTCCCAGGGGAATGCCAAGAGAAATTTGATTGGCAAGTTTTCTGATATTCTCTCCAAGAACGCCATAGGATTTTTCTTTTACATTGATTATGCTCTTGCTTATCGGCGTTCCTGTTTTCACGCTTTCAACAAGATTCCTCGCAAATTCAAGGAACATATCTTCTTTCTCTGCATTTACATTTGTTTCATGAACTACGGCAAAAACAAAAGGTGCAGCCACGCATAAAACCCCAAATCCAATTAGGAAAAAGAAAAATCTCGTATCAATAAATAGAAGGGAAACAGCTATTATTGCAATCCCAATCCCGATTCCAATCCAATGCCCTGTTTTTAATTGCATTTTTATTTACTTTATTTTAAGTTTTTTTAATATATACTTTCCATATCTTGTTTTAAATAAAATTTCTATAAATATGAATATTAGTAAAATATGAATAATAGAGGACCATGTAGTACTTATTTTATCTTTTAATATAATATTTAATAAATTGCCAATTAAACTCCCAACTATTAAAGTTAAAACTAAGAAAAGAATTATCATTAAAAATAACCTGAATTTTTCTTTCATCTTCTATGTCCCCTCCGGCTGCTTTATTTGAAGGAATGCGATGAAAAGTACGTTCATTACAGAAACACCAAGAACCATTACAAGAGTTATCATTCCCGTGCTTAAGCTTATCCCTAAGCCGCTGACCCTCATCATCATGAGCAGCAGCATGAGAATCATCGGCGCAGCAATAACAACACTGATATAAATATCCATGAAAGTTTCTGCAGCCTTGGAATGCTTTTCTCTTTCAAGCCTGTGTTCAAATAATAATGTTTGCGCCCTTTTGTCGAAAAATCCAGGCAAATCACCTCCTGAATTAATTGTCGTCGCAAGCCCGTTGTATAAATCTCCCAGTTTTCTGCTTGGAGAATTAAAAGCCATGTTTCTCAATGCAGTTACAAGATCATAGCCGTAAATATTAACCTCATTAAGAAGCTTTGTAAATTCCTTTTCCAGAAAAGGATATTCTTCTGTTGTAAGAATAATCTGGAAAATCTTGCTTGGCTCTATCATTGAATTTGATATTGAAGACATGTGTATTGTCGCAAAAGGAAGTTCTTGGTTTATCCTGCCTTCTATTGATTTTTTCTCCATGCTTGGATAGAAATATGTAAAAAGGAAAACAATAGCAGGGATTGCAAAAATAATCCAAAAAACCATGAGAAATCTGGAGCCAAGGCTTTGCTCAACAGAAACCAGGAAAGGAGGCGAGGCAACAAGGCTGAAGAACAGGAAAAAAAGCATTACAAATATAGAGGCTATGAATGCAACAAGAGTTGTGAAAAACATTACAGAAATATATGTCGCAGGGACAAATCCGAGATTAGCTCTTATCAAATCCCTTCTTAATGAATAGAATTTTCCCCTGTTTAGAAGATTCATGGAATAATTGTAGAATGTCCTGCTTGCAATCTTGACATACAAGCTCGGCTTTTTTTCTTTTTTCTTTATGGTTTTTGCTTCTTTTTTCTTCATTCTTTTCAAAGCCAGTTTTTCAAGCTCTGGGACTTTTTCCTTTTTAATAACATTGCCTTTGGAAGCAGGCATTTGTTTTTGCTCTTGTATTTTCTCTGGAATTTTTGGCTGTGTGAGGGGTTTTGGAACAGAAACATTCTCAACAGCATCGGAAAAATCTTGTCCATATTTTTTCATCAAGCTCTTAAGTTTTTGTATTTGCGAAGAAATAATTCTCCTTTCTGCCCCATTTACTATGTTTTTCAGGTCTTCAGAGAGTTCATTTATCTGGTCTGCAATTTTTTTTTGCATTTCAAAACTTTCCTTTGCTTTTTCCATTTTATGAATTTTTTATTTAATTTTTTATTGGGATTTTGCCATGGAACTTATCATTCTTTGCAGCTCAAGAACCTGCTTTTTTACTATATTAAATTTTATAGCATCTTTTTTGTTGTATGCCTGATCAAGCTTTTCCATCTGCTTGCCAAGAATTTTTATAAGATAGCCTATGTCTGAATTCAATGCATCCTCTTTTTTCATAAATGAAATAAGGGAAAAGTGTTATTAAATATTTCTTTTAAGATTGAGCAACCCCGTATTTTGCAAGAACTTCTTCGGGTTTCTTGTAATACTGTGTTATTACATCCTGGAATTGCTGGTAGTTGAAAATCTTTTTCTGATAAAGATTGTAAATAAGATTGACTCTTATCCTGAATTCTGCCTCTAATTCCTGGAATGTTATTCCAAACCTTTTTGCGATTTTCTCAAAAATCTTGCTGTTCTTCTTGAAATAGAAATTATCATCACTTGGATTCCAGATAAAAGGCGTGTTTGTCAAGGCAACGCCTTCCGGAGTGACATTTATTATTTCAACAATTTCTTTGAGCTTTCTCGTTTCCTGCTTTTGAGCAATAGCGTGCGTCATTATGCATACACAGTCAAGTACGTTAAGAAGTGTTGGTGAAAGTTCTATTGGCGGAGTTTCAAGCCTTTTTATTACAGTATCAACAGAATCTGCGTGCATAGTGCTTATTGAGCTGTGCCCTGAAGCCATTCCCTGGAAGAGAACATAAGCTTCTTTTCCACGAACCTCGCCAACAATGACATAATCTGGATTCTGCCTGAAAGAGCTTTTAAGCAATGTGAATAAATCTATTTCTCCAACATTTCCCGCTCCGGTAGCGCTGCGAACAACACTTGGAAGCCAGTTCTCTCTTGGAAGGTTTAGTTCTCGGGTGTTATGAACGAAAACGTTATTGCAAAGAAATTTTTCATGTTCTGGAATGCTTAGATCAAAAACTTCTGTTTCTTCTGAACTTACCCTTTTTACACTCTTTACCTTATCCCAGAATATATCATTATGGGAGATATCGTTGAATTCTGAGCCTGCAGGAGCAATTTTTTGCATATAGTTTCTGCCTATATTCTGAAATCCATTGAGATATCTTGATTGCAGTTTTATTTTTAATAAAGAATTTAGTTGTTTTAATCTATCAGAACTCAGGGGGATTACATCTGAAACTGTGTGGTGCGCTGTTTTGTCCATTTCCAGCAAAATCCTGTTCTTTCTCTTCTGCAAAAACCCTATCTCTTTGAACTTGGAAATGTTTTCAGAACTTGATACAGCCATATTAATGCATTTATCTTTTCTGTTAAAGTCATTAATTCTTGCTATTATGCCAAGCCTGAGAAGCAAAGTTTGCAAGTCAGAAAGAAGCTCGTAGCTTTGGGAAGCACAAGAAACTTCAAATTTTTTAACAGTTCCGTCGGCGCTGAAATATCCTCTTATAAAATGTTTTATCTGTTCATTTGACAGGTTAAGTATGAATTCCGGAATTTTTTTTGTAGAAGAATATCCATCAAAGCCAAGCACGTTCTTCATCATTTTATAGAAAATGGTGCTGTGAATCCTCATGGAAACCCCGCCATCATTCATCCGGGAAAACCCTGCGCCGAGATATTCTTTTACTCTCATAAAAACATCTATGCACTCCTGGTCAATATTTGATAGTATGACAGAATTGCCATTGTAATTATCATAGCTTCCGTCTCCGAGCCACAAACCGCAAAACTCAAGAAATTCCCTGCTGACTTTAAACAAAATAGGAACAGAAGATTTATTCTTGCTTTTTATTCTGATCTGCGATAATTCCCCCTGCGAGAATCTTTCCCCCAATTTCATAAATTCTTCAATTTTTATTATGTTATTTCCTTTCCACCATCTGAATCTTTCTTTTTCAACTTTCAGCATTTTGTAGTTATATTTTTCAAGCATTTTTCCGATAGGCTCTCCCTGCAAGAAATCATCTTTGAAATGTTCTAAATAGTTGATGAGGTTAATCCCTCTTGTTTCCCTGCCTTCTATTGGAAG
>Ga0209210_1003702_pt1 | contig 10205 bp, 7 predicted proteins | sample RifGroA1_FD_183991 | JGI IMG/M metagenome (GOLD analysis project Ga0209210, IMG submission 183991) | Contaminated groundwater microbial communities from Rifle, Colorado, USA - Rifle Groundwater A1 (SPAdes) (version 2) | ecosystem: Environmental > Aquatic > Deep subsurface > Groundwater >...
AGAAAATTGGCTAAACACTGGTGGGCGTTTCTACTTAGAGGAATAGTAGCGATTCTTTTTGCCTTGTTAGCATTTTTAGCAACCAGTTTTACCCTAAATCTTCTCTTGATTTTCCTAGGAATCTATTTACTCTTGGACGGACTGTTTACCGTCATTGCTTCACTGATGGCCGCTGGTGATCACAAGAACTGGTGGATACTTTTACTGGAAGGCATTGTTTCATTGGCTGCCGGTATTTTTGTCTTTGCTTGGCCAGTGCTAACCTTGACTATCCTAATTTACATTGTCGCTTTCTGGGCCATTATCACTGGTATTTTTGAATTCTTAGCTAGCTTGAGCGCCACTTGGGCCGCTCCGGGTAAAATTTTTATTGGTATAACCGGTGTTTTGTCAGTTATTTTAGGAATTGTAATTCTTCTTAATCCACTCTTTACGATTACTGCCACCATTTGGCTAATTGGTATTTATGCCTTAATTATTGGCTTGTCTCTCATTTTCTTTGGAATAAAACTTAAATCAACAAATTAAAGACCATAAAAGATATTAGGACTTTAGGAGGTCAATAAAAACATCACTCGGAATTTCTACCCGACCAAATGTTTTCATTCTTTTTTTACCTTTGGCTTGCTTTTTTAGAAGTTTATTTTTTCTAGTAACATCACCACCGTAAAGTTTAGCCGTAACATCTTTTTTCATCGCCGAAATATTTTCACGAGCAATAATTTTGCCTCCGGTAGCAACTTGAATCGCTATTTCAAACATTTGTCGCGGAATAAGATCTTTCAATTTTAAAGCTATTTTTTGAGCTTCACCTTGCATGTGCGAGCAGGGGACAATGCGGGAGAATTCTTCAATCTTTTCACCCGCAACCATAATATCAAGTTTAACCAAATCGCCCGGTCGCCAATCAATTATTACATAATTTTGCGACGCATATCCTGAAGAAACAGATTTTAACTTATCATAAAAATCAATAATTATTTCCGACAAGGGAATTTCGTAAAACAAAATTGCTTTTTCTAAAATAAATTTTGTATCTTTATAAACACCTCTTTTATTTTGAGCAAGTTCCATAATCGGCCCAAGATACTGCTTGGGAGTAATAATTTCCAAATTAACCCATGGTTCTTTGTATTCTTCTTTGCCCTCTGTCAGATTTTTTTGGTAATAAACTTGGGGTTGGGTCACAATTAAATCTAAATTATATTCCCGCTCTAAACGAACTTTAGTAATTTCCAAATGTAGAAGTCCCAAAAAACCACAACGAAAACCATAGCCAAAACTTAAAGAATTTTCCGGCGAAAAAACCAAACTGGAATCGTTTAATTTAAGTTTTTCAAGCGATTTTCTAAGAAGGTTAGCGTCATCGCCGTTAGAATAAATGCTGGCAAAAACCATTGGTTGCGGTTTTTTAAAACCAGTAATAGGGGAGACTAAATCGGGGGAGTCCAAAGAAATGGTATCGCCGACTAGAATCTCACTTAGGTCCTTAGCGCCAGTTGTAATGTAGCCGATCTCCCCCGCCTTGAGTATTTTTATTGGCTCATATTTTAATTTAAATTCCCCCACCTCACGAACTTCCTCAATTTTATTTGTGGCTAAAAATTTAATTTTTGCGCCCACAGAAAGCTCTCCATTAAAAACTCTCACATATGCCACTACCCCACGATAAATATCGTAGACTGAATCAAAAATTAATGCTTTAAAATTCCCTTCGCTTTTGCCAGAAGGTGAAGGAACTTTTTTAATAATTTCCTCCAAAACTTTTTCCACTCCCTCACCCGTTTTAGCAGAAACTTTTAAAATTTCATCAGGATTAATTTCCAAAAGGTCAGCTATTTCTCCCACTACTTTTTCAACATCAATGTTTTCAAGATCAACTTTATTAATCACCGGCACAATAGTTAAATTATTTTCTCGCGCCAAATGAAGGTTAGCTAAAGTCTGAGCTTGAATTCCTTTAGTGGCATCAACTAAAAGTATTGCTCCCTCAACTGCTTTTAGAGACCTTGAAACTTCATAAGAAAAATCCACATGACCGGGAGTATCTATCAAATTTAGTGTATACTCTAAATTTGAATTTTCAATTTTCAATTTTAAATTTTCATTTATAGTATTTTTACTATTGTATTCGTAATTCATTGTCACCGGCTGGAGTTTGATGGTTATTCCCCGCTCACGCTCAATGTCCATTGTGTCCAGCATTTGGGGTTTTATTTTTTCTTTAGATATTGTGCCAGTTACTTCCAACATTCTATCTGCCAAAGTTGATTTTCCATGATCAACATGGGCGATAATACAAAAATTTCTGATATTTTCAAGATTCATTTTAAATCCCTAATCATTTCCAACGCTTCTTCGCGAGTGGTAATTTTCTCTTCCAAAAACGCTTCTTCAATTTTTTTCTTTATTTCTCCGACTTTTGGACTAGCCGGTATTTTTAATTTTTCCATGATATCATTGCCAGTGATAAGCGTAAATTTTTTCAATTGTTGTTTTTCTTCTTGACTTGCCTGCTTTTCAAATTGATCTTTCTTTTTTAATGCTTCAAAATACATTTCTGTTTCCGGCTTGCCATTGGGACGAATGGAAGCACCAAGATCGGCTTTGGTTAAATCTAATAACAATTGGATGTGTGGATGGGTAAAAAGTTTTTTTTGCTTTCGCTCCGACATCCCCCGAAAGGCATTAACAATTCGCATATGTTGAGAAATAGCCCAAATACAGCTTTCAATAAAGGCGTTTGAAAACTTTAAACGGTCTAAAATTCTTCCCGCCATTTGGGCGCTTTGAGTGTCGTGCTCAAAAAAAGTAATTTTACTTTTGGGATGATCGCGAAAACCTTGCGTTTGCGGTTTGGCAATATCGTGAAATAAAACCGTCCAAGCAAGTTCTGCCGAGGGATTATCTAACGATTCCATTGCCAATAAAGTATGCGTCCAAACATCGCCTTCGCTATGAAATTCCGGTGGTTGAGTAACACCCTTTAAAATAATTAATTCGGGCAAGATAATTTTTAGCAAACCTAAAGACTCCAAACAAACTAAGGCTTCTTTTCTATTTTGACCGGTAATGATTGTGGTTAATTCTTCGCGAATTCTTTCAGCAGAAATGTCTGTAATTTTATGAGCATTTTCTTTAATTGCTTTTTCTGAATTTTTGTCTAATTTAAAACCAAGACGAGAAGTAAAACGAACTGCCCGAAGCATTCTAAGATAATCTTCTTCAATTCTTTCTTCTGGAATCCCCACAAATCTAATAATTTTATTTTTTAAATCAGCGATCCCATTTACATAGTCAATTATTTCTGATTTTTCTGGATCAAAAAACAAAGCGTTAACAGTAAAATCACGCCTCTTAGCATCTTGCTCGGCAGTGGTAAATTCTACTTTTTTTGGCCGACGATGATCAGCAATACCAATATCATTTCTAAAAGTAGCCACCTCAAATTCAAAGTCATTGTTTTTAACAGCTACCACGCCAAAAGCTTTACCTCTATCAAAACTTTGCAAAAAGATTTTTTTGACTTCTTCCGGTTTGGCAGAAGTGGCGATATCAATATCGTGAATTTCTTTTTCTAAATAAAAATCCCTAACCGCTCCCCCGGCAATATAGGCTTTAAAACCATTTTCTTGCAAAATTTTAACAACAGAAAAAGCCGCCTCTTCCAAAGGTGTAATTTTTTTAATTTTAAAATCTATTATTTCTACAGCCATAGACTTATTTTAGCACAATTAAACCTTATTAGCGAGGATTTATCTTTAAATCATAAACCAAAACATAATTTAAAACATTTATCAATTTACAGGTTTATTTTATCGTATGTATTTCGCGATCGCGATATATGCACGAATTTATCCTCCTGTTAATTGATTTCTTTTTTGATACCAAACATATTTAGATATTTTTCTTCATTCGTTAAAGCTTTTGATAGAAAATAATCTACGTTATTTTTTAAATTTAATATTTCAATTAAATCTTCTAATTCTACTGAAATATCGTTTGGTGTAATCCAAACTGATTTTTGGACAGGTCGACAATTTAATTCGCCTAATTTTGCCCTAAATACATCTCGCGTCTTTTTTCTCTTCTCTTCAATATCAAAGGCAACTATTCGCCAATATCCGTCCCATTTTTTTAATATTTTTCTTTTAATAGTTTTTAAACGACCTTTTGGGGTTAATTTTAAATATCTTTGTCCCTTAACTTCAATTTGTTCTAAATAACCACGTCTTTTAAGATCATATATTGTTTGAGACAAACTACCATGATAATCTTTAAATAATCTTCCCAAACCCCAATGAGGATAAGTTATTATTGCCACACCTTCCTGTGCCGAAGCGGCAATTAACATCAATATTTTTTCCGTCATTGTTCTCCTTGTCATTATACAATTTCCTCCTGTTAATCATCGTATGTATTTCGCGATCGCGATATATACACTATTTTTACTATCTGTTAATTGATAATTAATATTTATATCTTTATTTTACGAGAATATTATTTTTCAACAATTAATTTCTCTAAAAAATTTAGATCAATATCGTGAAAGTGAGTATAGCCTCTGACAACATGTAAATTGCCGGAAAGATTTTGAGCATATTTTTGACCATGCTCTAAAGGAACAGCCGGATCGTTGTCTTCATTTACAATTTCAAATTTCAGACATTTTGATTTTATTTGTTCCCAATTAAATCCCCCCTCAAAAAAATTATCTAAAGCCTCAAAATGCATCGGCGTTAAAGGCGTGGCAATTAAAATTGCTTTGGCAATTGGTCGGTCGGTATTTTCTAAATAATTTAAAATAGCCACTCCGCCAAGAGAATGACCCATTAAAACCCATGATTCATCCGGATGAAAACTTTCAATTAATTCAAGCCATTCTTGCGCTTTAGGAAAATAGTCGCCGGGCATCTCCGGCACTTCTACTTTTAAGCCTTTCTTTTCCCACTTTTCTTTTGCTTCTAAAAACCAATGGTCTTGGACTGTAGCATTCCAACCGTGAATTATTAAAACATTTTTAACCATCATATTTATTATTTTAATTTTCCACTGATGATCATTTTATCATCTTGGAGATTAATATTTTTAACTTCATAATTTTTGTATAACTTGTCAAAATTTTGATCCATGGCTTTATTTAAAGCGCTGGCAATTTCATTTTTTATAAACTTTGGCATTGCCAGACTTCCCGCCGTAAAACGCGAAACTTCAAAGTCAATTTTGCCATTTAAAACTTTGGGTATTGTCTCAATTTTAATTTGAGAACTTAACGGTTTTGTAAGCGTTCCAAAAATATCAACACCAGTATTTGAAATAATAACTTGAATATTTTTAATAATGAAATCTTTGCCCGATATGCCTTCGGCGGTAATAGCCGTTAGTTCTGCTGATGTGACTGTGATTTCAAAATCTTCTTGACCAGACAAAATTTTTAACTTATCATAAAAATCATTTTTGTCTTGAAAAGTTGCTGTAATAATTTTTGATGAAAAATTAATTTTCTTAATTTCTCTATAACAATAAATTGTGCCAAAAATTGATACAATTAATAAACCAATAAAAAGAAAAAGCATGGTTTGCATTGTGCAACAACTTTTATACAGCGTCTTTTTATCTAGTTCAGCATAAAACTCATCTTCATGGTTCTTCATCCTCAATCACCTTTCCTTTTAACCGATTAAAAATTGTTTTAACAGAAGCTGCTTCTTCGCAACCAAATATCCATGCTAAAGTTAAATAAAGCGAAATTGCTACCGCTATACCAGCAAAAGTTTGTAAAAACACACCCCAAAAGCGAGTCATATCAACAAAAATCGCCATAATAAATTTTGCCTCTTGCAAAGCTATGGCCATAATAACTGAAGCAAATAAAATTTTTGCGAAATATATTAAAACTGGCCATTCGGCAATTTTAATTTTTCCTCGCAAAAAAAGATATAAAATTAAAGCATTAACAAATGAACCAATGGAATAAGCTAAAGCCAAACCAGTAATTCCCATTGAAGTGGCAAGTATCTTACCTAAAATGACTGAAATAACAACAGTAATAATGGTGATCAGCATTGGTATTTTTGTATTGTGCAAAGCATAAGAAGCGCGAGCGAAAAGAGGTATAATACCAGTAAAAACAAGAGCAACTGCAAAATAGCCCAAGGTGTTAGCCGTATCAATAGTCTGTTGCCAGCCAAAATGTCCCGAACCCAAAATTAGTCTGACAATTTGAGCCCGAAGAAGAATAATACCAAAAACAGTTGGGACCATAAAAAAGAGTATTGAACGGAGGGTTTTAGTAAAATCAGTTCGGAACCCAGTCCAGTTTTGATGAGAATATTTTTCCGACAAGGTTGGGAAAATGGCTACGGCAAAAGAAGTACCAAAAACAACCATCGGCATAGTTTGAATGTTGTCAGCTAAATTATAGACCGCGATCGCCGATCCACCTAAAACTGAAGCAATGCTGGTAAAAACAAGGAGTAATATTTGATTAGCGCCTAAGCCAATTGCTCGCGGGAACATTAAAATACCAATTCTACAAACAGAGGCATTTTTAAAATCTAAAACCGCCCGCCATCTAAAACCCATTTTAACAGCAATGGGAATCTGCACCATCATATGTAAAAAAGCACCAACGACAACCGCAATTGCTACACCCATAATACCCATGGTTGGGGCTAAAAATAATGTCCCTAAAATAATAATAAGATTATAAACTAACGGCGCTAAAGAATAGACTAAAAATCTTTTATAAGAATTTAAAATTGCGCCAAAAATATAGGAAAGACCAAAAAAGATTGGTGAAAGAAGCATTATGCGGGTTAATTTAACTACTGTAGCCAATTTTTCACTACTAAAACCAGGCAAAAATAGAGGCGCCAAATATGGCATTAAAAGACCTAAAATTATAGAAAAAACAACTAAACTAAGAACAGCAATATTGATCACCGAGTTCGCCACTTGCCAAGCTTCTTTTTCTTTTTTTTGATGAATCAGTGACGAAAAAACCGGGATAAAAGCTGAAGAAATTGCTCCCAAAATTAGAACATTAAATAAAAGATCGGGAATTCTAAAAGCAGCGTAATAAGTTGACAAATCATCGGTAAGAATTTTTTGAGTTAAATAGTGATCTCTTAAAACTCCTAAGACATTTGATAAAAACAGAGTAATAATCAGAATGATAGAGGCACTGACATAGGAATTTTTATTACTAAAAACAATTCCAAGAAACTTTCTCATAAGTTTATTTTACAAGTTTTGAGCGCTTAAAACAAGGTTTATTTTTTAAATATCTTTTTAATTTTTTCATTGGTTCTTTGAATACTTTGTTTTAATTTTTGAGCTTGGGCTTTGATTTTTACTTTGATATTCCTAAAAACAAGTTTTGTTTTATCAATAAATCTTTGAAAAACACCCTGTACTCTAGACTTAATGTTAGAAGCCTGAATTTTAGTTTTAATTGGCGCAGGTGTTGGAGATAAGATTTTAGTTTTAATTGGAGTAGAAGTTTTTGTTGGAGTTGGAACGAAAGTTTGAATCGGAGTAGGAGTTGCTGTTGCCGTTGCTGTTGGAGTCGGAGTCGGAATAGGAGTAGGTGTTGGAGTGGAAGTTACTAAAAGTCTTGGTCCGATTTGGCTGATTTTGTCATTTATATTTTTAAATCCAAGAGTATAGGCTGGAGAATTTGCTTGCAAGCGATAATCTTTGTTGGCATAATCCATAAATAAAGGGTCTCCTGAAGTGAAATTATTTTGTATTTCTGTATAAGTGTACCAAGGATGAGCGGGGTTGCCGTTGATTTCATTATTTAGAATTAAAAAGTTCGTCGATTGATAGTTGATATTGTTATTTACTTTGCAGTATTTCGCATGAGCCGGTTGATCCTCCCACATAAAAGGATTAAACATTTCCGGATAATTGGTAATGTAGGGAGACCCTTCGTAATTCACAGCCATTATCATGTTATAAATATGGGGTTTCGTCGGCGGGGTGCCGTCAAAATATTCCGGATTTTGCCATAATCCAGTTTGATTCATCAAAATACCTTCTGTGTTGTCAATAACAATATTATTATCAACCGTATTATTCCGGCCTCCGTTCATCTGCATCGCTCTGGGTACTTTGGAGACAATATTGCCATAGACGGTGTCACTACTGGAAATGCTGTCAATATAGATCCCGACAAGAGCAGTAGGCCAGGCAATATTGGGGTCGGCTTTAATATCGTGTACGTAGTTGTAACGGATAATAGTGCCACGCTCGGTATAGTCAAGCTCGGCATAAGTATAAATGGCACCGACATCGCACGTTTCCGTCATCACATTATAGATTTCGTTGTATTCAACAAGGTTATTGTTGCTCCCATAAAGCAATATGGCGCTATGGGGACCGTCGTGAATAAGATTATGCGCCGCGGTATTGCCAACGCCGTATATATGAACTGCCGGACGATATGTCCTATCCCAACGGGCATAATTATGTATATGATTGTCGGTGGCAAAGTTATTGCCCGAAGTAAGTGTTTTACGATCACCACCTTCAAGATAGATAGGCAGATCGCCGGTTTGGTAAATTTCGCTATTGGTAACACCGCTTTTTGACGCCTTATATATTCTCACTCCGTCGGTGCCGATATTGCGGATCAGGCAGTTATCAACCAAATTGTTTGTCCCGTTGTTGATAGAAACTGCCATACCTCTTGTCTCTTCCATAGTCAAGCCTCGAAAGACAGTGTTGGAACAATTATTTAAATTGATAATTGATGACGGAAGAACCGAGACAGATGTTTTTCCAGTCTGAATCGGCGAAGGCGGCCAGAAGTAAAGAATGCCGCTGGTCCGATCGATATACCACTCATTTGGCTGATCCAACTCTTCTAAAATATTCTGATAATAAAACCTTCCTCCCTGCTCCCATGGTTTCCATCCTGTATAGCTGTAATATCTTCTTGTTTCGGTAGAAATAAGCTTATTGGTAGTGTCAAGAGAGAGAATTTTTTCATGGCTGTCGGCCCAGTCATAACGCCAATAACCATGAACCCAAACATCGGAAGGGTCCAACCAGTTTTTCGGCCGCTCACTGGTATAACGGAATCGGTTGTTGAGAAAACCAACGCCCTGACTGCTAATATCATATGTTCCAGTTCCCCCTATTCCATCTATCGAAAAAGTAGTCGAAGATAAAACGGTGATTTGATTATTAAAAACATTGGCGGCAGTATTACCTTTGACGCCTTCAATCGTAATATAGTCACCTGTGACTAGTTGATGGTTTTCCGCAGTAGTAATCACAATCGGATTTGTGTTGGTGGCGTTGGTAATTGTCAGTGGCCATGAATCTATATGCTCCCATTCCAAGAGTTTATTGCTGGCGTCAGGATTGGGCCAGCGAGCAAGAGTCATCGGGCTATCATTAAAAAATAATTCAAGGCCGGCATTGGTATGATTGTTTTCCGGTGATTCTCCAGAGGCAAAACCACGTTGTTGCAGTTGTCCAAAATCGGTAATGCCTTGCGATTTTAGATCAATTTGGAGAACATTTGGCCGTGTACTGTTATCAAAACGATTTAATATTGTCGGATCGGAAACAGGAGTAAAACCGGAAATTTCTTTTGCCCCACTAAGGATTGGTTTTTCGTTTTGATAGGCTTGATAAGTAATTGGCGCTTCCATGGCGCCGCTATCTTCGGCTAAAAGTTCAAAAGTATTTGTGCGCGAATAAGTCCCGCCCCGCAGAAAAACTGTTGCCCCGGGAAAGATAGTAAAATCATTTCTCTTGGTACGAATTGTGTCACGGGCTTTTTCTAAAGTGGCAAAGGGCTTGTCAATTGTGCCTTCGTTTAAATCACTGCCTGTGGAAGAAATGTAATATTTTAGAGCGTTTGGATTGGTATCGGCAAGATAAGAGCTTACTTTTAAAAAATCAAAAGCAATAATTGATAAGACTAAAAATAAGAGTAACAGAGTTAAGAAAAGCCTCTTATTTCTTATATTTTTCCAATATCTTTTTAAGTTTTTCATATGCTCTTTGAATATTTTGTTTGACTTTTTGAGCTTGAGCTTTGATTTTTACTTTTGCGTTTTGGTAAATAAGCTTTGTTTTATCAATAAATTTTCGATACAAACCTTTTACATTAGACTTGATATTAGAAGCTTGAATTTTTGTTTTAATTGGCGTAGGTGTTAAAGTTTTGGTTTTAGTTGGAGCTG
>Ga0209210_1003703_pt1 | contig 10203 bp, 6 predicted proteins | sample RifGroA1_FD_183991 | JGI IMG/M metagenome (GOLD analysis project Ga0209210, IMG submission 183991) | Contaminated groundwater microbial communities from Rifle, Colorado, USA - Rifle Groundwater A1 (SPAdes) (version 2) | ecosystem: Environmental > Aquatic > Deep subsurface > Groundwater >...
ATTGGGAATGATGAACAGAATTGAAAGGCAATTGCAGGAGAAAAAGAAAATTGAATTGGATGCCTTGTCGGATTTGCTGCAAAGGCACAGAGAAACAGAAGAAAAAATATTATATCCAAAAATGGACGAATTTCTTAGCCAACACCAGAAAGATATTATTATCGGAAGAATCAACGAGGTTGCCTTGAAAATAAATGACTGAACGGGGAAATCTTTGTTTTTGCGCATTCTGTAAGCGGTAAATAACGCATGCGATTATGTCAATGTTTTTGGGCACTTGCAAAAATTTGAGGATAGTGTATAATATGAATCAAGTAGCGTAAAGGTCGAAAAGCTACGGAATTGTTAGATTAATCGGTAAAAGATGCGCGACATATGGCAGAAAAGTTTCAAGACCAGGAGTTTCTTGAATACGTCGTTAAGTCTTTAGTCGACAACCCGTCCGCGGTAAAAGTTGACCGCAAAGTTGACGAAATGGGGGTTTTGGTAACTCTCAAAGTTGACCCGGCTGATATGGGTAAAATCATCGGCCGCAGCGGCAATACCGCGAAAGCGATCCGTTCGCTCTTGAGAATCGTCGGGCTCAAAAATCACGCTCGGGTGAATCTCAAGATTGAAGAACCAGCAGAGGGCGGCCCGCGTTCTCCCAAAAGAACCGTTGAGGAAGCAGTTGACGATTTGAAGCTGTAAGAACGACCTTTCCCGCCGTTGGCGGGATGAAGCTCTTATTAAATCAGACAAAAAAGAAACTGTGCTATAATTGATAGCGCAGTTTCTTTTTTCCAAAAACAAATTAATTTTATGACCGTTTTTCATATATTTACTATTTTCCCCGAATCATTTAAAAGTTACTTTAACGCGTCTATCCTGAAACGCGTCCAAAAAAAAAGAATAATAAAAATAAAAATTTACAATATTCGCGATTTTGCGAAAGATAAACATAAAACGGTTGATGACCGGCCATACGGCGGCGGGGCCGGAATGCTGATGAAGCCGCTGCCGATAATAAAAGCCGTTGATAAGATTGTTTCAAAAATTAACCGCAAAAAAATGAAGATTATTGTTTTTTCGGCAAAGGGCAGGCAGTTTAATCAGAAAATGGCTTTTGACTGGTCTAAAAAATACAAGGATATTATTATGATATGCGGCCGCTACGAGGGGATTGATGAGAGAGTTAAGAATGTTTTGAAGGCGCAGGAAATTTCTATCGGCCCCTATGTTTTAACGGATGGCGAAATTCCGGCAATGATTTTGGTTTCCGGTCTCTCCCGACTTCTGCCCGGAGCGATACGTTGGGATTCCCTCCAAGAAGAATCTTTTTCCGGTAAAAATATTAAAAATGGAAAAAAAGGATTATTGGAATATCCGCAATATACTCGGCCGGATTTCTTCAAATATCCTTCAGTCGGCGGGAAAAAATATGCCGTGCCGAAAGTTCTCTTAGGAGGAGACCATAAAAAAATTTCCGAATGGAGGAAAAAACATGGTAAGATGACATAATAATCATGACCTGGGTTTTATTGGCTATTTCCGCTTATTTTCTGCTTGCGCTTGTTGATTTGATTGACAAGAAAATTTTATCTTCTCCCTCGTTAAACCCTCTGACTTACGCTTTTTACACGGGCCTTCTTGGTTCACTCGCTTTATTTTTTTGGCTTTTTGATTTTTCTTTTTTATCTTTTGGTTATACGATTATCGCTCTTTTGGCCGGAGCGGCTTTTTTTGTCGCCACCCTTTTTTTATACGGGGCCATTATCCGCGGTGAAGTTTCCCGCGTTATTTCAATCGTTGGCGGCTTGTCGCCGATTCTTGTTTTTGTTTTTTCCGTTTTTTTTCTGGGGGAAAAAATACACGCCTCTTCTTTTATCGCGCTTTTGATGCTGATTTCCGGAAGCGTTTTGCTTTCTTTTGCCAGGAAAGGGAATAAATTTGAATTCGGCCGATATTTTTTCCTTCTTTCTTTTTTGGCCGCTTTCTTTTTCGCCGCTTCTTACGGCTTGACCAAGGCGGTTTTTCTAAAAACCACTTTTTTGAACGGATTTGTCTGGATGCGAATCGGCGCTTTAATTTGTTGTCTATTCGTTTTTTTAGAACCGAAGTCGCGCAAAATTATTTCGGGGGGCATTAAGGGGTTCTCGCAAAAATTAACAACTCTTTTCCTTTTTAATAAAGGCGTCAGCGCCCTTGCTCATCTAATTTTGAATTACGCCGTAAAACTTGGTTCGGTTGCGATTGTAAATGCCCTGCAGTCGGTCCAATACGCTTTTATTTTTATTTTAACGATAGGGCTTTCATATTTTTTACCCCGTGTTTTTTATGAGTCTTTGGCGCCAAAACGCTTGATAACCAAAATGACAGGCATATTTTTAGTTTCTTTGGGCGTCGCTTTTCTTTTTTTGGATTTCTGACAAACCATATAAATGATTGCGACCGCTTAAAGCCGTATAATTTTAAAGTAATGAGAAAAATAATAATTTTTATTTTAGGAATTTTGATAGTGATTTACGGCGTCTTATATCTGGCCGTTCGCCAGATTCCGCCGGTTGAGCCGAAAATTTTCGGCGTGACTTTTTCCAAATTTTTCGCCGAAAAATTCGGCCTTGATTGGAAGAAAGTTTACGAAGAAATTTTAGCGGATTTGGGAGCGCGGCATTTGCGCATTCCTGCTTATTGGACCGAAGTTGAGCCGGAAAACGGCAATTGGTATTTTGACGACATTGATTGGCAGTTGGAAAAAGCGAAAGAATACGATGCCAAAGTCATACTGGCAATTGGGAGAAAATTGCCGCGCTGGCCGGAATGTCATGAACCCGCTTGGGTTCAATCTCAAAACTTAAATCTCAAATCTCAAAACTTGTTTGAATATATGAGAAAAGTTGTTGAGCGTTATGACGAAAATCCGGCGGTGATTGCGTGGCAGGTGGAAAACGAGCCGTTTCTGCCTTTTGGAGACTGTCCCTTGTTCGGGAAAGAAGTTTTAGACGAAGAGATTGAAATAGCAAGGAGTCTTTCGGACAAACCGATTATAATAACCGACAGCGGCGAATTCGGCGCTTGGTTTCTGGCGGCAAAAAGAGGGGATATTTTCGGAAGCACATTATATCGCCACGTTCGGACTAAATTAATCGGCCATTTCACATATCCTCTCCCGCCCTCTTTTTTCCGTCTAAAACAAGGTTTGTTGAAATTTTTTGTCAGGGAAAAGCCGATAATTGTCGTTGAATTGCAAGCCGAACCGTGGCTCCCCAAAATGCTTTACGAAACTTCCGTTGGAGAACATTTTAAACATTTTAATCCCGAAAGGTTTAAAAAGGAATTGGAATACATTAAAGGCACGGGTTTTGATACTTTTTATTTCTGGGGCGTAGAATGGTGGTATTGGTTAAAACAAAACGGCCGTCCGGAAATGTGGGACATGGCCAAGGAAGCAATTGAAAATACGAGATGATATAAAATTTGCGACCGCATAAGTTATATCATCGCAAGAAGATAAAAATAAAAAAAGATATATGAAATTAGAATTTCCTAAGAATTTTTATTGGGGAAGCGCGACATCGGCTCATCAGGTGGAGGGAAACAATCGTAATGATTGGACGGAGTGGGAGCATGGAAATAGCGCTCGCCTTGCCGCAGAAGCGGCAAGGCGTCATGCGAATGCGTCCATGCGAATTCCGAACTACATTTTAGAGCGTTATCCGAATCCGTTGCAGGAGGAAAATTATATTTCCGGCAGGGCTTGCGACCACTATCATCGCTTCCGCGAGGATTTTGATATTGCCAAGCAATTGGGCCATAACGCCCACCGCTTTTCCATTGAATGGAGCCGTATTGAGCCGGAAGAAGGAAAATTTGACGAAAAAGAAATAGAACATTACCGTCAGGTGATTTCGGCTTTGAAAGAGCGGGGGATTGAGCCGTTTGCGACCTTGTGGCATTGGACGAACCCTATTTGGTTTCAGGAAAAAGGAGGGTGGCTTAATAAAAGCGCGCCAGAATATTTTGAACGCTATGTTAATAAAATTGCTCTATCGCTGAAAGATGTAAACGTAAATTTTTGGATAACCTTAAACGAGCCGGAAATTCATGCCGGCAATTCTTATTTGAAAGGCTGTTGGCCACCGCAGGAAAAAAACTTAATTTCATGTTTGCGAGTAATTAAAAATTTGATTAAAGCTCACCGAAAATCATATAAAACAATCAAAGAAATTAATCTGAATAATCAAGTCGGCATTGCCAAGGACAATATTTATTTCGAGGGGTGGCCGATTTCGTTTTTTTCTAACTGGCTTTGGAACGAATTTTTTTTAGATAAAATTAGAGATCATCAGGATTTTGTCGGGTTGAATTATTACTTTCATCGTCGTTTTCCAAAAAATGAGAATAAGGCGATAGCAGATATGAATCGGGAGATTTGTCCCGCAGGGATTTTTCATGTTTTGAAAGGGCTAAAAAAATATAACAAGCCGATTTATATTACCGAAAACGGGTTGGCTGACGCTAAAGATGAAAAGCGGACAAAATTTATAAAAGAACATTTATTTTGGACGCAGAAAGCGATTCAAGAAGGCGTTGATGTGCGCGGATATTTTCACTGGTCTTTATTGGACAATTTTGAATGGGACAAAGGTTTCTGGCCGCGCTTCGGGCTGGTGGAAATGGATTACAGAACCCTTCAGCGCAAAATTCGTCCCAGCGCTCTGGAGTACAAAAAAATCATCTCGTACGGGGCATTGACATAATTTTTATATTTGCTATGCTTGTCGCAAGCTTATAGAAAGAAAAGGGCAAGGGCTTAGCCCCCAGTCTATTCCTAAGTAAGAGGGGATTTGGATTGGGGAAGCGGTTCTTGCCTTTTTTAATTCCCGGAGTTCTTTGAAAAACAACAAATAAATAATATAGCTGATAGAATAGCTATAAAGGAGGGTTTAGAGATGAGACACAAAAAATTAGATGAAATTTTGGAGAGGCTGAATAAGGGAGCAGAAGATGCGACTTCTGTCATTGATGCGAGGAGACCTAAAGAGGAAAAACGATTTTTGGGCATTGATTTTGGAGAAATTTCCTACGGCACATGCGCAATTTGCGGAGACTATATCTGGGAAAATGAGGTTGACCGGGAAGAGGCGTTTTTTGAAGCATTTGACCCGCGTCCTCCGCACCATAGCCGGTGCCTTGGCGAATTTTTGAGAACCGGAAAGCTTCTTCCGGAGCATATGGCGTATTATCAGGATCCCGAAATGTATTTTGCTCTTGAATATGGAATTTCTTCGAACAAAATTTATGAAGACGCTGCAAAAAGAGGCAATCCGATAAAGAGAATGAGTTGGGACGAGGTAGTTGATTTTCTTACCGAGAGAGCCGTTTCTCTTTCTTTGCTTTCCGACGAACAGGCTGACGCGGCTAAGTTTTCATTCGCCCTATCCAGTCGCCTTTCCGGACAGGTAGAAGTTCCTGTTTTTGCCTGCCGTAATCCTTATCGTCCGAACATTTTATTTACGGATACGTATATTGATGAACCGATGCAAGCCCTGTCCGAATATGAAATATTGGTTATCCGTGAAGCAAAAGAAAAAGGCCATCCGCTGGAATTTGTTGTTGTGGCACCGTGTAAAGATGCTTTTGGTCCTGAAAAGACCGAGTTTAAGCAAAAGGATCTGTGCGATGTTGGAGTAATTGCCGGCTTTCAGGTCTTAAAAGACGGGGGAAGCGGCGATGACATGGTACGCATGCGGGCGCTTGAGAGGGTGAAGGTTTCGTGGAAAAACGGGCCTTCGCTTGTTGCGAAGATTGAGCACCTTCCCGAAATTAAGGATGTGGATTTTGGAGATTTCAGGGTAAAGGAAAAGATAGAAACCATAGCCATGGTCGTGAAAAATCATGGCGAGGGGCTTTTTCCGCCGAGGGCGTTGAATTTATGGAAGGCTCTTCATGCGGTCATTAGCGAAGGGAAGTTCGGTTTTTTGCTTGATTCTTTCCCATTTTTTGTGGGCATGGATTCAATGTGGGAAGCGGATCTGTTCCCTTACCGCTACGCGGTGCTTAAGGCCAATTCTTTATCCGAGCGTCTTGAAAAGACGTATGAACTTGCTTCTCTTTTCAACCAACGGGTAACGAAGTTAAAGGAAGATGCCGGGAAAAGGGTCAAAAACCAGGCCGAAGAACAGAACAAAATGATGCTTCGTGTTCAGCGGGATCAACTGAATAAACAGTTGGGTGATCAGAATGAGGAAGTTGCCGAGTGGGAAGCTCAGCTTTCCGTTCTTGAAAAAATAACTTCTCCTCTGCCCCCGCATGTTATAAAAGAGGCAAAAAAGCAGATAAGCAAAATTAAACGTTATAAGTCCGACGATTCTCCGTACGGCAAGATTGCCGAATGGTTGGGAGATAACTTTTTCTCGCTTCCATGGGATAAGCGCACTAAAGATAATTTTGATATTGAGCGCGCAAGACAAATTCTTGAAGAAGATCATTTCGGTCTTCGCCATGTCAAGGAAAGAGTTCTCTCTTACCTTGCCCTCGCGAAAGAGCAGGAAAAATTTAGAGAACTTGTTATGTCGGGCAAAGCCGAGATGAAACTGGAGCATAAAAAGCGAACCGTGCTTTGTTTTGTCGGTCCGCCGGGCGTTGCCAAAACATCGCTTGGACGTTCTGTCGCACGGGCGCTTGGAAGGAAGTTCTACGCAACTTCTTTCGGCGGCGTTGAAGACGAGCATGAAATTCATGGATTCGCGGAGACGTATATCGGTTCCATGCCCGGACAAATCGTTCGCGGTTTGATCCAGGCCGGTTCCAAAAATCCCGTCTTTATGATTGACGAGATTGATAAGATGAAAAAAGTGCGGGGAAATCCTGAAGCGGCGTTTCTCGCCGTGCTTGATTCAACTCTTTTTGACGGTTTCACAGACAAGTATATGCGGGTGCCGTTTGACCTTTCCGAGGTTTTATTCATTACCACCGCCAACAGCCTTGAGAACGTTATGCCGGCGCTGGTGGATAGAATGGAGATTATAGACTTTCCCGGATATACTTCCGGTGAAAAGCTTGAAATCGCCAAAAAGTTTCTTGTGCCGAAAGCCTTGACATATCACTACCTTTCGGGAGAGGTTGAATTTCCCGACGAAACGCTTATGGCCGTAAGAGACGAATGGACCAAGAAAGAAGCCGGAGTGCGGATGTTTGACAAGCAAATTTCCGCCATTTGCCGCAATCTTTTGATGGAGCGCGACGCTAAAATACGCGTTGTAGAGCCAGGCGTTCTTTCCAGATTTCTTGGCCCGAGAATGGCGCACAGCCAAACAAATCCTAATTCAGAAATAGGCGTTTCCACCGGTCTTGCCTATAGCGAAGCCGGGGGATCGGTTATATTCGTTGAAGTTGAACGTTATACTGCCGATGCGAAATTCGCAAAAATTGAGGACCAGATATTCGCCACTGGCAGCGTAATGGAAGTCATGAAGGAGTCCATGTTTGTCGCTCTCTCTCGCGCGCGCAAGCTCGCCGAAGACGAGCAAAATACCCTTGGAATTACTTTGGATAAGTTTGAACATTCGCGTTTTCATATTCACATAGCTCCTTTGGCCGGGAAAAAAGACGGTCCGTCCGCCACGATAACGCTTTTTGTCGCGTTGGTGTCGGCGCTTTCGGATCGTCCGGTAGACCATACGGTTGCAATGACCGGAGAGCTGACTCTTCACGGAAAGATGCTTAGCGTGGGCGGGCTTGAACAAAAATTCAGCGCCGCTCATCGCGAAGGAATAAAGAAGGTTCTTTATCCCTCTCAGCTTAAGGAAAAAGTTGAGTACATCCAAAACGGTCATCCGGAATTGAAAGAGTTGATCTATGTCCCGGTAAGTACGGATAGAGAAGCGTTACGGCATGTTTTTGAGCCGGACGCGCAATAAAAAAAACCAACAAAGGCCGATCATTTTAATCTTGATCGGTCTTTTTTATTGTTGATGAATTTTATCCCCAAGCGCTTGACATAAATTTTCAGGCGCATATAATCAAAATATTATGTAAGATTTATTTTGAAAATTGAATTTCAAACAGATCCGCGATTGGCCGTTTATAAAAGTAGCCAATCGCGGGTTTGTTTTAGATGGCACATTGATAAACAAAAAGCAAGTTCTACGCATTTATATTATTTTTTCTTTTGTTCCGTTTCGAATGTTGCCTGCGAGCGTAAGCGAGTAGCTGCAACATTCAGAACCGAGCACATAAGTTTCTTATGTGCTCGGTCAAGAAATTGTAAAAAATTTCTTCTAGAAATTTTTTACAATTTCATTTGAGAGTTTGATCCTAGCTCAGGATGAACGCTGGCGGCGTGGATAAGGCATGCAAGTCATACGCCCCGACTACTGATTTATAGCAATATAAATTTGAGGTCGGGGAGTGGCAAACGGGGTAGTAATACGCATTTACGTGCCGTTAACACGAGCATAATTCCGCGAAAGCGGAACTAATTCTCGATAGTCCCCCGCCCTTCATTTTGATCGGTATCGCTTTGCGATACTTATTAAAGTGAATGGCGGGGGTAAAGGCGAAAGCCGGTTGACGAGCGGAGTGCGGCCTATCAGCTAGTTGGCAGGGTAACGGCCTACCAAGGCGATGACGGGTAGGGGGCGTGAGAGCGCGTTCCCCACCAATGGCACTGAGACACGGGCCATACACCTACGGGTGGCAGCAGCCGAGAATCTTCCACAATGGGCGAAAGCCTGATGGAGCGACGCCGCGTGACCGAGGAAGCTCTTCGGAGCGTAAAGGTCTTTTGTAACGGAGAAAGCCCCGCCTTTGGCGGGGTTGATAGTACGTTGCGAATAAGGGGCTGCTAAACTCGTGCCAGCAGCAGCGGTAATACGAGTGCCCCGAGCGTTATCCGGATTTACTGGGCGTAAAGGGTGTGTAGGGGGCTTTGTTAGCCCCGCTTTAAAGGTCTGCGCTTAACGCAGAAGATGGGCGGGGAACGGCAAGGCTTTGAGGATGCGAGAGGTTGATGGAACTCTGGGTGTAGGGGTGAAATCCGTTGATATCCAGGGGAACACCAAAGGCGAAAGCAATCAACTGGCGCATTTCTGACCCTGAAACACGAAAGCGCGGGCATAAAAAAGGATTAGATACCCTTGTATTCCGCGCCCTAAACGATGTTCTCTGGCTATTTGAAGTATCGACCCTTCGAGTGGCGAAGCTAACGCGTTAAGAGAACCGCCTGGGAAGTACGGCCGCAAGGCTAAAACTCAAAGGAATAGACGGGGACTTGCACAAGCAGTGGATCATATGGTTTAATTCGATAACAAACGAAGAACCTCACCAGGATTTGAAATCCTAATGAATTCCGGCAGAAACGTCGGAAGTCTCACAAGGACATTAGGACAGGTGTTGCATGGCTGTCGTCAGTTCGTGGTTTGAATTGTTCCCTTAAGTGGGGTAACGAACGCAACCCTTGTGCTGTGTTATACGTGTCACAGCAGACCGCCCCCACCAAAGCGCACTTCGTGCGAATTTTCAATTTTCAATTCCCAATTTTTAAACATTTATAAATTAAGTCATTATTTAGAAATTGAAAATTAGAAATTAGAAATTTCGTGCGAGTGAAGCGAAGCGCGTTGTGGTGGGGGAGGAAGGCGAGGATGACGCCAAGTCAGCATGACCCTCTGATATCCTGGGCTACACATATGATACAATGGCCGGCACAAAGGGTCGCAAAGCCGAAAGGCGGAGCTAATCCCATAAAACCGGCCCTAGTTCGGATTGAGGTCTGAAACTCGACCTCATGAAGCTGGAATTGCTAGTAATCGCGGGTCAGCTATACCGCGGTGAATACGTTCTCAAGTCTTGTACTCACCGCCCGTCAAGCCAAGAGAGCCGGGAGTACCCAAAACTCCGCCTCGGCGGGGCTAAGGTAAGTTCGGTGATAGGGGCTAAGTCGTAACAAGGCACGGCTAGCGGAAGCTGGTCGTGGATTTTTAAACTTAAACTCGTTCTATTTGCTAAGGCAGATAGAATTAGTCAGGCGATCCCCGCCATCGGCGGGGTGGAGCATTAATCTCGGAGCTTTAAATTGAGATTTCTCTCTGCCCGAGAGATTAAACTCGGAGCTGTTCTTTCCTTTTTGCGCAAGCGCGAAGAGGAAGGGAATGCTCGCCCCGCCTTTGGCGGGGCGGCACGGAACAAAAGAAAGAATAATAGCGCATCAAAAACGCCTTA
>Ga0209210_1003705_pt1 | contig 10200 bp, 10 predicted proteins | sample RifGroA1_FD_183991 | JGI IMG/M metagenome (GOLD analysis project Ga0209210, IMG submission 183991) | Contaminated groundwater microbial communities from Rifle, Colorado, USA - Rifle Groundwater A1 (SPAdes) (version 2) | ecosystem: Environmental > Aquatic > Deep subsurface > Groundwater >...
ATTTCCCTGCCCGCTTCCCCCAGGATTCGTCGGAGGTATCGGCCATTGTGGTAAAATAGATTTGCAAATTTCTATAGAATTAAGATTAGATTGAATATTAAAGTCGCTTGCAAGAACAGGCCCACAACCACCCACAGGACAAGGAGGTGCACTCACGCCTTGAGGAAGTGGTACAGAATTAGGAGGGGGAAATATTTCAAACACAGGGGGCGTATTACTAGCAAGAGGAGGCCCACCACTCAATATTGGATGCGGCCCCTGGTTATATTGATACTGCAGTTCCTCTAAATATTCAAAAAGATATTTGCACCCCTTCTCTAATTCTTCCATAGGATCTGACGTCGCAGGGTCAGGGCACTGGCTCTCAACAGTCAAAGGATCGATAGCAGAAGGCTGAAAACTAACTTGAGGCCCATTAAAAAATAGAAAATAAAAAAGAGCGACAAGAACAATCAGTAAAACAGAAGCAATAATCCAATAATTTTTATACTCCCTCTTAAATAAATTCCCAGCAAAACTCCGACAATGCGGCGGTCTTCTGCTATTTTTATTTTTCATATTCTCAACAAAATAACCTCTATTTTTATTCTTTTATTAATAATTCAGAGTATATAATTGTTTTTTTTGATTGATACCGTAACCTTATCTATTTGTCCTATTTCTGGGGTGCACTCCAATCTTTGCAATATTAATAACACAGATTTTTAATAGTTATTTTTGAGATATAATTTAGAACAAAGTGATGTTAACTACACTAAACCATAATACTTCCCACCTAATAAGTTAGGAGCAACATTTTACTAACTTTATAATGCTCGTCGATTATTACAGTCTGACAATTTATTTATTTTTTTCAATTCTAAATAATATTTTACAAATTAATAAAATAAGAATAGATTTTATCGAGGATAAAGGTGCATGAACTGATAAAAAACTTGAAATTTTCTAAAAAAATGAATTAGAGGGTATTATTTAAGGACTGGTGTAGTTAACTTGACAATATCTTTTTGATTTCATCAAAAAATCGTTAATTTTAAGGAACAAAATTTAGCCATAAAAAATATTAGGCGCAATGAAAACTTACATAATGTTTAACTCCATCTTTAACCTCTATACTCCCAATCACAAAACCTTTAGGGCAACGCCTAGTTAAATAAGTATTAATCACTTCTTCAATTTCACCGTCTTCCGCCATAATTAAAAGCACCACAGATTGTGTAGGTGGTGATAAAGAAGGCCTAACATACAAAAATAAAAAGACACCCAAAATTAACAAAATCAAAATAATAATCAGCCACAAATAACTCTTTTTCATACAATAAGAGAGAGACATTTATAAATATTCCTTTTTCAATCTCCTCAAAACCATCTTCCTAAATCTCAAAGGATACCTATTCAAATAATCGCGAAGCTTCTTCATATTAATTTTCTCTTTAAAATTATCAATAACCTCATCATCCATATGTTCTTTAAAATAAACCATGTCAATAAAAGTCTTCTCAATATCAGAATACGGCAAATAAAAATCTCCGTCTTTATAATATTCAAATCCAAATAAATATCTTTTGTCTATTTTTCTAACAAGAACATTGCCCCCAAAAACAACACGAATTCCTGTTCTTATTTTTCTAATTGTTATAATTATGGGAATTGTCTCCTGTTCCCACAAATTATGAAGGCTCATAGCATTTTGTAGTCCTAAGTATGATGGCTCAAAACCAAAAACAGATAAAGAAATATCATCTTTGTTTGTGTATATTCCTTTTGCCAATCTTTTAATTTTTCCCTTACTAAGTAAAACATAAATAAGCTTTTTAGTATAGTTTCCCGCCTTTTTCTTACCATAAATTATACGCTTGATACTGTCATAATTAACAATTGGGCTTTTCTCAAAAAGCGCCAATACGTCCCTTAAATATTTAGTTTTTCCCATGCGTATTCCAATCAACAATGTAATTTAACATTTTTTCAGAAGTTGGAGTTAAGCCCTCCAAAATAAGAGAATGCAAGCCTTTTTCGTCAATTGGATATTTAAAACCCTTAATTAACTTATTCAAAGAATCCTTAACAAAAGCATCGTTTCTAACATGCCTAAGTAAAAAGAAAATATCGTATAAATCCCTGCTCTTTAGTCTATTTAAATAAGCCGCAATCTTTTCGTTGATTAGCTCTTCAGGAGTTAGAGTATAAACAGAAGATAAGCTTCCGTTAACTTTCTCGTATTCTTTTAACGTTCCATTCACTTTTTTAAAAAGTGCCTCAAATCTAATCAATGTTCGAGAAAATTTCAAGGTGGAAAAAATACTGTTCTCATTTATTTTTTTCTTTTCCAAAAAAAAGCCTTTTCTTTTAAGCGTTTCAAAAAATAAATTCAATTTTTCCAGATCTCTCCCAATATAAGCATCAATATCCTCCGAAAATCTATTTCCATTATAGCATCTCCATATAGCTGTCCCGCCATGCAAAACAGCATCAGTAAAAATCTCGAACAAAGTCTCAACTATCATATCCTGCGCCGTTGCAAGATTCTTATATTCTGACTTTCTCAACCGCAATATTATGGGTATATCAACCATTTTGTATCCTCCAAATAACGATTAACAAAGGTTACCCATATAGGTAACTTTAGTTACTTTTAAATCTTTCGCATATTTTACAATTAAAAAGTTTTCAATTTAATTAATAAAAATTTGAATTATAGTCGCCTACAGTTTTCTAGTGTTCCGTAATATAATTCTAGTTTTCTATCAACAGAAAGCCTAGAAGCCATACAAATTTGTTCATTTAAAGAATCACAACTTTGTGTTCCGGGAGCTTCCAAAATTATTACCTCATTAGGTAATCCTTTATCGGCCCTGCAAGTACATTCACATAATTTTGTTGACGGAGATAAAAAAACTCCTCTCTCGTTTAACATTATCATTAAAACAATTAACAAAACAATAATAATTCCAATAACCCCCCACCAAACCTTTTTCATCCATAGAGAGAGAGAGACATTTATAAATCTTCCTTTTTCAAATTATTCCAACAACCATTTCCAAATAGGAATAAATTTAATTTTGCCATGCAATCCAAACCATTCAGCTTCCTCTTCGGTTTCATATTTTTCAGTTATAACAATAAGATTTTTGCATCTCAATTCTTTGCTTGCTTTAAGTAGCGCGCGAACTTCTCTTTGTTTTGTTTCAGGATTAGCAATATCTTTGCACACCTGAATCAGCTCTTTTATCTGTTTTCCTTCTTTTATTATAAAATCAACTTCTTCCTGTTGAACATTTTTCCAAAATGAAAATTCCATATTTGGTTTTTTTCTCCTTAAAAGCTCAAGATAAACCGCGTTTTCCATTCTTTTTCCAATATCCTTGTCCATTTCAAAAAGTTTTGCAAATCCAAGATCGCATAAATAAGCTTTATTTACAGGTTCTCTTTTTCTTATTGAAAAGTTAAATTTAGGTAGATAAAAAGCAAAAAGCGAATCCTCTACCATAGCATTATAGGAGTATAGTTCATCCTTAGAAGTTTTTCTGCCTTGAGATTTTAAAGTCAAGTAAATTTTGTTAATGCTCACTTCTTTTGCATAAGAAGAAGCTAGTGATTTTATAAACCATTTAACAAGCAAAGAGTCTTTTAATTTATATCTTTCAACAATATCCTTATAAACAGTAAGCTCAAAATAACTTTCTAAATTTTTAATCTTTTGTCCAATATCTTGTTCCATAACTACTTCAGGAAAGCCTCCAAATTCTAAATACTCGCCAAGAAGTTTTAATAATTGTATTCTTTCTTCAGAGCTAATTAATTTGCCAAAATCCATATTTTTAACTCTTAAAAACTCTTTAAACGAAAATGGCAAAAGTAAATAGCTTAAACTCCTTCCCCTTAATGAAGTAAATATCTCCTTACTTAGCAGCTTAGAAGAGGATCCCGATATAAATATATTATACTCTTCATCAAAAAGTTCTCTGACAGCCCGCTCCCAAAATTCTATATTCTGCGGCTCATCTAAAAACAAAATAGGTTTAGCATTAACTGAAAAAAGCTTTTCGTTGATAGTTATAATCTCTTTTATTTCCTTAAATTTTATATCAAACAATTTAGTATTTTCAAAATTTAGAAATAAAAAATCTTTTTTCCTATTCTTTAATTCTTGCATTAAATGATAAAGAAAAAAAGTTTTTCCTGCTCTTCTTGGCCCAATAATTACTTTAATTTTCGCTGTCGGAGGGATTTTTAAATCTCTTTCTAATACTTTTGGCAAAGCTCCCTTATGAAAATCAATTAAATATTGTTCTATTTCTCTTTCATCCATAGCCAAAAAGAGTTTTCATACTTTATAAACTTTTCCTTTTTATAAGGAAACTTTTACATATTTATTTCCTTGTCTAAAGGAAATAATTAATCTCTTTAAAGATTAGTCATTTTGGTTCTTCTGTATTTTCCTGTTATCTCCCCGACTTTCTCATACAATCTTTTCTCTTCATATTTTTTAGGATCTAATTTTTTTAGCTTACCTTCAATTTTATCTAATCTCTTTTCTCTTTCTTTTCTTTGTTCAATAGCCATTTCTTTATTACACAAGATAACAACCACAAGTATAAAGAACTTTTCGATCAAGTTGTCCTTGTACTATTTCATCGACAAGCTTAATCTTATCAGGTATGCATGGTTTACCAGAACATCCAGGAGTATCCGAACATACGTTATCCTTTTGAATATCATCTCCTTTCTTTAATTCAAACTCTCCAGAAGGACATCTTTGATTGACTGGCGCCAATCCAACTTCCTTCTTATACTTAATAATCAAAGCAACAGCCACAACAACAATTATCACAACAAGCAAAAAAATCAGCCACAAATAGCTCTTTTTTATAATAATAAATTCTTATACTATTTAAATTAAAGGAAAATAAACAAAAGAAATCAAAAAATCAAGCGGGAAAGTTTCAGAATTCATTTCCAACACTTATCTATTGCATCTTTCAAGAAAGCTTTCTAACCAATATTTTTAGTCATCGCCAACCCCAACCAACGGATCGCATTTATATCTATCAATATTCTTAATAAATGGAATACCCGCATCGCTGAATTCACAAACAGCATAAGAGCTAGAGCCACTATATGTAACACAATGCCCAGACCCACTTGGAATAAAATTAGGTCCTTGAGGTGCAACAGCAAAATATGTACATTGCTGACCATTTCCAAAAATATCACATTTAAAAAGCCTACAATAATCCCATCTAATTGTTCGGGAGTTAAAATCAAAAAAACAATGCACCACCACACACTAAAGTGTGTGGTTTGAATGGTGCTTGTTTTTTGGATGCAAGCAAATTCCTCCTAAAAGGAATTTGCTGCACAACAATTTGCAATCGCCAGCAAATTGCTTGTGCTCAAAATGCATCCACAGCCTAAAGGCTGTGGTTTGTGGAGGCACTTTGACATCACAACCAGTCAAAGTCATACCCTTACCAGTACCTTCACAGCACTGTTACTTTAACGTCATCTCGTTTAAATCTGTTTTTCATAAATAAATTTCTATTAAAATTTCTCCAATCTAATAATTGCTTAATTTTCTTGAATAATTAGCTTGTCGAGGATAAAATTGATAATATTTCTATTTAAAGCCAACACAACAACAGCAACCAAAACAGAAATCAAAATCCTATTGCTCTTTTTCATCCCATCTCAGAGAGATATTTATAAATATTTTTTGAATTATATATTAACTACAATGAACAAGAAAATATCAATGCTATCAATCCTAACTATCTCATTCCTATCGGTACTAATCGTTCAAATAATTCACGAATCAACTCACGCAATAACTATATTAAATTTAAAAGAAAAAGCAATTGAATTCAATTTATTTGGAGTAAATATAGATTTAGATAACAATCAAAACAATTTCCCTTGTTTTTCTATATAATTTCACTCCCAAATTTCCCTGCAGATTAAACGATTTAGAAATCTTCAGCAAAGAAAAAATTATAAAAAACCTCGGCTTAAATTAACCTAATCATCTTGAAGTATATCAGGAAGAGATCCAGCGGTTTTCGGCTCACAAGGACATAACCGCGATACGCAAACTTCGGTGATTACTGTATTTTTTCAGGCGTAGTCTCGGTTATTCCGCAAAGACTCATACTGCCTAAAAACCTGGGAATTAAAGATTAGATTTTTAGATAGCCTCTATTTCATTTCTTAGCTCATCAAATAAAAGTTTTGTTCTTTCTTTTAAGAATTCAAACTCTTTTTTCTCCAAAAAAGTTTTTGTAGAATATTGCATGGTTTCTCTTATGTCTAGAATTTTACTGCTATGCTCAAAGTTTTCTTTCACATCTTTATCGAAAATTTCTTTTAGTTCTTCCTTTTTTAGGCCTATCTCTTTATTTTCTATCATTTGTTCAATCATTGCAAAAGTGCAGTTTTGATTTCTAGATTCAAATCCTTTTTTTGCTATCAAAGCCAAGAGCAAATGATACAAGCTATAAAAAGAAGCAGAAGCACTCCAGTCTGAATATCCTGCTTTTGAAAAAATATTTATCGCATTAAAATTGTGTATTGCCTTTGCTATATGCTCTTGAATTTTCTCTTCATTGATTTCCACTTTTCTTAAACCCTTATGTCTCTCACCTCTTTGCCCTTCCTTTAAGCAATTATCTACTTTATCTTTTAGATTCATCTTTTAAAACCTCGATAATCTTTTCATGACCCCATAAAATAAAGCCTTTTTTTAGAGCCTCCACAATTATTATGTCATTTTTTCTTATATTATCCTTAAAGTCTTCCATTGTTTGCAAAACATCCTGGACTTTTATAGGCATAACGGAATATATTTTATTGCTTATCTTTTTATATTCCTTAAAGTCTTTTTGGCTTAATATAAACAATAAATCAAGATCGCTGGGCTTTTCTTTTTCAGTTATGTAAGATCCAAATATAACTGCTATTTGAGTTATTTTCTTTAAAGGTGTTAAATCTTGAGTTCTATATTTTACTCTTCCGACTGACTCTTGAATTAAAGAAAGCTCTAATAGGCTTTTTGTTTTAATATTATCAAAGTTAATATGAAATGAAGAAATATTTGCAATTTTCTTCTCTTTCAATACCCCTTCTTTTTCAAATTTCTTTAATATCTTGAATGCGCCGTTTGGAGCTATTTTACATATTCTTGCAAGTTCGTTAATTGAATAGTCTCTGCCAAAAGAGGTAAGAATCTCTCTCATTACTCTTCCTTCATTTTTAGTTAACATATTATATACCTTTACTGTATAAATATACACTTTTAGTATATAAATGTTTGTTTTTGATTTCATCAAAAAATTATTCTATATAGCCAATTTATTTCTTAGGCACTGACCAGTCATACAACGACCTAGAAGTTTTCAGTAAAGAAAAAATAATTAAAAGTTTAGGACTGGATTAAATAAGCCATGCCTGCAATCCCGAAGGCGCAGCAGGCATTTGAGAGCTCGCAGTCACAACAAAATTATTCCCTGCCTGTTCTTCCAGTCTCCATCCATTTAATTTGACAACAACAATTCCATTTGTATTGACCGCCTGTCCAAAATAATTTCCAAAATCAACTTGAACTCCACGCGAATCAACAAAAACATAATTATTAGATTGAACAAAATCAACTCTCACACCACTGCTGCTCGGAGTATTAGTAGAGCTGACTAACGCAGAATACTCAACAAAACCAATAGAAGGATTAGTAGCTACAAATCCATTGGACGGCAAATAATAAGTAACCCCGTTTTGAGCGGTAACCTGCCAAACGCCCGTCTGCGCGCGATTAATAAAAATTTCAAGTCCATTCGCATAAGTTATTTTCAATTTAGGATTTGAGAAATCAACTCCCTGCTTTATCGCGGCGTTCAAATCAACAAAAATCCCCTGCTGATTTAAATATAAAATATTTACAACAGAATTTCCAAGATATTGCGGCTGCAATTCCCTAAACTTGTAAAATCGCCGTATCCATAACTTATAAAAATCATTTAAAGTCGCAGCAGGAACGCCAACATTATTTACATTTCCGAGATAATTATTTCCAGAATAAGTAGCTTCAGGCAAGAATCCCGAATGCCCAAAAGCAACTGTAGTCACATCATGCTTATCCTGATTTATATTCTGCTGTCCAGTAGGAAAAGTAGGTTGAGAATAAGTAGGATGAAGATAACTAATCTGCCAGGGATTATTTGCGCATGCAGGGCAAACCCATCGCCCCTCATAACCCATACCCTGCAAAATCATCAAAGGATTAACCTGTCTAACTGCAAAATCGGGAATAACTAAAGCGTTCTCTCCATTTTTCACCTCACCTTCAACGCTATCAACAATTCCCGCAAAATAATTCTGAGAACTGTATTCCGTTTTCTGCCCCTCCCCAAAAACCGGTCCGTTATTAGCAAAATTGGCGCGCTCAAAATCATGAATATCTTTAACATAACTAAAAACATCTTTCATTGACCTCGAATTAGGATTATCAAAATTGTAATCAACTTCCTGATTAAGCGGAATAGTAGTTGTCACGTCAATAAACACAGCATTAGTATTATAATTTTCAACTTGTGCAGCTGCCGCTTCAGACTGCGCAAATTGCATTTTTTTATCTGGAGCAATGCGATACCCAGTCTCATAACCAGCACAATTGCTTGTCCACGCAGCAACAGGCTGCCCATTCCAATTTTGCGCAATAACAGAAGGATTATAATAAAGGCTATTCAAATGCATCATATCAAAAGTAACATCTAATCCAAAAAGATAACTTAATGAAACCGCAACATTTGAAAGCGTTTGCATCCCAACACTTCCTCCGTATAAAACAGGATTTTGTGTCCAAACAGGCCCATTATTTGCAGGATAAAAATTGGGATACCCGCAATCTCTCCCAAATCTAGTCCATTGATGGAAAGTTATCGCCAGCTTATCCATTCCAAAAACAGACAACTGTTGAATTAAACTTGCAGATTTCTCAAAATAAGTTGAACCAGCCAGCTCTGAACCAGACCGCACAACCCATAAATCCAAGCCAACACGATCATTAAGCATGGCTCTTTGCGAAGACGGAGCACGATGTATCTTCATCATCACATCATTCACATCATCACTCACAGTCACATAAGCAGTCTCATCAAACTGAGGAACAATTATCTGCCCGCTCGGTCCCGGCTCAGATGTTACATAAGAAGTTTCATATCCAAATTTATAAGAATTTGTTCCACAAGAAGCAAAATTAACAGTCACAGGCCAATAATTAGAACCAGAACGAGGATAATCAAAATAAGTAGAATAAAAGTATTCGCTTCCTGAATTTCCTGCCTTTATCACCGAAACAATCTCCATATAAGGAATTGTAACCCCCTGTCCATTTGGCGTCTGCAAACCGCAATTAAAAGTAAGCCCTTTGTAATAACTATTTTGCTGCACATACTGCGGCGAATTATCTTGATTTGCCCTTACAACTAAAGTTTTCCCAACAATCTCAAATTTAAATGATTTTGAGAACGTTTGCGCCCCTGTTGGAATAAGTATTGTTTCAGCAATATCAAAAACAACAACATTCCCAATTTTCTGATGGCTGAATATAACGTTCGTAGTGGCTTGAGCAAGCTGAACCGGAGAGAAAGTCGTGCCGGCAACACTAAACTTAGTGCCTCCGTCATAAACTGGATAAATATTCCTGACTGTTTCTCTAATTCGCAAAAGTCCTTTTCTGACTTGCGCGTCATTCGTATCAATTTCATAAATTGTTGAAGGCGCAGAACTTCCAGTTGGCGTAAAACTAAATCTATAAACTCCTTGCGTCGGATTCTGCGCATTAGGAATAAAAACAACACTCGTAGTTCCTGAAACAACAGAACCAGCCGGCGCTGAAGACTCCTGCAAAACAAATTCAGACTGCACTCCCTGTCTAATCAAATCAAGTTCATTCCACAAATTCCCTGAATCATACCCTCTCCAGCTCGGAATATTAGCCTGTTGCGCATATTTAAGCCAGGCATCTTTTTCTTCCTGGCTTTGAATTGCCCACACAACATTCTCATCATTAGCCTTCAAAAGCGAAGCATGCTGCTGATTGCGAAATTTCACTATCTTAACTCTGACATTCCCAAGAGGGTCAATATAAATATCTCTGCCCAAACGCTTGAACCATTGAGTACTCATCACCGGCCCAGCAGGCAAAGA
>Ga0209210_1003706_pt1 | contig 10199 bp, 8 predicted proteins | sample RifGroA1_FD_183991 | JGI IMG/M metagenome (GOLD analysis project Ga0209210, IMG submission 183991) | Contaminated groundwater microbial communities from Rifle, Colorado, USA - Rifle Groundwater A1 (SPAdes) (version 2) | ecosystem: Environmental > Aquatic > Deep subsurface > Groundwater >...
TGATAATGATAACTACTAATATGAAATCAATTCTAAGGTGATCTTTTATTTTTTTACTTATTAATTTATGGATTAACTTCATATAACCTCATATAGCTGTCTCCTGCTCCTTTTTGGAATTTGGCAATCAACCGTGCATGGTTGTCCAAAATAGGCTCCTGCGTAAAATTATAAATAAAATATGTCTCGTGGTTTTTTGAAAAATCAACTATTTCCCGAGGTAAGCTGTTTGCCGAAACAGGCCAATAGCTGTATATGTGGATATTGGGGTTGGCGTAAAAATATACCAATAAAGCATATGGATATAAGCCAAATGTGCCTTCCGTACCAACATACACTTCGTTTTTTTCGGATTTCTGCTTCAGGAAGTTAATAATCTGGGGAACACCATAGCCTGCCGGCCAATCATTCATGTATTGGTTTTTATCATTTTCTGGAATATATGCACTTGTCGGGTTTGTGAGCAGCAAAAAAGAAGTTTGCAGGGGCATTACAGAGCCTGTTATAAGAACTATCATAATGTACTTTCTGTACTTTTTGAGGCTTTCGTATGCAGTCACAAACGCGTAGGAGATCGTGATTATGATGTATGGATAATAAAATAATGTGAACCTGGCGTATAAAACCTTGTTAAATACCACTTCGGCTGTGAAAGGAGCGAAAATCAATACCAGTAAATATAAAACCCGACGGTTTTTACGGTAAAGGCCGTAAAGGGCACCTGCTATGAAAACGGTGAAGAAAACGGGGCTTGTGTAGACAAAAATCCACCCCACAATGGCGTGAAAGTTGGAATTAAAAGAATAGAAAGGGGTATTTATAACTTCGGAAAATGGACGAATGAATTCCATGTTTTTTCTTGCGATAATGTAAAAAAGCGGCGAAAGGCGCAGTGCATTGTAGATTATTTGGGCAAGGACGACGGTTATAATTGTGTAGACTATCCAGTAAATGAATCTTGCTTTCCGCGTTTTTTTCGAATAATCAAACATTAACAGGGAGAACGGTAACAAGTAGAGAAAAAAGATGGCAGAGGATTTGGTTATTAAGCCAAGTCCAATTGCAAAACCGTTGAGAAGTGCCAGATCGAGTTTTGGGTCTCTTGCAATTTTAATGGAAAAGAAAACGGCATATATTCCCAGCATGGTCAGTAGTGAATCAAAAATTGCCATCCTGTCATAGAGAAGTGTAAAGGGCAAAATTATATATAAAATGCTGGAAAGTAATGCGATTTTTTTATTTTTAAAAAGCAAGTCTGAAGTCAGGTAAATTCCAATCATAGAACCAAGCCCTGTCAAAACGGACACAAGCCTTGTTGCAATAAGAGGGTCGGAGATAAATTTTTGAAAAACGGCTGCTATCCATATAAATAGCGGTTGTTTTCCATCTTCGAGGGATATAAACCTGTTTTGAGGGTCATGAAGGGCAACCTGGGCCCAAAAAGTGTATATTGCCTCGTCAGTGAAGATTGGTATTATTTTTAAATTCACCAATCTTGTGATTAGATACGCTGCAGGCAGTATTGTCCAAGTAATGATATTTTTAATTTTCATTTATTGTTTCTCCTATGTCAAAAACCGGTTTTCCGTCCAGCTGATTTATTGTTTTAAGAAGATAAGCTTTTTTCGGCAGGGCGCCCGGCGTTGTGATAAAAATAGTCTTGCCGGGTAGATTGTAATCGCTTGGTATTCCTGCAAATATTAATTTGTCAAATGAATTGACATGATAGAAGAATTGTTCATCCCTTGATACGCTTGCCTTTTTATAATATGTCTTAGGGTCCATTTTCATAAATATGAGAAAGTACACATACGGCCGGCCGTAATTTTCTGTGACAACAATATGATCTACATTATTATATAAGGGTTTTACGTATTCAACTGCCTGCTTGTACCCATATTGCCATTGGTCAGAGTATTCCACAGGATAATGAACATAATACATATGAAGGTAATAGATTAGGGACACTGAAACCGCCAATAATAATGAGGCAATAAAGACTTTTTTATATTTGATCGTTTGGTACAGGTAGTAAACCCCATAGGCGGCTATGAGCTGAAAAGACGGCAGAATATAGACCATCCTAAGTGCATGCGGTGTTTCCCTGGCAACTGCGGGCCCCAGAGGTGAAACCAGAAGCCAGCCTATGACCAAAAAACGATACTTTTGCCGCTTGTAAAATAGAAAATATATTCCTGAAAGAATAAGCACCAGGTCGAAAAGGTACAATTCTCCTATTGTCTGGATTGAAAGCCTAGGATTAACGTCTCCGGTGAAAAATAAAAATCTTGGGTTGAAGGCGTCGAAATAATGTATTAAGTATTGGTTGGTAAAAAAGAAACGTCGGTTGTGAAGAATATCAGCCCACCAGGCAAAACCATCTTCACCCCGAAATCTAATAGAATCGTCAATCGGCTGTAAATCTTTAAAAATTGTTACCTCGTTAAAGCGAAGCTTCCCTTCTATTGTTTGTGTTACGAACCTAAACAATGGCCAAAAAAATACTAGAGATATTAGGGCAGTAATAACTATCAGCTTTATATTCTTGGCGACCTCTTTATTAAATTGCAGAGCAAGAACAACTAAAATTACCGGTACAAAAAGCCTTTGTCCGGTGAATGTGTACATTGCGGCAAGAAACGAGGCTGCCGATAGAAAAATATACTTGGGTTTTTCGTTTGCAAATTTAACAAATGAGTAAATTCCCAGGACTGATAAAAATAGCCCCAGATTTGCCTCGAAAGCACCCCTTGAAAATTGTAAGTGCCATGGAGATATAGCCAGGAAAAATGCAGCAATATAGGCAATTTTCTCATCTTCAAATAACTTTTTTGCCAAAAAATAGGTGAGTAGGATTGTCAATACCCCGAAGAGCGCCGAGGGGAACCTGATTGCAAATTCGGTTAGGCCGAAAATTGCAACCGACGGAACCGCTGCATAAATGTAAAGCGGAGGTTTGTAATCACCATATGCCCCAAAGTTGGTTATAGGTAAAAATTTACCGTGTTCGTCGTGGGCTGTTTTTAAAATTGAGTAAGCATTGTAACCAAGTGAGGCTTCATCCCAATATAATGAAGGTGGATTCGCCCCAAGGTTGTATGTCCTTAAAACAAACGCAAGAATTACTATTAGAATCAAAGTATATTTTTTCATTGTTTATTAATATACAACTCTTTTTGATATTTAATTCACACACCCGAAACAATATAAATCGCCGGCTCCCCATTTAGATAGTCTATTTTTTCAAGAACTTTTGCGTTTTGGGGAAATTCTGAGGGGAGGCCGATAAATAATGTCTTTGCCTCACCTGACTGCTTGTTAAAATCAATAGGCTTAAAGAAAAACTTGTCGAAGTGGTTTCTGTCTTCAAGGAAACCTCCTGATATTGTTCCACCTTCACTAAGATATCTGCCCGGGTCATATTTTAGGTAATAGAGCCAAAATTCGTGCGGTTGTTCAAGTTTCGTTGAGACTATAACACGGTCGTAATTGTTTTTTAATTGATTTGAAATCATTGCTGCCTCCCGCCTGCCATATTGCCAGTCTTTGGAGTATTCCAGCGGCATGTGCACATAATACTGGTGGAGGTAATAGGCAAAGTTCATAACCAATAGTGTACCCGCAACAATAATAAATAATTTTTTACTTTTTCTGTAAGAATAAATAGTGTAGACTCCGATTGCCGAAAATATTTGGAACGTTGGTAAATATATTTCTGATCGCAGTGCGTGCGGTACACCCCAAGTCACTGCTGCCGCGACTGGTGCAAGCAGGAACCAGGCGAAAACTACAGTTTTCGATTTTGAATCAAATTTGTTTTTAATTAGAAAATAAATTCCGGCCAATACAAAAGGGATATCCCACCAATAAAGCAGGGCAAGACCCGGTACATGGTGCCTGTTGGCAGTATTGTCAAATGAGTCGGGAAATAGCAAAAATGTTGGGTTTAAATGAGACAGGTAATTTCCGACAATTATCGGAATATAAACTAAACGTCTGTTATGCAGAATATTCCCAACCAAAAATAAACCTTTTTGCCTGTCTAGTTCGGTTTTTTCAGCGGCTTTGTAAAGTGGCGATAAATCGGAAAAAACGGTTGTTCCTTTATAGCGGAGCTGGCCTTGGATCGAGAAAATGATGGGCAATAAGATAATGCTAAAAATAACAGCTAAAGCAATCGGGATAACCAAATATTTTTTTACTTTGAGCAATTTATTTTTGAAAAGGATTATAAGTACCAGAGCAAAAAATGGGATAAAAACCCTCGAATTATGATACATAAAAAGATTTAACCCGAACGAGGTTGATGCTAAACACATCCAAAGCATTATTTTCACTCCTTTGGATTTAACACCATTTAAAAATGCCCATACCCCAAGTGTTGACCACAATATTGTGCTGTTTGTTTCGAAACCGACTCTGGAAAACTGAAGATGCCATGGGGATATTGCCAGAAACAAGGATGAGAGCAAGGCAATCGCCCTGTTTTTGAAAAGCTCAAAGACAGCCAAGTAGCAGAATATAACTGCCAAAACACCCAAAAAAGCAGACGGAAAACGTACTGCAAAGTTGTTAAGACCAAACACAGCAACTGACGGTACAGTCATATAAATATAAAGAGGTGGTTTGTAGTCGTCAAAGGACCGAAAGGACAATGGTAGTTTGTAGCCATATTCATCTTTGCCCGTTTTAAGCAGAGAATAAGCATTGTAACCTTCCGCCGTTTCATCCCAATCTAAGCTTGGGGGGTTTGTACCAAGTTGGTAAAAACGGAGTGCTGCCGCCAGGACAATAATGGCAAGTAAAGCAAGTTTATATTTTTGTATTTTCAAATTACAATTCTGAGATTTTTTATTATGCTAGAGGATATGATATTTCACCTGAATAATAGTCTGCAAGCACATACTGGTGTTTGTATTTTAGTCGGGGACAGGAATTTGCTGGATTTTGCTGCAAATTAGCCTATTTATGCTCATAAAAGATCATCCGGTTATAAATCTCCCTCGTGAGCTCAACGTCCCTTTTGCAATATTCGTAAATTTCATCATGCTTCCCTTTTTGGAAAAAATCGTAAACTTGAGAGCCGTCTATTCCGCCATCTTTTGATGATTTGAGACCTAGAATTTTTGCAAGCGTGTCCAATTTTATAAAACTATTACTCCACTTTTCCCATTCCCTCATCGTGTCAAAAATCGGAAAGTTCTTATAGCGGGCAAAGGAAAGGTTTAAGTGTTTTGCGCACGGTTTTATCTTGTGAACAATTGACCTTTTAAATATAAACCGCAGATCGAATTCCATAATATTGTGGCCGATAAAAAGGTCGGCTTCGTCTGCTATACTCCACCATTTGTTTAATATTTCCGCTTCGCTTCCGCCAATAACTTCAACTCCGCTTTCGTTTAGGGCGTAACCAATACAGAAAATCCTACCAAAATCACCGGAAATAGCCGTCTGGCGATAGAGGTAATCCAGTTTCCTTTTTGACTTTCTTGTTGTGCCGGTTTTTGAGAATTCCTTCTGGCCAGCCAGCTCTATTGCTATGTCTTTTAATTTGTCATCGGCAGGGATTGTCTCGATATCAAAAAAAAGTTTAACCTTGGGTTTTGTAGAATATTGATCGTACATTGTTAATTTATCGGGTAAATTACCCTACCGCTAGGCTTGCCTGTAAATTTACCGTCTTCAAAAACTGTGTTCCCCCTGATAACCACCTTCTGGATTTTACCGTGTCCTTCGATGCCGATAAAAGGTGTCCAGGCGCTTTTGGTAAAAAGGTTCTTGTCTGATATCTTGAAACCTTTGCTTGTGTCTACGATAACATAAGTATTTCCCTGGCTGGGCAGTTTAAAAATTCTTCGTGGATTAGTTGCAGTCATTTTAATAAATCTCTCAAGTGTTATTTTTTTGGCTCGAATTGCGTTAAAAAACAACGGTATTGTTGTTTCCAGTCCAGGAACTCCAAATTTTGGTTCTGAAAGGTCGAGTTTTTCTTCTTTAGTATGAGGAGCGTGGTCGGTTGAGATTATATCGATTTCATTTATCCATTCCCATATTTTTTCCTGCTCCTCTTTTGTCATAAGCGGTGGTTTCATAAGACCGAAGTTTCCGAGTCTTTTAACGTTACTGCTATTTAAGAATAAATGGTGGGGACAAGCCTCTGAAGTTATTTTCAGGCCATTTTGTTTGGCTTTTTTAATAATACTCAGCTGGTTGTATGTGACGTGGCATATATGTATGCGTTTTTTATACTTTTGGGCAAGGGCAATCGCATCCTCTATAATTTCATCCCTAGCATGAACCATTATGGGTAAAGTACTTTTCCATGATTTGAATATTAAATCTCTGTCTTTTTTGTCATTTACCAAAAGAGGGCCTGTTGTTTGGCTCATATAAATTTTCAAGCCAAATACTTTGTCATTTACTTTGTCAAAATGGATTGTGGATTTGGCAGTTGCCCCAAAATTAAAACCTAAATCGCACCATATGCGGTTTTTTGCTCCGCTTATTTTATTATTAAGTGACTTTGAGTTCACGGTTGGGGGTATGTTGTTGGGCATATCCAAAATTTGCGTGTAACCTCCGGCGATGGCAGCTTTAGTCCCTGTTTCAAAATCTTCTTTTTGAATACCTCCAGGCTCTCTCAGGTGAACATGGACATCAACTAAGCCCGGCAATTTAATTAAGTTACTATTCACATCGCCATTTTAGCATAAGGTTGCTGGTAAATAGTTCCAAACGAGGGTAATATAATGCCTATGCATTTTGAACATGTTGTCGTTGGCGGTACTTTTGATTTACTGCATAAAGGTCATAAAGATTTTTTACATGGTGCTTTTGGCAGGGCAAAAAGAGTTACTGTGGGTATAACAAGTGACGAGATGGCAATGGCTCTGGGCAAAAAAACTTTCTACTCATATGAAAAAAGGGAAAGTGATGTCCGGGACTTTTTACAGGAATCAGCGCTAGGTACTTCTTGGAAAATTCTAAAAATACATGACACTCTGGGAACCGCTGTTGGTGACACAACTATTGATGCTATCTGCGTGACAGAAAATACTCATGGTGGTGCGGTCAAAATAAATGAGGCAAGAAAAAACTTGAAAATAGAGCTTTGTGAGATCGTACAATTGCCGCTCACGTTAGCTTCGGATGGAAAACCCATCTCATCAACAAGAATAAAGCTAGGTGAAATAAACCAGGACGGACTAAACTATTTCATGCATATTTCTTCGTTTGGTAATTGTAGACTAACAAAAAAGATGCGCGATGAATTGGGAAAACCTCAAGGACAATTATATTCTGACATAAAAACTTTTATGAGTGAGGGTACTTTGGATTCGGAAAAGTTGATTTCGGTTGGAGATCAGATTACCTATAATCTTATACATAATGTGGTTTTCCCTTATATGGCGGTAGTTGATTTCAAAATCGAAAGGAAAGAAGTATTTAAAAATTTAACAGATCTTGGTTTTGGTGCTGATCAATTTTCTTTGACTGCAAATAGTCCTCAGGGGGAAATAACAAGTGATTTAGTCAGCAAGCTTCACGTACTTTTTGGGAAAAAAGGTGTAAATAAGGTTTTGGTTGTTGAAGGAGAAGAAGATTTAAGCGTTTTACCGGCAACACTTATGGCTCCACTTGGATTCAAGATTGTTTATGGGCAGAGAAATATGGGGTTCGTTTCTATTTATGTTGATCCATCGGTGAAGCAACGGTTTCTTGGTTTTTTTGACAAATTTGAGAAAAATATTTAATTTCTATTTGAAAATTGAGGGCTTAGTAAGTCTTAATTGATATAACAAATAAAGTAACACTGTCCACAATGTTAGCAGCCCGTATTTACTCGAACGTTTAAAGTTGATCGAAGATGCTTCCGGAAAGTATTTGCAGGGAACCGGAATTTCCGAAATATTAAAACCATAGGAAAGTGCAGATATTAGTATTTGCTGATCAAAAATGAAGTCATCTGAAAACTTTTGGTATGGTATTTTCTTTAAGACATCCGCCCTGAATGCCCTGAAACCCGTATGGTATTCAGAAAGATTTAGACCCATTGCTAAATTTTCAGTTAATGTTAAAAACCTGTTCGCGAAATATTTGTAAAGCGGCATACCTCCTGCCAAAACCTGGCTTCTTGTCTGGATTCTTGAGCCAAGCATTATGTCTGCCCTTCCCCCTACCAGCGGTTCACAGAGCACGCCGGCAAGCTTTGCATCATACTGATAATCCGGATGGACCATAACGATAATGTCAGGTTTTCTTTTTAGTGCTTCACTGTAGCAGGTTTTTTGGTTGCCGCCATAACCTTTATTTTTTTCATGGGAGTAGACAGTTATGCCCAATTTTTTTGCTTGTTCTATGGTGCTGTCTTTTGATGCGTCGTCAACTAAGATTACTTCACTAATTAAATCTTTCGGTAAATCGTCGAAGGTTGCCTTGACCGTTTTTTGGGCATTGTAGGCGGGCATGACAACAATGATTTTTGGCTTTTTCTTTGGATCCCAAAGTATGTTATGGTCTGTCATAATTATCAATTACTTCCCTGTCATTAAATTTGTAATAAATGTCAAGTAGATACTGACTTCTGATTAAATTTGGCAACAGCAATGTTGCCCAAATTAAACCAGTAATGAACGGAAAATTCAAACTTATGATAGCCTTTAGTAAATGATAAGGGAGCCATAGTAAGTGCTCCAGCGCCCAAAGATAATTGGAAACGTTTTTCCAAGTAAAAATGAATTGATTTTTATATGCAGTGCTCAGAATATAAAATTTAGATTTTTGGGTTGTAATTGCACCTTCTTCATGGTAATGATCTACTTTTGCCAGAGGTTCAAAGATACAGGAATAGCCAAGTTTCCATGCCCGAAAAGAAAGATCGATATCTTCCCAGTAAAATGGTTTAAAAATAGTGTCAAACCCGCCAAGTTCTAAAAATTTATCACGGTTAAATAACCCGGATCCTCCTGATACCCAAAATGTTGTTCCCCTTTCTATAAAAGCCGGAAAGTGACTAAAAAATCCTCTTTTAAACTTTATGCCTCCTCTACCTTTGACTATGATTTTTCCATTTTCATGGCTGTAATCCAAAAGCCCAACCGCAAAAAGTTTTTCATCAGAAAAATGCTTGAGGGCGGTTTTCAGAAAATTCTGCCTTGGCGAAACATCAGAATTTAGAAGCAGTACGAGTGGAAGTTTGGCTTTTTCGACACCAATATTGGCTGCTGTTGCAAATCCGTTATTTTTATTTAACCTTATTATTCTAACTTTTTTAAATTTATGTTTTAGGAATTCTACAGAACCATCTGTTGAGGCGTCGTCTACCACAATAATTTCGCAACCAGGGCAGTTTTTTACTACCGATGGCAGATTTTTTTTCAAAAGATGTTTTCCGTTATAGTTTGGAATTACTACCGATATCCTCTTTTCCATAAGTATCCTCCGACAAACAACGTTGCAATTACCCCTAAGATTGTTATGTATAAGCCATATATAAAAGACTTTGGAAAATAACTCAACTTAACTACATGGTTGCCTGCTGGTACAATCAACGATTGAAACATGAAATTAACTTCATTTAAGGGCGCTGGGTTATCGTCAATATTTGCATTCCATCCCGGATAATTAACATTGCTTATTATAAGTGCTGACGTCTCCCCCGCCTTGATATCAATTTCTATTTGCTGATCTGTATACTTTTTAACTTCTGCGAAATTACCAAAGTTTTTACCTGAAAATTGAAATTGTGTTGATACAGCATTTGTTTGAAAGTTAAAGTCACGACTTGTGATAGCAGTTAATTCTTCTTGCTGGTTTTCGACCTTTTGCACCTTGTTTACAAAATATGCCCTCGGTATGACGTTTCTGTTTTCGTATATCTTTGTTTGACCTTCCTGAAAAACTTTTTGAAAGTTTGAATCTGCAATGTCATCAAAAGTAAGTAAGTACTTTACATTTAAAAAACTAACAAGCGGTAAATTGTAGTTTATGGGTGTAACGATGCGGTTGAAAGACCCAGGGGGTGAAAATTTTTCCGAATTCCATGAAGAAACCAGCTGTGCGTATGATTTTAGATAAAGCGGATTGTATCCGCTAACTTGTTCAATTTTATATACGCTTGAGATATTGCCATTTAAAATTCTTCTGTCTGTTGCCAAAATTCTAAACGGCCTCTGTTGGTTTTTTAAAAAACTTGTTGC
>Ga0209210_1003710_pt1 | contig 10188 bp, 10 predicted proteins | sample RifGroA1_FD_183991 | JGI IMG/M metagenome (GOLD analysis project Ga0209210, IMG submission 183991) | Contaminated groundwater microbial communities from Rifle, Colorado, USA - Rifle Groundwater A1 (SPAdes) (version 2) | ecosystem: Environmental > Aquatic > Deep subsurface > Groundwater >...
TTTCGGATAGGAGAAGCCGGAACGTCAAGAAGTCTTTTTGATACGGAAGACATAATAATTACTCTACTTTTTCCACACTAAACTCGACCTCGATCTCCGGTTTGCCGAATTCTTTCCAGGCAGAAAGTCCCCGCAAAAATAGTTCCATAAAGCGATTTTCCCCTCCGGATGAGCCCGGCGCAAATGCTAATTCTCCTTCGCGCACACTAAACGATCCATCGGTATAGTAGGCAATGCGCTTCATGCCGGCAATCGTCACGCGAAGCGGCTGTCCCGGCTCGTAGGAGCTCTCCGATGCGGACATGGTTGTTTTCATATTGCCGTAGCCGTCTATCCAGGCGATCCGCCGATGCGGCACGTCCGGAATCATAGAAACATTGAGCTTTTCTCCCAAAAATTGGGGCTCTCCTTTGGCAATACCCACCACCGCTTCCGGATAAAAATCCCGCGAGCGAAACTGCGATCCGTGGTTTGCCACGTTGACTCTATAAAATTCCCGTATCCTCTGCTTGACAAAAGCAAAACAAAATCCTGCGTTCACGCCTACCACCCGCACGCCGTTATCCAAGACCGCACATTTTAGCCGCTCGCCTTCGTTGGCTTTCCTTCCTTCTTTATCATCTTTGCGCGGCGCGGTATTGGTGTAGATCATCATGCCCGGCACGGGATTGACCAATGCATATTGAGCGGTCCAAAAGCCGGTGGCGATGGTACTAAATGCAGGCACGCTCGTGCGGATGACGCGGATCGTGGGGTCCAGGAGCGTAAGCTTTTGAACGACTTCCCCAAACGACGGGTCTCCCACCCCGTAATCGGCGATAAATTGTATAAGCGTCGTTGCCTCCATAGCATGAGTATAGCAGATTTTTTATGCGAAAAAGTCAATTAAATCCATGCGGGTTACCACCCCTACCGGTTTCCCCATTTCGTCTTCAACCACAAGAAATATATCTTTGGTTAAAAGTTGTGCTGCCCGCTCTACCGATTCATGAACACCAATTTTGGTAATATTCGGATTCATTGCCGCAGATACGTGGTTGGTTTCGCCGATGCTTTTGTCATACAACCCTGCCAGAAGATCCCGTTCTGTCACGGCTCCCACGATCGTTCCGCCGCCCAAAACCAACAGTTGAGACACATCATAACGCTTCATAAGTGCAACCGCTCGCTTAACCGTCTGCTTGGGCGAAATACTCACAATAGCGGGCATGGTTTTACGCTTCAAAATTTCCGCTACTTGTATAGCCCCTTCCTCATCTAAAAATCCGTTATCCCGCATCCAATCATCGTTATACATTTTGGATAAATAACTCTTTCCGCTGTCCGGCAATAACATTACGATCAAGCCATTCTTAACCTTAGCAACAAGCTGTTGTGCCGCGTAAACGACCATACCGCTAGAGCCGCCAGCTAGGATTCCTTCAGCTCTGGCAAGCTGCCGGGCTGTAGTAAAACACTCTTTGTCACCCACCTGGATCACGTCATCAACGTAGCGAAAATCAATGGTCGACGGGATAAAATCCTCTCCCACCCCTTCCACTTTATACGTTTTCATCACTTTTGGAAATTTGCCGGTTTTTTTATACGACGTAAACACAGATCCTTCGGGATCCACCCCAATCACGCGGACTTTGGGATTTTTATCTTTTAAATATTTCCCCACGCCCGTAATCGTGCCACCGGTGCCCATACCACACACAAAGTGGGTAATCTTGCCCTCGGTTTGTTCCCAGATTTCCGGGCCGGTGGTTTTGTAGTGAATCGCCGGGTTTGCCGGATTGTGGTATTGATCCGGCTTATACGCGCCGGGAATTTCTTTCGCTAACCGATCCGACACATTGTAGTAACTCCTCTCATCATCAGCCAGCACCGCCGTGGGTGTTATAACGACCTTGGCCCCGTATGCGCGCAGGAGATTCCTTTTTTCATCACTCATTTTATCCGGCATCACAAAAATCGTTCTGTACCCACGAATGGCCGCGACCAGGGCAAGTCCCACACCGGTATTGCCGCTTGTGGGCTCGACAATCGTCCCGCCTTTTTTGAGCTTGCCGAGCTTTTCCGCCCGATTAATCATGGCCGGGCCAATCCGATCTTTCACTGATCCACCGGGGTTTAAAAATTCTAACTTTGCCAGAAGAGTAACACGGGGATTGGGATTAAGCTTATGTATACGCACCAGTGGTGTCTGGCCGATAAGATCGAGAACGGAATCGTAATACATACCTGCCGGTACTATAGAAAGAGAAAAAGAAAAAGTCAACTTATGATCTACGTTCCCTTGGTTGACAAATACCGTTCTTCTCACTAGAATCTTCTACAAGTATGGCACATTCCGAACAAACGCCCGTGCAACAACAACAGAACGAACTCCCTACAGACATCAGGGATACATCCCTCGCAGTATTTCATGCCCTTCAAGCAGTAGAGCACGCAGCAAATCCTCAAGACATAAGAGTTCCACTTTTAGCTCTTGCACGATCCGCTATTGAGTCTGACGATCAATCCACAGCCACTACTCTCGTGAGAGTAACCGGAAAAATAGTCATAGGAAAACTCCGTGCAAAATATCCCAGATCGGTCAATGCGCTCCTTGAATACATCGGTAAAGAAATACTGACAGACGGTCGTTTTTCCAAGCGCGATAAAACAATACCTGGCCCACTGTATCTTAAAGGTATACAATCGCTCCGGCGTGAACCCACAAAAACACTGGATTACGTAAGGAAAATAAGCAACAGAGCGCATCGTCCTCAACCTGAATCATTTCTTTTGCTCAAGCGCAGTTTTGATCACGCAACCGAAACCGGATACAAAAAACGCCAAAAGGATGCGGCGAGGCAAGCCGGTTTATACGCACTCGGACTTCTGGAAAAACCACAAAAAGTAACACCCAGTGAACAGATCCAGATACAAACAATCAGCGACCACCTGGCTGATCAAGCAAATACGGCGCTTGTCGCCGGTTCACTCCAGGGCGCATTTCAACTGGGGCTGGCGCTCCTTCCTTATGATCCGAATCGTACTAAAGCGATATTCCATCGGGTATTCGCCTCGCCCGCTATCGATCCAATACTCCATGAAGAAACTAAAAAAATACTTTTACGCATTGACCCAGACATTCACTTGACAGCGGCGCGCAATGCATTAGTCAGCCTTGATTTTGAAACAGTAGATAGGTCGCTTCGCGGAGCGCAACGCATCGATCCGAACTCTGAACAAGTCCAATCCCTCAGTCATACACTGATGTGTGTCCGTGCCGTGCGTCGGGCCTTTAATCAAGCCTTGCGCGGGGACGGTCAAAACCCTCCCGATCCAACGGAAGCAAAACAGAATCTTAAGAAGCTACGAGAACTACTTGGACCAGGAGCACAATTAGCGAAGCTTGACGAGGAACTCCGGTTGGCCCAACAACTGTTACCATCAAAAGGAACAGTTTTTGTTGCCTCCCCTACATAACCCCAATTTGCACTATGGGATAGTAAGTAATATAATAATATTGTATGCCGCAACCGGAAGTGCCACTACGAGCAATTATTACTGGTACCCAAACATACCTTATGCCGCAAGAGGTGTTTGATTGTGCTGTTGCTGATTTTCCTCATAATTCTGAAGGCTGGAGAACCGTGGAGAGTCTTGCGGTCGGCCGCGCAATTTTTGAAAAACGATTAGTTAAACTTGTCGAGCACCAATCGCTTGTAGAAGTCGGCGTGTTGGAGAAACAGTATCGTATTCCCGAATATATGCTACTCTTGTCTCGCGGAATCTTTGTACTCGGTCCAGGAAATGGACCAGGGAGGGCAAACTCTCCTGAAGAACTAGCGGTAGCACTTGCCATGGCTTCTTGTCCACGTTTACCACCGCCTTACTCAATTCCAAGAGATGAAAACTGGGAAGAGCTACGAGATCGGATATCCGTCACGCTTACTGTTGACGGGAAAAACTACATGGTGCCGGAACTCAATTATATAGAAGCACAAAAAAATTTTAGACCAGGTGGCGGGAGTGCGCGCACAACCGAAGATCTTGCAGTGTGTTTCGCCATGCATTCTGGCGCAGTACCCGAAGATGAATTGTGGCAAGATAGATTACGATATGTTTTTACTTGCTAACATTACGTCCCCTCGGTCCAACTTTCCCAAATAAAATCTTCGCGGAAGCACTCAAAGAAGCCAATGTTACATTTAATACCGATAATGCTCTGATTTAAATGGTCCGTTTTCAGGTATACCCAAATACTTCGACTGTTCCGGATTTAGCTTGGTAAGCTTACCTCCCAGCTGTTCAACATGCAGCATTGCCACCTTTTCATCAAGGTGTTTCGCTAAACGGTAAACGCCAATCTCGTATGTTTTGGTAAATAACTCAATTTGCGCCAGAACCTGATTGGTAAAAGAATTAGACATAACAAAAGAAGGATGCCCCGTGGCACAACCTAAATTTACCAATCGTCCCTCAGCCAACAGAATAATTCTATGGCCATCCGGAAATGTATAGAGATCAACTTGCGGCTTAACCTCCTCCTTTTTTATCCCCGGAAATTTATTTAATGCGGCAACCTGGATCTCTACATCAAAGTGCCCTATGTTACACACAATGGCCGTATCCTTCATCTTCTGCATATGTTTTATCGTAATGATATCTTTACATCCGGTGGCAGTGACAAAAATATTGGCTCTCTTCACCGCTTCATCCATGGTTACGACCTCATACCCTTCCATCAGCGCCTGGAGCGCACAAATTGGGTCAATCTCAGTAATGAGCACTTTACATCCAAACGCTCTCAGTGACTGCGCGCTTCCTTTTCCTACATCACCATACCCCGCAACCGCCGCCACTTTTCCGGCCAACATAATATCTGTTGCTCGCTTTATTCCATCTACCAAAGACTCTCTGCATCCATACAGGTTATCAAACTTAGACTTGGTAACGCTGTCATTTACATTAATCGCGGGAACTTTTAATTTTCCTTCGGCATGGCGTTGATAGAGTTTATGGACGCCGGTAGTCGTCTCCTCGGAAACGCCCTTAATGCCGGGTAATAATTTGGGGTGTTTTTCGTGTACCCACTCTGTGAGATCCCCTCCGTCGTCAAGAAGAAGATTTGGTCCCAAACCGCCCGGAAATTGTAATGTTTGTTCCGTACACCACCAATATTCTTTCTCGGTTTCACCCTTCCAGGCAAAAACCGGCGTTCCGGTTTTTGCAATAGCTGCTGCAGCGTGATCTTGTGTAGAAAAAATATTACATGATGCCCAACGCACCTGTGCCCCTAACTCCTGCAGCGTTTCGATAAGTACAGCAGTTTGTATAGTCATATGTAATGACCCGGATATGCGCGCTCCCTTGAGAGGTTTTTTGCTACCGTATTCTTTTCGAAGACTCATGAGACCCGGCATTTCTTTTTCAGCTAAGGCAATTTCCATCCGTCCCCATTTGGCTAATGATAAATCTTTTACTTTAAAATCTAGATTATTCATAGCAATATCCTACGACATATCAATATTCAAATGCAATATGTCACCAAATACTACTTTTTCATTCCTACGATCATATACCCACGATTGACAAAGTGCGGTTCCCCATACTCTTTTCTGTACGGTCGCCTGCAAGCAAGCCTTTAAAATAAGATTTTTCTGTAATGTTATATGCACACACCTCTACAGAAAATGGCTTGACCCGACACCTTACTTTAATCAACAAAATATCTTGTCAATTTGACAAGCGGCCGCGGGTGAGATTGACAAGATAATTGTCAAACGTGAATCACGCGGCAAGAGGAAATTCGAAGTTGGGCTCGTCAGCCATGTCCCGCTCAACCAATTTTATCACCATGCCCTCTATATATCTATCTACTTCTCCGTCACCTAATGGAAATGTCCTACATTTACTCATCCACAACATGTCTTCCCAAGACAGAACGCTCTTTTGATCCTCGGGCTGAGGACTTACTAGCTGGTCGTTTTCTCTTCCTCGTCCCATACCAGAATCTTATTGTACCATATGCTACAATAACCACATGCATCAACATAATCCTGACGAACCCAGAGTAGATGCAACCGTCGCGTATACCGGAGAATTAGACTTGAATTTTACTGCACAATACCCCTTACTCCAAACAGAACAAGATATAGGTATGTTGCTCGACGGCCAAACTCCTTTTGTTTCGCTCAAAATTCCCCGTACTCCGACCACGGATCCCTTTTTCAAAAAAGCCTTAGCGACTATTTTAGAGGTCGCTGGCACAGAAGGCCATCCGGCTTATTCCGCGCACGCGTTTGGCGGTCACACAACAGCACCAGAAGTGATCGACACCATTTGCCAATATATCGCTGCCGGTGACTTTACTGTTGAACCTCAACGTCATTACAAAAAAGTTAGGGTTCTTACCCCAACAGGTGCAGAGGCGCAGGAAACAGTATTGGTTGAACGATACATCGTCAAAACTCCGCCGTATGAAAGAACTACTGGTGTCCCTGTCCCGCGGCTCGAGCAACAAAGAATATTTTCATCCGGTATAGAAGAAAAGGGTCAGCTCAAGCAAGCCCGAAGACTTACCCGCGAACGAGGCGCCGCGTTTGGCATATTGCTCATGGCGTATCAACACCTCAAACCTGACGGAATCTTTGACTTTTTTGACACTCCGGATTTTAAAAAGGAACTCAAAAACCGCGGCGAAACACCGCCTTCCCGCAACCGACCCGGCGATCGGGAATTACTTTGGCAAATTACCGAGCTTCTCACGCTGCACGAGGCCCCTACCCTGACTCCCAGTCCTAACCCCGAAAGGTACAGACAAACATTGGACTTATTGAGAAAGAGCGGTTACGTGGTAGACGGAGAAAACTTTGGATTTCAGGAAACCACACAATTGGTATATGCTCAAGCCGTGTTAATCGGCGGAACGGAAAAGGCCCATGATCTTGCTCCGCCGGAACTCCGAAATCCCGTGCGCTCCGAGCACATCGATGAGCGATATGGACCGAGAATAACGAGTCACTTAGCCACTGCGTATCTAGTCCCGCTGGAATAACGGTAATTTTAAAAACTCAGAAGAGAACCGAAATTTTCGCGGTATCGCTTCGCAAACTCTACTCTCGTAAACGTGTGCGTTTGGGTGCCGTATTTTTCCACTGTGTAAACGGCGGCCACCGAGCCCATTTGCCCGCAGACCAGTAAATCATCCGGGGTGACCCCTTTAAGGCCACCCCTTTTGAGGCCAAATTTGATATAGCCGGCGACAAATCCTGCGCGATAGGCGTCGCCGGCGCCGGTGGGGTCGGACGTATTTTTGGGTTTTGCGGGCTTTATGTGCATGGCATCATGCCGGGTTTCGATAATAGATCCTTTACTCCCAAGCGTCCGAATCAGAATTGGCACCATAACAACAAGTTCTTCGTGGGAAATGCCCAGCTTTTCTTCAATAAGGGCAATTTCATAATCGTTGCCGATCAGGATTTGGCAGCCTTCGATGCCTTCTTTGAGTTCATCAGCAGCAAATGTCGCAATCTGAAATGCCGGGTCGTAAAGATACGGAAGGTCAAGACTTCGGCATTCCTTTCATGGCAGAGGGGTCTGTGGCCGTGACAATGACGAAGGGTTTCTGTGAAGGTGTCACCTTGCCCCGCAAGGTGACACCTTTTAAGGACAGCTCTTTTGCGTATTTGGTCGCGCCCACGAAAAACGACCCGATCTGGTTATTTTCTTTATCCGTCATCACAAAGTATGCACTTGTGGAAACTTCCGGGTGGATGGCGATATGTTTGGTGGAAATTTTTTTGCTTTCCAAAAACTGTTTATACGGCACGAAGTCCCCGCCGGCAGGGGCAAGAATCGTCGGCTCAACACCGAGAAGCTTTAACGTATACGCGATGTTGCCTGCAGTACCGCCAAATTGTTTACTGAGATGATCAACGAGGAAACTTAACGATAGCGCGTGGATTTTGTCCGGCATGATCCGGTCGGCAAACCGGCCGGAAAAGTTCATGATGTAATCAAACCCGAGTGTCCCCGTGACGACAACCTTCATTATTGTCCCATGTTCTTGGATAATTCCGCCAATTTTCCTGCTGCCGCTTGCTGACTTTTCTTGATCGCGTCGTTTATGGCCCGCTTAAGCGTCTCATTCGGCGCTCCGTCTACCTCCACCGTTTTCACATTTTGGTTTCCGGAAATGACGATCCGCACATTGCCTTGCACGACTTCAAACTCTTCCGCTTCAAGCGCCTGTTGTATTGCCATCGCCTGCTTCCGCATGGCGTTGATGTCTCCGAGTGCTTTAAATGGATTGATCATATACACCTCCCTTAGAGATTCTTTCCGATTCCTATCGGATTAGAATCTCTTAGGCCCGCCAAGCAAACGCTCCGTGAACCGCGCCCCGCCTTTGGCGGGGGTAAGGCGAACGGTAAGTTGCGGCGGGCAACTTCATTTCTTTCCTAAAGTAATCTCTACTTTTATCTTTTCCCCAAATAACTTTTTTAACATTTCGGCCAGCGCTTCACGCGTCTTGGCTTCGGACAATTTTTCCTGATGAAATTTGTAGAACGCTTCGATGGTTACTATACCATCTTTTACGGTAACCGGTCTAGCACTGCGAAGCACTCCCGCCACGGAATGGTTAAATGGCTTCATGGATTCGATCACATCCCGCCAATGTTCTGTGAGTTTCTCAAGAGTCAAGAGCCCGAGCGTCTTGTGGTCATCAACTCGCTCAGGGATCCTATCTTTTTGGGACTGTACCATGTCTTCTTTGCGCTTCTCTTCCCTTGATACTTGATACTTGATACTTGATACTTCTTCGCTATACTCCACTACCGCAAGTTCCAACGGCAGCGACGCAATCGGCGACGTACGCATTTCGCCGTACGCGGCGCTTAGTGCTTTGATGGCCGCCTGCAAATCCCTGACTGTCCAGCCTACATCGTTGCCCTGTACCACGCCAACCAGCATCGTATGCAATTCTTTTAGTGCCATTACCAAAAAACTTTTTATGTCGCTACCGCTTTTGTTTAACTCGTCGACTAATCCCAGTGCTTCTTTCGGCTTTTTTGCAAGAAACAGAGAAACAAACTCCGCAACCGATTGTTCTGTCGCAAGGGACAAATAACTTCGAACTATTTTTTCATCAATGTTCCCCTTATGGAAACTTACCTGTTCGAGTATTTTTACTGCATCGCGAAATGATCCGTCTACGCTTTGGGTAATAAGCGTTAACGCCGCATCGTCTACGCTCAACTTTTCTGCCTTCACAATCCGTTTCAGCGAGTGCATAAGTTCTTCCGTCGCTGCCCTGCCAAAATTCATCGTGATACATCGGGACTTGATTGTCGCAGGCACTTTGTGCGGATCCGTCGTTGCCAGCACAAATACGGCATGACGGGGCGGTTCCTCCAGGGTTTTCAAAAGCGCATTAAACGCCTCGGCCGTCAACATGTGCACTTCGTCGATGATATAAATTTTAAATCCCGCCGATGAAGGCGCAAGACCTATGGCGTCCCGAAGCGCACGGATTTCATCTATCCCGCGGTTGCTTGCGGCGTCTATTTCCAGTACGTCCAGACTTCTTCCATCGGCAATCGAGCTGCACTGGTCACATGTGCCGCAGGGACCTGTTTTGGTTGGCTTGGTACAATTAAATAGTTTGGCTATTACGCGCGCGGCGGTAGTTTTGCCGGCACCCCTCGGTCCGCTAAACAAAAATGCATGAGGCAAGTCTTTTTTATCTTTCGCAAGCAGACCCAACAATTTTTCACGAACCGAAACATTATCGATTTCATCAATCACTTGAGGACGATACGTACGGTAAAAAGACATACAATTAAAATTCTTAATTTTTAATTCTTAATTTTTAATCAATTTTTAATGTATTAATGTTTAAAAATTAAAACATTTCTTCGTTTGAATAAAAATTGAAAATTAGAAATTAAAAATTATTCAGGGTGATGGATACCAAGAAGATGATTTAATCCATGCAATACCAATTCCACAATTTTATCGTCCACTAATTTGTTTTCTTCCGCTGCTTCCACCACTGCCTGGGGATACGATACCACAATGTCGCCCAACCGCAAGGTGTCATCCGGCGGGTCCACAAAGGGCGAACTATTCGTATTTTCATGAAGCCCAAACGAAAGTACATCCGTCGTATCGTCGATCTGACGGAATTGCTTATTGAGCTGCCGCATA
>Ga0209210_1003713_pt1 | contig 10173 bp, 18 predicted proteins | sample RifGroA1_FD_183991 | JGI IMG/M metagenome (GOLD analysis project Ga0209210, IMG submission 183991) | Contaminated groundwater microbial communities from Rifle, Colorado, USA - Rifle Groundwater A1 (SPAdes) (version 2) | ecosystem: Environmental > Aquatic > Deep subsurface > Groundwater >...
CCGTGCGTTACTAAAAATGAACTCATATTTTTATTTCTTAAGCCAGAAATCAAACCAGACATTTTATTGTAAAGTGTTGGCTCACCTGTTAATGAAATTGCAAAGTGTTTCGGATTCTGCGCTTCTTTTAATTTATCTTTCAAAACATTTGGATTACCGCCAAAGCCCGTTAGCTTTTTTAATTGACCTTTAATGCTGCCTTCGATTATATCTTCTGGCTCATCTGTATCGTCATCCATAGTCATACCTTGGAACTTCTCGTTTGCACGCCAGCAGTGTTTGCATTTCTGATCGCACCAGCTCGCTGCAGGTGTCATTTGAACACACTGATGGCTTTGGATACCATAGAATTTTTTCTTGTAACAGCCGCTTTTTCCTAAAAGAGAAGATTTAGTATAATGACAAACTTCAACTGCAGAATGCTTTCCTACAATTTCATAACTGGCATTTTCCAGTCTTTTAGCTTCTCCAGATTTTAGTTCTACCATATTTTCAATCCAGTTATGGTTTTGAGGACTATTAATCGTTTTTAAGTTTTCCCAAGAGAAACAGCTTATTGGATTTAATTTATCTGCTTGATTTTAGTTTTAAGACTAAAATTTTTCTCGTTAATCCGCCGTGCGCGTAAATTTCAGATTTAGCAATTGTCTTCCATTTTTTCTTGTTTATTAACTTATTAACTTTGATATAATGCGGATACAAGAAAGATACGTGTCCATTTTTCTTTAGAACTTTCGCACTTGAATTTAGAAATATTTGATAGAGTTTTAGTACGCTTTTTGCTCCGACTCGAGAGCTTCTACCATAAGGCGGATCTGTTACAATTGCATCAACTTGTTTCAAATGTTTATCCAAATCTTTTACATCGCTTTTCAGAAAATTTACATTTCCGAACTTTTTGTAGAATTTGACATTCGCTTTTGCGCCACTCAAACTTTTGGGATCAAAATCAGAGGCGATTGTTTGTATATCTATTTGGTCGGCCTCTATTGGTATTGCCCCTACGCCACAAAATGGATCGAGTAAAAGTTCGTGCTCTTTTATTCTCGCTAAATTTATTAGTAATCTAGCCATTTTGGGTTTTAAAGTAGCTGGATGGAATGCCGGACGTTTATTTGGCTCGCGTTTTTTGTATTTTCCAGATTCATCTCCCCATAGTTTTTTAGTTAGAAATATTTTTTTCCCTATTATGAAATGAATAGTTGTTTTTGGCATATCTAAATTAACCCGCGGATTCTGTCCTGCGCGTACTAAATAATTCCAAATCGGAGAAGCTAATCTCCTTTCGATATCTGCGTGTTCTTTTTCTAATAAATCGTGAACTCTTACCGCAAATGGATTTTTAACAAAATTCCAGTTTACTTTATTTAGAGTTGTCAATCTTAAATCTTTTAATTCGTTTATCAAAATACTTGCATCTCTGATGTGAGATGAACGCTTACATATTTTTATTACGTCATCTTCTGCAGCATTTGATTTAACAAGTATTAATTCATCAGTAGATTTTGACAAATTAAATTTAAAATCGTAAGTCTCAAAAAGAGCTTTCAGTTCGATCAGCGATGGAGGTATATTATGTAAAGTAAAAACGAAAGTATTCATCTGCGTTTTCTTTTAGAAGCTCTATGTTTTAATTTGTTTCCACCGCTTCGTCTTTTTACCAAGTTTTCTATATGCTCTTCTATTCTTTCAATTCGCCTGTCAATTATTACAATATATCTTAAACTCCAAATAACTCCTACTAAAAGTCCAATAACTGCTGCCCATAAAATTATTTCGCCAGGAGCCAAACCATTTACCATAAAACAAATAAATTAGTGGAGTATAAAAATGTTATCTTGTAGAGGCTATAGGTTTAATCTTCCAAATCGTCGTTTACTGGGAGTGGAGTAGTGGTTTCTTCAGATTGTCTCCATACTTTCGCAAAGCTTGGTGTGGCTATAAGCCAGTTTTCTCCAAAACCAGCGATATCACCTTCATTAGCCTCAATTGTCTTCTTTAATTTATCAATAGCCCTCTTCAATTCAGAAACATCTTTCTCCTTTAGAGGAGCGATATTTAGAATGGATATGGTACTTCCCTCTCTTATAGCAGCAAGAATTTGTTTGATGTCGTCATATTTGTTTAATGTGAATGGTCTAATTAGAACCTTGGCTTTTGGATCTTTTAGTTCAGCTTCAAGTTCGACATAGTCTTCACCAAGCTCGACTCTACTTTCAGAACTCAAAACCGAGTTTAATTTTTTCTTGAATGCATCCCAAACCATATTTTACACCTGTACTACTCTTTTGTCTTCGCAGTTGTTAATAAATATTTCTATAATTCTGTCTAATGGTCCGCAGTATTAGTGTTCTTGGACGCTTTCCAATAGGCTTGAAAGATTCCAGATTTGCGTTCTTGTGTAGGAGTTTATATTCGGGTCTAAACTTAAGTCTTCAACCTTTTGCAGGGCGGAATCTATCTTTATCGAGATATTGTCATCGTCCTGAAAGCCTTCTTTTATCTCTGTTAGGATTAATCTGGCGCTTTTTGAGAGAGAATTGTCGCTAGAAAGGTTATCGAGCAATTCATTGACCTCTGATAAATCAGCCATTTTAATCTCCATTAGTAAAAATTCAGTCTGAATGACTTATAAGCTTTGCTAATTATTATTGAAGTTCTGCAGCAACTTCTTTTTGCAACGCCATAGCGCTATCTTTAGTCTTATTTTCTTGGCTCTCTAAAGATTTGACTCTCAAATTAATATCATCTTTTCTGTCAGATAATTCTTTTATTAACTCAGCTGAATTTTTTTCAATTAATAAATCGCCAATTAATTTGTAAGCAGGAGCTTTTGAAGTTTCAAGCTCTTTCAAAGCATTATCAGTCTCGAATAATTGTATTTGCAGCTGCTGTTTTTGCTGTCCGAAAATATTTAATCTCTGATGAAGCAATTGTAGTTCTGCCATTTTATTTTGTGAATCTTGTTTTGCTGGTTTTGCCATAATAATAGCGTTAAATGAATAGTTAAAAAGCTTACCTGTTGTCAACTATTTTGATAGCTTTTTCCACAATCGCAATTAAACCCGCAATCGTATTTGTAACGGCTCTAAAAGAAGTCGCATCTTTTGCTTTAATTGTAATTATTAGTTTGCTGCCAGATTTCTTTAGCTCGTAAGTTGCCCTGTCGCTTTTGAAATCCTGCTCTGGAAGAAGAGCATTATAATAAGCATCTAAATCTATTTTGTTTCCAGAAATTTCAATAGTTGAAGTGAACATTATTAGCGGGCTCTAACTTTTTTGCTTATGATCGGTCTCTTTTTGACAATTATTCGTGAGCCGCAGTAAGTGCAAATAACTCTCTTTTCAACATCTTTCATATCGAGTTCTTTCTGACAACTAAAACATTTGTACATTATTGTTCCCCTGCCGCTTCTGCAATAGGTTCTTCTGTAAGCATTGGAAGAACTGCTGCATGGTCTACACCAGGTTCGTATGCTTTTCCTGCAAATTTAGATTCGCAAGCTTTGCAGAACCAAATACCTGAAGCTAATCTTTTGACTGTTAATTTTTCGCAGAAAGGGCACTTGTGCTTGTTTCTCTGTATCTGCTCTATTTTTAATACCGATTTTCTTATTTTTAATCCGTATCTTGCGCCCCAGCGCCCTGTTGAACCAACCTTCTTTGTAACCATATGTCTTAATCCAATATTTATATGAGTATGGATTATTTTGGGTTTAAAAAGTTAGTGTTGAATTAGATAAAATAAGCGCCGCCAGCAGGATTTGAACCTACACACCCTTACGGGCATCCGCTCTCAAGGCGGACGGAATCTCCCGCAGAGGAGACTAGCAAAAAGCGTAGTCTTTTGCTCTGTACCGGGTTATCCGATGACGGCACGTATATAACTCGTCCGTTAACTATTTATTAAATTGCCTATTATGAAGTTATATGTCAGAAAAGGAAAAACCCTATAAATTCTTAAAAAACTCGGTTACTGCGGATATTGCGTTTGAAGCTACAGGTAAAACGCTAAATGAGTTATTCAAGAACTGCGCTATGGCTTTAATGGATACGATGGTTGATATGAAAACCGTAAAACCGAGATTAAAGAAGCCAATTAGGCTTAGGGCTAAAGATGAAAGTGCGCTTTTGATTAACTTTCTTAATGAAATTGTATATTATAAGGATGCAGAGTCTATGCTAATTAGTAGTTTTAAAGTTGATATTAAAAAAAAGGAAGATGCTTATTTACTGACAGCAGAGATTTCCGGCGAGCCATTGCAAATGAATAGACATCTCTTACGTTCAGATGTTAAAGCGGCAACTTGGCATAATTTCAAATTAGAGAAGAAAGGAAGTAAATACATCGCTGCAGTTGTTCTTGATATTTAGCGAAATATAAGAAACATTTATATCACTAAAACGCAGTTTTGCGCTATGTTCCAAGTGCCAACTAAGAGGCCGCCACTGAAGCGCATTTCTGATGTTGCCAGACAAACATTGGGTATAAATACTAAAATATATAATTATAGTTATGAAATTCAGCGAGGATTTCGCCATTATCCACGCATATTTATGTTCTGATGGCATGGTCAAGCAGTTTGGCAAACATTACCAAATTAAATTTACAAACATAGACGCAGTTTTGCTGAATGATTTCGATAAAAGATTTGTTAGAGAATTTGGTATCAAACCCCATCACTATGAAGAAGGTCACATAAGCAAGTTAATAGTTTTCAATAAAACATTATTTTTTGATTTGCTTAAATTCGGGCCATACGACTCCAGAAACTGGAAAGTTCCGTTTAGTTTTCTTACTAAAAAAACTGCAGCTCTATGGCTGCGTGCTTTCTTCGACGCGGAGGGCTGGGTAGAATTGCAGGTCGCTAAAAGCAGATCTGTAAGAGTTGATTGTATAAATGAAAACGGAATGAAGCAAGTAGCAAAATTGCTGGGCAGATTTGGAATCCGGTCGCAACTAAAAATTAGAGAACCAAATTATATGTGGAGATTAAATATATGCGGAAAAGAAAACCTTGCGAAATTCAAAGACAAAATAGGATTTTTGCACCCCGCCAAGGCCGAACTGATGCATAAAATCGTGGAGTCTTATAAAGATTATGAATGGGATCTGCCAAGAACAAAATCCAATGTGATAAAATTCGTTAAGAAAAATGGCAGACTAAGAAAATCACGTGGTGAGATTAGATTTTTCTCTATTAAAAGAGACAATTTAACTAGCTTCAAGAAAGTATTAAATAAGTACAAACTACATTCAAAGTTACAAGGCCCATGGTTAAACTCACAAGGAAGGAAATATTATTGTCTCCTATTAAAAGAGATGGAGGTAAAAAATCTGTGATTAAACCACCAACCGAGAGACCGCCACTGAAGCGCATATCCGATGTTGTCTGGGAGATTTCTTCGAGCTACAAGAAAGACAACCCTAAGATGCAGGTGCCTGCGCGCATCTACGGCACTAAAAAGCTGATAGATGAGATGGATTTGGCAGTCTTTGAACAGGTAAGTAATGTTGCTTGCTTACCAGGAATTGTGAAAGCTGCAATGTGCATGCCTGATGGGCACTGGGGATTTCGGCAAGCCAGACTTTGACTTCCGACCCTTTACGGTTTCCCCATCGGCGGAGTTGCTGCTTTTGACATAGATAGGGGTATCATAAGCCCGGGTGGGATAGGCTACGACATAAATTGCGGAATGCGATTAATCAGAACAGATTTTACACTAAAAGAAATTGAGCCGAAATTAAAACAGTTAGTTGACAGTTTATTTAGATTAGTTCCAGCAGGCGTCGGACGAAAAGGTTTCGTTAGACTTACGGGAAAAGACTGGAAAGATGTTGCACAGGATGGAGCGCAGTGGTGCATAAAAAAAGGATACGGATTTGACAAAGATAAAGAACATATAGAAGATTACGGCGCAATTCAGGGAGCAGATGCGTCAGAAGTTTCTGACAAAGCAGTCAAGCGCGGAGTTACAGGTCTTGGAACATTGGGAAGCGGCAATCATTATTTAGAAATTCAAGTAATTAAAAAAGAAAATATTTTTGATGAAAAGATTGCAAAAACATTTGGATTATTTCCAGGCCAAGTTGTTGTAATGTTGCATACAGGAAGCAGAGGACTCGGACACCAAATCTGTACAGATTATGTAGATATGTTCAGACCAAAATTGAAAGAGTGGAATATAGATGTAAGAGATCAGGAATTAAGCTGCGCTCCACTATACACTAAAGAAGCTGAAAGGTATTTGAAAGCAATGCGCAGTGCCGCTAATTATGCATTCGCAAACAGGCAAGTAATTACTCATCAAATTAGAAAAGGATTTTCAGAAGCATTCGGAAAAAATATTGACAATATGGGAATGGAATTGATTTACGATGTAGCTCATAATATTGCTAAAGAAGAACAGCACATAGTTGACGGCAAGAAAAAGAAAGTTTTAGTGCATAGAAAAGGCGCTACAAGATGTTTTGGTCCGGAGAGAAGCGAATTAGCAAAGATATTCAGGAAAACTGGCCAGCCGGTAATTGTTGGCGGTTCTATGGAAACAGGATCTTATCTTTGTGTCGGCACAACAAAAGCAGAGGAAGAAACATTTGGCTCAACGATGCACGGAGCAGGCAGAACTATGTCGAGAACAGCCGCTATGAGAGAATTCCAAGGCCAGCAATTGCAGAAGTCAATGGAGAAGAAAGGAATCTATGTTCACGCAGTTTCTATGTCAGGCTTAGCAGAAGAAGCTGGCAAGGCGTACAAAGATATCAACGAAGTAATTGACACAATGGATCAAGCTGGAATTAGTAAAAAAGTTGTAAGATTTTTACCTATTGGAAATGTAAAGGGTTAAGCATTAGGATCGTGCTTCTTAACTAAGCCATCATATTCATCGTATATTTTCCAAATTGAAATAACAAGTATTATTCCGATTGCTAATAATACTACATCCGTGATTTGAACATAAGTTAAGTAATCGTGCGTATATTTCCAATAAACTGCACTCGCGGAATATATTGCAAGAATTCCATTTGTGAAAATTAAAGTTAATAGAATTTTTAATGGAGCTGTATCTCTGCCTTTACCCATTATTTCTTTTAATTTCAGAGCTAGTGCGAATGCAATTCCAATTAATGCAACAGCTGCTAAACTAATGTATGCAAATATACTATACGCCATTATTCATTCTCCAAATGTTTCAAATACACAAATTCTGGATATACTGGATTTGAACTTAATGTTACTTTACAGTCGTCTGCAAATCTTTTAAGATCGTGTTCAATAAAGTGTCTTAAGTTATTGTTGTTTTTTGCAGAGCAAATTAATAAATAATTATATTGTCCAGAAACTTCAAAGCAATTGAGTACTTTTGCATTTACAGAAATAACTTTTCTAAACTCTTCCTGCTGTTTTTTTGGTACTTGCATTTCAACAATTAAAGTTTGATAATTTAATTTGTCTAAATTCAAAGATGCAGATATTTTTAGTATGCCACCTTCTATTAATTTGTCAATTCGTGTGGCAATTGCGACTCGTGATATATCCATACCATTAGAAAGATTAGTCAATGACAATCTGCCGTCTTTTGCAAGCTTACTAATAATTTGTTTATCAATGTCATCAAGCATTTATTTGATAAAAAATAGTATGTATATAAAATAATCGTTGTGTTGTTACAATAAGTAATATACACTTTACTTTAGAAACATTTATATATAAGATACTTACATAATGTAAGTATCGAACTGAAATTGCTTACAGTTCGAATCCGTCTTGCAAAGGAAATTCCTTTGCATCACACTCATTAAGGGGGTTCAAATGACAACAAAAAAAAGACAAAAACGATTGCAGGTGTTCGATTTGCAAAAAAATATTGAGGCAGATGCCTATTACAAACTTTTGACAAAGATAGCTAAACAAGATATTAAAGTTCCAATAATGGCAAAAGGCACGATGCGAATGGTCGATATGTCTAAACAGCTTAAGAAATCTGATTTTTATCCGCCATTTGAAGCCTACTGGACAATTAAAGAGAGACAGCTTATACCAGCTCTTTCAACTCAAACTCACTTCTAAAGGACAAAGCAAACTTCGGTTTGTTAGTCACCTGAACTACGTTCAGGCGAAGTGGCCAACGCCGTAATAATATTGCGGCGCCTCCAACCAATCCGAGCGCTTCCAAAGTCTGCTCGGATTTATATTCTTAATATCGTCGATGTAGTGCGAAACCGTAAACTTTATATACTATACTATCTATATTGTAAATATAAAATGGCAGGTAATAGCTGGATTGATGTATATTGGGAAATGAGCGTAGATCCCAACTATTTAGGCGAATCGGATGAAGATACGACTTTCTCTTTTCCAAGAAATAGTAAAAAACCAGAATATGATGCCTTTGGTAATCAACATACGTTAGATAGAATAGGAGAGGAAAATAAATGACAGAAGAAAGTCCACATGATGACAACGGAGTAGCTTCTTTAGCTAGGCTTGTTAGGTGTCTTAACGGTGGCCCTTTTCTTGATTCTGATTTTGATTTTGATTCTGATTCTGGACTAAGAAGGGGAAAACCCTATAAAATAGGTCTATATTGCTCGGATGAAGAAACAAGAAAAAGAAACCAAGCAGATATTTTAGCTGCGCTTTACAATGCTTCTAGACCACAAGGCATGGGATTTCAGCAGTATGATCCTACACCTATGACGCGCGAACAAGCCCAAGAACTACTTGATAGAGGAACTAGGTTTGATTATATTAAAGGAAGAGTTATGCATATAAATCTTTCAGGTGATTTTCTTGATCCTCGTGAGTATGATAGAAATAATAGTTATGGTGCTGCAGCGCGCGCTATCGTCCCGTTAATTATGGGACTAGGAGTAAATTCTCCGTCCGTGCAAGCTACACATATTTCAGGAACTCAAGATTCAGCTCGTACTTTAGAAGGCCGACTTAATGCGGAATCCGAAACTACTAGAGTTGCAGCTGGCGAGGGTGTTGATGTTTTTGAGTTGGGCTATAGTGGTGTTGCTGATGTTCTAAGACCAAACATTGAAAAAATCACTAAACCTGAATAATTATTTTTCCCTGCTTATTGACTTTATGTCAGTCTCTGTTAATTCCCGTAAAAGTTTATTTAGTATTGCGTTAATTTTATTAGCTTTAGCTATAACAACTTTCATTTGAACTTTGTATTCTGTCAGTTCTTTAGTCCCAGCGGGTCTTGATATCCTTCCAGAAGCCATTAAACTTATTACTTCTAGAGTTTGGGCCGCAATATGATCCATCTCAGCCTCTAATCTTTCTCTTTCCTGTTTGTATGTGTTAAATTTCAGGATGCGTTTAGTTTCCGTAGCAAATTTATTTCCGCCAGAGAATGGAAATACCATATTCCTTCTTGAATAATAGTAGTATAAATAAATTATGTTAGATAAAATATTAAGATAATTATTCTGAATCTAGTGAATTTAAGTCATCGTCTGTCAATGGAATGCCATATTCCTAATAATTAGTAGAAGTATAAACAAATTATACTAATAAAGTTTTTAAAGCTATATTTTTACAATATGGTATCATGAGCGCACTATTACAACGACTATTCAAAATTAGGAAAGCTCCGCAGTCCAAAGAAGATACATATGCGGAAGAATATGCAGAAGAATGTGAAGAAAGAAAAAAACCTAATACTTACAGAGATTCTGATCTTGATAATCTTACTAAAACTTATCCCGTTTCATCTGTAATTGGTGATATGCAATATATGGATTTTAGTTATGATAATGAAAGTATAGTTGACCTATTATCAACATCTCCAGCTCATAAACTTGAATCTGAAGAATTAGCAGCTGATTTAGTTAGTATTGCTGTCGATGCAGATGGTTGGAGAGGTCTTGAATTTAGATATGACAATGGATTCGCCAGGGCTTTAAAAGTAGGCTGGATAAGATTAGGCGTAACAAAAGATGATGAAGTTTACATAGCGCCAACTGAAAAATTGATTGTATTTGTCGCATCTAGATTTAACTAAGTTAGAGTAATTCTTATTAGCTTTTTAAGTAAGAGTTCTATCAGAACCTTTATAAACCGCAGAAAGCCGATTTCTATTACCCCTGCAAATCTAGAATTCTGTCGCTTTAGATAATACTCTCTGAGAGAAAAAGTTTGAGTTGAAATGGGA
>Ga0209210_1003714_pt1 | contig 10172 bp, 2 predicted proteins | sample RifGroA1_FD_183991 | JGI IMG/M metagenome (GOLD analysis project Ga0209210, IMG submission 183991) | Contaminated groundwater microbial communities from Rifle, Colorado, USA - Rifle Groundwater A1 (SPAdes) (version 2) | ecosystem: Environmental > Aquatic > Deep subsurface > Groundwater >...
TAGATACTAATTCCCGGACTCTTATGTAAACATGCCGGCGGCGTGGCTGTGGGAGTTATCCGAGGTGTGGGCGTAGAAGTCACTCTCGGCGTCGGCGTTGCCGTTGGGGTAGGTGTCCGGGTGGCAATAGGCGTCGCCGTCGGTGTTATGACAGGTGTCGGGCTGGTTGTTGGGGTTTTTCCTGTTGCTGCCGCCAACGCATCAACCAACCCCGCCCCCTGAGCGTTTTTATCAAAACCAAGATCAAGGGAATAATTGATAAGGGCATTTTTGACTTGCAGCGGAGTCCAATTTGGGTGCGCTTGGAGAAGTAGGGCGGCTACACCAGCGATGTGCGGTGCGGCCATACTTGTGCCCGAAAGACTAACGTGTATATTATCAAGACAATTCGAAACACCTGAAAAAGCAAATATTCTTGATTTAGCCGCACAAATATCGACACCCGGCCCAGAAATATCAGGCTTATGTAGATCTAGGCCTTGCCAGATGACAGGACCAAGAGAGCTAAATGTTGCCATTTTCTTTTGCTTGCTAACTGCCGCCACGGTAATTGCTTTTCTAGCTGTACCCGGCGAGCCAACGGTTCCCGCGCCATCCTCACCATTATTACCGGCAGAAACCACTGCTACCACTCCGGCGTCCACCGCTTGATCTACGGCTCTTGAGATTTCATCATCTGGACCGCATGAATCGCTGTAACCACCGTTATAGAACTTGCAGTCCATTCCAAGGCTCATGTTCAGTACCCCAATTCGATTCTGGGGATTTCCATTTGCCCTACTTGCGATTACCGCATCTATTGCACTTAAAATCGCTGACCCATAACAAGCGCCTGTCTTATCGCATACTTTATAAGCAACTATCTTTGCCCCCGGGGCTACTCCTCTCGGACTACCGTTAGAGGCAATAGTTGCCGCTACATGTGTCCCATGGCCCGCATCATCCATAATCCCATATCCCATAGAGACAAAACTTTGCCCATCCACAACCTTATCATTAAAAACTGTAGTAGGAGTGGAGTATGGATCTTGGGGATTATATGTATGACAAAGTATCTGTCCATAATCATTGAAAAAACACACCTGCGAACCCCTGACAGCAAAACCATAAGCGCTATTAAATATATTAATACGCACTGCTCGGTTTTGATTCAAGTCATACGCAGAAAGTTCGCCAAGTGCACTATATAAATGTGGCTTCTTAAAAAAAATTAAGTTATCCTGAATCGAAGCCCTTCCGATTAACTCGTACGAAAATGAACCCCAAGGGCTACTGTTAAGCTGACTTTTTGAGGTAGCTGAGGTGACATATGGGATCTTTCGAGCGGAACCGTTAACTAGGTTATATAAATAGTAGTAACTTGATTTCTCGGTGAAAAATGGCATTGATGCGCTACAAGCAATGTAGAGAATCTGGTCCCCATGAAAACCGACTACTGGTCCGAGCTCCGGAGGAGTAATCTCGCGTTTTGTATCTGAATTTAAATCGTAGATAATAATCCCCTTTGTCGGGCAATCTTCGTGTGAAGTGGCCACTTTATAATCGTTAAAAACGACTTTATTGCCTGAAACTAGTGGTATGACTTGTGCGTTAACATAACCGGGGTTTTGTGTGTTTTTATAAATTTCTTTAGTTTGTTTCGAAAGGGGATCATATACAAATAAATGGGCGGTTCTTTCGTCGTTCTTCCAAAAGAGACTATAGACAACTTTATGGCTATCGCTAATCCCTGCTTGTCCGAAAGCGAATATCCTATCTGCCAAAACAAGCTCTGACTTGTTTTGAGTATCAACCAGTAGAAGCTTATATGCCGTATCAAAATTTTCGATATCATATGAACCACTATAAACAATTAAGTTATCCTTTACCGCAAGTCCTGAAACCTGAATCACGCTTCCAGCCGTAGCAACTGTCGACGTTTGTCCATTATTAAATGAATACCTTAGTATCTTGTTATCGTTGTACTTAAATCCGGAGGAATAATAAAGGTAATTATTATCAATTGCCAGATTATCACCAGCCATCACTGGATACTTTTCTGTAGTGCTTTTTATCGTAGTAAAAGCACGATCGCTTACTGGAGTTGCTCCTAGATCTGGGTGACTATAATCAACCCCTGAGTCAATCACCGCCACTCTTACCCCCTCACCGGTAACATTTTTACCAAAATTATCTTTCAGTTGCCATACTTTATCGGCATTAATCAGCGGTACCGACTCCGGTAGGTTAAGGTGGTAAACATAATTCGGAGTTACCTTGGCCACCCCTGGTATTTGTCTTATCTTCTCTGCGTCTGCGTCCTCAATATCGAGTGCAATTCCGTTAATAGCGTTAGAATATTCACCCAGAAGAAGAATATTACTTGAGTCTTTCTGAAGGGCTAAATCATATTTTGAAGAAATAGATTTGTTGGCCGAGTTAAAAGTTCGTTTACCCAATTTGTTTAAAATATCTTTTTTAATATTTTCGTGCTCCGACATAACTCTCGCCTGATCATCCCTGAAACTTGTATTGCTAATGTTGCTCATTGAAGTTGGTTTACTAGCAAATTCCACAATGTATCCTTGATATTTTGCTTTCTCTCTGCCTGATGTCGCTGCCCTGGGAAAGAAATTTACCCTGTTTAGGACGAGGTAAAGTCCGACCGGAAGCGACAAAAGAAGAACAATGACAACACTTACGGAGAAGAAGAAATATCTTTTAGATCTGAAATGTCGGATGAACTTTTGAAGTTTAATCATTTATCTCCATACTGGGCTGCCGAAAGGCCGCTGTTAATCGACCTAAAGCTGACTTATCGTCTGGGGTCGCTAGTCGCTTCGCCATATCGCTGGGGCACTAAACGGTGAACAAATGGCTTTGACCTGATTGGTATACGGATCTCTTAGTCGCCAGTACAGTGTTTGTCCGGCGTTAAAAGTCCAACAGACACTGCCGTTGCAGAAGTTCCAGGTACCCGATGAGTACCCGGATTGTTGTGGATAGAAAGTCAAAGCATTGACCCAAGTATTGTTCGGAGTATCAGATCCGGTGAACTGGTTAGTCGAGGTATCCACACTGAGAGCCTGACACCCGGAGGTATTTATCCCAAAGCTGACATAGGGCAGGGGATTGAATCGTTGATCGGTTGTTTTACAGGGAGAACCTTGTAAACAATTACCCGAAACATATACCTGATAGCAGCTGGCGGTACAAGCTGCCGGTGGAGCGGTCGGTGTGGCCGTCGGGGTTATCCGGGGTGTGGGGGTAGAAGTCGCTCTCGGTGTTGGGGTCGGTGTCGGGGTCCCATTCTTGAGGACATAAGTTGCTGAGGCATAAGAAGTATATGCTTGATCGGCTTCATTACCGACTTTTTCTGTAAAACTGTATGTCCCGTTAGCTGAAGTACCCGAAGAATAAATAGTAATTATCGGTGTCATGCTAAGACCTGGTGCCAACAACCCTGTTCGAACCCAGCTTGGTTGCTGGATCCACTGACTCGGCAACTGATAACTTTCCAGTTTGAAAGACGACGGAGAACAACCAACCGCATCGTTATTGGTAATCGTCATCCTGTAATCACGACCCTGCCCCCCGACTCCTGTCTGCGACTGAGGATAGATACTAATTCCCGGACTCTTATGTAAACATACTGTGGGTGTTGTTGGTGTTGGGTAGATTCTCGGGGTCGTGGTTGCAGTCGAGGTCGGATTTGGAGTTAGTATAGGGGTCACCGTTGGGGTCGGGGTTGTCGCCGGACAACAAAATTGGGCGCTAGTGCAGTCATTTGCTCCGCGAAAACAATGTCTAGAGACCCTATTGCTATTGCATGTATACCCCCATCCGGCGACGCAGCTGGTATTTGGTCTTGCAGTTATTTCTATATTAATAGGGCTAGGCGTTATCCTTTGCCAAAGAAAGAGTCCCTCAGTATAGAACGTATATAAACCGGGTGAAGTCCAAGCGCCGTCGGCCGTCTTATCTGTGTTCCATGAAACTCGATATGGCGCAACCGTTCTTGAACCAACGATCTCTTTATAAGCCTTTGGGTTACTCGGATCCTGAAAGGGGCCGATATAGTAGTAAATAACACTTAGTAATCCGGGTCGCTCGATCGTAGTATTAACCATCAAGTCAACCATCGAACCAGATTTAATGACTTGACCGTCCTTAAGTCCTACAAGAGGGAGGTCTACGGGATCATTGCTATTATCAACGATAGCTTCAATTGGTACGGTTACCGATTTTTGCGGTTTTGAGGCAATATCAATAATTAGATTGGTTTTATAAGAGCCAGTCTCTTTTATTTTTGTAAAATCAATGTTCACATAAGGATTCGACGGTAATTGGCCTTCAAGTTTCTGTCCGCTAACCCATACAGCACTTGGTGAAAAATAAGCCCGGTATGAGACGGAAGGAGAATTCAATTTTAAGTTCTTAATTTTAACTTCCCCCGCCACATAGGACGTCGGTCTTGCAAGATCATTAAATCCGCGTATGGACGGGGTGGTTACTATTACTCCATAACCGCCGGAAGTATAAGCAGAAAAAGCTTGCTCTAATAGGTATTGAGAAGGCGCATTAAATTCATGTTTCTCGCTGATACTTTGCATTAACGAGGAGATCTCTGGTCTGTAAAGATTCCAATCCTCACAGCCTAAATAAGCTCCGCCTGGTTGATTCGCGACCCAAGGATCTGTTGGGTCTGCCTTGCAGTTGCGGTTTAAATAATAAGGACGACTAGAAGACAGACCTCTTAGGGAAACGTATTCATCTATTAGTCCCCCAAAAGAATGGCCGATCTCGTGCGCTAAGAGTAGGGGTTCTGAGGGATCACCCCATTTGATAAAAAGTACATTATAACTTCCATCTAAGGTTGACCAACTTCGTCCGCTGGCATTGGGCACGATTGATACCTGATCATAAGGGATTCCCAGCGAAGTCAACAACTTTAGGACACTGTCGTGATCAACTGACGTATAGCCGTTCTCTGTCTTATGAAAAATAGTTGTTGTGCTAAGACGCTTGACTTTTATCACCGGTTTATTTGTCGTAAATGGCGCTTTACCCGGGTATTTTGATAAGCCAATAAGGGCGTCAGTTTGGACTTGAGTGAAGCTCCGGAAGGCATCCATCTCAGAGGTAGAGAATCCACTGGCCACAAAGACAATATTAAGAGTTTTTGTTGGATCAGTCTGGCTCGGATTTCCATCAAAAACCGTTTCAAGACTGAAGTAGTTATTTCCTTTTATTTCCATTCTCTGAAGTGGTGGTCCGGAATCTAGCTTAAGTGTCTTTGGCGCATCACCAGCTATAGTAACTTGCGTCTCGTTTCCAGATGGCAGCTGGAACTTAAGCATCCCGCCGTTTTTTATTAAAGAATTTTCAGCGTACTTTCTCTCTATTGTCACAAGACTCCCATCTTTGTAAGGGAGAACAAGAGTGAAATCCAGACTCTTTAAAACTCTTTCCTGATAGTTTACGGCTTCGTCTTGGTTACGAGGTGGCACATACACTTCTTTAACTGGAAGAGGTACCGAATATTTTTCCTCCTTTCCCTGACTGTCTTTCAGCGTCACATCCAGATAGTCAACCGAGCCAATGTTGTAATAGTTAGGTAAAAAACCGATATCCTTACGGATAGAATTTGCAACGATCTGATTCTTAACTAAATCAACTGTCATGCCGGTAATGAATACAGTCTGTTTATACCTAGATGGTACTTTGCTGGCGATATCTGCTCGATAGTTTCTAAGATCCAGCGACTTTAAATTAGTTTCCGCACGACCGAAAAAGCTTATATTATTTAAGACTAAATATACCCCGACCGGAAGGGCCAAGAGAAGTACTAAGAGAATAAAAGCTGATCGATAGAAATGGTTCTTTGATCTGAAATGTCGGATGAACTTTTGAAGTTTAATCATTTATATTCATACTAAGCCAGCTTAAAAGCGACTGATAATGGTCTGAAAAATTATCTTGTCTGGAGCTGCCCGGTCATATGCTCGGTGCACTAAACGGTGAACAAATGGCTTTTACCTGATTGGTACTGGGATCTCTTAGTCGCCAGTACAGAGTTTGTCCGGCGTTAAAAGTCCAACAGACACTTGAGTTGCAGAAGTTCCAGTCCACGGTCGCAGTTCCTGTGGTTGTGCTTAATCCTGCGTCCAGCCAAGTATTGGAAGGGATGCCACCATCAAGTGGAAACTGTGCGGTTGAGGTGTCGATAGTGACCCCCGAAGTACAACCGGAGCTATTGATAGTAAAGGTCACTTTTGGAAGTGCGTAGGTTGCTTGGCCGGAGGTTTTGCAAGGTGAAGCTTGCGAACAGTAGCCGGTGGTGATGGCGCTAATGCAAGAGGCGGTACATCCACTTATCGGTGTAGTCGGAAGTGGGGTTGCCGTAGGTGTCGACAGCGGTATTGGGGTAGGAGTGGGTTGAGGGGTAGCTGCGGGGGTTGAGGTGGTCCCCGGTTTTAAGGCGACCAACTGACCAATATTTGCTTTGCTACTGCTAGTAGTTCCGGATTGATTACCGGTAGCTCCCGAGGTAGACAAGGCTCGGTCGGCAATTTCTGAGGTTGTCGCCGATGTTTTTACTAGCCACCTCTGTGTCATCCCGGTTGGCGGTGTTATCGTTGTCCCTGCTGCTACCGCACCAAAGAATAGTACCTGATTACCGGAAGTCGCGGTTATCGATGGCGCTGTAATGAGGGTGGTACTGTTGCTGCCCAGACCGCTGTTTGCTTCAATTGGCGAATTATTATTCACTCCGGTGTAGGCGATTATGCCGCCGGAGGCTCTTTGACGGGGACTATAATTAAAGGTGAAAGTTGATGGCTCGTTTCCTGAGGCAACATGATAATAAAGGGCTTGACTTAGTGAATTACCCGAAGTATCTCTTCTTATTAAAGTCCAGCCGCCGGGTGAGGTGATGGCGGCGTTGCCGTTGGCGATGGTGATTTGGGCAATCATGACATCGCCGGTAATTACTCCGGCGGGGAGATTGATTCTTAGACGATTAACTTTGGATGAGTTGGTGGCTACTGCCAAGCTTCGCAAGGCGATAGAGGTAGAGGCTGGAGGGGTCGGGGCGATGGTGGCGGTAGGTGTCGGAGCAACCGTTTGGGTTGGTGTAGGGGCGGCGGTGGCAGTTGGTAGCGGTGAGGCGAGGGGATTCTTGTAAATCAGAATCCGTCCGCGATTTAAATCATCAACGTATAAATTGTCATCATTATCAAAGGCGGCAAACAGAGCCATAGAAAAATAATCACCTAAAAACTTGTCCGGGGTTGTTTGGGTTGTCGGGTTACTATAAACGCCTGGGAATCGACCGTTCCCTCCATAGTAGGAATTAAAGCCAACGACCATGTGATTTTGCGAGTCAAACGCTGGTTTCCAGGCAGCGACATTTGGAATTGCCCGAGTTGCCGCAGGGTTATAAATAACGCTGGTGGGGTTGTCTGGAAACATGCCAGCATTAAAAGTGAGTATCCGGAAATTCCCGGTTATCTCCAACCAATGATCAGAGACAAAGAGATTCCCCTGTCTATCTATTTTTACACCACCCGGATAACAAAGATAATTAAGTGGATAATTTGAACTGTTTCCCGGAACCGGCGGGTAGTTGGGATCTCCTTGATTGCAAGTAACATCGGTTACTGATTTTTGGCCCAAGATGACATCCACCGTTGGGGAAGTCATAGGATTTGCAATTCTAACGACCCGATTGAAATGGGGCTGTGAAGCCCATAGATAGCGACCGTCGGCGGTGACCTCAAGGTCTCCCCAACTTTCGTTAACATTCCACTGAGAGACAATATTTCCACCTCCCAAAACCGGTAGTCCGGCGCCGTAGAGAGAAACAGGGGTTTTGGTAGGCATCGCGCCAGGGGTTAGGGGTAACTGATAGACATCAATGTAGCCCATATGACCGACCCAGAGGTACTGGTCTCCCTGGGCAGTAATATCCATAAAACCCCATGGGTCAGCAATGTCAAAGTTGGATACACCGGCGACGCCGTCGGGGGGTTTACCTGTCCAGAGATCACTCACTCCGTTGGGCATATTCCAAAACAGGAGCCGTGCCTTATCTGCCACGATTAACTGGCGTGCTGCCACGGCCAAACCTCTGGCTGAGGATAAACCGTTGTTTCCATAGGCTTGGTTCATATCGTCCGGCGGGTAAAAAAGCCTATTGCTGGCTGAGTAGAGCTTGCCTGTAACCGGTGTCGGGATGGGGGCTTTAAACCTCCAGACGTCCTGTTCAAAACTTGGCCCGCCGGCGTAGATGTTGCCATCAACATCGATACCCACGGAACCGGTTACGCTGCACATATTGGCCCAACAAACTTGTTGGCCGGTTTTAGGATCGGTTTGGCTGTTGATACAGCCTGATTCATCTGCGGTGGTGGAACCGCACCGGCCATTTGGCTGGGAGGTATCTTTGAATAGGACTTTAAGGATGTTGCCTGACATATCAAACTCCACTAACTGGTTATTTAAGGAATCATCGATCCAAATGCCTGATCCCGAAGGATCAAAATCAATCCCCGTCGGATATGTAAGGTTCGATCCAAAAGTGCCGGTGGCGGCCATCCCATTTGCATATGGGGGGTCAAAATATAGAATGCGGTTGTTCCACGAGTCAGCCACATAGACTCGGCCGGAACCGGGGTCAGTTCTGACCGCGGTAGGAGCATGCATTTTATTTAAAGTTGTACCGTGGGCATTGGTGGTAAAGTCCGGCTGCCCAAAAACCAGATCGGCTGTCGGCGCGATTGTGCCGGAGGCCGGATCTTTGGGGAACCGCAATACTCTATGGTTTTGATTGTCTGTCACCCAAAGGTGGCCGTTTTTGTCTATATCGGTTGATCCGACAAAGCCTTCATTGTAGGGACTTCGTAAACACAAGGTGTTGTTTTGAGGATAACCAATTGCCTGAAAAATGTCTCCCGGTCGTCGGTTGCAGGCGTTGCCTGAAAAATCTGCTTGCCCCCAAACTTGATCGGCTACGTTATCGGTTGTAAATGGACTGACGAATTTTAAGACTCGGTTGTTATCAAAATCGGAAACGAATAAATTGCCGTCTTTGTCCACGGTTAAACTGTTGTAAGAGCCGCCTTCGGTGGTACTTATCTGATATTCCGGCATACTGCACAAGGTCGTTGCTGAGGCGGTTGCTCTTTGGGGGTAATTTTGAAAGTTAAAATCGCCGTTACACGCCGAGTGATAAAAATCCGGCTGACCGATAACTAAGTCAGCTTTTTGGCTTCCTAACGAACCCCCCACTTTTACTTGACAACCGGAACCCGGGCAATCACTATCGGCGGTACATTTCGCGGACGGATTATTTTGGCAGACCCCCAATGATGAAAAACCTAATATTCGGCTGTTTGATCCGTCGTAGACATAAATTCGATTAGGTCGTACTGAACGGTCAACCGTTACTCCTCCGGGGTTCATCAATTTAAAAGGAACAATTTCTCCTGGTTGCCCCTCACCAAAACCGTCCTTTCCCAATACAATGTCAGCCAGAAGATCATTTGGCGAACCCCGACTGATGCCGGCTGGTTTAAAAAGCGTAGATCGAACTAATGCTAAAATTAAAACCAAAAGGAAAACAATCGGAATTACTCTTGATACTACTAACTTTCTCGATCTGTCGTTACTCTCTTTTCTGGTTTTATTCAAGGAGAGAAAACCCTTCATCTTTGAATTTAATTCTTTCACGAACTTAACTCTTTCCCAAACAAATGCCATCTCATTTATTTATCGGTTAAAAAGAAAGTTCAAAATTCGACTGACTAAATTTCCTTCGTCCCTTGCCCCCAAAACTCCATTAGGGTTTGGGGAATAGCCCCCCGGTCCGGAAGCGCCCGGTGCATTAAACGGTGAACAAATGGCTTTTACCTGATTGGTATATGGATCTCTTAGTCGCCAGTACAGAGTTTGTCCGGCGTTAAAAGTCCAACAGACACTGCCGTTGCAGAAGTTCCAGGTACCAGATGAATACCCGGATTGTGGTGGATAGATAACCGAAGCATTGACCCAAGTATTGTTCGGAGTATCAGATCCGGCGAACTGGTTGGTCGAAGTATCCACACTGAGAGCCTTACACCCGGAGGTATTTATCCCAAAGCTGACATAGGGCAGGGGATTGAATCGTTGATCGGTTGTTTTACAGGGAGAAC
>Ga0209210_1003716_pt1 | contig 10168 bp, 9 predicted proteins | sample RifGroA1_FD_183991 | JGI IMG/M metagenome (GOLD analysis project Ga0209210, IMG submission 183991) | Contaminated groundwater microbial communities from Rifle, Colorado, USA - Rifle Groundwater A1 (SPAdes) (version 2) | ecosystem: Environmental > Aquatic > Deep subsurface > Groundwater >...
TGTAATTGATTTTATATATTTTTTTATTTTTTCTTTTAGACCATTAGCGTCAAATCCCGCATATGTATATACCTCTGATGGCGTTCCAGATCTAAGGAAATTAGATATGCCAATAATTCTGTCGTTATGATCTTTGGGTAGCATAAATGGATACAAAAATCCCGGCCAACCATTGTGCAATGTTATTGTGTGCTCGCGTTCATCATAGGAAAAGATGCTTTCGGCTTTGGCAGGGTCTTTTTCTCTTAATTCTTCAAATAATTCTGGCGATGTAACAGCGACTAATTTAACATCAACTTCTGTTTCTATCTCTGGCAATAATTCCAGAGTGTTTGCCATGACTTGCCCGCCACAAATTGCCAATACTATTTTGGGCTTTCCGTTTTCTTTGTGTTGCTTGAATATGTACGCGCCATTTATTGCTTCCCGCGCCGATGGCACACCATCGCCTCTTTTGAATACTAGTGTTGGCGGACGCATTATTGATAATGCAATCGGCTCGCCTACTTGCATGGCATAAAATAACATCTCAATGGTTTCGTTTGCATCCATTGGTTTATAAACTTTTATTCCCGGATACGCATCAAATAGCGACATCCAAAACAATCCATGATGTGTCGGCCCGTCTTCTCCTGTCTCTGGGCCGTCATGAGCCGCCATCATAATAAAGAATCCTTTCGTGTTTGGATTTACATGATTATTTAATAAAGCCATGCGGATCGGGTTGCTCATAATGGAAGTGAACACGCCGTATGTGCTAAAAACGCTCATCGCCTTAAAATCGCCCGGCAAAATGTCTTGCGTAAGAGCCGTGGACATCATGGCCATGTTTTGTTCGGCAATCCCAAATCGTATACCGCGACCGGTAGGATTTTCTTTTGTGATAATCCCGTAAACATCTTCGGCCTTTCCGGTAAGCGTGGATTTCATTAGATCTCCTGATCCTATGTAGAAAAAAGCTGTTTTTTGCATAATCCATTTATACCAAGCTTCGGTCGCTTTTCTTGTAGCAATTTTTTCACCTTCTGCAAAAATAAGTTCTGACGGAAGAATGGCGGGTCTTTTTATTGAGCGGTAATCAATCATATCTCTGCCATTTAAAGCGCTCTTTATTGTTTCAACTAATTCGGCCTCGGGTTTTATTTTCTTTATTGCAATCCGCGACAAAAGATATTCGGCATCTTCTTTTTTGAGCTCCGCCACGACTGCCTCAATATCGTTGATAACTCCGCCATCAATACCAGGAATATTAAGCCCGAGCTCTTCTCTCATTATTTTTACATAATCTTCCTGTGAAGCTGGATTTCCATGCGAATCGGCTGTGCCGGCGAGTTTTCCATAAAACTTTCCTTTTATTGTTTTTGCAATTATTACTGTCGGCTTTTTATTGCCAAATCCTTTATTCGCAAGTGTGTGTGCGTGCATCAATTCCGTAAAATTATGCCCGTCAACCTCAATCACATTCCATCCCAAACCGAACCAGTGATTTACTAAAGGAGTAGAGATAACTTCTGTTATCGGGCCATCAATGCCAAATTCATTCCAGTCCAGCATTACGGTCAAATTGTCCATCCCCAAAGAAATGGCTTTGTTTCTAAATTCGTAACTTATTCCCTCCTCGGTTTCGGCGTCACCAGCCACAACAAAAACTTTTGTTCCCAAGCCACAGGACTTGTGAAGTGTTGCCATTCCAAGAGCGGTAGAAAAACCATGCCCAGAAGACCCAGTAGACGCATCTGCGAGCGCACAACACGATTCAATATGGCCGGGTGGACCTAAAATGTGCCTGAATCTCGCCAAGTCTTCAGGAAGAGACGCGTCTATTTTTTTATCAAAATCTTTTCCTGCAACTTTCATCGCTTCATATACCAATGCATTTAGAGAGTGAGCGAGTGGCGTACAGTGCCCAGCCGACCAAATAATTCTATCTCGTCCACTATTTTCCGGTCGTTGCGGATCAAATGCAAAAAAACTGCTGACTAAAAGCGTCAGTAGTTGCTCAACTTTTGAAGATGAACCGCCAGGATGTCCAGATTTGGCATTATTGATAGCCGTAAAAGCAAATCCCCTAACTATCCTTGCCAATTTTTCTAATTTTGGAATATCAATTCCATCAACCCTTGGGAGATCCAGATTTCTTATATTTACATAATAATTGCCAATCTCCTCGCTATACTTATATCTCTTTGGATCTTTTTCTTTTATATATTCAAGATTCTCAAACAAAAAATCATTATTCATATCTCAAATATTATACCTTTTTAATATGCTATAGCAAAACCACCAATCTAGTGCTATGCTTTTTCTATGGGTGAATCCGCACCAGGTCAATCTATAAATAAAAGTAACGAGCGAGAGCAGAGAATAAAAAGGATTGTTGCATTGGCGCTAGAGCTTAGCACCAAACCTGAGGGATTTTCATTCCCTGGGATAGATCCGTCCGCACACTCAAGAATAAAAGCCGAGCAAGAGGAATATCCTGGCTACTCCACACCCGTAGACGAATTGATAGAGAGATTTAATAACGAGGGGATGAAGGTGGTACTCGGAGCGCATCCAGAGAGTGGCAATGTTTTTATATTGCCATCAGACAGTAATGACATTGAAAATGACAATCTTTTACCTAGACATTTACAAATCGGCGAAACGATGGATGAGAGACTTAAGGAATTGATCCTGATGAGCAGAGCTGGGGTTAAATAAATGAACCTTTTGATATGGTGTCGCCATGCAGTCGCACGATTATTTTGAAACTATAATCATGACGGTTTTACTCTCATCAATTGTATTTGTGGCATGATCCCAATCAGCTGCCGCATTTTGAACGGTTGAAAAAGAATATGAGTAATTTTCGCCTCTCTTTGTGCCAGAATCATTGGTGATAATTTTAGTCCCATCATATCCACGGACAACAAGCATGTGATAAATGGGGCCAGGTTGTTTGTAGTATGGATTGCCAATTATTTGCCCATTCACTGGCAAAATAACGACATGATTCAGATTTAGTTGGTCTTTAATGTCCTGCAAAGCGTAATTGTCAAAAACTTTAGCTTTCAAGCCGTAAAATATTTCTATCATCTGTGCTGTTTCTTCAGCTGTGGTGTTTAGATGATATCCAAAACGCTTATCAAGCCATGCGGTTAGATCGCTAATTTGTTTTTCTACTTCTTCTGGTGGAATCTTTATTCGAGTGTCCCCAGAAAAATATGCCGCCGCCATAATGGCACTGGCTTCTTCGCACGCTTCATTGTGGAGTAAGTCCCAGTTGCCAGTGGGCGCCTGCGGTGTAAATGGAATTGGCAGATTTAATGAGGTTGGGTTTTCTGGCGTTTCAGCCGAAGGCTGACCAGCCTTCGGCTGGGGCGTGACTGTCTCAGGCGTTGTCGTGGTGATTTTAGCCGTCGGAGTCGGAGTTACTGTAGAAGTTGGCGTTGGCGAATTATTAGAGCGAAAAGCGAGTGCAGCAAAAATTATTGCCACAACAAAGAAAATGGCTATAAATTTGGATTTTTTGCCTGTTTCCATTCTTGTAGTATGCACTTTTTATTATTGAGTAGGTATATAGCGGGGGGTTTTCTTTTATATATGCTATGATGAGCTCGTACCCTAAATAATCAAACAACAATCTATATGGCAAAAAGACGAGGAGCGCTTAGTAGTAAGAAAATGACGAGGCATCCACACAAGACAAAGAAGCGGCTGGCGATTAAGCACAAAATGCTTGCCGCGCGAGCTGTCAAAAAATAAAGTATTTATTTTTTTAAGATGGAGTTGGGTCAAATTGATCAGTCGCTATTCTCTGCCATCTATGGTCTTGCCGGCCATGGAAAAGTTGGGGATTTTTTGATTGTGTTTTTCGGCGTTTATTTTATTTATGTGGCACTTGCTGTGTTTGTATTTGTCGCGTATCAAGATTGGAAGAAAAGAAAAACGCGCGGCATAAGAGATTTTGCGATTGCAATTGCATCCGCGCTGATAGCAAAGTTCGGGGTTGTCTCGCTCATACATATTTTTTATCAACGCCCTCGCCCATTTCTTGCACTAGGCATCTCACATCTCATTTCTAATTCAACATATTCATTTCCATCTGGACATACTACATTTTTATTTGCGCTCGCTACGGCCACATACTTTTTTCATAAAAAACTAGCATATTTTTTGTTTATTTCTGGCGTGATTGTGGGACTTGCGCGAGTTGCTTCTGGGGTGCATTATCCATCAGATATTCTCGGCGGAATATTGCTTGGGATTGTCGCCGGATTTGTTGTTTATAGACTATGCCGTCAAAAAAGATAGTGATACGTAAAAGCCCAATAGTTATCGCCAAAAACATAATTGTTTTGCAGTTTTTTTCCATGTTGGCGTTTTATTTGGCAGCCATGCTTGCAGACTATGGAGAGCTTTATAGAAATCTAAATCTTCTTGGATTTGTACGGTTTCAGCTGGCCGAAATGGCAATAATGATTTTATGGGAGATTGCACTTGTCTCAATGGTTTTTGCGCAATGGTCTAGGGAAATTTTTAGAATAAATAGCGACGCTATAAGTCACGAATGGGGGCTCATATCAAAAAAGAAGATAATATTTCAGATTAAGCACCCGATTACTGTCCAGCATCAAAGAGGACTTCTGTATCGTTTGATTGATTACGGCACGCTAATCATTTATGAATCCGGCGGATCTGCCATTACGCTGGATAGCATCCCAAACCCGGAGCAATACATTCCGCTTTTTGTTGGCTCGCCACAACAGGATGACGAGCCACAGCATCAACACGATATCCGACTGCAAGACTTACTGTTAAAAGGTGAGCACGAAAAATTGGAATATAAATCATCTCTTCGGTGGGATTCACACGGCGAGAAAATAAATAAGAACCTGGAGAAGGCGACGATGAAAACTGTTGCCGCATTTCTTAATTCAGGAGGAGGACATTTGATAATCGGCGTGGACGATGCCGGCAAAATATCAGGACTTCAAAATGACTACGAAACACTTGGAAAGAAAAACGCCGATGGGTTTGAAAATCATTTCTCAAATTTATTTAATACAATGCTGGGCGCAGAATTTCGCCAATTTGTTCGCTTGAAATTTCATACGGCAGATTCGTACGATGTGTGCTTGGTAAGCGTTGCGCCAAGTACACGACCGGCGTATTTGAAGGCAGATGATAGCGAAGATTTCTATATCCGTACAGGGAATGCAACGACCGCCATGCGTGCAAGCGAAATCGCCCCATATGTTTCGTCTTGGTGGAAAGAATAATAGGACTTGACACTGTTGCGGTGTTTTGGTTCAATTGTGTTGAAAGGAGGTGCATCGTGCCGATGCACTCATTGATGAACGCGGATGAGGAGGAAGGGATCCTGAAGTCCGAGCGCGCCAGACTACGAAACAAGCTCATTTTCGTCCTTCTCGCCATTGTGGCGCTTGGAGCTGGCGTCACAATCGGCATGATCCTCTTTCGCTGACCAGACACTAACCCCGCAGAAGGTCTCTGGTTTTACACAGAGCCCACATCTGCGGGGTCTTTTCTTAGTTTGTTATCGGGACTGCAAGCGGCAGTGTGTCGTGCATGGATACCGCACGAAAGCCCCATGGACAATACCTTACAACAGTACTCATCCATTCTGGCAAATGAGATTCAACATAAGACGGTCTCGCATCGCACAATTCCATGGCCATTTCTGCTAGATTGATGGAATCTGGATCAAGATGCCAACTCCATGAATCATTAAATCCGCCGTTTCCAATTTTAACATGTCCATTAACAATAAGGGCTCTGGATCCGTTCATATCCTGAATAAGCCTGTTTATGATATTTTTATCCGTCACTTTTATGACAAATTTCTCATCAATATTGTTTGCCTGCATAAGAAAATACTTCACCTCCAGAGTTGGAACTGGAATACGGCCATATATTGGTACTTGAAGAACGGCCGTATAATCAACGGTGCTTTTTGGATATGATCCTTCTTCCAGCGAATTGATGCAAAATACTTTCATAAAAAAGTTTGCATCCTGCGCAACGGCATCTGCTCCCGAAATATTGACATGGTGCAAAACGCCATCGTCTTCTCCAATTATTTCTGTCGCCCATACGGCTTGCGTATTTGTTTCACAATTTCTGAACAGTCCTGATGTGACAAAAGAGTTGCGCACTTCAGGCGTGACCTTCTTAACCTTATCCCATCCGCCTAGATGTCCATACATATTGAATATCGCCGGATTTAAGAATAGTCGTTTTGCGCCATTAAACTTCCCATCATTTGTGTTAAGCGCAGAAAATTTAACTATAAAAATATCGGGGTCAAAATAATCAGATGCGGAGATCAAATCTCCATCCTGTAAGCGGTTGCCGTATATATCAATCGGATCTGTCGTCACAATTTCTCGTGCATTTATCGTAGATTGCACGCCAAGAATAACAAATAGAGTGGTGATTGTTATTAGCTTGCTCAATAGTAGTGTTTTTTTCATTTTTCTTTATTCAGTTATTGCACCGTCAAAATGTTCTTCTGCGGCCATAGCGTCGGCTTTTGTCTCATGAATCGTGCCATCTTTATGTTCAGGCGGAGAATAAATCGTATATAGCTTTAGCGGCTCACTAGACGATGTATTTATAAAGTTATGCTTCATGCCAGCCGGCACAACAATTGCCGATCCGTCTTCAATGTCGTGCTCAACATTATCAAGTACCGCCTTGCCGTGTCCGACTTCTATGCGAAGAAATTGATCAAGATGATGCACTTCTTCGCCGATTTCTTCTCCTGGCTTTAACGCCATCAATACCAACTGGCTATTCTTTGCTGTATACAATACTTTGCGGAAAAATTCATTTTCTCGCGTTAATTTTTCTATATTTTCTACATATCCATTCATTGTGATGTGATTAAAACAATACCTTTAGCTTGCCAGCCATCCGCCGTCTACAACCAACATCGCTCCAGTAACATAGCTTGCCTCATCGGATGCGAGAAATACTCCAGCCGCGGCGATTTCTTCAGAACTCCCCATTCGGTGCATCGGAATTTTTGCCAAAAATCCTTCCATTACCTCTTTTGACATCTGCGCTTCTGAAATCATTGGCGTATCAATAGCGCCAGGCGCAATTACATTTACTGTAATGCCTAATGCCGCCCATTCAACGGCGAGTGATTCGGTCATTCCGACCACGCCACCCTTTGACGCTGTATAGTGTGCGCTACCAGCGATACCAACGCCAACTTGCCCTGATGCAATTGATGCAATATTGATGATGCGTCCCCATTTATTTTTTGCCATCTCTTTTGCGGCACGCTGTGCGCACAAAAACTGTCCTTTAAGATTAATGTCAATTGTCTGATCCCATTCTTCTTCGGTTAAATCATTTATCGGTTTTGGATGATAAATACCTGCGTTGTTTATCAGAATATCTAGGCGACCATATCGAGAAATTACCTCGTCAAAGCCCATATCTACCTCCCCTTTTACTGATACATCCATTTTGATGCCAAATGCATCACCGCCGGCCGTGCGGATTTCCTCTGCCACCGCTTCGCATTCGGCGATATTAATATCGGCCACCGCAACTTTTGCTCCCTGCTTTGCCAATGCAATTGCATGGGCTTTCCCCATTCCGCGCCTACCACCAGTCACCAGTGCTACTTTGTTGGTTAGATTAAACATAGTATGAATAGTTTACCACATATTATTAATAACTGCGAAGCTTGTCTATGTTTTGATGTTGGCGGATTTTATCTAATGCTTTCGCTTCAATTTGGCGGATGCGTTCGCGAGTAACAGTAAATACTTGGCCGACTTCTTCAAGGGTATGCGTGACGCCATCAGTAAGCCCGAATCGCATATCAAGAATTTTTTGTTCGCGCGGACTTAAATCATTAAGAATAAGTTGAATGTGCTGTTTGTTGATTTTTCTTTGCGCAGAAATGGATGGTGATACTGCCTCATCTTCATCTGGCACAAAATTTGCAAGTGAACTGCTGTCGCTATCATCATTATCACCGATTGGTGCTTCCAGTGAGACCGTGTCTTGAGAGATTTTTACAATATGGCGAATTTTTGCGATATCAATTCCCATCTCTGATGCAACCTCTTCATCAAGCGGTTCGCGCCCAAGATCTTGCACAAGACGCCTGACAATTTGCTGGTATTTATTAATCGTTTCCACCATATGAACGGGAATGCGAATGGTTCTGCCCTGATCTGCTAACGCGCGAGTGATTGCCTGTCGTATCCACCATGTTGCGTAAGTTGAAAATTTATATCCTCGTTTATAATCAAACTTCTCAACGGCTTTAAATAGGCCGATATTACCTTCTTGAATAAGATCTAGAAGGGAGAGATTAGATGAGCGCCCAATATATTTTTTTGCTATAGAAACTACAAGGCGCAAGTTTGATACTTGCAGTTTCTGCCGAGCGGCTTCTTCGTTGTGCTCTATTCGTTTTGCAAGATCAATTTCTTCTTCTCCTGTCAAAAGTGGATATCGTCCAATTTCTTTTAAATACATCTGCACCGAATCAGACGATGCGTCGCTAAATTCGGTTTCAATTCGCTTTTTGTCCTCATAAATTTTGGCTTCTCGCTCATCAAATACGCGGCTTGATTCAATGATGTTTATGTTCATCTGTTCAAGACGATCATAGAGATTTTCTAGCCCTTTTATGTCGCGTTCTATGGATGGAAATGATGCAATAATTTCAGCGTGCGTAACAAATCCGCGAGCACGCCCTCGCTCAATAAGCCCCTGAACTGATGATTCAGATATTGCGTTTTTCGCCACCCGTGGCGCTCTTGATATTACTTGTCTCTTTTTTGGCTTGAACGATTTCGGTGTTTTTTTGCGCGTTGGTTTTCGTACTGGCTTTTTTGGTTTTGCCTTTTTAGGACGGATAGGTTTTTTTGCGCGATGAATCGACCGATTGTGCTTTGCCGGCTTTTTGTTTTTCTTATTTTTACCCTTCTGTTTTTTCTTTTTTGATGATGGCATTTATTATTTTTGAAGTTTCTGTAGCTCTGCGTGATATTTTTGAAATGTTGCTAAAAGTGTTTTTACTTTTTCCGGATCTTTTGAGAACTCCGCCTGCTGTATCTCGCGATGGATTTGATCTCGTTGAGCGATGATATCTCTTGCGCTAAACCGACTAATAATAGTTTCTATGGCCTGATTTATTTCTTCTGGCTTTGCGTCTCCCCAGAGCTCACCTGCACGAATTGCGGCGGCATTTACAAGTAATTTGTTCTCATCGGACGGATTTTGAATTTCTGACGGATTTGCGATTATTGATGCTATCCTCGGATCAAGCAGTTCTTTGATTGCAACGACCTGTGGCACACACGATGGATTGCGAACTACCAGCGAAAGTATCTCCATATTAAGCGAGTCCAATAAATCATGCGGTGATACCTGTTGTGGGCTTTGTGCTTGTTTTGTTGTCGCGTTAGTCATACCAGCAAATTCATCTTCAATTGTGGCCAAATCTGCCTGCACAAGCTTTGCATCTGTCCGCACAAGCGACGCGAGAGCAGATACCCAATGTGATCGTTCTACTCTGCTTTCAATTCGTTTAATAAACGGCGCCAGCATTGCAAGTGATTTCTTTTTTGACTCGGCAGATGCTGGATTAAACTCTGCGACTGCTTTTGAGTAAAAGTATTCCATCGCAGGCTTGGATTCTGAAACAAGCTTTGCCCATTTTGAACCATGAGCGGAAACATAGTCCGCTGGATCTTTCGCTTTTGGATCATCAATCGCTATGACATGCACATTGAATCCTTCGGAAAGTGCCATCGCTATACTTCTACGAGTGGCAACCTGCCCAGCCGAATCTGTGTCAAAACACATATCTATATCATTTGCATATCGCGAAAGGATTTTGAGGTGATCTTGCGTAAGTGCCGTGCCAGATACTGCAATTGTGTTTTGAATACCAGCTTGCCAAGAAAGAATCGCGTCAACATTGCCTTCAACCAAAACCGCACGCTTTGCTTGTCTTATTGCAATTCGCGCCTTATCAAGTCCGAATAGTGTTTTGCCCTTGTCGTATATCGCAGTTTGCGGAGTGTTTACATATTTTGCCGCTGGCTCATCACCCTGCCTGCCGGCAGGCATGGCTGTGGCAATTTCTGCGCCAAATGCCCTACCGCTAAATCCTATGACTTGGCCA
>Ga0209210_1003717_pt1 | contig 10168 bp, 8 predicted proteins | sample RifGroA1_FD_183991 | JGI IMG/M metagenome (GOLD analysis project Ga0209210, IMG submission 183991) | Contaminated groundwater microbial communities from Rifle, Colorado, USA - Rifle Groundwater A1 (SPAdes) (version 2) | ecosystem: Environmental > Aquatic > Deep subsurface > Groundwater >...
ATTGCTGGCAACACCTTTTTGCAGGAAAAGAAGGGGAAGGACAAGTGAAAAAACAATTATTGCCTTAAATATAATATGAGACTTAAGAAAATCCCAAAGACCTATAAATCTCATTCCCAGATTACCGAAGAAGAAAATAAAAAAGCCCATTCCTTCAAGCCAAATAACTCTTTTTAAGTTATGTTCATAGATATAAGTTTGGCGCCTGAGTTCCCAATCCAGAAGATTTAAGCGGGATGGTTCAACAATCATGGTTCGGATATACCACCAGGGCTGAAATATCAGAAAAGAGGCGGAGTTTGAAGTATTGGGTAAATATAATACCAACGCCAATATTCCGCCCACTAAAGTAAGGATAAGTAGTTGTAATTTTCTTTCCTTAATCAGTTGCCATATACCTGCTATCGCTAATCCGCCGAAAATAACAACGGCGGCATAGACTTTAAAACTAACCAAAGTTCCAATAAGAATTGTACAAATTGCGAAAATAATTTTGCTTTTCGATTTGTTTTTTTGTTCACCGAGTGGTATCACAAAATAGATAATTGCTAAAACCAAAAAGTCAGAAATAATCTGGGGGGGGTTGCCGCCTGCACTTTGAGGCTGGGTTGCCCAGAAAATACTTTCTCCTCCAATTGTTTTATTTTTAATGTAGGTAACGATAAACCCAAAACTTCCTGCAAAATATGTAAAGATGGTTGCCCAAATAGAAGCGGAAAAACTTTTAGTAAGCTTTTTGGTAAGAAAATATGCGGAAGCTCCCAAAAAAAGTGAGTAGAAAAAGGGGAAGATTCTAAAATATAAATTGAGATTTGAAATCGGTAAATATTTACTTGCAATTGCCGGTAAGATATCCGAAAAGAAGTGGTAGTTGGTAAGTTTTTCGCCTGCAAAAATCGGGTTCTGAAAAGGAAAACCCCTTTTAATTTCTTCCATAAGGGCTATGTGCCAGGTTGCGTCATGGCCATGGGCGCTCCAGAAAAGTAAATCTCCGTTTTTGAAAACCCCGCTTGGGGAAATTACCGCCAGTTGTCCTATAATTCCGAGGGTAAAAACTGTCAAGATAATGATGGTTTGGAGATTAAGCTTTATTTTGATTCGCTTAATAGTTTTAATCAACGGTTTGGCTACAAAAAAGGCTGCAATAAGAAAAATGGGGATAATTAAGAAGGGAATATGAAGAACAATTAAGATATAAGAAATAAGGGTAAGGGCGGCAAATGCGGCAATCGACCCCATGAGTATTCTTTCCATGCTTAAAGTATATATAATAATGGTATGACAAGGAAATTTATTCTTTTCCTTCTTGGAATCTTGCTTCTGGGATTTACACTTCGTGCCTACAAAGTAACCCAACTGCCTCTTTATGGAGACGAATTAACCATGATTTACGACTCTTATTCCCTTCTTAAAACTGGAAAAGATCAAACAGGGACTCATTTTCCTCTTACTTTTAAAATGGGCGCGGGAAGACCGGCAGGGTACGTTTATTTTTCCATCCCCTTTGTGGCTGTTTTTGGACCCGGTGCCTGGGGCGTAAGGGGGTTATCCGTACTTTCAGGTTTGGGAACAATAATTCTGATGTATTTTCTCGGAAAGAAACTTTTTAACGAAAAAGTTGGACAAATTGCTAGTTTTTTGACTTCGATTTCAATGTGGGATATTTATCTCTCGCGGGGTGGATTTGAAGCGCACTTTGCACTCTTTTTAGCTATTTTAGGGGTTACCCTTTTTCTTTACAAAAAATATATACCTATGTCTATTGCGTGGGGTTTGGCTATATTTACCTACCCGACGTTTAAATTGACCTTGCCTTTAATGTTTCTTACTCTTTTGTGGTTTAGGGGAATCAAAGATACGTTAAAAAGTAAATTGTTTATTGCTTCACTCATTATTTTAGCGGTATTGGGAGGATTTGCGATAAACGAAACCCTTAAAGGAACAAGCGAAGAAAGGTTTTTAAGACTTAACATATTTTCAGATTTTAGTTTACAGCAAACGATTGTTCAAAAAGTTAACGGAGAAAGAAATCTTTCCGGTCTTCCCGATATACTAAAACCTGTTTTTTACAATAAGCCCTTTGAATATTCACGAATTCTTCTTGAAAATTATATAGAGAATATCTCTGCTAATTTTCTGTATTTGCGGGGTGATAGGAACCCGCGTCATAATCCCGGCGAGTGGGGAATGCTTTATTTAATTGAACTACCGCTTTTATTTGTTGGTTTATATCACCTTGGCAAAAACGAAAAGAAAAAACTAGTTTTACTTATTTCATGGATACTAATCGTACCGCTTGCTACTATGCTTTTAGGTCAAACTCATGCTCTCCGAAATAATTTTATGATTCCGCCTCTTATTTTAATTTCGGCCTATGCTTTATCTAATCTATCCAAAATTTTAGCCCGACTAACGGTGGCAATTATGCTTATTCAGCTGGTATTTGTTTCAGTGGCGGTTTACTTTCTTGCGCCTAATAAATTTGCAGATTTCTGGTCTACCTCTGCAAAAGCGGTATCACTAAAGGCAATTGAAAACAAAGATAATTATAAAACTATTATTCTTTCAACAAAAATCGACAATATTGAATACGCCTATCCGGTTTATGCGAAAATTGATCCCAGTTTGGTTATTGCCCAATACGGTAAGTACCCCAAAGTATACGGTAACGTGATGATTACCGATGATCTAAAAAGTATTGGTACGGATAAAAACACTCTTATCTATGAAAAATAAACTTTTTCTAATCTTTATCATCGGCTTAAGCTTCTTTTTAAGAATATATAAAGTAACTTCCGTTCCGCCTTCTCTTAATTGGGACGAGGTATCTATTGTCTATAATGCTTATTCGATTTTAAAGACAGGGCGTGATGAATGGGGAGAGTTTCTACCATTGCATTTTAAATCCTATGGAGAATATAAACTTCCGGCTCAGATCTATGCTTCTATTCCGGGGGTTTTCATTTTTGGTTTAAATGAGTTTGGGGTAAGAATTACGCCGGTAATATATGGGGCGTTAACGGTTTTGCTTCTTTATTTTTTAGTTCAGGAAGCTTTTAGAAAGAAGGGAGTTTCTTTAATATCGGCGTTTTTATTGGCGGTTTCGCCTTGGCACATTCAATTAACCCGAGCTTCTTTTGAATCGTCATTTGCCTTGTTTTGGATTGTGATGGGGGTTTGGTTTTTACTTAAGGGTTTAAAAAAACCCAAATGGCTTATTTTTTCCATGCTGCCTTTTGCAATTTCTGTCTATACCTATAATAGCACCAGGGTATTTACTCCGATTTTTCTATTTACCCTAGTAATTTTATTCAGAAAATATTTTTGGGAAAAAAGAAAATGGTTTTTGGTTTCGGGGATACTGTTTGCGGTTCTGATGGTTCCCTTGGTTCCCTTTGTGCTTTCAGGAGAGGCTGGAGCTCGCTATAAGCTGGTGAGTATCACCGACGAAAAGGGATTAATCCCCAGAATTAATGAAAGAAGGGGAGCATCAACTCTTCCGTGGATACTTCCTAGAGCAGTTCACAACAAAGTAACCTACCTGAGTTTTTATTTTGCCAAAAATTATTTGGCTCATTTCACTCCGGATTTTCTTTTTATTAAGGGAGCGGGCCATAGACAGCACCATGTCCAAGGGGTTGGAGAACTCTATTGGTTTCAGGCACCGTTTTTACTTCTGGGGCTATACATTTTGCTTAAAAAGAAAGACCGGAATTTAAAAATACTGTTGCCTTGGCTTTTGTTGGCTTTTGTTCCGGTAGCCATGACCAATGACTCAATTCCCAACGCTCTAAGAACCTTAATTGCAACCCCCGTTTATCAAATCCTTACTGCTTTAGGGATTTATTATCTTTATAAAATAACTAAAAGCAAAAAGATTTTCTATGTTTTAATGACAATTGCGGTGGTTTTGTTTTTAGTTAACCTTTTCGCATATCTAAGGAGTCTTTTTGTTTATTATCCTGTCAGATATTCCAGAGACTGGCAATACGGCAACAAGCAAGTGGTTGAGTATATAAAAGAAAATCAGGATAGATACGATTTAATCGTATTTACCAGACATTACGGGGAGCCTCATATGTTTACTCTTTTTTATCTTAAGTATGATCCGGCTAAATTTCAAAATAGTCCCAACCTAGACAGGTTTGAAACATTTGATTGGGTAAGGGTTTTAAGGTTTGATAAATATTATTTTCCTGATTTAGGGGATAAGGGTACCCAATATCAAGATGTCATTAACGCAAACCCGGGCAAAAAAATATTGTTTGTAGGTAAACCTGGGGATTTTCCTGTCTATGTTCCGAGACTTTTGACTGTAAACTTCTTAAACGGAGATATTGCTTTTGAAGTTGTTGAAAAGAAGTGAAAAAAAACATTTTCCTGATTCTAATATTCTTGCTTTTTCTGGTTACCCGTCTTTACAAAATCTCATCAATTCCGTCTTCGGTTTATTGGGATGAAGCTTCAATCGGTTACAATGCGTATTCGGTGTTAAAAACAGGGCGGGATGAGTGGGGAGAGTTTTTACCTCTTCATTTCAGGGCCTTCGGGGAATTTAAGCTTCCCGTCTATATCTATTCGGTGATGTTTGTTGAGCTGGTATTTGGATTGACGCAGTTTGCTGTCAGGCTTCCTGCAGTTATTTATGGGCTTCTTTCCGTTTTGGGTCTATATTTTTTAACAAAAAAAATTACTAGTAACAAGAAGATTGCTCTTCTTAGTTCTTTTTTATTTAGTCTTACTCCTTGGTTTTTTATCTTTTCCCGAACAGGCTACGAAGCGGTTGCGGGCTTGGCGGTGTTTATCTTTGCAATTTATTTCTTACTGCTTTCTTTCGAAAAAAACTGGAAATTAATAATTTCAATATTTTTATTTATTTCGGCAATCTACAGTTACAACAGTTTTAGAATATTAACACCTGTGTTTTTAATTCCGGGATTAATTGTTTTCGGTTTTAAAACAAAAAGGCGGGGGGTATCGGTTTTATTAATATCGGCAGTCTTGTTTATCTTAAGTTTATCGCCGATATATAAACTTTATACACAGGATTCGGGTTTAAATAGACTTCAGGCAGTTGCGGCTACCCAAAGTGTAATCAAAAACTATTTAAGTCACTTTTCGTTTAATTTCTTGTTTATTAAAGGTGATTCTAACCCGAGAAGCCAGATGCCGGGAAGTTCCGAACTTTTCTTAATTGATTTACCGTTTATTATTTTAGGTTTAATCTATATTTTCAAAAAAAGAAATCTTAAATATTTAGGTATTATATTTGCTTTATTGGTTTCTTTTATTCCTGCGGCAATTACCAAAGAATCGCCTCATGCACTAAGAAGTATTTTGGCGGCCCCCGCGTTTGCCGTAATTTCCTCTCTCGGAATATTTTCTTTTTTAAATTTTTTCAAAAAATACCAAAAATATTTATTGATAGTAGTTGTGACTTTGTATTTAATGTTTTTTGGCCAGTATTTTTATAAGTTTATGACAAAATACAATCTTTTGACCTCAGCAGATTGGCAATATCCGTATAAGCTAATTTTTGCAAATCAAAAAGAGGGCTTAGTTACGGATAAATATGCCCAGCCGTATATTTTTGCCCTTTTTTATCTTAAATACCCGCCCGAAAAATTCAGAGAGACGGTAAAATATAATCCTGTTGATAAATGGGGTTTTTCGTTGGTTTCGTCATTTGATAACTTTCAATTTAAATGAAAAATACTAAATTAGTAATCCTTGTTCTCATTGTTGTCCTTGGCGGATTTTTACGTTTTTATAAACTTGACCACGCTCCGCCGTCTTTGAATTGGGACGAGATAGCAGCAGGCTATAATGCTTATACCATCGCCAATTGGGGGATGGATGAGTATGGAATCAAATTTCCGATTGTTTTTAAATCCTTTGGGGATGATAAACACCCTGTTCATATTTATTTAACCGCTTTAGTTGTTAAAATTTTCGGTTTATCCGATTATTCAACCCGCGCAAGTAGCGCATTTATCGGAACATTGAGTATTTTGGCAATTTATTTTTTGGCAAGGAAACTTTTAAAAAGTGATATGGCTGGCGTCTTTTCCGCCCTATTTTTAGCGGTTTCGCCCTATCATCTTCAGTTTTCAAGGGGGCTATGGGAAACAAATTTTGCTCTATCCTTTTTTCTTTTCGGACTCACTCTTTTTTATTGGGGTGTTGAGAAGATAAATTGGATGATTCCGCTATCATTTATCTCTTTCGGATTGTCCTTCTTTTCCTACCATTCGGCGAAAATTGTTGTCCCCCCTGTTGTTTTTATCCTGTGCGCGATTCATTTTAAAAGCTTAATTAAAAACAAAAAATTATTGATTATTAGTATTTTAATTACTTTGTTTTTCGGATTTTTAGTTATTAAGGAGCCCCGTATTTTAGGGTTTGCCAGAATAAACCAGACTAAAATATCACAAGAAGCTGTAAAGAATTATGGAGGACAACTTGCAACTTATATCCATAATTACAAAGGTTATTTTAGCTATTCATATCTTTTTAAAAGCGGCGATCAGGGTCCTAGGGCTTCGGTAAAAACAGTGGGAGAATTTTATAAAATTGATTTATTTTTGGCGATTGTTGGTTTAATTTCAATTCTCTGGACTAAAAAATGGAAGACATTTATGATCTTGACGGTGTGGTTGGCATTTTCCCCAATTCCTGGGGCGCTTTCAACAACTGAGCCAAGTGCAATCAGAGGGATCTTTATGATCGGACCCGTGATTTTACTTTCCGCATACGGTGCAGCTTCACTAATTTCCTTTTTAAATAATAAAACGGCCAAAGTTATGGGGATACTTTTAATAGTTTTACTTTTGGGAATAGAGGCGGGGAATTATCTTAGGTATTACTACACAAATTATGCTCAAAAGGAGGCAATTGAATGGCAATATGGAATGAAACAGATTGTCGAGTATCTAAAAGGGCACCCGGATTATTTTCGGGTTTATATGGATAAAATTAGACAGCAGCCATATATCTTTTTTTTGTATTATTTTAAAACTTCGCTTCCTGAACTTCTTAAAACCGTTAAATATGATGAAAGCGAATCAAAAAGCTTTAATACCGTAGTTTCTTTTGATAAATACAGGTTCGGAAATTGGGATATAATAGATAGTCGTCCGGATCCCGGAGTAATCTATATTATGACACCGAGCTATTATAATGGCTTAAGATATGGTTACCAGTTTGATGTTAAAAAATTGATAAAATATCCCAACGGAAATGATGCGTTTTATATAGTTGAAGGAAATATATGACAAAAACCCTTTCAGTAGTTTTGGCAGTAAGAAACGAAGAAGAAAATATCGCAAGATGTTTAAATTCTGTTAAAGATATTGCAGATGAAATAGTTGTTGTCGATGAGCACTCAACAGATAAAACAAGGAAAATCGCAGAAGAACTCGGAGCAAAAGTAGTTGAGGAAGAGCATCATGATATTTTCCACATAACCAAACAAAAAGCTTTGGATTTGGCGACAGGCGATTGGATACTGCAACTTGATGCGGATGAAGTTGTCATGCCGGAGCTAGCAAAAGAAATTAACGATTTAGTTAAACATGGCAAAGAATCTAGGAAGCCAAAAGAGTTATTTTTAAGACACCAGAAACTTATTGAGGAAAGAGATGGGAGGGTAGGCAAAGATAATGACGAAATTGTGGGCTATTTTATAGCAAGAAAAAATATGTTTTTAGGGAAGCCATTGATTCATGCAGGAGTTTATCCCGATGGAGTAATACGTATATTTAAAAAAGGAAAGGCGAGATTTCCGCAAAAATCGGTTCATGAACAAATGATAATTGACGGAAAGGTTGGCTGGTTGACAAATGATCTTGAACATTATGATTCGCCAACACTTAAAAGATACTTTACCCGGTTAAATCGTTATACAGATCTTCACGCAAGTGAGTTAAGAGAAAGACATGCTCCCAAAAACATTTTTTACTTTATCTATTATTCAATTTTTAAATCTTTTTATATTTTTCTTAAACTTTTTTTCTTTCACAAAGGATTTTTGGATGGAGTAAACGGCTTTTTTTGGAGTTTATTTTCTTCCTGGCATTATCCGATTGCGTATTTTAAGTATTTGACTACTAAATCGGTTGGTGGCTTTTAATAAATTTATTTGTAAAGTTTTTAACTTTTAATTCAAGAAAATTTTTTATAACTTGAGGTTCAATATTTCCAGCAAGATATTCGATACGATAATCTTCAATGTCATCCCAGTATATTAATTGTTCAAAAAAAAGTTTTTCAGAGAATCCGGCACCAAATTTTTTCTTTGACATGAGGATTAGATTTTCAAATGAAATATAGTCTTTTTTAAGTAAAAAATATAAATCTACATAATCTCTCCATTTAGGTCTTCTCCCGATTGTAAAAGCTTTGTTGACAGCAATATCTTTTATGTCTAATAAATCCAAATAATTAGTTTTAATGGGATCGAAAAGAGGCTTATAATCGTCATAGAAAAAAGTGACATAAACAGATTCCGGAGTTGATAAGTTTAATTGGTCTTGGAGATCAAGAAGTCTCAATGTGCCCTTTCCAAATGTATCTCTTGCCTTTCTCCACAAAGATGGTTCTAATTTATTGTATGTAAAAATATCAAAATCATACGAAATTCGGTGACCGATTTGAAGTGAAAGAGCTGTTCCGCCACCCAAAATACCAATTTTTCTAAAACTTTTTAGTTTATGGAAAACCTTAAGCTTGTCGTTATTTAGTGATTCTAGGATAAGTTTTGACATAATATCTTTTATCAATATCTGAATCAGGTATTTTCAGTAAAATCTTTTGGATAAAATTAAACGATCTTTCACCATAGTCTTTTGAAGGGTGTTGGATAAAGACATTCTTGATATTGTTTAATTTATAGTTGTCTAGAAGCCATTTCAAATGATCCCATCCTCCGTAGGCTAAAATCTGATGAACTATATAGTTTTTATCTTCTTGAAGATCAAGATTATTAATATTCCTTGACCATAAAATACCTTGTAGATTTTTTGGTATTTTTGACATAATTACCCTTTATTTTACCATATTTTTAGGTTATACTTTATAGTGATGGATATTAAAGGTAAGGTTGCGATCGTAACAGGAGCCGGGGACGGACTTGGAAGACAAGTTTCTTTTAAGCTTGCAAAAGAAGGTGTTTGTCTTGCCTTGGTTGCAAGAAACGAAGAGAAATTAAATGAAGTTAAAAAAGAAGTTGAGAAATTGGGTTCTCCAAAGGTAGTTTGTTATTCTTGCGACATACGGGACAAAGGACAAATTAAAAAAGTCGTTCAAAAAATTGAAGTTGACTTTAACGAAGTTCAAATTCTTCTTAATATTGCAGGGATTTGGCAAAAACTTAACTTATTGGAGGATATCCCGGAAGAAGAGGTGGATTCGGTAATTAATACAGATTTGTTAGGTATGATACATATGACCAGATTGCTACTTCCAATTCTTAAACGCCAAAAGGAAGCGATTATTTTAAACGACTCTTCAAGGTCTGGTGTTACCGCACAGCCCGGACAAAGCGTCTATACAGCTGCTAAGTGGGGTGTGAGAGGCTTTACCGAAGTATTGAAGGAAGATTTAAAGGAAACGAATATAAAGGTTGCTGCAATCTATCAAGGTGGTACAAATACCGAGATGTTTAATAAAACAGGGGAACATTTCAATCAAGAGAAATTTATTAAGCCTGAAGATTTAGCCGATGTGATTATATTCATGCTTTTCCGTCCTTCAGGAGTTTGGCTTCATGATGTAAGAATCGAGCATTAGGGGTAAAATATAATATATGAAGGTAGGAATCCATTTAGGCGGTGTTCAAGGAGGCCATGAAGTAAGGGGGATTGGTGTTCATACAAAAGAACTTTTCAAAAGATTAAAAATTGAGGAATATAATCCAGAAAAAAAGTATGATTTGGTGCATTACACAGTATTCAAACCCTTCACTTTTTCTCTACCATTTAGAAAACCGGCTAAGAAAGTAGTTTTGACAATTCACGATCTTATTCCTCTTATCTACCCCGATCATTACCCCGGGGGAATTAAAGGAAATCTGATTTTTTTAATTCAAAAATGTCTGATAAAAAGAAATGTTGATGCGATAATTACAATTTCTGAAACATCTAAAAAGGATATATGCAGATTTTTGGAA
>Ga0209210_1003718_pt1 | contig 10165 bp, 5 predicted proteins | sample RifGroA1_FD_183991 | JGI IMG/M metagenome (GOLD analysis project Ga0209210, IMG submission 183991) | Contaminated groundwater microbial communities from Rifle, Colorado, USA - Rifle Groundwater A1 (SPAdes) (version 2) | ecosystem: Environmental > Aquatic > Deep subsurface > Groundwater >...
ATATACAAATTCCAAGGGAGACGCCCTACTTACTGCTCTCAAGAAAGGTTTTGAAATGACAGCCGAATTAGGTGCTAAGAAGAAAGCAATTATTTTTACTGAATCTACTATCACTCAACGATACCTAGCCGAGACACTTCTTGGTAGCAACGGGTATAAAGATAAAATCGTTTTATTTAACGGTTCAAATAACGACGACAAATCAAAAGAGATATACAAAAACTGGCTCGCAAAAAATAAGGACACTGATAAAGTAACTGGCTCAAAAACAGCTGATACCCGAGCGGCACTGATTGAATACTTTAGAGACGAAGCAGAAATTATGATTGCCACTGAAGCGGGAGCCGAGGGTGTAAACCTACAATTCTGTTCCTTGGTTATTAACTACGACCTACCTTGGAATCCACAACGCATAGAGCAACGCATCGGTCGTTGCCATCGTTACGGTCAGAAACATGACGTTGTCGTAATCAACTTTGTAAACAGAAAGAACGCAGCCGATCAGCGTGTCTATGAATTGCTAGATCAGAAATTCAAATTGTTTAAAGGTGTATTTGGAGCAAGTGATGAGGTGCTTGGCTCCATTGAGTCTGGTGTTGATTTTGAAAAGCGTATTGCTGGTATTTATCAAACATGCCGAACATCTGACGACATCAATACAGCATTCGATAAGCTTCAGGAAGAAATGGACGAGAGTATTCAGAGTAATTTGTCCGATACACGTCAGAAGCTTCTAGAAAACTTTGATGCCGAGGTTCACGAAAAACTTAAGATCAATCAAAGAGAGAGTCAGGCATATCTCGATACATATGAACGATGGCTATGGGATGTTACCCGTTACTACTTGGGGGATAATGCCGACTTTGCCGAACACGAGTATTCCTTTTCTCTCAAAGTAAATCCTTTTCAAAACGAGGACATAGATCCCGGTCCGTACAAAATTGGTAAAAATGTGGAAGATGCCCACGTCTATCGCCCCGGACACTCACTGGCTCAGAGGATATTAAATGAGGTAAAGAATAAACAGATTGAATCTGCAGAGATTGTTTTTGATTACTCAAATCATTCATCAATTATTTCCGTACTAGAACCGTTAGTGGGTAAAAGCGGTATCCTAAAAGTTTCCAATTACACCGTTGAAGCCTTTGAAAAGGAAGATGCCGTTGTTGTCACGGCCCTCGATGAAGCCGACGAACCCATTGAAAGAGATATTATTAAAAAGTTATTTTCACTCTCCGCTCAATCTGTTGTACCGAAAACATTGTCGTCTGAGGAATATGTAAAACTAGACGAGCTTGAGAAACAAACTATATCGGTTATTTCTGGACAGATTGCAGAAAGAAACAGCGAGTTTTTTGACGCAGAAGTAGACAAGCTCGACAACTGGTCAGATGATGTGAAAAAGGCGCTCGAACTTGATTTGAGAAAGCTTGATATTGATATTAAGACAGCCAAAACAAATGCCAAAAAAATTGTTAATCTTGAGGAGAAGCTCAAGGCTCAGCGAGAAATAAAGGATTCCGAGAAAAAACGGAATGAAATGCGAAGAAAATTATATGAGGCACAGGATGAGGTGGAGGTAAAAAAAGAAAAGTTACTGGAAACGATAGAGGATCAGCTGAAACAAAGGTCAAAAATAGAAACATTATTTACAATCAGCTGGAAAATCATTTAACAAATTATGAGCAATAATAAACAAAAACTAGAGCTTACATGGATCGGGAAAAACAATCCCGAATATGATATTGCCAATATTGAACCGCGTATTCTGGAAGAGCGGACTGATTTGTCGTATGGCGACAAAGATACCGATAATATGATTATCCATGGCGACAATCTCCTTGCGCTTAAAGCACTATTGCCCGAATACGAAGGCAAGGTGAAATGTATTTATATTGATCCGCCCTACAATACTGGCAATGCCTTTGAGCATTACGATGATAGCGTGGAGCACTCAACATGGCTTTCGTTGATGAAGCCGAGACTTGAATTATTGAGAGCTCTTTTAAGTGAAAATGGAAGTGTTTGGATTTCAATAGATGAAAAAGAAGCTCATTATCTAAAAGTATTATGTGACGAGGTTTTCGGAAGAAATAACTTTATTATTCAAACAACAATCAAAAGGGGTTCTGCAACGGGTCACAAAGCTATTAACCCGACCCCTGTTCAAGTTTGTGACTTAATGTTGTGTTATGCAAAGAGTAAAGAAAACTGGATTTATAAACCAGTTTATCAAGAGCGAGATTATGACAAAGCCTACTCTCAGTTTATTGAGAACTATGAAGGCGGGTACGAAAATTGGAAATTTGTTTCTCTCAAAGAAACTCTTAAAAAAGATAACCTTAAGATAGAGACAGCATTAAAAAACTTTCCTGAGCGCATTATAAGATTTGCGCAGCCAGACTATAAGGGAGTTGGACAAGAAACAAGAGATTACATCGACCTTTCTAAAAAAGAACCGAACAAGATACATAAACAATCTAGGGAGGGCTACCCAGATATTTATTTAGTAAATGGAAATAGAATCTTGTTTTACAAGGATAAGATGAAAGAAATAAATGGATCATTCGTGACAGCGGAGCTCGTAACTAATCTCTGGACTGATATGAATTATCAAGGAATCGCAAGCGAAGGAGATGTGGTGTTCCTAAAAAGTAAAAAACCAGAGCTTCAAATAAAAAGGATTCTAGAAATGTCCACTCAATCAGGAGATGTTGTTCTAGACTCATTCCTTGGTTCTGGCACAACCTCAGCTGCTGCTCACAAAATGAATAGGAAATATATAGGCATTGAAATGGGAGAGCATGCTTACACACATGTACACAAAAGGATGAAAAATGTTGTAGATGGTATTGATCAAAGTGGAATAAGTAAAGCTATGAAATGGAAAGGTGGGGGTGGATTTAAGTTTTATGAACTAGCACCAAGTTTCGTGGTGATTGATGAATTCGGAAATCCAGTCATCGATAGCTATTACAATGACACTAAACTTATCCGTGCGATGTGCAAGCTTACCAACTACACATTTGCTCCCAGTCCAGCTGAATACTGGAAACACGGCAAGGGTCAAGGTAACAACAGTATTTATGTAACTACCCAGATGCTTTCAGTGGCGATGGTCCAACAGATTGTAAGCCACTTAGGTACCAACGAAACCCTCCTCATTTGTCCTAAAAAGTTTGAACCCGGGTGTGAAAAGGTGGATTCTCGTATCACTATCAAAAAGATACCGCAGTCAATTTTGAAGGCATGCCAATTCGGAAAGAAAGAATATCTACTCCCTATCAAAGAACGGGCGATGGAAGAAGTCGATGAAGATGATGTTGATTCTGACGAAAACTAATATGTCTATTTTTATGAACCGAGAACAAGCCCTACAATACATAACAAACGCAATGAGCCTGCGCTCTCCTCAAGAGAAGAGCTTGGTGTTTTTTGCTGACTATCTAGAAGGAGATGCTGGTAAAAAAGTATTGGCAAGAATGAAGAGAGAAAATCGTGGGAGCGTCGAAGGTATTGAGATTTCGACCAAAGAATACTCTCAAGCCATACCCGACCTGAGACAGTTTCAATCTTTTGAACGAACCTTCCCTGCATATACCTTTGCACTAGCTACTGGCGTGGGCAAAACTCGTCTTATGGGCGCGTTTGTAGCGTACCTCTATCTTGTTTATGGCATACAGCATTTCATGATCGTTGCCCCGGGCAATACGATTTATCGCAAGTTGGTTGATGATTTTAGTAAATCCAACAATCCGAAATATGTCTTTCGAGGAATTGAAGAACTCACAACTTCGAATGTAAAAGTTATCACCAAAGACAACTACGCTCAAAGTCAGATGGCACAACTTTTTGCAAATAAGATTGAAATAAATATTTTCAACATCCAGCAGTTTGCACAAAAGGATATAGAGAAAGAAAAAGGTATTACGAAGTTCAGTGAAATGCTCGGGGAATCATATTTTGAATATCTCAGCTCTCTCGATGACCTCGTTGTGTTAATGGATGAATCGCACCACTACCACGCCGATGCGGCGATGGGTTCGCTTGATCGTATCAACCCATTGTTCGGGCTTGAATTTACTGCTACGCCGTATCTTGCACCAACAAGCACAAAGAAAGGCACCGAACTTATTCTCAAGAAAAATATCTTTTACTCTTATAATCTTGGAAACGCCATTCGTGATGGTTATGTAAAAGATCCGTGGGTAGGCACGGAAGCTGATGTTGATTTTGGTCAGTGGGATGCTGAATCCATAGAAACCGACGCTCGTAAACTACAGCTCGCCGCCTTTTTTCATGAACGCACAAAGGTGGCTTTAAAAGAATATGCACTTGAAAATAACAAACAAGAAGTGAAGCCTGTAATGCTTGTGGTAGCAAAGGATACTGCTCATGCCAGTGCGCTACGAGCATTGATTGATAGCGATCAATTTAGAGGTGGTGCCTACAAGGGCAAGGTTATTGAAGTACATACAAAAACAAAAGGTGATGAAGCAGATGAGACAATCGAGAAACTGATATCTCTTGAGCATCCAGATAACATTGTGGAAATTGTCATCCACGTAAACATGCTCAAAGAAGGATGGGATGTCGCTAACATTTATACCATCGCACCAATAAGGTCATCGGCGGCACAAATTTTAACTGAGCAAACAATTGGTCGCGGACTTCGTTTGCCCTACGGAGAAAAGACGGGAAACAAAAATGTTGACCGTGTAATGATTATTGCTCATGACAATTACGCGAAAGTGATTGAGGAAGCACAACACTCCAAGCTGATACAGCCATCAAATATTGAAAGTATTTCTACCGACGACACGAAAGTAGTAAGAGAAGTCATTGAGGTGCAGTCAGCTTTTGTCACAAGCATTCAGGATCAAATCAAGGCGAGTGGAAGCCTTATGCAAGAAATTGAGGCACAGGCCACAAAAACAGTCAGTGCCGTGATTTCGGACGACACACCAGAGGATGTAAAAGTGGCGACGATACAAAATAAAGTAAATGAGATTATAGAGATAACGGCAAAGAACGAAGCAGTCAAGATAGGCGCTCAGACGAGCGATACCGTGTATGAGGAAGGATCACTGTTTACTATTTTAAGTGAGTCTGCAAAAAAAGAACTCGAAGATATCGGGCGTATCTCTAAACAAACTATTGAAATTCGCAACATTCCTATTCCAAGGTTAATGCTCACGCCCCATTACGGAGAGCTTACAATAAATGATTTCGAGTTGGACATAGTAAAACTAAGTAAATTTGCTACTGACGCTTCAATACTCGAGCAAGCATTACAAGGCAAAGAAGAGAAGGACTTATTCGGCATTGCTTATCAAGGGAAACGAGAGACTGAAATTACTCATGTTTCAAGTCTCGGTGAAGGTCGAGCACAAAGTCCAGAAAATACTATCATTTCTGCACTCCTTGATTATCCGCTTGTTGATTATGATGAACAAAAGGAATTACTACTCAAACTTTCAAATCAAGCGGTCACCTACTACAAGTCATTTGTTAGCGACACAAGTGCACTCAAAATGATGGTGGAAAATAACTTTCGGCAAATTGCCAAAGAGATATACGACCAAATTTTAACTCACAAAGAATTCAAGTCCGAAAGTTATTTGGAATCCAGTATTCGTGAGCCAAAACCATATTTGGAGCAGTACAACATTTCCAGAAGCTTTGATGAAAAGCCAGTTACTTTGGAATCACAGCTCGATCGTTTCTCAAGAGAGAAAATTTATACAGGGTTTAAGAAAGCTTGTCATTCAATGTATAGGTTTGATTCATCGGATGAAGTACGGATGGCGTACCTTCTCGATAAAGAAATGTCAGTGGAAGACTGGCTCAGACCAGCCCCGAATCAATTCGAGGGACTGTACTGGCGTGATGAAGCCGGTAACTCACAACACCGTTATGAGCCAGATTTTGTAGTTGAGTTCGAGCGTGAAATCGTAATGATTGAAGTAAAGCCAGGTGGTGAGATAAAAGACCTAGATGTACAAGAGAAAAAGAAAACTGCAGATAAATATTGCGAGCTGGTTTCTAAGAGTGTTGGAAAATATGGGATTGTAAAACCATGGCGATATATAATTGTTCCTACAGAAAAAATTACCGTAAGCTCTACGGTAGAGGTCTTACTAAAAGTATGAGTAAAAATACCCATCCTTTATGGAAGATACTCTAGACACAACGAAGAATGAAAAGCTGGCGACAATATTTTCTAAATTGGAAAAACCCACCACTTCAGATTGGATGTTGGGCCATGATTATTCATTTACCAAAGTAAGTATTTCGACTTCAGTACCGGAGGCATATTTACTGAAGCATGTTTTGGTTGATAGTCTGAGTTTTCCTTGTGACTACATGCCGATGGAAAAAGTTTTGTGGGAAATCGGCTTCACAGTAAATGGGATTTTATGCAAGGTTGTAAGCCATAAATTTGGTCATCGCTTGTACATAGGCTCAGTTGATGAGGCTACCGTTTCAAAGACCGTAGACTATCTTGTTGGAATATTTAATTCTGCCACAGCCTTTCTCTCGACGCTTCTTAAGGATTATGCAGACATAGAAATAAAGAAAGGTAATGTCAGTATTGATAATCAATACTATAATCTCCGGTCTACGTACGATTATTTTAGAGATGGAGCAAAGAAAAAACGAGTTGAGAAAGTGGAAGTTGATCCAAAGGAATCAGCCAACCAGTTATTGCCGGGATGGAATGCTGAGATGGAAAAACTGAGACACGCCTCTTATCTTGATCAAGGTGCATACTTTGCCTTTTTCGGATTACTCGAACACATACTGGTTCTCTTCCTAGCATTTAATGACTTTGACCCAAAGACAGAACATCTAAAAGAATTTATTTTCCGCCCATGGTCTGACAAGTATAAGCGGGCATTTAATTTAAAATTGGATGCGGAGGCAGATCGTTACTATCAGTTACTTATTGCTGTTTCAAGAAAATACAGAAATCCTCAGGCACACGGAATGTTTAATAAAGAAGGCAGAAGCATGGCTTTCTTTTTAGAAGGTACAGGTTTATTGTCGGCACATTTTTCAAATGAGGAGAGTAATATTCCTCAATGGGTTCGCAGTGATGGAAAAGAACTTGATGAGTTAGACAGTTTTCTTTTATGGCTTGAAGGTCATACTACATACAAAGTTCCGATGCAGATTATTAAAGGAGGTCTCAGGATACATTTTTCAGAAGAAGATCGGAAAACGTACAAGGATTTAATGAACGACGGCGATGCCTCAGAATTTGTAGAGCATGAAAATCTAATGGCTGATAACCATGGAAATATGGATTGGTGATATCGAGTGTCCCAATTAATAAAAGCAGTAATAAATTTTTTCTTACTCGCGTCTCCCGAGCTCTTTACCAAGCGGCCCTTCAATCATTTCAGTGATGGTGCCTACCAAACGAGGCCACGGCATAATACCTCTATACCAAAGAAGCATATTATCTGTCCTAAGCCGGAGAAGCTTCAGAAACTTCTGCCAAGTAAACCCTAGAGGCTTTAATTCGTCCTTCCATTGGCCCCAGAGGTACTTTGGGAGCTGATTACCTGCCCAGACGACATAAGAGTCCCAGTCGATCGTAGGGTCGCTAAAGGTGGTATTTTTTAACTCTTGCATCCAAGCTTTTACCTCCTTAGGTTCTGGTGGGGTAGTTATCTTCATACCCCAAGTATATAGGGTATGAAGCAGAAGTCAATAAGATTCTTTTTAAAAACTCTTCTTGTCGCTGTTGGTAACCCTACTTCGCAAAGCCCCCAGACTAAGCTAAGCTTCCAAGTGATAGCATTTTTTGCTATTATGTATTTACACAATTGAATAAGTAAGTAGCCTAAACTCATTAGATTTCTAGTGAGCATGGCGAAAAAGTCCTATCAAGCATAAAGAACCCGTCATGGGGTCGCTTGATAGGCCATATCGGGAAACCGGTATGAGAGGGTTCGACCCTCTACCCGTGGCGGGCTTTTTGTGTCTCGCCCATGTAATTAAGTCCTATCAAGCAATATGGTTAAAAAAATTCTCTATGGAGTTGGAGGATTAATCGGGCTATTTATTTTCATAGCCCTCATTCTTCCAACCCCCGAACAAAATACATTTCAAGTTCAGGAAACTGGAACACTCGCGCAACAAAAAGTTGCTGCGAGTGAGGGGGTGACATCAACTACAGACAATTCTGTTAAAGAAAATGTCTCTCCGTCGGTACCTGTTTCAAAAAAGGAAGCGACACCGAATCCAACGCCGACAAAACAACCAGCCCCCACAGTTCCAGTTGGTACGAATTCTCAATTTCAATATTACGCAGTCACAAATGTTGTCGACGGCGACACAATTAAAGTAAATATAAACGGAACAGTAGAAACCCTCCGTCTCATCGGTATGGATACTCCCGAGACAGTTGATCCTAGAAAACCTGTTCAGTGTTTTGGTAAAGAGGCATCCAACAAAGCGAAAGAGTTACTGTCCGGCACCAAGGTACGTCTTGAGAAAGACCCAACGCAAGGTGAGCTTGATAAATACGGACGTACTCTCGCATACATCTATCGTGAAGATGGCCTGTTTTATAACAAGCACATGATTGAGCAGGGTTATGCTCACGAATATACCTACAACACACCGTACAAGTATCAAGCTGAGTTCAAAGCAGCAGAGAAATCCGCTCAAGAAAATATGAGAGGACTATGGTCGCCAAGCACTTGTAACGGAGATACGACTTCTGACACAAGCGCTCCATCTCAACCGTCAACGAATCAAACCACTGGCAAGTACTATACGTCCTCGCACTACAGTGCTAAGTATTACTATCCTGAATCCTGCGATGGTTGGCAAAGTTTGAGTGCTTCGTATCTCAAATCATTCGACTCAGTGGAAGCATTGCTCGCGAGCTATCCATCAAGAACTAAGAGTCCTCAGTGCCTATAAATATTTACAGGAGTAGGTAGTGTCAGAAAAAACCTACGAACTGCGGTGGATCCTCGGAAACACTATGTACCAAATTTGCAAAAGCGTCAGCGAGGTCATCATGCTTTACGGAGCTGAAGTGTACTATCTGTTGAATAAGTTGTTCGGCTCCTTCTTTTGGAAAGAGTACCCTGCCAGACTTGATTGAGTTAGCCGTTAGAACGAGACGACTTCGCTTATCCTGATTGCCCGGCCGTGTTGTTTTTACATTCCATATACCCTCATCTTTTAATTGTTGCGGTAGTGCTTTCTGATACGCGACATCTTCAATGACAAACATTGGCCTACTCCCGTCCTCCCCGTAGCTCTCATCGAGTGTCTTGCACATTTCCACTGTTTCTGGAAAATCCATACGCTTATTAATTATTTTAGGAAAAATATATAATCGATATCCATCTTCAACTTCATACAGAAGTCCTGGCACCATAGCCGTATAGTCCGCTGCATCGTTCTTCGAGATGGCAGGGTCAATTCCAATCCTAACCTCCGTGTGCAATGAATACCCACTTCTGGATTTCATAGGAGGCGGAATTTCATCATAGTACTGGATCCATTCGCGATGAATTGCTTGATCCTCAGCCGGTACAATATGGAGTAGGTACTCGCGTTGCCAAGCATATTCATTTGCAGCCTTGCCCTTTTCTTCCGCAATATCCTCCATTGTTGGATATTTCCCTGGCCATATAATCCTTCCATTAATTATGAGCGGGTATTCCTTGAATACACCATTGATTTTTTCTTTCTCGACATCTTCCTTGAGACGCATGATTAACGAATCCTCATGTAGCAAGTTGCCGATGATAACAAGTCTGGTGTTACGGTCACCAGCGGGAATCACTTCACCAGTAAGCCACTGGTAAGTTTTGTTGCGTCCTTCGCGCGTCTTTGTCGATGCTAAATCTTCCAAATCGTCACCAATGATAAGATCCGGTCGATATTGGTTATGACGTAAGCCTCGGATACTTTGTTCAGATGAAACGGCGGTAATTCTTGCGTTAAGACCGGAGAATACGAGCGATGAAGATCCCCATTCATTATTCTCCTCTTGGAACGGTCCGAGGTCGTTCTTGAGCAGAGCATTATTTTCGAGTTCTCGACGTAAGTTCATCATATGCTGTTTTGCTTGGGCTTGTGTCTGACACAAGATGAGTACGAACTTTTTCTGTTGATCACCAAGAATTGCCCA